>Ga0315281_10007841_pt1 | contig 14953 bp, 14 predicted proteins | sample YL17G07_0_MG_FD_204540 | JGI IMG/M metagenome (GOLD analysis project Ga0315281, IMG submission 204540) | Sediment microbial communities from Yellowstone Lake, YNP, Wyoming, USA - YL17G07_0 | ecosystem: Environmental > Aquatic > Freshwater > Lake > Sediment | place: USA: Wyoming | collected...
TCGGGATGGTCTTCCAGAAGCCGACCCCGGTCCCGACGATGACCATCCGGGAAAACGTGGCCGCGGGGCTGAAGGTCGGGCGGTCGCTGAGCCGCGCCGAGACGGACGAGGTGGTCGAGCGCGCCCTGCACCACGCGGCGCTGTGGGACGAGGTGAAGGACCGGCTCGACCAGAGCGCGACCGATCTCTCCGGCGGCCAGCAGCAGCGCCTGTGCGTCGCGCGCACGCTGGCGCCCGAGCCCGAGGTCATCCTCCTCGACGAGCCGACGGCCTCGCTCGATCCCGCCGGGACGTCGCGCATCGAGGAGCTGGTCCACGAACTGAAGCAGGACTTCACCGTCGTCATCGTGACCCACAACATGCAGCAGGCCGCGCGCGTCTCGGACCGGACCGCGTTCTTCTATCTCGGCGAGCTGATCGAGGTGGGGGCCACGGCGCAGATCTTCACGGCGCCCGTCAAAGCGCAGACCGAAGCCTATGTCACCGGGAGATTCGGATGAGCATCGCGGCCTTCCCCGCGCTGCGGGACACCGCGGCGCTCCTGCCGGCGCCAGTCGCGGCGGCGCGGTCGCTGCGCGCCGAGTCGTACTCCTTCTGGTACGGCCAGCGCCAGGCGCTGTTCGACATCGACCTCGACGTGCCGCCGAAGCGGGTCACGGCGCTCATCGGTCCCTCGGGGTGCGGCAAGTCCACCTTCCTGCGCTCGGTCAACCGGCTCCAGGAGCTGCTGCCCGCCACTCGGCACGCCGGCGACATCACCCTCGACGGACGGTCCATCTTCGCGCGCGGCACCGACCCGGTGGAGCTGCGCCGCCGTGTCGGGATGGTCTTCCAGCGCCCCAACCCCTTCCCGAAGAGCGTCTTCGACAACGTGGCCTACGGGCCCCGGGTCTCCGGCGCCGCCCGGGAGCAGGACCTGCCGGGGATCGTGGAGCGTGCGCTGCGCCAGGCGGCGCTGTGGGACGAGGTGAAGGACCGGCTCGACGATCCGGGGACCTCGCTCTCGGGCGGCCAGCAGCAGCGCCTGTGCATCGCGCGCGCCGTCGCCAACCAGCCCGAGATCCTGTTGATGGACGAGCCCTGCTCGGCGCTCGACCCCATCGCGACCCAGCGCATCGAAGAGCTGATCGTCGAGCTCAAGCGGGAGTTCACCATCGTCATCGTGACGCACAACATGCAGCAGGCCGCGCGCGTCTCCGACGTGACGGGCTTCTTCTACCTGGGGCGCCTCGTCGAGTTCGGCGAGACCCAGCAGATCTTCACCAGCCCGAAGGACGAGCGCACCGAGGCGTACATCACCGGGAGGTTCGGATGAGCGCGCCGCCGCGCCATTTCCACGAGGAGCTCGCCCACCTCAAGCAGCGGCTGGTGGCCGTCTCGAGCGAGGCCGAGGAGGCCGTGGGGAACGCCGTCGAGGCGCTGCTCCGGCGCGACCGGGCGCTCGCGCTCGAGGTGATCCAGGGCGACCGCACCATCAACACGCTGGAGAGCAGCATCGAGGAGCAGGCCTTCCAGCTGATCGCCCTTCACCAGCCGATGGCGCGCGACCTCCGGCTCATCTTCTCCGCGATCAGGATCGTCCACGACCTCGAGCGCGTGGGCGACCACGCCGTCAACATCGCGCAGTCGGCCGAGCGGCTGCTGGCGTACGCCCACGTGGTCCCCGAGCCGGAGCTGGTGGAGATGGCGCGGCTGTCGCGCCAGATGCTGGCCGACGCGCTGTCGGCCTTCGTCCGGGGCGACGCGGGCCTGGCCCGGGAGATCTGCCGGCGGGACGACGCCGTGGACAGCCTGAACGACTCGGTGTTCCGGATCCTCCTGACCCACATGATGGAGGACCAGCGGAGCATCGGGGCCTGCATGGAGCTGCTGCTGGTGAGCCGGAACCTGGAGCGGGTGGCCGACCTCGCCACGAACATCGCCGAGGATGTAGTATTCGTGTCCGAGGGGAAGACCATCAAGCATCACGCGGAGGACGCGTTCCCCGACCGGGAGACGCCGCCGCAGCCGTAGGGACCCATGCCGATCCGTGAACCGCACGACTTCCCGGGCCGCCTGATCGTCGTCGAAGGCATCGACGGGTCGGGCAAGTCCACGCAACTCTCGCTGTTGCAGACGTTCCTGCAGTCCGAGGGCTACGACGTCTCCTTCACGACGTGGAACAGCTCGCCGCTGGTGAAGGACACGACCAAACGCGGCAAGAAGAAGAACCTCTTCACGCCGACGACGTTCTCGCTCATCCACGCGACCGACTACGCCGACCGGCACGAGCGCTCGATCCTCCCGCCCCTGCAGGCCGGGCTCATCGTGCTCGCCGACCGCTACGCCTACACCGCCTTCGCCCGCGACGCGGTGCGGGGATGCGACCCGGCGTGGCTGCGCAACCTCTACGACTTCGCGACCCGCCCGGATCTCGCGCTGTACTTCCGCGTGGACATTGACACGTCCGTGGCGCGGATCATGGGCGGCCGGATGCGCCTCAAGTACCACGAAGCGGGGATGGACCTCGGCCTTTCGCCCGACCCGATCCAGAGCTTCCGGATGTTCCAGAGCAAGGTGCTGGCGGAGTACGACACGATCACCGAGGAGTACGGCCTCACTGTGATCGACGCCAAGCGCACCGTCGTCGAGCAGCAGCGCGAAGTGCGCAAGCTGGTGAAGCCGCTGCTCAAGGGGCTCCGGCGCACCGGCGTACCCCGCACGGCGCACGTCCGCGTGCCGGCGGAAGTCTGATGGACCCCAACTTCTACGGCGCCGGCCTGCCGAAGTGCGACGTCTCGAGCCTCCCGGGGCACCTCATCGTGCTCGAGGGCGCCGACGGGGTCGGGCGGTCCACGCACATCGAACTGCTCCAGGGGTGGCTCGAGGGCCATGGCTTCGCGGTCGCGACCACCGGGCTCACCCGCTCGGCGCTGACGGCGAAGGGGATCGAGGACGCCAAGGAAGGGCACAACTTCGACCGCACGACGATGTCGCTGTTCTACGCGACCGACCTCGCCGACCGGATCGAGAGCGAGATCATGCCGGCGCTGCGGTCGGGGTTCGTCGTGCTCGCCGACCGCTACGTCTTCACGACGATGGCCCGCGGCGCGGCGCGCGGCCTCGACCGCGAGTGGCTGGCGCAGCTGTACGGCTTCGCGCTCGTGCCGGAGCGGGTCTTCTTCCTGCGCCTCGACCCGGACGATCTGATCCGCCGTACCCTGCGCCGCGGCGGCGAGCTGGACTACTGGGAGTCGGGCCGCGACATCGGCCTCGCCCCCGACCTCTACACGTCGTTCCGCAGGTACCAGGCGCTGATCCTGCAGGAATTCGACCGGACGGCCGAGCGCTACGGCTTCACCACCATCGACGCCTCGCGCAGCGTCGAGGAGGTGCAGGCCGAGTTGCGGCGCCAGCTGGCGGCGATGCTCGACCCCTCGCTCTTCGCGCCGATGGGCGACGGCACACCCGATGCTTCCGACTGAGCGTTTCGCCGCCATAGACGTCGGCTCCAACTCGATCCGCTGCCTGATCGCCGAGCGCGGCGCGGACGGCCACCTCCACGTCATCGACGACCTCAAGGACCAGCCCCGCCTCGCGCGCGGGCTGGCGGTCACGGGCCGCCTCACCGCCGAGGCGATCGAGCGTGCCGTCGAGTCGATCGGCCGGATGACCCAGGCGGCCGAGCGGCGCGGCGTCTCGAAGGTCGCCCTCGTCGCGACGTCGGCCGTGCGCGACGCGGCCAACGGCGCCGAGCTGGCGGAGCGGATCAAGAAGGAGATCGGGATCCCGCTCGAGGTCATCGACGGCGAGACCGAGGCGCGGCTGGCCTGGCTCTCGGTGCGCGAGCACTTCGCCGTCGTGCGCGGCCGCTCCATCGTCGCCGACATCGGCGGCGGGTCGCTCGAACTGGTGCTCGCCGTGGGCGGGCTGGTCGAGCACGTCGTCTCCCTCCCGTTCGGCGCGGTGCGGCTGACCGAACAGTTCCTCGGCGAGGGCATCGAGCCCGAGCAGGGGGTGCGCCGCCTGCGGGCCGCCGTGCGCCGCCGCCTGAGGTCCACAGTCCCGGTGCGGGGCTGGTCGGGCGCGCGCCTCTTCGGCTCGGGCGGGACGTTCACGAACGTCGCGCGCGTTCACTTCGCGCGGGAGAAGGGCGCCGCACCGGCGGGCGGCGTGCACGGCTCGACGGTGCGGCTCGCCGACATGCAGCGCATCCTGGAATGGCTCACGACGCTGTCGGCCGAGGAGCGCCGCGCCGTCCCAGGACTCAACCCCGAGCGTTCCGACATCATTCTCGCCGGTCTCGCCGTCGCGACCGAGGTGCTCTCCCACATCGGCGCGCCGGGCGTCGTCGTGTCGGCCTTCGGACTGCGCGAGGGGCTCCTGCTGCACCTCTCCCAGCCCGCCGAAGAGCGCAAGGAACCGAGCCGCGCCACGGCTCTGCGCCGGTTCGCCGACCGCTGCCGCACCGACCGCCGCCACGTCGAGCAGGTGCTCACCCTCGCGCGCACCGTGTTCGACCACCTGGGCAAGCGGCTCGGCTGCGAGCCCTCGGACTGGGTGGCGCTCGAAGCCGCGGCCCTGCTGCACGACGTCGGCCAGCTGGTCTCGTACAAGGGCCACCACAAGCACAGCTACCACCTGATCCGGCATGCGGAATCGCTGCCGATGTCGCCGCAGGAGCGCGAGCTGGTCGCCATCGTGAGCCGGTACCACCGCAAGAGCCCTCCGTCGAAGAAGCACCCGGAGTTCGCGGCGCTGAGCGCCGAGGACCGCGCGCGGGTGCGCCGCATCGCGGCCCTGCTGCGCGTGGCCGACGGGCTCGACCGCGGGCACGTGGCGGCGGTCGAGAAGGTGCGCATGCGGCTCACCGCGACGAAGCTCCTCATCGAGGCCACGCCGCGGCTCGCGACCACCGACCTCAAGCTCGAGATCTGGGGCGCGACAAGGAAGGCGGATCTGCTGGCGAAGCTGCTGGGCGTGGCGGTGGAGATCCGCGCGGCGCAGATGCCGCCGGAAGCGAAGCCGAAGAAGAAGACGGTCGGTAGACCGTAGACGGCAGATCGGCTCCAGCGTCTACCGCCCATGGTCCATGTTCTATGTTCTGCCTAGTACTGCCCTCCCGCACTCTGACATGTCCCGCTGGTGCACGTCGCACCGTGCGCGTGGGGCTGCTTCAGCAGCTCGGCCAGCGGCAGCGGGCCCGGGCCGAGGCACGTGACGAACGCCACCCCGCTCGACGTCCCGATCCGGTTCGCCCCCGCCGCGATCATCGCGAGCGCGGTCTGGCAGTCGCGCACGCCGCCCGACGCCTTCACGCCTAGATCGTCCCCGACCACCAGCCGCATCAGCCGCACGGCCTCGACGCTGGCGCCGCCGGCCGCGTGGAACCCGGTGGACGTCTTCACGAAGTGCGCGCCGGCCTCCTTCGCCAGGGCCGAGACCTTGATGATCTCCTCCGGCGTCAGGAGCGCGCTCTCGATGATGACCTTGACGATCGCCGGATGCGCCGCCTCGACCACCGCGCGGATGTCGTCCTCGACGCAGGCCCACTGGCCGCCCTTGATGCGGCCGATCGCCGCGACCATATCGACCTCCCGGGCACCGAGCCCGGCGGCCTCGCGCGCTTCGAACGCCTTGGCGCGGCGCGTCATCGCGCCGAGCGGAAAGCCGACGACCGACGCCACCGCGACCTCGACGCCGCGCAGCTCCTTCACGCACAGCTCGACCCAGGTGCCGTTCACGCACACCGCCGCGAAGCGATGCTGCCGCGCTTCCGCGCACAGCTTCACGATCTCCTCGCGCGTCGCTTCCGGCTTGAGCAGCGTGTGGTCCACGAAGTCCGCCACCCGCCGCGCGCCCTGCGCCGGCGACCATGCCGCCGTCTGAACCGGCCCGCGCCAAGCGATCTCCGCTGCGGTGACGGGATCGGGCGTCAGGGCCAAGGCGCCCCGCACGGGGGGCAAGGCCGCCGCGCTGCCGCCTGCCGCCTGCCGCCTCCCACCCGCTGCCGCCTGCCGCCTGCCGCCTGCCCTGAACGCCTGACCACCGCCCGCCCGTATCCTGTCGGCGATCTCATCGGCGAGCGCCTGCAGTTCCTGCTCGGTCACAGTACGCGACCTCCGTTCAGGTCCACCCGGTCCAGCACGCCGACGATCACCGCCTGCACCGGGATCCACGGGTCGTCGAAGATCTTCCGCGCCGACGAGCCTTCCTGCACCACGAGGACGTTGTCGCCCACGCCGGCATCGACGACATCGAGCGCGATGATCTCGGTGCCCTCGGGCTCGAGCTGGAGCGTCAGCCGCCGCACGAGGAGCAGCTTCTTGCCCACGAGCCGCTCGTTCTTGTGGGTCGAGACGACGGAACCCACGACGGTGGCGAGGAACACGCTCAGGATCTCCCGGGTGCGTGGTACATGGTACGTGGTGCGTGGTGCGTGGTGCGTGGTACGTGGTGCGTGGGCCCCCGCGCGGAGTCCCCACGCACCACGCACTACGCACCGTCCTTCAGGTCGAGCCGATCGACTTTCCCCACCACCGCCGCATCGACCGCGACGTCCAGCTTCCACAGCGCGATGGAGGCCTCGCGCGCCGTGATGTAGTAGCACAGCTCCCCGGGGCCCAGGCCGAACGTGTCGGCCGCCACGAGGGGTGCGCCCCGCGAGGCGCCCGAGGCGTCCACCGGCTGAAGCCACTGCAACGGCACCGCGTGCAGCGTGTCCTGCTTCTGGGTGCTGACGACCCGGCCGATGATGCGGGCGAGGAACATCAGGACCAGCTGCTCCGGTCCATCCCGAACCGCTTGGGCGTCCACTGCCGCGCCGCGTGCTCGGCGAGGTAGTCGCGCCGCGCGAACAGCTTGATCGCCGCCGCGCCAGCCGCGAACCCGCCGAGGTGCGCGAAGAACGCGACCCCCCCCTGCGAGCCGGCGAGATTTCCCGCGCCCCCGAGGAGCTGGAGCAGCAGCCAATACCCCAGCATCACCCAGGCCGGCAGGGCGATCGTCGTGAAGAAGAAGCCGAAGAAGACCAGGTTGTAGACCTTCACCCGCGGGTACAGCACCACGTAGGCCCCCATCACGCCGCTGATCGCCCCCGACGCCCCGACCATGGGGATCATCGAATCGGGCGCGGAGAGGACCTGCGCCGCGGCCGCCGCGACGCCGCACAGCAGGTAGAACGCCACGAACCGCACGCGGCCCATCGCATCCTCGACGTTGTTCCCGAAGATCCAGAAGAACCACATGTTGCCGAGCAGGTGCATCCAGCCGCCATGCAGGAACATCGAATACAGGATGTGGTCGCTCGCGCGTCCCGGGTCCATCAAGCAGGCCATGTTCGGCCCCAGCGGGAAGCCCGTGCCCGGCGTCACCCGGAGCATGAACTCCCCCGGGATCAGGCCGTAGTTGCAGACCGACGCCGCGAGCCGGGGTTCCCCGCCCGCCCCCTGCACCACGAGCCAGACCACCGCGTTGATCGCGATGATCGCGTACGTGATGACGGGAATGCGGACGGTCTCGTTCTCGTCGCGGTATGGGAACACAGCTCCAAGCTAACGGCCCTCGCCCAACGGTCAACAACGACAACAGCTTACGTCGCTGTCAATATGGCAGATGGGGTCGGCACGGAGGTTGCTTTGCAACGATGCGGTCTACACGACGCATCCTACCCCCACAGCGTTCGGAGTGCGCACCCACATGGCTGAGAAGATCATCGGCATCGACCTCGGAACGACCAACTCGGTGGTCGCCGTCATGGAAGGCGGCGACCCGGTGGTCATCCCGAACGCCGAAGGCGGCCGCACGACGCCTTCGGTCGTCGCCTTCACGAAGGACGGCGAGCGGCTGGTCGGCCAGGTGGCCAAGCGTCAGGCGGTGACCAACCCGCTGAACACCGTCTTCTCCATCAAGCGGTTCATGGGCCGCCGCATGGGCGAGGTGACGGAGGAGATGAAGCGCATCCCCTACCGGGTGCTGCTGGGCGCCAACGAGCTGGCCTCGGTCGAGATCAGCGGCAAGAAGTACTCGCCGCCCGAGATCTCGGCGATGATCCTGCAGAAGCTGAAGCAGACCGCCGAGGACTACCTCGGCCACAAGGTCGAGAAGGCGGTCATCACGGTGCCCGCCTACTTCAACGACTCGCAGCGCCAGGCCACCAAGGACGCCGGCAAGATCGCGGGACTGGACGTGGTCCGCATCATCAACGAGCCGACCGCGTCGGCCCTCGCGTACGGGCTCGACAAGAAGAAAGAAGAGAAGATCGCGGTCTACGACCTGGGCGGCGGGACCTACGACATCTCGGTCCTCGAGCTCGCCGAGGGCGTCTTCGAGGTGAAGAGCACGAACGGCGACACCCACCTCGGCGGCGACGACTTCGACCAGCGCATCATCGAGTGGCTGGTGGCCGAGTTCAAGCGCGACCAGGGGATCGACCTCTCGAAGGACGCGATGGCGCTCCAGCGGCTCAAGGAAGGGGCCGAGAAGGCCAAGTGCGAGCTGTCCACGGTGATGCAGACGGAGATCAACCTGCCGTTCATCACAGCGGACCAGTCGGGGCCGAAGCACCTCAACCTGACGCTGTCGCGGGCCAAGCTCGAGCAGCTCGTGGACGACCTCGTGCAGCGCACCCTCGAGCCGATGAAGAAGGCCCTGGCGGACGCGAACATGAAGCCCGAGCAAGTGGACGAGGTGATCCTGGTCGGCGGCCAAACCCGGATGCCGAAGGTGCAGGAGGTCGTGAAGGCCTTCTTCGGCCGCGACCCCCACAAGGGCGTGAACCCCGACGAGGTCGTGGCGATCGGCGCCGCGATCCAGGGCGGCGTGCTCGCGGGCGAGGTGAAGGACATCCTGCTGCTCGACGTGACGCCGCTGTCGCTCGGCATCGAGACCCTGGGCGGCGTGACCACGGTGCTCATCTCGCGGAACACGACGATACCGACCAAGCGCTCGGAGGTGTTCTCGACCGCCGACGACAACCAGACCACCGTCGAGATCCACGTGCTCCAGGGCGAGCGCGAGATGGCGGTGGACAACCGCACGATCGGCAAGTTCCAGCTGACCGGGATCCCGCCGGCCCCGCGCGGCATGCCGCAGGTCGAGGTCACGTTCGACATCGACGCGAACGGCATCCTGCACGTCAGCGCGAAGGACAAGGCGACGGGCAAGGAGCAGAAGATCCGCATCGAGGCCAGCTCCGGTCTCTCCGACAAGGAGATCGAGAAGATGGTCCGGGACGCGGAATCGAACTCCGAAGCCGACAAGGCGCGGCGCGCGGCGATCGAGACCCGCAACCGCCTCGACGCGATGACCTACGACGTCGAGAAGAACGCGAAGGAGTGGTCCGACCGCCTCGAGTCCTCCATGAAGGAGCGGCTCGACAAGGCCCTCGAGAACGCGAAGCAGGCGCTCCGCTCGGGCGACCAGGCGGCGATCGCGGCGGCGTCCGAGGAGCTGCAGGCGGCCTACAGCGAAGCCGGCCGCTCGCTCTACTCGCAGGCGCAGTCGTCGGGAAGCCCCGGCGCTGACGGGGCGGCGCCGGGACCGGAGGCCGGCCCGGGCGCCCAGGGCGGCGGGGCCAAGAAGGACGAAGCGGTCGAGGCCGACTACGAGATCGTGGACGACACCAAGAAGTGATGGGGAAACGCCGGTCCGGGTCCGGGGTATGATTCAGAGTGCCCGGACCCGCGCCGTGCACGACGCACCACGTACCCCTGTGAGGAGCAGCACCCATGTCGTCGAAGGGCCGTGACCTGCTGAAGCTGTCCGCCATCATCGCGATCGCCTTCGCCCTCGGGCTGGGCTTCGCGTCGGCGTTCAACCTGCCGCGCCCCGGGGTGGCGGAGTCGCGCCATTCCGTCGTCTCACGCACCGCCAGGACTGCGGTGGGTGGACCCCGCGCCGACGCCCCCTCGAGCTTCGCCGAGCTCGTGGAGCGCGTGAACCCGTCGGTCGTCTACGTCCAGACGAACGTGCGGGCGCGGACGCCGTCGCAGCACCCCGGCGACATCCCGCCGGAGTTCCAGGACTTCTTCCGCCGCTACCAGCAGCAGGCCCCGCGCATCCGGCAGGGCTCGGGGACCGGGTTCATCGTCTCGCGCGATGGCTACATCCTGACCAACAACCACGTCGTCGCCGACGCCGACCGGGTCACCGTGCGGCTGCTCGACAACCGCGAGTTCAACGCGCGCGTCATCGGCCGCGACCCGAACACCGACGTCGCCGTCATCAAGATCGACGCCTCCAGCCTCCCGGCGGTGGCCTTCGGCAACTCCGACCAGGCCCGCGTCGGCGACTGGGTGCTGGCCTTCGGTAACCCGCTCGGCTTCACCTTCACGGTGACGGCAGGCATCGTGAGCGCGAAGGGCCGCACCCTGAACGGCCTCCAGGACCCCGATGTCCGCTACTCGATCCAGGACTTCATCCAGACCGACGCCGCGATCAACCCGGGCAACTCGGGCGGGCCGCTGGTCAACATGGGCGGCGAGGTCGTCGGCATCAACAGCGCCATCGCCTCGCAGACCGGGCTGTACTCGGGCTACGGCTTCGCGATCCCGATCAACCTCGCGCGGCACGTGATGGACGACCTCATCGCCAAGGGCCGCGTGGACCGTGCGGTGCTCGGCATCAACATCACCGACGTGGGCGCCGACGACGCCGCCGCCGTGGGCCTCACCGCGGTCAAGGGCGTGCTGGTCCGCCAGTGGCCGACCGAAGGCGAGTCCCCCGCCCGCCGGGCCGGGATCCAGCTCGGCGATGTGATCGTCGCCGTGAACGACACGGCGGTGGACCACGTGGCCCAGCTGCAGCAGCTGGTCGGCTTCAAGCACCCCGGTGAGGTCGTGCACGTGACCGTCGTGCGCCGCGAGGGCGCTCGTGCCGGCGTGCGCCGCACTATCGACGTGCGGCTCGTCGCCGCGGACGCCGTCGTCGAGCGCGCCGCGCGTGAAGACAGCAGCGTCACCCAGCCCAGCGAGCAGGAAGGACGCCTCGGCCTGCGGGTCGAGGCGCTGCCCGCCGCGTACCTCCAGCGCGCCCAGCTCGGCGACGAGCAGCGCGGCGTCCTGGTGTCCGACGTTGAGGAAGGCGGCCCGGCGTGGCAGAAGATCGCCCCGCCCGACGGCGGCGGCCCCGATATCATCACGCAGGTCAACGAGGTCCGGGTGCGCACCCCCGACGACTTCAAGCGCGCGCTCCGGGGCGTGGCGCCCGGCAGCGTCGTCCAGCTCCGGGTCGTGAACCTGAACCAGGACAAGTTTCCGGCGCGCGTGGTGAACGTGCGCTCGCGCTGAGCCGCCAGGACCTCCCCCTGGAGCGAGCGCCCGCCCCGGCGGGCGCTCGTCGTCTTCGGCCGCTCCGGGCGTTATCTTCCGGAACGCGCGCGAGAGTGGCGGAACTGGCAGACGCGCGGGCCTTAGGAGCCCGTGGGGTCACCCCCGTGGGGGTTCGAGTCCCCCCTTTCGCACTGAGAAGGCGGTGCGTGGTACGTGGTGAGTGGTGCGTGCCAGGCCGCTGGCCGCGACACCTTTCCCACGCACGACGCACCACGCACGACGCACCGGTGAGACCATGACCGAGACCACGCAGTCCGAGATCGACATCACCGTGTCCCAGTCGGACGCCGCGAGCCGCACGCTCCTGGTGACCGTGCCGGTGGAGCGCGTGAAGACCGCCGAGGCCCAGGCGACCCGCTGGTACGGGAAGCGCGCCAAACTCCCCGGCTTCCGGCAGGGGCACATCCCCGAGCCCGTGGTGCGCAAGCGCTTCGGCGAGGCCATCCGCCAGTCGGTGCTCGAGGACCTGCTCCGCGAGAGCTGGGAGAAGGCGCGCACCGAGCAGGGGTTCAAGCCGGTGGCCGACCCGCGGATCCGGGTGCTCAAGTACGAAGCGGGAGAACCGCTCGCCTTCGAGCTGATCGTGGACGTGCGCCCGGAGCTGAAGCTCGAGCGCCTGTCCGGATTCCGGCTCACGCGGCGCACCGCGAAGGTGGGCGATGAGCAGGTGGATGCCCAGCTCCTCACCATGCGCGAGCAGAAGGCCCCCTGGGTCCCCGCCGAGGGGCGCGCGAAGGAAGGCGATCTCGTCGAGGCCACGATCGAGAACCTGGACACCGGGGATGCGAAGGCCGGCGAGCCGGTGCGGTTCGTGCTCGGCCAGGGCCGGGCTCTCCCGGACCTCGAGGCGCAGGTGATGCAGCTCGACCCGAACGGGGTCTGGGAAGGCGGGATCCGCTTCCCCGACGACCACCCGGACGAGGCACGCCGCGGTCAGATGCGCCGCGTGAAGGTCACCCTGCACGAGGTGAAGCGGCAGGCGGTCTCGGACCTGACGGACGAGTTCGCCCGGGAGATGGGGCCGTTCGAGACCGTCGACGCGCTGCGCGCCGCGGTGCGCTCGGATCTCGAGGCGGAGGCCGCCCGCGAGGCCGACGCGCAGCTGCGCAGCGAGCTCGTGGACCAGATCGCGGCCGCGAACAACGTCTCCGTGCCGCCCTCGCTCCTCGAGCGCTCCCTGCACGCCTACGCACACGCCTACGGGATCCCCGAGGAGCAGCACGGGAAGTTCGCGGCCGAGTTCCGGCCGGTGGCCGAGGCGCAGGTGCGCCGCGACCTGATCATCGAAGCCGTGGCGGACGGCGCGTCGCTGCACGCCACCGAAGCCGAGCTCGGGGCCCGCATCGCCGACGTCGCGGCGCGGCGCGGCGAGAGCGCGCAGCAGGTCCGCGCAGCGCTCGACAAGGCCGGCCGCCTGCGCGAGCTCGAGCGCGCCATCACCGACGAGAAAGTGTTCGCGCATCTCCTCGGCCAGACGGCCGTGGACGACGCGCTCGCCGCCCGCTGAGAAGCGGGCCCACCGCCGCAAACGTGGACCACGTGGAACCCATGTCGACGATCTACCCGCCGTACATCATCGAGCGCTCCAGCCGGGGCGAGAGGACGTATGACATCTTCTCCCGGCTCCTCATGGACCGCATCATCTTCCTGGGCGTGCCGATCAATGATGATGTCGCCAACATCATCATCGCCCAGCTCCTGTTCCTGCAGGCGGACAGCCCCGACAAGGACATCTACCTCTATATCAACTCGCCCGGCGGGATCGTATCGGCGGGGATGGCCATCTACGACACCATGCAGCACATCTCCGCGCCGGTGAACACGATCTGCATGGGCATGGCCGCCTCGATGGGGAGCTTCCTCCTCGCGGCCGGTCGCAAGGGCAAGCGCAGCGCCCTGCCGCACGCGCGGATCATGATCCACCAGCCCTCGGGCGGCACCCAGGGCACCGCGGCCGACATCGAGATCCAGGCCCGGGAGATCCTCTACCTGCGCTCGGCGCTGAACGAGCTTTACGCCAATCACACGGGCAAGACGCTCGAGCAGATCGAGCGGGACATGGACCGGGACCGGTTCATGTCGGCCGAAGAGGCCAAGACCTACGGTATCGTGGATAACGTGTTGGCAGTCAACAGCTTCCCGAAGCTCGACGCGGCGCCCAAGGGCTGAAAAACTTGACTCGCAAGCCGGCCGCTTCACATATTCGCTGTCGGCGGCCGGCCACCGGCGCCAATCTAAAATGAGCAACGACCGACACTTACGCTGTTCCTTCTGCGGCAAGTCGAAGGACGCGGTCCGGAAATTCATCTCCGGACCGTCGGTTTACATTTGCAATGAGTGCATCGCCCTCTGCAACGAAATCCTGCAGGAGGACGAGGAGCGCGAGGTCGCCGACGCGATCAAGGAGGTCCCCACCCCCTCCGAGATCAAGGACATCCTCGACCAGTACGTGATCGGGCAGGAAGCGGCGAAAAAGACGCTCTCGGTCGCGGTCTACAACCACTACAAGCGCATCAACTCGCAATCGCTGAAGGACAGCGACGTCGAGCTCGAGAAGTCGAACATCCTGCTCATCGGCCCGACGGGCGTGGGCAAGACGCTGCTCGCGCAGACGCTGGCGCGGATGCTGGACGTGCCCTTCACCATCGCCGACGCCACGACGCTGACGGAGGCGGGGTACGTCGGCGAGGATGTCGAGAACATCCTGGTGCGGCTCTTGCAGGCCGGGGACTTCAACGTCGCCGAGTGCGAGCGCGGCATCGTCTACATCGACGAGCTCGACAAGATCGCCCGCAAGAGCGAGAACCCCAGCATCACGCGCGACGTGTCGGGCGAGGGCGTCCAGCAGGCGCTGCTGAAGATCCTCGAGGGTACGGTGGCCTCGGTCCCGCCGCAGGGGGGCCGCAAGCACCCGCAGCAGGAATACATCCAGATCAACACCCGGGACATCCTCTTCATCTGCGGCGGCGCGTTCGACGGGCTCGAGAAGATCATCGAGGCCCGCACCGGCCGGCGGCGGATCGGCTTCACGCAGGAAGAGGTCGAGCGCGGGGTCCCGCAGATCGCGAAGGACAATCCGTTCGCCGAGGCCGAGCCCGAGGACCTGCTGCGCTACGGGCTGATCCCGGAGCTCATCGGCCGCCTCCCGGTCGCGGTGTCGCTCGAGAACCTGAACGAGGACGCGCTGATGCGCATCCTCGTCGAGCCCAAGAACGCGCTGACCAAGCAGTACAAGAAGCTCTTCGAGCTGGAGGATGTGCGCCTGACCTTCGAGGCCGACGCGCTGCGCGCGGTGGCGCAGAAAGCCCTGAACCGGGGCGCGGGCGCCCGCGGGCTGCGGGCGATCCTCGAGAAGACGATGACGGACATCATGTTCGAGCTTCCGGCGCGGGAGGACGTGACGGAGGTCGTCATCACGAAGGAGTGCATCGCCGACGGCCGCCAGCCGCTGCTGGTCACGGAGCAGCGACAGCGGGCCAAGAAAGAGGCGTGAGATGGAACTGACGGCCCCCTCGTCGAGGGGGCTTTTGCTGAGCGAGTACGTCACGAGCCTGGTGCGTGCCGATCAGCCGATCCCCGGGGCCGCCCTCCCCGAGGTGGCCCTCGCGGGCCGCTCCAACGTCGGCAAGTCCAGCCTCCTCAAC
>Ga0315281_10007842_pt1 | contig 14953 bp, 15 predicted proteins | sample YL17G07_0_MG_FD_204540 | JGI IMG/M metagenome (GOLD analysis project Ga0315281, IMG submission 204540) | Sediment microbial communities from Yellowstone Lake, YNP, Wyoming, USA - YL17G07_0 | ecosystem: Environmental > Aquatic > Freshwater > Lake > Sediment | place: USA: Wyoming | collected...
CCGTCTTCAGAAACAGAATCTGTCAAATAATTTTTATCAGTAAAAACAAAACTATTCAGTTTATATTCATTGGCTTTATTTGCTTGAGAGACAAATTTTTTCATATCATCCAGACTGATATCGGTTTTAATATGGTTTTGGAACTGATCAAGCAGGGGAATGATTTTTGGGACAAAACCAAGGCTTAAGACCTTATCTTTGACCGCTTCCAGAATTTGCTGCTGGCGTTTGGCCCGGTTAAAATCACCGCCGTTGGTTTCCGAATGACGGGAGCGGGCATATTTCAAAGCCATTTCCCCGTCCATATGCGTCAAACCCTTATTAAACTTAATCGTTTCATAACGGCAGGGAAAAGCCAGCTCCGGCGACTCGGTGGCATTTTTTAAGAACTCTTCCAGCGATGAATCTGTTTTAAACAATTTTATTTTATCCTCGGGATTAAAACCCGGTTTTAAAAATGATTCAATTTTTTTAAACTGTTCGTCTTTACCGCAAAGATCTATTTCTTTTCCTTCAATCGGATACTCTTTATCTTCAAAAAATTTATCAACGTTAATATCAACCCCGCCTAAAGTATCAATGGCCTTTTTAAAACCGGCAAAATCAATCGCCACATAATTGTCGACAGCCAGTCCAAAGGTTTGCGAGACAATATATTTTGTAAATTCTGCGTCGTCTTTTTTTCCGAAATGGGATTGATCTAGATCGGGATATGTCTGAGAAACATCACCTATTTGCCCCAGCTCAAGCTGATAAAGAGCATTGATTTTCATATGAAAATCCGCCCCTGATTTTGTTGGTATTTTTACCCAAAGATCACGGGGAATGGAAAACAGGGTAACTTTTTTGAGTTTAAAATCAATGTGGGCGAGCATAATCGTGTCGGTGAGATAGGTGCCTTCGTGGGTGCCGCCGCCATAACCAAAAATAAGAATATTGTAATCTGTTTTCGCCGGCTGTATCAGTTTAAATATTGGCGTGTAGATTTTTAGATAAAATTGATTAAGTCTTAAGACAAAAATCAATATTCCAGCGAGAATAATTCCTAAAGCGATTAAAATGATTTTTTTCATGGTTCGACTTCGTTTATAAAAGTTAATTATATAATAATATTCCTCAAAATTTTCTCAACTTCCCAGTCATTTATCCGGTGATATCTTCCCCGGTGGGCGAGTAGGGCGCCGGAAAAAGTTTTGGGAATATGCATCAGTTCATGAATCAGGGTTTTTATTTTCTCCCGTTCGTTAAGTTTATCAAACCGCAGGGAAATTACCTCAATAATATAATGCGTTTCAAGACCGGCGACTTCGTGAAACAAGCGCGACATTCCCCAAATCCTGGCATAGGCGCGTGTTTTGGCGTCAAAACTGCGGATGCAATGAATATTATTTACCTTGATATGTGAGAAATCCAGTTGTTTTACCAATAGCCGGACTGTTCTTTTAATTTCAGGGGCGATTTTGTAGTTCATCAAAATATGATATCATAGTTAAATGAAAAAAATTGGATTTTTTTTTAGCTTTTTATTCTGCATATTTGCTTTTGCCAGTATAACCGCGTCAATTGCCCATGGCGCGTCTTTGACTGGTGAGCAGATAAAATCTTTTACTTCTCAAATTAATATTCAAAAAGACGGAAAAATCCAGGTAAAAGAAATAATTAATTATGATTTTGCTGATTTACAAAAACATGGAATTTACCGGACAATACCAACTATTAAAACTAATCAAAATGGCAAGCAATACCAGCTTGATCTTTCAAACATTTTAATAACAGACGAAAAAGGCTCGAGATATTCTTATACAACACAGTATTTGTCAGGAGAGATACAACTGAAAATAGGGGAGGCGAACAAATTGATTACAGGCATTCATACATATGTTATTTCGTATACTGTTTCCGGAGCGTTAACATATTTTTCCGACCATGATGAGTTTTATTGGAACGTGACAGGCAATAAATGGATAGTGCCTATTGAAAAATACACCTCCGAGGTGTACTTTGCTAATCAAATAGCTCCAAACGACATAAAGGCCAGTTGTTTTACTGGTGCAAAAGGGAGTACTCTATCAGACTGCGAATCATCGGTAGATAATAATATCGCTAGATTTAAATCAATAAATCGTTTATCTCCATATCAAGGTTTGACGATTGTTGTTGGATTTCCTAAAAATATTGTCGTTGTCCTTGAGCCAAAATTAGTCGTTCCATTTTCCGAAACATTATTAGGCAAACTTTTTTCCTTGGCGCTCATTCTCCTGGTTACTTTTTGGTATATTATTTATCCTTTGCAAATTATTTTTAAATGGTTTAAATCGGGCAGAGACCCTAAAGCAACGGTTGGTGAAACACGGGCTTGGTTTGATCCACCGAAAAATCCCAAAGGCGATCGATTCTTAACCCCAGGGGAAGTTGGAACACTGGGTGATGAGACAGTCGATATGAAAGATATTTCCGCTACCATCGTTGATCTGGCCCGGCGCGGATATTTACGGATTGAAGAAAGAAAAAAAGGAGACTTTTATTTTATCAAGACAAAAGATTTTTCTGAACTGCCGGCCTTCGAAAAAAAATTATTAGAAGGATTTTTTGAAGTAAAGAAAGAGATTAGATTAAAGGATGAAGAGCTTTATGGAACAGTGAACGATGTCACAAAAAGTCTATATGAAGATGTGGTGACCGAAGGATTATTTCCGAAAAATCCCCAGTCAATTAGAACATTTTATACGGTTATTTCTGTTCTAGCACTATTTACCGCCAATTTGTTTTTAGCAATAGTTGCCTTCCTGTTTGGCAGAAATATGCCGCGAAAAACATTAGAGGGAGTAAATGCATTTAACGTTGCCAAATCTTTGAAAAACTTCTTGACTTCGCAGGAACGACAGCTGGAATTTCAAGCGAAAAATCAAATGATGTTTGAAAAATTATTGCCGTACGCGATTGCTTTTGGAGTAGAAAAAATCTGGGCCAAGAGATTTGAGACAATAAATTTAAAGCAGCCAGACTGGTATCAAGGATACGGAACAACACAGTTTAACAGTATTATTTTTGCCAATAGTCTGAACTCGTCTCTATCCAGTTTCCGTTCTTCAGCCACTCCGCCAACTTCAACAACCAGTAGTTCTGGTTTTTCTTCAGGTTTCTCCGGTGGCTTTTCCGGAGGCGGAGGAGGAGGGGGAGGAGGAGGAAGCTGGTAATCTTTTTGAGATTCGGCGATCAAATTTTTTTCACACGAGAGTCTCACCTCGCCGAAAAAATCGGCGGGTCCCCTCGAAAGTGAAAAAAACTCGCTCGCCTCATCTGAAATTATAATTAAGCTGTGTTAAAATATATGTTATTGCTCCTGTAGTTCAACGGATAGAATAAGGGCTTGCGGAGCCTTTGATGGCAGTTCAATTCTGCCCAGGAGTACCAGGGGACGTGGTGAAATGGTAGAATTGGGGTGAGAGAAAAAAAATTAAAGCAATTTGGTTCATCTTATCAAGGATTAATAAAGAGAATAGGGTTAAAAAAGGGGGCGTAGTTCAACGGTAGAATAGGGCTCTCCAAAAGCCTAGACGAGGGTTCAATTCCTTCCGCCCCTGCTTAGAGTTTCATAACAATCTAAAGTATATGAAGTTGAACTACTTTCTTCCTTCGACTCGGGGAGAACCTTCAATAAAAGGAGATGAATTAAGAATTTCTTGTAATAAAATTTCCCAAGGTTTTAGTCGGGTTTCTTCCGGACCTTTGTAATTGTACTTTGGAACACAAGCAATATAAGGTACGCTTAATATCGAAAGTTTCCAATCTGCCTCTGCATGTTCAAGGTCATCGGTGTAAATAATTATTGGAACATCTTCTAAATCAGGACGCATACTTCGCAAATGAAACATCCAAACATTTCCTGTACGATATACATATTCATTTTTCAATAATGGTTCTTTTCCAAAATATAAGTTGTGATCGCAAATAAATAAGTTAGGTTTATGAGATGGGTCCAATATATATTGTTCTGCTGCTTCATCTTCGCCAAATCCCAAAACATCCGTATTCTTTAGTCATAATTGCTCCTGTAGAATTCTTAATGTAGTTACTTCAAGCCTGTCAGGATATTTGGAATCTAGCCTATCGTCAAAATAAACTATTGTTCTATTCATTTCTAAGAAAGTATATCACAACAACCTAAACAAAGGAAATTCTTTTAATCGGAATTAAATTACTATTTTTAACCATTTAGCCGTTCGGAAATGGTTCGACTACGCTCACCACAAGTCCTCAACGAGTGCCTGCTGAAAATCAAGCAATCTGGTATTTTATTGATCAAGTCTTACTTGGAAAGTCAGGAATAGCAGGAGGTGGAATTGGAGGTGGAGGTGTAACCGGCGGTTCGGTTGGTGCTGGTGAAGAGGGAACTGATAGATTTGGAGTTTCTTGAGTAGGTTCTGTTGATTCTGTTGGCGTTGGTGCTGTTGGTACAGGTGAAACTACTGAAGGAGTTTCTGTTACAATTGGTGGAGCCGGTGGAGGAGTTGGTTGAAACGCTTGCGGCTCAGCTGATTTAGCTTGTAAATTCTGCAAAACCTCATTTAATGCTTCATCTTGTTTATTGACCGGTTCTTCTGGTTTAATCTCTGCCTCTTTTTTTTCCTCTGGTTTTTCTTCTGGCGTCAATCCTAAGGCCTTGTCAAATTCTTCTTTGGTAAATCCTTTTAATACGACAATCTGTCCGTCATCTTTTTCAATCTTTGTCACCGGCGTGCCGGCAAAGTTATTGGAAACTGTCAGCATCTCGGTAAGGAACTCTTTATTACTATCTAAATTTTTTTCTTCATAGGTAAGTTTATTGGCAGTTAAATAGTCTTTTTCTTGTTTGGAAAACTGACAATCAGCAATAGTATAAACCGTAATTTTCATAGTTCGACTTCGCTCACTATTAATAGACTAAATTCATTATGAAGTAAATAATATTTTTTGTCAATACCATTATGTTTTCTTTTTTTTAAAAACACCCAACTGTTTAAGCTTCCACATAAAAAGAGCTGATTTTTTACGGGCATTGGCGTCAATGACAAAACGTAAAGCTTCCTGCAAAACCGGCCGGGAAATGGTTTTGGCAAACTTAATATACATGCTTTTGTGTCTTTCATCTTCCAGTTTTTGGGAAAGATAAACGCCGAAAGATTGATACTCGCGGGAAATGTATTTGTCTTTAAGGGGGTCAAATTTTTTTAAGATATCACGAATAGACTGCATGAGAAATATTATACTTGACTTATTAGTACAAAATAAGTAAAAATAATATATATGGAAAAAAAGAAAGCCCTTATTTTAGTAATTCTTTTAAGTTTGTTTGTTTTTCTTCACCAAACAGTGGCGCAAACGACTACTTTAACACCGACGCCAACGGCAACAACGACAGTGATTACAATCACAGTACCAACTGTGACAACAACGATTACGCCGACAAAAATTACCCAACTGCCACAAACAGGCATGGCCCAGTATTCAGCCGCATTGTTTATGATTAGTGTAGGAATAATCTTCTTAGCGATGGTTTTTTAAGCCTGTTTATTAATTATTTGTTGATAAACTTTTTCGTATTCATCCACCATCCGTTCGACGGTAAAATTCTTTTCCACATGTGCACGGCTGTTTCGGCGCATTTGTCGATATTGTTCTTCCGGCATCGAATAAATCCTCTCAACCGCCTCGCAAAGCCCGTCAATGCCAGTTTTTTTAACTATCCAGTCGCCGCGTTTATCTCCCTCTGATGAATTAACAATAAATCCGGTTTCGCCGTCTTTGATTATTTCCGGAACAGATCCGCGGGCAAAAGCGACCACCGGAGTTCCGCAGGCCATAGCCTCAATCATTACTAATCCAAACGGTTCTTCCCATTGAATAGGAAAGAAAAAAAGCTTAGCGTTTTGATAATATTTTTTTAGCTTATCTATAGTTAAAAATCCATATTGATTGATAAGATTATTATCAATGCTGGGCTTAATATCAATATTCCAAAAATCGCTTGATTCTATCGCTGTTCCTAATAAATAGACTGTCTTTTGTAATTTTTTAGCTGCAGTAATAATTTCCTTAATTCCTTTTTCTGGCATTAATCTACCGACAAAGATCATATAATTATCTTTTCCTTCACCAAATGAAAAAGAATTATTATCTAATTCTATTCCATGATAAATCGTAGATATATAATTTAAATCTGGAATAGGTTTTCTTTGAGCATTACTTATTGAAACATAATATTGATCTTTTTTGAAATTCTCTAAAATTGTTTTTTTGTGGCCAGAGAGCGGGCTGTGTAGTGTTGATACGGTGGGGATGGAAACAAATTGAGCGTAAAAAGCACTGCGCACATCAAAAATAGAGTGGATTAAATCGAAATAACCCTGTTTTGCCATATAATAACATTTTGAGATTAATAGATGTTCATAGTCAATTGCACCTTTATCATTTATTGATAAATCTAAAGAAGTAGCCTTATCTGTGGCTGAGATTAAATGAGCGGAAGTTTTTGAATCTCCCGATGCAAAAAGAAAAACATCATGACCTTTTTCAACCATTTTTTCGGCGATCGTATACATGACTTTTTCGGGAGCTCCCGAAAAACCTTTTGGTACAGATTCTGGCGTAGGAGGAAGTCTAATAAAGTTAGAGGAGAGGACTGCAATTTTCATTGTTTTTAAATATATTAATAATATAGGGAATAATTTTATTTTTAAAAATAGTTTTAAAATCATATTCCTTTCTTATTTTTTGTAGTAGTTTGATTTGAGAGTTATGGTCGACAGCATTAAGAAGAATCTGAGCAATTTTTTCAGGAGAATTATGATAGATGTCGATGGTTTTAAGATTGCTCGAAGCAATTTCTTTAAAAATTTTTAAGCTAGAACTGATTACCATCGTTTTTACAAGGCCGGCCTCAATTATCGGTAAGCCAAAGTTTTCTTGGCCACTAAGAAAGAGAACTACATCGCTTAATTGATAAAAATCCTTCACAATATGGAAATTATAGTCAACCCCTAATTTTTTCATTTCATCGACGAGAAAAATAATATTATTTTCTAGCTTAAGGTCCTTGATAAGTTGAAGTACTTGATTAACATAATCTACATTTTTAGAGTGAGGATTTTTTTTGCCAGAGATAATGAGAACGGAGTTTTTTCTTTGTTTTAAAATTTCAGCAAAAACTTTAATTGTTAGGTCAATGTTTTTATGTTTTAAAATTTTTGATGGTAAAAAAATCAATAAATCTGCCTGACTAAGATAATATTGACAATAGATTTGGCAAGTTACGGGGTCAAGGTCTAAAAATTTTTGAATATTTATTCCATTAGGAATAACAGTAATGATCTTTTCTGGATAACCAATAAGAGTAACCAAAATTTCCTTGAGAGAATTTGAGATAGCGACATAATATATACCCTTAATCGGTTCATAGACCAAATTTTCTAATTGTTTATTGATAAATGTTTTTTTAACTATCTGACCATTCTTCAAAAAAATAACCGGGTCATGAATCCATGAGATTAGTTTTTTATCAGGATTTTTTTTAAAGTAATCAATTAAGGCGAGAGATAAGCATGGATTAAGGTTTAGACTTAAAATGTTATGGGCAATAACAATATCAATGTTTTTAAAATGTTGATCAATTTTTTGCGAGATTTTTTCTTTTAATTGATAAAATTCTTGAGGGAATTGGATGGAATTATTAATTTTTTCGTTTACACGAGGATCAAGTACCGATAAGGGTTTAAATTCAGAGATCTCTATTAGAGGAATTTTAGGATTATCTGATCTGCCTTCTCCAGCGAAAACAGTTGGTGAATAACCATAATTTACAAACAAATTAGCTTGTTCGTGGACAATAATTTCTACACCTCCAATAACCGGAGGATATGTATAGTGTAGAAGAGCGATTTTCGGTTTAGTTTTTTCCATCGGTTTTTAAAATTTGATAATAAATTTTTTCATAATCATCAACCATTTTTTGTAAAGAAAAATTTTTAACCACATAATCACGAGCAGTTTGTGATATTTTTTCATATTGATTTTGAGTCATCTCTAAAATGGTTTTTGTTTTAGCAGTCAGTTCTTCGATACCGTCTTTTTCTTCAACCAAGTAACCAGTCTTACCATTGATAATAGTTTCTTTAACGCCGCCATTGGCATAGGCGACGGCCGGCGTTCCGCAAGCCATTGATTCTGTCGGAATTAATCCAAAAGGCTCATTCCATTTGATCGGTACCAAAGTAGCGACGGCATTTTGAAATAATTCAATCATTTTTTCTTCAGAAGTTTCACCTATAAATTTAATTAGCTTATCATCAACCTCTTTTTTAATATATGTTTCATAATAATCTGGTTCAGTAATGGCGCCAGCCATAATTAATGGCGCGTTTAATTTTTTTGATATTTGGATTGCTTCGCGTGGTCCTTTTTTTTCAATAACACGACCAGCCCAAAAAAGATAATTTTTTCTGGGGTTTGCTACCGGTTTATATTTAGCCGTATCAATTCCATTATAAACAGTTCCAATAAAGTTGACCTCCGGAATTCTTTGGGCGTTGCTGATCGAGGTAAAGTTAAGTTTTTTACCATATCTCAAGACGAGATCGGTCTCATCCTGCTTGATAAACTGATAAACGCGGTGAAAAGTATGAACTGAAGGCGTGCTGGAAACGGCAGCAAAAGGTAGGGCTAAAAATTGGGCGTGGGAATGAATAATATCGAATGATTTTTGTTTTTCAAAACAATAAGCGACATGCATCAAAGGATAAAAAGAGGAAGTTAGCGTTTTCATAACATCGGATTGCAGACCGAGAGATTTATTAAAAATGAATTCCAGTTGGGCAGAAGTCTTTGATTCACCAACAGAAAATAAAGTGACCTGATGACCTTTTTTCACCAAGCCTTCGGTTAGATTATAAACGATGCGTTCAGTGCCGGCATAGCCTAAGGGTGGTAAGGGAATCCATGGTAAAACCAACTGGGCAATCCGTAATTTTTTTTTATCCATATAGGGCTTTTTCTCTAATTTTGGCTAATTTACTTTCGGCTTGGGTAATGCATTGGTCAAATAATTCTTTTTGAGAAAAGATTTCTAGGAATTTAAAATCATAAAGAGCCTTCATTTGTATTTTTTGATGGTCGATAATTGGTTTAACCTGTGTAATAAATTCTATATTTTCATTTATACCCTCAATAATTCTATAATAACCTTCGGTTCCAAATTTTTCAAAGTTAGCGCTGACAGTACTAATAAAATTTTTATTAGTTTCATCAACATTATATTTATAAGCTAAAAGCAAAAGATCTTTGGCAATACCCCATTCGGGGTGGGCGGTACCACGAATAATCCCGCCTTCGGTTTCATGAACATGGTAAACAGTGACTGATTTATCATAAACCAACGGATAGCCAGCCCGCCAGTAACGGATTGATAAGTCAGATCCTTCACCGCGCATATTGAAAACTTCCTCATCATAACCGCCAATATCCAAAAAAACCTCCTTATAGGTAGCGAGATATCTTGAATAAATCGCTTCTGTGTATGTTATTTCATCAATCGTCAACATTCTGTCTTCTTTTCTTGGCCGGTCAAGCTGGCCGTCTTTGTCGCCGGTACGCCAGATAACCTGACCGCCAACCGCGGCAGCGGTTTTATATTTTTTTAGAGAATCTATCGTATTTAAAATTGTATCTGGGTCGACCTCCATGTCTGAATCGCAAAAAATTAGAATTGAAGATGAGGCGATTTTTGCCCCCTGGTTTTTATTGGTAGCAATACCGGGTTTTTCCGGCCGAGCATAGATTATCTTTTCCCCAAATTTATTTTTCAGTGCGCTTTTTAATTCATCGTCAGGAGAACTGTCAGCAACGATAATTTCTGCTTGAAATTCTTTATTAAAACCATTTGAAGCAAAAATCAACCCAATACTTTTTAGGGTTTGACTGACTCTTTTATAAGAGGGAACAATTATTGAAACATTAATCATTTATTTTCCCTTTGCCACAAAATTGGTAACCCAGGCCGGCCGTTTTTCCCGGTAATATTTTATTTTATACAATTTTCCTTTTAAAAACTCGTGATCGCCGGTTTTCATTACCGATAAAACCTCCTTGGTTTTTTTTAGAAGTTCTTTTTGACGTGTGACAACTTTTTTTTCCTCATTAATAGGAAGTTTTTCTTGAATGCCAGCAAATTCAAAACGATATGAAGGCCCAAAAATTTTGTGAAAAACATACTTAATTCTCTCTAAATGAAAATGAGAGGTAATAATTATCGCGGAACGGACTTTTTGAGGAAGAAAAAAATTTATCTTCAAATAATAGGCATTGCCGATAGAGTCCTTTGACTCTTTTTCCCGAAGAATTCTTGTATCTTCTATTCCTTTTCCAATAAAATAATCGGCCATAGCGTCGGATTCGGTCAATGGCGGCTTATCTTTATGGTAAAGAAAGCTATATTTTCCGGTAACAATAATTTTTGATTGGGGATGCTCTTTCAAAAGCCCGATTGCTTTATCTAATCGTTGTTGAACAAAATCCGGAAGATGACCCTGTAAATCAATTCCGCCGCCGAGAACAACTATAAACATAGTATTTTTATTTTACAGGTTTTTTTATGCCATTTGGTTTAAGAAGGGCTTTGTCGTAAAGATTATAAAATTTGGTGGCAATTCTGTCCCAATTAAAGCGTTCGACAACGGTTTTAAATGCTCGTTCTCCCATTTTTTGCCGTAGCTTATTATCTTGTAGAAGTAAATTAACTTTTTGAGCGATTAAGCCAGGAGAACGTGGTCTGACTAAAAAACCATTGTAACCGTCTTTGACAATAGTGGTTACGCCTCCTTTTCGGCTAACAATGACCGGTGTTTTATGAGCCATGGCTTCAAGAATGACTAAACCTAAAGGTTCACTCCAGACTGACGGAGCAACATAGACATCGGCTCTTGCATAAAAATCGTTTATCATTTCCAACCTTTGAGAGAAATATCCCAGCATATGAACGTTATTTAGTTTGTATTTTAAAATAAGATTTTCCAAATATTTCCGTTCCGGTCCATCGCCTAAAATAACAATTTCTGCAAGAATCTGTCTGGCGGCCCTAATTAGATACTCAACTCCTTTATGTTCAGTCAATCTTCCGGTAAAAAGAACCATTTTATTGTATTGAAAGTGATATTTTTTGTCGATCCAGGAAGGATCTTTTGAGGCATTGGGATTTGAGGAAACGCCTGAAGGAATCGTTTTAGTTTTTTTGGCCAAATCTCGTCCAAACATCTGTAAATACCATTCACGGGTGAAATTGCTGTTTGCCGTGATAAATTTAGCTCTGATTGAAGCGTCTCTCATCAAAGACCTTAATCGACTATCTTCTTTTAGATAATAAAGATCGCTTCCGTGGGTAGTAATAATAAAAGGAATTTTATAAAGATTGGAAAGTGTGCGAGCCACTGGTGGTAAAAAAGCAGTATGAAAAACATGAATTAACTGGGGTTTAAATCTTTCAATCGCTTTCGCCGTTCTTACGAGATAGTAATTAAAAATCTGGAGGAGTTCTTGATTAGAAAATTTTGAATATTTTTTTACGCCGGGTAATTCCGGATTGCCGACAAATACACCCATCAAAGGCGGCTTGAGACGGAATATTTTTGCCTGTTTAAGGACCCGCGTTTCCGGAGCGACAATGGCTGCCTTAAACTCATCAGGAAAGTTGAGATGAAGATGATCGGTAAGACGGCGAAGCCAGGTACCTGAACCATTACCCCATAATGGAAACATATAAAGATAAAGTATTTTCATATCGACAGATATTATATCATTTACCCCGTTACAAATGGTAACGGGGTTTATTTGCGCCAATAACTAATTGGGCCGCTCCAGCAATATCGCCATTATCAATTTTAATAAAAGAAATGGTGTTTTCCGAAATTGATAATAATTTTAAATATTTTTTAACATAGTCTTGGTAATGGTAACTTTGTCCTTTGACTATCGCTCAGGACACCCTGAGCTTGTCGAACGGGTGAAATTTGAAATTTGAAATTACTCTCTTGATAGGCGTATATTCCCGCTATTTGACAGGCGATTAAGGATGCAGAACGTTCAAATAATCTTTGGGCGAGAAAATCCCCCTTTTCGGCTAATTGATTGAGCTCGGATGTAGAATTAAGGGGGAGAGCTAAATGATTATAGTGTTGGTAAAGGTACGCGCCGCTGACCTCTTTTTCAAAAAGTTGTTTCCCTGGATTTAAAGAATTTTTATCAATTATTTTTCCGGTTGCGGTTTGGGGAAATTTATTAAAATTGCCAGATTCCAGATTAATAGCGGTATTTCTATCTAAGAAAAAAGCAAAGTTTGTACCGGTGCCGACGACTCCGGCTATTATATTTTGCCAATGAGTTTTTGACAGGCCGCTTAGAAGTAGACAAATCGTGTCATTGGCAACAGTGGCCTTAATTTTTCGTTTTTGTTTTTGATAAATATATTTTTCTAATTCCACTCCAATGAATCGATTGATTAGACCTGCGAGTTTATGTTCTTTTGTTACCGAAGACAATTTGCCATCAAGCAAGTTATCTTTTAATAAAGGCTGTAAGGGAAAAGCAAAATTTATGACAATATAATTAACTTTCTTGTCAAGATATTTTTCAACAAAGGATAAAAAAATTTCCTTAGTGCTTAATTGAGGAATTTTATCTTCAATGAAAGAAATAGTTTTGTTATCCTTAATCAAGGCTGATTTAATAAGTGATCCGCCAATGATTATTACTTGAAACATTTCTCCCTCTTTGATTAAGGGCTTTTGGGGTAGAGGATTTTTTAAAAAACTCAAACTAGTTTTTTTTCCCTGATTTGACCGACTTAATTCATCTATGAAACTATCCCGGATTTGTTTTAGGGTTGAAAGAGGGTAGAGAATTGGTCTCATGGAATTAGCTTATCATTTTTTAAGCGTTGATAGATAGTAGGAAAAAATTGATTGATTTGTTGTTTTTCTTCTTGAGTAAAATCTTGAAGAACATAAGTTTCTCCTTCGACTCGCTTCGCTCGCTCAGGATCGTTTAGGAAAGGTCGATTATCAACTCCGATTCTTACCCGCCAGAAATTCTTAGTTCTTAAAGCTTTTTCAACTGATTCAATACCATTATGGAGTTGGGGACCGGTGGCTTTTTGAATTTTGAATTTACCTAAAGGAATATCGAGGTCGTCGTGGACGACAATTAAATTTGAAATTTGAAATTTGAAATTTTTAATTAATTTTGTAACTGCAGGACCGGAGTTATTCATGAAAGTCAATGGCTTCGCTAACAAAACATTGTTACATTGTTGAATGGTTACATTGTTCGACTGTTTGTTTTTAACAATGTAGCAATGTAACAATTTAGCAATGTAGTCGACAAATTGAAAACCGACGTTATGCCGATTGTTTTTATATTTTTCTCCTGGATTGCCGAGACCGACTATCAATTTCATAGAGTAATTATACATTGATTTTCTGATAAGTTTTAATTTATACTAATTCTATGTCTAAATACGTTCCCGATATTTTATCCCGACGTTGGGTAATTGTATCCGGTCACCGAATCAGCCGGCCTGAGGATGATTTTTCCAAAAAAAAGAAAAACCAGGTCTGTGTTTTTTGCCCTGGTAATGAACGTTATACTCCTATTGAAACTTTTCGCGTGGGCAAGGGTGATAAAGACAAACCTGGTTGGAAAGTACGCGTTATTCCCAATAAATATCCGATTACCGACCTTCATGAAGTTATTATTCATTCACCTTCTCACGAAAAAGACATTGATTCATTCTCGCAAGATCAATTAATAGCTCTTTTCCAGGCATATAGACAACGTTATAATTTTTATAAATCCCGCGGCCAGGTTTTAATTTTTTGTAATCACGGAACGCATTCAGGAGCTTCATTAGTCCATCCCCATTCCCAACTAGTGGTGATTCCAACGCAAATAAATCTTGATACCTTGACACGCGAACCGTTAAACAATGTAGTGGAGGCGAATAAATTTTTTTATGTATACTGTCCTGATTTTTCCCAGTGGCCATATGAGGCCTGGATTGTTCCTAAAAAAGAAGGAATGCTTTTTGGGGAAATAAAAGACGATGAAATATTAGATTTGTCAATAACCATGCAAAAAACATTAAAAAGCCTGAAAAGAATAGCCGAAAGACACAGGCTGACGCAGGAAAATTTTGGTTATAATTATTATATTTATCCCAAAGAAAACTGGTATCTGAGAATCATTCCTCGCTTAATTCACCGGGCAGGATTTGAGTTGGGAACAGGATTGTCTGTCAATGTTATTGATCCATATGAGGCTTCACAAGAACTCAAAGGATTTGGAGAAAAAATGCAAAACGTTTTAAAGAAACTTAAAAAATATTGATGCTTGACGCTGGATACTGGAAGATAGAAACTGGATTTTGAGGCTCGAAATTAGAAGTTAGATTTTTTCCAGCTTCAAGCTTCTAACTTCAATATCCAGCTTCCAATTTCTATCATCTAGCGTCTAGTTCTTTTTCTTCTGTTGTTATCTCTTGGCCTTTGTTATCTATCAAAATAATCTGATAATTATATTGATGATTAAAATCTATATCAGTCGTAGTTAAAAAATGGATAAAGGTTAATTTTTGGGAAATATTTTTAGAAATTGTAATATTGGCAGTTTTGTCATTGAAGATAATTTTTGATCTAAATGGATAGTCGGTTTTAAAGCTTATGAACAAATATCGGCCGGATTTTGAAAGATAAATATTTTTGATCAAATCAGTAGCATTAGTATATCGATACGGCCCTCTTTGAAAGAGGATAAATCGGGAAAAAATGGCGGCCGAGACAAGAGCAACAAAAGACAAAACAACCACTGCCTTTAAGGAGGGAAGGGGAATATTCCAGGCTTTAAAATAATCAATTTTTGCTTCTTGGGCTTT
>Ga0315281_10007843_pt1 | contig 14952 bp, 13 predicted proteins | sample YL17G07_0_MG_FD_204540 | JGI IMG/M metagenome (GOLD analysis project Ga0315281, IMG submission 204540) | Sediment microbial communities from Yellowstone Lake, YNP, Wyoming, USA - YL17G07_0 | ecosystem: Environmental > Aquatic > Freshwater > Lake > Sediment | place: USA: Wyoming | collected...
CAACGCCTGCGGATCGCGGCGCAGTATCCCGGCCGCCGCAGCGTCGAAATCGGGATGGAACTTGAACAGGCTTTGCGGGCACAGGTAGACATGGCGGTCCGCCGGCAAACCAAAATAGGCGCGGTCCCGCGGATGTGCCGGCAGCGTCGGGCGGTAGTAATAAGTGGGCAACGTCTTCAGCCGGATCAGCGTTTCGCTGTAATGGCGGTCGGCGTCTTCGGTCTCCAGGTCCTGCGCGGAGATGAAGTAGTCCACCGTGTCTATGCCGGTGGTGACCGGATGCCCCCAGGTCACGCACTGCACCGGCGCCAGGCGCAGGTGGGCGAGGCAATAGGTGATGGGCTCCATGCCGATGTCGGTGTAGAACAGGATGTCCTGCGCCTCTGCCCTGAGCGCCTGTTCCATCTGCGCCAGGCTGCCGGAGAGTTCGACGTGACGGTCGGCGCGCTGGCGGATGAATGCGGCCATGGCGTCTTCCTGGTGGTTGACGGAAAACACCGTGACGCTGAAAACATCGCGCGGCAGCATGGCGATCAGCCCGGCAGTCAGCTTGCCTATGGTGTGCTCGCCGAAAAAGGTGGAGACGAAACCGAGGCGGATTTTTTCCCCGCGCGCAGGGGCGGGGGTGGCCATCGCGTCGTCGCGCCTCCAGGCGGCGCGGACGATGGCGCTGATCTTGCGCTGCAGGTCGATGTCGTTCTCGCCCTGGTAGGCGAGATAGAAGCCGCTGGTGCCGATTTCCCCGTGCGGGTCGGCCACAGCGTGCTGCTCCCCGGCCAGCGCATCCAGCGTTTGCGACAGGCTCGCCCGGGTCTGGCGCAGGTGTTCCATGGAGTCATACAGGTGCGGCAGCGTCAGCGCCATCCTGATGCGCAGGCCGTCCTGCGGGGACAGCGCATAGGCGTCGCGGTAGCTTGCCAGCGCCTCTTCCGTGCGGCCCAGCTGGTTCAGCAGATTGCCAAGATTCTGGTGCGCAGCGGCCAGCGACGGATCGAGCGCGACCGCCTGGCGGTGGCAGGCAGCTGCCTCTTCGAGCCGGCCCTGCGCGTTCAGGACGTTGCCCAGGTTGAAATGCGCCGGCGCAAGTTCCGGCCTGATCCCGATGGCGCGCCGGTAGTAGCCGGCGGCTTCGTCCAGCCGGCCCTGCGCTTCCAGCACGCGGCCAAGATTGCTATAGGCCTCGACGTATTCCGGCTCGGCGGCAATCGCCTGCTTGATGACGGTTACCGCCTCGTCCGTGCGCCCGGTCTGGTAGCACAGCGCGCCCAGCAGGTTGAGCGCGTTGCAGTGCAAGGGCTCCGCGGCGAGGGCATCGCGGTAAAGCGCCTCCGCCTCCTGAAACTGTCCTGCCTGGTGATGCTCCAAAGCCAATGCGACTTGCCGGTCGGCAGGGGACTGCGCCATGTTTTACCTCGGTGGATTTAATGCGTCGGAAAGATGTAGAAACGGGCTACTCAGGGACGTTGAACAAACGGGTTAAAGTTAAAGGTTGCCTATGGTAAAGTCAAGCAGCGGCGGCCTGTGCGCCAGGACCGTTTCCCTCTCTCCCAGCTCTCTCCCGCAGGCGGGAGAGAGGGACGCAGGCTCGCTTCGCGAGTATCACGTTAGAGGATGTGTATGACCCGCAAGCTGGCCATCATGCAGCCCTACTTTCTGCCCTACATCGGCTACTTCCAGTTGCTGCGGGCGGTGGACGTGTTCGTCGTTTACGACGACGTGCAGTTCATGAAGGGCGGCTGGATCGAGCGCAACCGCATGCTGGTCAACGGCGCGCCGCACTGGTTCGGGCTGACCCTGGAGAAGGCCTCGCACAAGCTCGACATCAACCGGCGCTTTTTTGCCGAAGATATCGACAGCCAGAAGAAGGCGCTGCTCTACAAGGTGCACTGCGCCTACGCCAAAGCGCCGCACTGCGCCGAGTCCATGGCATTGCTCGAAGAAATCCTCGCCGGCGACGAGCGCAACGTGGCCGCCATGCTCGCCCGCAGCCTGCGCATCCTGTGCCGCCATCTCGCCATCGACACCGAGTTGCGCCTATCCTCGGAAATGGTGAAGAATGCTGGTCTGACAGGAGAGGCGCGGGTGATCGACATGGTGCAGCAACAGGGCGCCGGCCACTACGTCAACGCGGCGGGGGGGCAGGCATTGTACGACCGGGAAAATTTCGCGCATCACGGCATCCGGCTGTCCTTCCTGCAATCGCGGCCCATCGCTTACAGACAATATGGCCATGACTTCGTGCCATGGCTTTCCATCCTGGACGTGCTCATGTTCAATTCCGTGGAACAGACGCGGGAATTCCTGCTCGAATGCGACCTGACATGAAGCCAAATTGTCCAACAATAGGCGTCTGGAGGAGCGCGGCCATCCTGGCCGCATGCGGGCTGGAAGCCCGCGCTCCATGGGTCGGCATTCCATTGGGCAATCCGGGATGAAGCCCATAGGCGGATTTTTCGAACTCGAAACGGGCGCGCCGCGCGGCGCCTACCACAGCGACGCCCTGGCGCTGACCAATGGCCGGACCTGCCTGCATTTGCTGCTGCAGCAGACCCGACCGTGCAAGGTTCACCTGCCCTACTACACCTGCGATTCGCTCGTCCAGCCGGTGGTGCAGGCGGGCATACCCCACGACTTCTACGCCGTCGACCATAACCTCGAACCCGTGGGGATCAGTGTGGGCGAGGACGAATGCCTGGTCTACGTCAACTACTTTGGCCTGCGCCGTGCAACCGTCGCGCGCCTGGCGCAGCAATACGGAAGCCGATTGATCGTGGACAACACGCAGGCGTTTTTCGAAAAGGGCATGCCGGGCGTCGCCTCGTTCAACTCCGCGCGCAAGTTTTTCGGCGTGCCCGACGGCGGCTATCTGTATGGCGGCACCGGCCCCGCCGAGGCGCCGCCCAATGCGGACGTACGCTGCGATCACCTGATAGACCGTTTGCTCGGCAGGCAGTCGCAGGCCTATGCGGAATACACGGCCGCCGAGGCCGCTCAGGGCTGCGACATCCAGGCCATGTCGGTGCTTTCCGCACAACTGCTGGACAGCGTCGACTATGCGGCCGCCGCGCAAAAGCGCCGCAGCAACTACGGCGTCTACCGGGACAGGCTGGGCACCCTCAACCAGCTCGCCTGCCCCATGGACCCCGGCGCCGTCCCCTTCTGCTACCCGCTGCTGCTGAAAAATCCCTTCCCAAGGGAGCGGCTTTTCGCTCAGAATATCTTCGTTCCCACGCTGTGGAACGAAGTGCAGCACAGGATTCCCGGGGGCTTCGCATTCGAGAAGCAGCTCGCGCAAAACCTGCTGCCGCTGCCGCTGGACCAGCGCTACGACGAAACGGATTGCCTGAGAGTCATCGACGCCGTCCTTGCAATTTTAGAGTGAGCCCATGCCCGACCTGATCAGACTGCGCGAAATCGAGCGCGGCGACTTGCCGCAAATCAACGCCTGGCGCAACGACCGCGAGGTGGTCGATTTTCTCGGCAGCAACTTCCTGTTCATCGCCGAAGCGGTCGACGAAGAGTGGTACGACAGCTATCTGCAGAGCCGCGACCGCAACATCCGCTTGGCCATCGTCGCCAACGCCGACGATGCCTACATCGGCAACGTCCAGCTCACCGCCATCCACCCCGTCAACCGCTCTGCGGAATTCTCCATTTTCATCGGCGACAAACGCTACTGGTCCCACGGCTATGGTCGGGAAGCAATGCTCAGGATGCTGCGGCACGGCTTCGGCGACCTCAACCTCAACCGCATCCATCTCACCGTGCTGGAGGGCAACGAGCGCGCCATCCGGCTGTACGAAAGCGCGGGATTCAAGGTCGAGGGCCGCTTGGAACAAGCCGTGTTCAAAAACGGCAGCTATCAAGACCTCATCGCCATGGCCGCGCTGAGAAACGACATTCCGGAAGCAGGATAAACCATGCCCAACGCCATACAGCCCTTCGACCAGCCCGTCTACGTGACGCGCCCCATCCTGCCCGACCTGCAGGAGGTCACCGACAAGCTGCGCGAGGTGTGGGAATCGGGCTGGCTCACCAACAACGGGCACCAGCATCAGGCGCTGGAGCGGCAGCTGACCGGGGTGCTGAAGGTGCCCTGGCTGTCCCTCTTCAACAATGGCACCATCGCGCTGATCACCGCCTGCCAGGCGCTGCGCCTTTCCGGCGAGGTCGTCACCACGCCCTTCTCGTTCCCGGCCACGCCGCACGTGCTGACCTGGAACAACGTCAAGCCGATCTTTTGCGACATCGACCCGGTCAGCATGAACATCGATCCCGCGCGCATCGAGGCCATGATCACCCCGCACACCAGCGGCATCCTCGCCACCCACGTCTACGGCACGCCGTGCGACGTTGAGGCCATCCAGGAAATTGCCGACCGCTACGGCCTCAAGGTGATCTACGACGCCGCCCACGCTTTCGGCACCGAGATCGACGGCCGCGGCATCGGCACTTACGGCGATGCGACCATGTTCAGCTTCCACGCCACCAAGCTGTTCCACACGGCCGAGGGCGGCGCGCTGAGCTTCCGCGACGACAACCTGAAGACGCGCATCGACTATCTGAAAAACTTCGGCATCAAGAACGAGGAAGAGGTCATCATGCCCGGCATCAACGGCAAGATGAACGAGATGCAGGCGGCCCTGGGCCTGGTCACCCTGCGCTACGTGGAGGAAGAAAAAACCAGGCGCCGCGCGCTGCTCGACACCTACCGGCGCGCACTCGCCGGCATCCCCGGCATCAGCCTGCTGCAGCCCTCCCCCCACATCAAGAGCAGCTGCCAGTACTTCGTCATCCGCATCGAGCGCGAGGCTTTCGGGCGCTCGCGCGACTTCGTCTACGACCGCTTGCGCGAATACAACGTCTACGCGCGCAAGTATTTTTCCCCGCTGTGCAGCGACTACAGCTGCTACCGGCAGCTGCCGTCGTCCAATCCGGACAATCTCCCGGTCGCCCGCAAGGTGGTGCAGGAAGTGCTGGCCATGCCGCTCTACGGCGCCCTGGCGGAAGCCGATGTGGAAAAGATATGCGCCATGCTGCGGCACATCGGCGGGCATTGAAGCGGCCATGCCAGAGCCATCGACAGACTCGCTGGACCCGCCGGATTGGCACAGTCTCCGCGCCCAGGGCCACCGCATGCTGGACGACATGCTGGACTATCTGGAGCACATCCGCGAGCGCCCGGTGTGGCAGCCCATCCCGCCCGAGGTGCGCACCGCGTTCCACGAACCGCTCCCCGCAAAACCGACCGATCTTGAGGCCGTGCACGAAATCTTCATGCGCGACGTGCTGCCTTTTGCCGTGGGCAACGCGCATCCCGGCTTCATGGGCTGGGTGCATGGCGGCGGCACGGCGGTGGGCATGCTGGCGGAAATGCTGGCCGCCGGGCTGAACGCCAACCTCGGCGGGCGCGACCAGATGCCGGTCGAGGTGGAGCGGCAGGTGCTGCGCTGGGTGCGCGAGCTGTTCGGCTTTCCCGACACTGCCAGCGGCCTGTTCGTGACCGGAACCTCCATGGCGAACCTGATCGGCGTGCTGGTCGCGCGCACCGCCGCGCTCGGCAGCGGCGTGCGCCGCAAGGGCGTCGCCACCGGCGACAAACACCTGGTGGCCTACACCTCCGCCGCCGCGCATGGCTGCATCGCCCAGGCGATGGACCTTTCCGGCTTGGGGCTAGACGCGCTGCGCATCGTCCCCACCAACGACCGGCACCAGATGGATGTCGCTGCACTGGAATGCGCCATCGCGCTAGACCGCAGCGCCGGCCTGGCACCCTTCTTCATCGCCGCCACGGCCGGTACGGTGGACGTCGGCGCCATCGACGATCTGGCCACTCTGGCGCAGGTCGCGCACAGGGAAGGGTTGTGGTTTCACGTCGATGGCGCCTACGGGGCGCTGGCCATGCTGGCGCCGGATCTCGCCCCGCGCCTTGCGGGCATCGAGCGCGCGGATTCCATCGCCTTCGACTTCCACAAATGGGGCCAGGTGCCCTACGACGCGGGCTTCATCCTGGTGCGCGACGGCACCCTGCATCACGACACGTTCGCGTCGCCCACGGCCTACCTGAGGCGCGAAGCCCGCGGGATGGCGGCCGGTTCCCCGTGGCCCTGCGATTTCGGGCCTGACCTGTCGCGCGGCTTCCGCGCGCTCAAGACCTGGTTCACCATCAAGGTCTACGGCGCGGAGCAGCTGGGGCGCATGATTTCCAACACCTGCGCGGTCGCCCGCTACATGCAGAGCCGCATCGAGGCGCTGCCGCAACTGGAACTGCTGGCACCGGTGGCACTGAACATCGTGTGCTTCCGCTACCGCTCGCAAAACGCCGACCGGGTCAACGCGGACATCGTGGTCGCGCTGCAGGAGTCCGGCATCGCCGCGCCGTCGACGACCAACATCGACGGCTGCCTCGCCATCCGCGCCGCCATCGTCAACCACCGCACCAACGCCGGCGACATCGACGCCCTTCTGCAAGCGACCATCGCTTTCGGCCAAGCCGCCACCAGGAAGACACAATGAACCAACACGATGCACCAGCGCCGCTCATCGGCCTCGCAGCACTCATGCGCATGGCCTATTCCGGCACCGACCTGACGCCCCTGGGGGCGCAGCTGATCGAACGCGCCGAGCGCGATCCCCTCGACGCCAATGCGTTGATGGATCTGTCCACGGCCTTGCAGCTCAAGGGAAACCGCGACGTCGCCATGTCCATGCAGGCCCAGGCGTTGCAGTTGCAGCAGCTCTACCATGCGCCGAGCGCAAAGGGCGCGGCCGCGATGCGCCTGCTCGCCCTGATGGGGCCGGGCGACTTGATGGCCAACACGCCGCTGGAGTTTCTGCTGGAAGACTCCGACGTCGCGCTCGACATGCTCTACGTCGGCCCCGGCCTGCCGGCGCCCGCGTCGCTGCCGGAGCATGACGTGCTGTTCGTCGCCATCGGCGAATCCGACCGGAACCTGCCGCTGCTGGCGGAGATCGACGAGGTCGTGAGAGACTGGCCGCGCCCGGTGCTGAACCGGCCGGACCGCATCGCCTGGCTGTCGCGCGACGGCGCTTGCGCACGGCTCAAGTCCCTGCCGGGCGTGGTCATGCCGGTCACCGCGCGCATCGCCCGGGAGGCATTGGAACGCATAGGCCGTAGCGAGCTTACGCTTGCCGGCGTGCTCGAAGACGGGGCATTCCCCATCATCGTGCGCCCGGTCGACTCGCATGCCGGACGCGGCCTCGACAAGCTCGATGATGCGGCGTCCATCGCGGCGTATCTGCAGGCCATGCCCGAGGGCGAATTCTACATTTCGCGCTTCGTCGACTATCGCGGGGCGGACGGCCTGTTCCGCAAGTATCGCATCGTGCTCATCGACGGCCGCCCTTTCGTCAGCCACATGGCCATATCGCAGCACTGGATGATCCACTATCTCAACGCCGGCATGTCCGAAAGCGCCGAAAAACGCGCCGAGGAGGCGCGCTTCATGGCCAGCTTCGACGAGGATTTTGCGCGCCGGCACGCGAAGGCCTTCCGCGCCATCGACGAGGCCATGGGGCTGGATTATCTGGGCATCGATTGCGGCGAAACGCCCGACGGCGCGCTGCTGATTTTCGAGGTGGACAGCAACATGATCGTGCATGCCATCGATCCGGTAGACGTGTTTCCCTACAAGCAGCCGCAGATGCGCAAGGTGTTCGCGGCCTTCCGCGCGCTGCTGGCCAACGCAATGCAGCATGCCTGACCTTCCAGCCACGGAGCAGTTGCTGGTGGAGGGCGGCGACGCCCGCATCGCGCTGGACCCGGACGGCCTGAACAAATACGGCTGCCCTCCGCTGCCCGACCCGGGATTGGTGGCGCTGGGATCCTCCACGGCGTCCGTCGTCTCCGGGGCCGGCTTTGCCGCGGCCGACCGTCTGCGCGACAGGCTCGCCCAGGCGGCACAGCCCGATGCTGTTCTCTACGCCCGCGAGCTGGAGCGGGTGCGCGGCGAGTTGCTGGGACTGTGCGGAATATCCGATATGGCCGGTGTTGCGGCCGTGTTCGCCGCATCGGGCACGGATGTCCACCTGATTGCCGCGCAGCTTGCCGGCGCAGGTAGCGCAAGCCAGACACTCGCCATCATGGCGGAGGCGGGGGAGACCGGCAGCGGCGTGCCGGCGGCCCTGGCCGGGCACCACTTCAGCGCCCATGCAGCACTGGGGGGAGAGGTCGCCGCGGGCACTCCAATCACAGGCGGCGCTGCGCTCGAAGTCGCGACCGTGCCGGTGCGCCTGCCCGACGGCACTCCCCGTCCGGCCGCGGACGTGGACGCCGAAGTCGAGACCGTGGTGGCGGCAGCAGCGGGCCGGCGCGTTCTGCTGACGCTGGTCGACGTCTCCAAGAGCGGATTGATCGCGCCCAGCCCCGCATGTGTCGCGGCGCTGCAGGGGCGCTTGCCGGAGTCGGTCGAGGTGCTGGTGGATGCGTGCCAGTTCCGCATCGCACCGGCGACCTTGCGCGCCTATCTGGAGCGCGGCTTCATGGTTGCCCTGACCGGGTCGAAGTTCGTCACCGGCCCGAGTTTTTCCGGCGTGCTGCTGATGCCGGCGCCGGTCGCGGCAAGGCTGCGCGGGCGTACGCTGCCGCCGGCCCTGCGGGCCTATTCCAGCCGTGCCGAGTGGCCCCGGGGCTGGGACAGCGCCGGGTTGCTGGACGACGTCGCCAATTTCGGACTGCTGCTGCGCTGGGAAGCGGCCCTGGAAGAATTGCGGGCACTGCGCGCGCTGCCGGAGGCGCAGGTCGCGCGCTTCCTGCAAGCCTTTGCAGAGGCCGTGCAGCAGCGCTTGGCCAGCGATCCGCTGTTCGAGCCCCTGCCGGTGCCGCCGATCGACCGCCGCCCGTTGATCGAGGCAACAAGCTGGGACCACATCCAGACGATATTTCCCTTCCTGCTCTACCATCTGGACAGCGGCGCCGGAAGAACGCCTTTGAGCCGCGCCGAAACGGCACAGGTCTATCGCTTGCTGCAAACCGATCTGGACATTCCCGGCGCGAGATTGCGCTTCCAACTGGGACAGCCGGTTGCCTGCGGCAGCCGCGACGGCGTGCCGGTGAGCGCACTGCGCCTGTGCGCCAGCGCGCGTCTGGTGGTCGAGGCACAAGGGGGAGACGGCCGCAATGCCGCTGCCGTGATCGGCAAGGCGCTGGCGGCGCTGGACAAGGCGGCACTGCTGGCCCGGACAGGCGGCACGGAGGAGAAGCCTCGTGCGCGGACGCCGTGAGGTGTGCGTTGTGACGTCGACCTTCCGCCAGCGGGATGGGCGCATCTTGAATGTGCGTTTGTGCATCGCCATGGTCCAAACTGACGTTTTTGCCAAAGCGGTCGACCCGGACCGCATTTACCCGAGGAGATAGCCAAGCATGAAAGAAGACCTGCCAAGCCTGATTCCCCAAAGCGCCGGCGTGACGCGGCGCGAGTTTGTCGTGACCATGCTGGCCGGCGGCTTTGCGCTGGCCGTGCAACCGGTGGCCGCCGGGACCATCGGCACGGACGCGGCGGGCCTGGTCGCGGGCGAAATCCGCATACCCGCGGCGGACCGCGATATTCCAGCCTACCGGGCCATGCCGGCCACGGGCAAGGCCTTCCCTGTGGTGTTGGTGGTACAGGAAATTTTCGGTGTGCATGAGCACATCAGGGACGTTTGCCGGCGCCTGGCAAAGCTCGGCTACATGGCGCTGGCGCCGGAACTCTACGCACGCCAGGGCGACGTGTCCAAAATGGCCGATTCCAGGGAAATCCTCAACACCGTGGTGGCGAAGGTCCCGGACGCTCAGGTGATGTCGGATCTCGACGCGACGGTCGCATGGGCGAAGGCATCCGGCATGGCGGACACCGCCAGGCTGGGCATTACCGGCTTCTGCTGGGGCGGGCGCATCGTCTGGCTCTACGCCGCGCACAATCCGCAGGTGAAAGCCGCCGTGGCGTGGTATGGGCGCCTTGCGGGCAGCCCGAGCGAGTTGCAGCCCAGACACCCGATCGACATCGCAGCCTCCCTCAAAGTCCCGGTGCTGGGCCTCTACGGCGGCGACGACCAAGGCATCCCGCAGGCGACCGTGGAGCAGATGCGTGCCGCGTTGAAAACGGCCGGCAACCCGTCGGAAATCGTGGTCTACCCCGGCACACCCCACGCCTTCCACGCCGACTACCGCCCCAGCTACCGCAAGGAACCGGCCGAGGACGGCTGGAAGCGCATGCAGGCGTGGTTCAAGCAGCACGGCGTCGCATAGGGCAGACCGGCTCGCACTGCTCTGCGGCCGTAAGCGGTCAGCCGCTACGGCCGCGCCCTGGTGAATGTCCGGCAAACTCTGTGTCGCGCATGCGCAGCATGTTGCCGGTCTAGTAATCAGGATCTGGTGCGTTGGTATCTGTCGTCAGGTCCTGCTCCCGGAACAGCACGAACACAATAGGATCGCGCTTCACTTTCAGAGCGGCATCCATGCGAATGCCAACGATGCGCAGCCGGTTGTTGTGCGCCATTTCCTGCACATTGGGAATATTTTGCACCATGCCGATCTGGTAGTAAACGCGACCTCCGGGCTTGAGGTAGTTGCTCACTTCGGCGAAAAATCGCTGGTGCACTTTCCACAAGTTTTCGGTGCCAGGTTCAAACGGATAGTCGATGTTGAACAGAATGACGTCAAAGCGTTCGCCGGCCTTGATGGGCTCGAACAGGTCGCCGGCACGCACCTCGATCTTGTCGCGGAAACCGTTGTGTTGTACGTTGAAGATGGCAGTGTCGACGGCTGACAAACTGATATCGGTGGCAACGACCCGCTTGGCCTTCTCTGCCGCGAACACCGCCTGCACACCAGAGCCGGTACCGATATCCAATACCTCCTCACCTTCCTTGATCTTCCAGTGCGACAGCAGATACATGCTGTTGGCGCTGGGGCGCACAGTTTCGTCGGGGACATAAAATTCCCGTTCGCCCACGGTAATTCTGACCCTGCCTGCCATGCTGCCGGGGGTTTCGGTGTAATAGGCAAGCGTGTATTTGCCCGGATGCGGGACTTCCCATCGCGTGGCCGGCGTGGTGCATGCGGCCAGCGCAAGGAGCGCGGCGACGGCAACCAGCGACCTGCTTGCAATGCCTCGCCTGTTTTTCTTCGTTTCCAATTTTTCCACTGCCTGTCGATCCTCATCGGCTATTCGTCGTAACATTCGGGTGTTTTGGCGTACTGCAACGCGGCAATGGTATAGTGTTTCCATGATCCAGCCAAACACCTTGTTTTCGCGGCGAAATTCACGTTTTTCAGAGGAATAAATCATACTCACGGTTCAGTCTCATATCGCCGGTGGCCTCGCGGCCCTGGCCTCCGCGTTCCTGTGGGCGGTATCGGCCATCCTGTTTCGCCGCATCACGGATGATCTGTCGGCGATGGCGATCAATCTGGCCAAGGGCATGGTGGCGCTGTTCTGCCTGGGGGGGTTATTGCTGGCTGGTGGGGCCGCACTCGATATCAGCACCACGAGTGCCCTGGCCCTGGCCTTGAGCGGCATTGTTGGCATTTGCCTGGGCGACACCCTTTTCTTTCTGACGCTGGCGCGCCTGGGGCCGCGGTTGACCTTGCTGTTGGGTTCGTTGATACCGGTGACGACGGCCGTCATCGCCGTACTGTTTCTCGGGGAAGTGGTTACCGTCGTGGCGTGGTTGGGAATCGGCCTTACCATTGCCGGTGTCACCTACGTGTTGTGGCAGCGTACGTCCACCCGGCACGGTGTCGCGGCCTGGCGCTCCGGCATGTTTTTTGGCCTGCTGTTTGTTGCGGCCAACGCGCTGGGGATTATCGCCAGCAAAGTGGGGGTGCAAGAGGTGCCGGCGCTGGAAGCCACCTTTATCCGTCAGGCCTGGGCCATCGCCGGGCTGACCTTCTGGGGGCTCATGATGCGCGATCTGCTGGGCTGGGTACGGCCATTGCGCAACAGGAAACTATTGAAGATATTGTTGGCAGCCGCGGTGATCGGCGCCTTTTTGGGAACCTGGCTTTCCATCGTAGCCCTCAAATATACCCATGCTGCGGTGGCCGCGGTGCTCAACTCTACCAGTCCTCTGTTTGTGCTGCCGTTGGCCGTGTTGTTGCTCAAGGAGCGTATTCAGACGCGCGAAGTTGCGGGCGCATTGGCGGCGGTGGCCGGCGTCGGCGTCTATTTCAGCAGCTTGGGCATGGGTTAGCCGCCATGCGGGTTGCTTTACGAAAACTTTGGATCTCGGGAGGAAAAGCAGATGTCGTTGTTGAAGTCGGTTAAATACCTGGGGGTGGCGCTGTGTCTGGGAATGGCCAATGCCAACGCTGGAGAGCTGCTGGAAGTGCCCGTTGGCATTTCGCCGGTGATGAGTTCTGCAGCCATGTTCATCGCCGAGGAAAAGGGTTATTTCCGGGACGAGGGCATCAAGGCGGTGATCAATCCCTTCAAGGCCTCCGGCGCCAAAATGGTTCCGTTCCTGGCAACCGGCCAGTTGCTGGTGGCGGGCGGCAACATCAACGCCGGCATGTACAACGCCATCTCCAATGACATCCCCATCAAGATCGTGGCCGACAAAGGTACCGTCAGCCCCAAACATGGTTACCTGGCGCTGCTGGTGCGCAAGGACCATATCGACAGCGGCCGTTACAAGAGTTTCAAGGATCTCAAGGGCATGACCATGGCCGTGACCGCCAAGGGCGTGTCGCAGGAGATCGCCACCGAACGTTATCTGCAAAAAGCCGGATTGGGCCTCGGCGACATCAAGCTGGTTACGCTGGCGTACCAGGACATCAACATCGGTTTCGCGAACAAATCCGTCGACGCCTCGGTGCAGATCGAGCCGTTCGTTGCTGCGGCGCTGGAAAACAGGCTGGCTGTGCGCGTGGCGGGCGATGACGAGGTCTACCCCAATCAGCAAAGCGCCGCCATCTTTTACTCGCCTGTATTCATCGAAAAACACCCCAAGGAAGCGCAGGGCTTCATGAATGCCTACGTGCGCGGCTTGCGCGATTACAACGATGCCTTCGAAAAGGGCATCGACAAGGACGGGATCATTGCCATTCTGGCCAAACACACCAGGACCGATCCCAAGGTTTTTCAGTCGGTGGTGCCTGTCGGTCTGCATCCTGATGGCATGGTGAATGTGCAAAGCCTCAGGGACGATGCGCGCTGGTATCGTGAGCGCGGCTATCTGGAACAGGCACCCGATATCGATGCCATTGTCGATATGCGATTTGCCAGACGGGCGGCAGAAAAGCTCGGGCCATACAAGTAATTGTCCGCAATGCAGGTTACCGCTACCCAGCTGGGCAAGGTCTTCCGCCACAACGGGCGGGAGACTGTTGCCTTCCAGGACATCAGTTTTCAGATCCATCCGGGCGAGTTTTTTTGTATCGTCGGCCCGAGCGGATGCGGCAAAACCACGCTGTTGCGCACCCTCGCGGGATTGGAGACGCACAGCAGCGGCCAGCTGGAAATCAGGCCTGTAAATGGTGCCGATGCGCCTCGCGTCGGCATGGTGTTCCAGGAACACGGGCTGTTTCCGTGGATGAGTCTGCGCAACAACGTGCGCTTCCTGCTGGAAGACAGCCCGCGCCTGGCGGGGCAGGATGTGGACGCCGCTTGCGACCGCTATCTGGCCAAGGTCGGCTTGAGCGCGTTTGCACACTATTATCCCCATCAGGTGTCGGGCGGCATGCGGCAGCGCGTCAGCGTCGCGCGCAGTTTCGCCACCGAGCCGGACATCCTGCTCATGGACGAACCCTTTGTCTTCCTGGACTACCAGGCGCGGTTGGCGCTGCAACAGCAGCTGCTGCTCATCTGGGAGGAGACACGAAAAACCGTCGCCTTTGTCACCCACGACATCGAAGAAGCGGTATTGCTGGCAGATCGTGTTCTGGTGCTGAGCGAGCATCCGGGCCGGGTGCAGGGCTTGCTCGATATCGATTTGCCGCGGCCGCGCCAAGTCGCAGCGTTGCGCAAACTGCCTGCGTACGCTGACTACGTTGAACGGATCATGTCGCTGTTGCAGCGCAACAGCGACGATGCGCCTGGATCGGTCGAGGCGTTCCCATGAACCTGGATCGCCGCTGGCTGTGGCTGTCGCCCGTGGGTGCCCTGCTGATCTGGGAGATATGTACCCGTAGCGGGATGTTGGATGCGCGGTTTTTTCCGGCGCCCAGCGCGATCATGCATCACCTGGTGTTTGTCATCCCGCAGCAGGGTTTGTTTGCCGATATTGCAGCCAGTCTCAATCGCATATTTTGGGGATATTCGCTGGGCAGTGCGCTGGGCGCCGCCCTGGCTGTTGCGATGGGATTGTCCAAGCCGGTGCGTGCCCTGTGTTATCCCCTGGTTGCGCTGACCTATCCCATTCCAAAGATCGCCATCCTGCCGCTGATCATGCTCATTTTCGGCATCGGCGAACTGTCCAGGATCGTGGTGGTGGGCATCGGCAGCTTTTTCCTGGTGCTAATGAATACCTTGCACGGTGTCGATAGCGTGGCGAGGATTTATCACGACGTGGCCAAGGTCTATGGCATCGGCCGCCGCCGTTTCATTGCGCGGGTGATCGTGCCCGGTGCGCTGCCGTCGATCTTTACCGGGCTCAAGCTGGCCATCGGCTACAGTCTGGTCATCGTAGTGGCGGCGGAGTTCTCCGGCGCCAATGCCGGCATCGGCTACCTGATCTGGCAGTCGTGGGAGACCTTTTCCATCAAATCCATGTACGCAGGAATTTTCGTGATCGGCGCCCTGGGGCTGGCCTTTTCCGCGGGACTGGAATGGCTGGAGCGCCGGCTTGTCCCGTGGCGGGACAAGCCATAACACGTTAGACCAGGGCCAGGTTGCGCGCTTCCCGCACTTCGGGAAATGGCAGGTAGTTGGGATCGAAGAACTGCGTCGCCACCTCGTCGGCAAAGAATCGTCCCACGCGCGTCAGCCAGATGTGGCTGTCGTCCTCCTC
>Ga0315281_10007844_pt1 | contig 14951 bp, 10 predicted proteins | sample YL17G07_0_MG_FD_204540 | JGI IMG/M metagenome (GOLD analysis project Ga0315281, IMG submission 204540) | Sediment microbial communities from Yellowstone Lake, YNP, Wyoming, USA - YL17G07_0 | ecosystem: Environmental > Aquatic > Freshwater > Lake > Sediment | place: USA: Wyoming | collected...
TTGCCAGGGCAGCATACAAGGCACGCTGCGGCGCGTCCTCATGGGCTATGGGAGCCCCGAACAGCGCCATCACTCCATCGCCCAGGAACTGAGCTATGGTGCCCTCATAGCGGTGTATCTCCTCGGCAAGGAATACGAGGCACTCGCTGATTAAGTCATGCACCTCCTCGGGGTCCATCTTCTCAGACATTTTGGTGAAGCCGGCTACATCGGCAAAGAGCACGGTTACCTGCTTGCGCTCCCCCTCCATGCTGGCCCGTGCAGCCAGGATCTTGTCTGCCAGGTGTTTAGGCAATGGTGCTTTTGGTTTCTCGGCAGGCAGCTCAAGCTGTGCCAGGCTAAAAATTTCCTGCTTCGACTTGAGCACGTCCAGGTAATTGGTCAGCGATTGAGCAAGTTCACCGGTGGCAGATTTTAAGGTGGCAGTGAGCAAACCTGTAACTTGCTGTATCCGTCTGCCAAAGAAGACGTTGCTGTCCTCGATTTCCCTGGGCAGCACAACGAGCATAAGGCTTTCCCGAACAGCGTTGACATCTCCTGCAAACAAAGCAAGTTGACCTTGTTGCACCTCATGTAGCTTATTCACAATCGCATTGGGCAGTGCAGTCTGCTGTTCTGAGAGGAAACTGTCAATCCGCTGAATGGTGCTGCCTGAGTCGCCGGAGCCCAACAGTTCCAATATCTGTTTCTCCAGCACTGAGTACCTGTCCATCCACTTGCCTGTCGGAGCATACACGATAGGGAAATACTTCGTGCTGCTGCACGGTGGCGCTGTCTCTACAGTACGCTTCTTAATATAGAAGCATTCGACATTCACATCGATCTCAAGAATGGCTTCGGACTTGTGGAGCATACTACCAGGCATTCGGGTGCCCGGCAGGTACTGCTCCCATTCCTTGGGGATATTAAAAGCTGTGCCGCCGAACTCTGCTGAATTGACATATGCGAAAAGCGTTTCCTGGCCAGCCAGGATCTTGCCCACGTTCGTGAACTGCTCCACTGAAGGCGACAGTGAGGGGCAGATTATGATGTGGGGTTTGCTAACCCTGTCGGTCCACAACGATCCAAGTATTTCTACGTGAAGAGCATCTATGCATATAGCGACTCCGATTCTTAGCAGTTTATCGTCAAGGCCAACCTCGCAAATGTCCTTGGTCTGCGCCGATACGTCCAGGTTCGGTTCCCATTTTGAGCGATACCTCTTCGCGGAGATTTCCACTGTGCCTGTGGTAGGATGGATTATGGGGGCTATGGCTGAACCATTCCTGAGGGTTTTAATATCTAGACCAATGTTTTTGTAGATCTTCTTTGAGGTTTCCGTAAATCTGACCCTATGCGTCCCGGCTACAATGAGAATCCCGGTTTCCCTGGCGATATCTCGAAGATGAGGCAAAGCCTCACATGGTACTGAATACTCAGGGAAAACCAGAATCTTTGCCCCTCTGGATTGACTCCATCGAGCGATGGCACATAGTTTCCCAATGATATGTTTGATATAGGACGCTCGGGATTCTATCAGCAGACCTCCAACCGATTTGACCTGTCTTAGTTGCCCCATCGTTCGCGTGACATCAATCGAAGGAGCAGGTTCTTCCAGAAGGTCGGAATTGCCGTCAAAGTAAGCAGGGTTATATAATATTTGGCATAGATGGATTCTTACCATCTTGCGTTCTCCCTCCATGATAGGCCGGGAAGGCTGTCTTGTTCGAAATACCAGGTCTTGTACCCTGAGTCCTCCAGCCCTCTGATAATCTCATTGGCGACTGGGAGGGCTCTTTCTGAGCGGCTGATGAAAATATGACTCATGGCTTGCTCCTTGAAGGGGATACAAAGCCAGAGATGACACCTGGGCGTGAGTCGTAATAGAGCTAAGCAGTGGTTTTATACCACTGGTAGGCAGACTTGTCAAGAAAAGTGTCGAGGATACAAGCAATGGGAGACAGGAGCATACTTTCTATTCGCTCGGAACTCTTAGAAGCAGACGATGTTGCAGTCCCGGCAGACCTCGCACTCCGCCCCCTTGCCCTCTTTGTGCATGGTGGCATAACGCTGGCGCTCCTCGGAGAGCCACACCTCGGCAACTGTTTGTCGGTTCAAGTCGCCGAATATCTTCCTGCCCAGCGGGTCCATGCAGCACAGGTTCACCCTGCCGTCCCAGAGCACAGTCATGTGGCTGGTGGCATGTATGCAGTAGCTGAAGCGGGTTTGGTCGTTCTGATAGGTGAGCCCGCCGAAATTCAGGTGCTGAAAAATATAGGGTGATCGGCATGAGGCACTCGATGTTGATTTCCCCCACCTGCGGTTGAAAGCCTTCTCCTCCTCTTTGGTGATGGAAGGGTGCTGCACCAGCGATACGCTGTGTGAAATGCGAAGCGAATCTATGTAATCTATCATCCTCGCGACGTATTCGTAGTCGCTGAGACCCGTCAATCTCTTCCTGGTCTCTACAGAAGCACCGTTCGCCGAGATGTTCAGATGAAATCCGGGTACTTCCGCAAGCCTTCTGATTATCTCCTCAGTCAGCTTGCTGCCGTTGCAATAAAGGTGAATTTCGGTTTTGGGCAGCGCTGCACGGCCCTCTTTTATCCGTTCAACCATATGTAGGTCGAGGAAAGGCTCGCCAGTGAGCATGGGAATGAAGGTTTTAGGAGGCGGGTCGAGCTTGGTAGCATCCTTCAAAATCTTGGTATAAAGCTTATCTGTCATAGTGCCATGCTTCTTAATCTGCTCATAGGCGCAGAAGATGCAGCGGGCGTTGCAGTAATTCGTGGTTTCAACCTGAAGCACTTCGAGCATCCTGTTTACTTCACCTTGAGTTACTTTTTCTTGGTCAATATGACTATATGGCTTTGTTTTATCTCGTGAACTTCGCTTATCTCGTCTTTATGCTCATCTATTAAGCCATCTATAGTCTTAGTAACCTCGGGCAGGTCGAAATTGTAGTCGTGGAAACCGACACTGCCTCCCGGGACAAGGTGTCGCCAGACGAGATTGAAGTCATTCCTCACATAATCCGGATGGTGGTTGCCATCTATGAAGCCGAAGACGAACTTCTGCCCCTTGTGGAAGCTGACTTTCTTAGAATCCATGTTGATGGTCATGATGTTGTCGAATGCACGTGTAGTTTGTTGATAGACCTCCCACTGGGAACGCCCCTGGAGAAACGCCTGGTAGATATCGCACATTTTGACCCCGTTCTTGTCCGGCGTCTTGTCAATCCTGGGGTCGAAAATGTCCACGGCATACACCTTCTTGCTGTATTTCTGAGCGAATCTTGCTAGTTTTGCAGTACCTCCGCCCATGAAGGCGCCTATTTCGATAATATCACCTTCCAGCTTCTGCAGCTTGCGTTTATTAATGAAGTCGATGAGGACTTCGTAGCCCACGAAATCGTTAGTACCATTTGCGGGAGGTGACTTTCCAGCTAGTTTTTTAGAATCAGGCATTGAACTTACTCAAGCTTTGGATAGGGCTGCAATAGCCAATATCAGAGCTGCCGATGTCCAGGTTGCCCTCTCTTCATCTGGGGGACAGGCTACCTTTTCAGGGAACTTTATACCCCGGCAGAAGCCCGGCTTATCATCTCGAAGCTTTAGAGTCCAATCAAGCAGCATCCTCGCCCGCTCGTGCTCATCTATTAGCGCCAATGCTATAATCAGCTCGGAGGTCTCGGCCACCGCGGTGGTATCCTCATCGACAGCGACTCTGCATCCATAGTTGTCGATGATAAAATCGTTCCACTCTCTGTCTATACGTTGCTTCGCCTCTTTGCCCGTGAGCACGCCAGTGAGGACGGGGTAGAACCAGTTCATGGCATAGCGCCGCTTGTTCTCCCCCATCCTGTCGAACAGTTCGGGGTGTTCTCTCATCGCTTTAAGAAGTCTGTTACTGGCTACTTCCCAGTCATGCTTATCTATTCCCAGCGATTTCCCAATGCCTAAGCCGTTTCTGATGCTGTGCCAGGTGCAACTGCATTGGGTCAGCATGGCCCCTGGCCACGATTTGCCAGTTGGGCTTACTGCCCAGAAGATCTCGCCGGTGAGCTGTTGCAAACTCAGAGCGAAGTCTATAGCTTTTTCCACCATCGGCCACATCTTTCGCAGAAAGGCTACGTCTTTGGTGGCCAGATAGTGGAACCAAATACCTGTCGCTATATAGGAGGTGAAGTTGGTGTCCTTGGTCTGGTCATCCTGCTTTACTTGCGGGTAGCTTGAGTACCAACTGCCATCGGGATTCTGCGTGTCGTGAGACCACCTATAGGCCTTTACAGCGTCATCGAATCTGCCAGCGAGGTCCAGAGCAATGGCACATTCCACATGGTCCCAGGGGTCTGTGATGGCACCTTGATACCACGGAATGGCTCCAGAGGGAAGCTGCTGGCTGATGATAAAGTCGGCCTGATGCCGGACTAGTTCTCGAAGGTCATAGCGCGTCAATTTGAGTCGAAGCTCCCTTGCTTCGAATAGGGTATCAAACACCGGGAGCATTGTCAACAAAGAGGTAGCTTCAGAGATTGTTTTGGGACTGGGAAAGGTGGAGGTGTCCTGTAGGGGCGCATGGCATGCGCCCTTTCCCCCGAGATTGGGGAAAACAGGGGGTTGATAACAGCGTTTGTAAACGCTCTAGTCTATTATGAAGCCCTCATGAACTGGACAACGAGCTTACCGAACATCGGCGAAACTAAGTAGCGCATGAAGGGCAGGAATAGGTTAGTATATCGCTTGGTCAAACCCTTGGCATAGTCACCCAGATAATCGGCAAACGTCTTTTGCTGATATTTCAGAAGCTCCTGCGATTTCGTGGTATCGTACCAGTCAAGGCAATAGGGCTCCTTGGTGAATTTCTCGGCCGGTGGCAGAGGCAATCCCATAATGCCTATGATATTGCCTACCATATCTTGGTATGACATCCGTTGATCCGGCCCTCCGCTAATGACCAGTGTGTTTCCCTTTATGGCATCGAAATACTTGACGGCATTGAGTATTGCCACAGCCAGGTCATCAGGATGGCAGAACTCGACACGGGTGTCCAGAGGCACACCGAACATGCGTTTGATATCGCTTACTTCAAAATTAAAGTACATGATTGCAGTCAGACGCAGTATCAGGTAGTCAATCCCCGACTCTTTGATAACATTCTCGGCCTTGAGCTTGGTCTCGGGATAAGTGCCTTTGGGATGGGGGACAGTCTTATCCACAGAGATGGGTTCGGTAGCATCAGGAGAGGGGCCGAATACTGTTACCGATGAAGTGAAAATGAAGGGAATATGTCCGCCCTTCTCTTTTATCAGGTCAACTAATATTTTGGTCCCTCCCACATTGACCTTGGCGCATAGTTCGGGCTTCTCGTCAGCTAGAGGAGGTAGGATGCCAGCCATGTGTACTACGGCATCTACTTTCTCCAGCGCCTTCCTGACTGAGTCCGGTTTCGTAATGTCTCCCCAGGAAACTTCAGCTTTATCCTCAAGTGCCTTGATGCTTTCTCGGTTGCGCGGAGTGTCCAGGTCGAACACTCGCACTTGGAATCCGTCATTTAAGAATTCTTTGCACACGTTTATTCCCAAACGGCCCGCCCCACCTGTTACCAATACACGCATTTCACATCTCCCGGTTATCGTTTTGAGTTAATTTTTCTAGTTATATCTTGCCTTTCAGCATCCCCCCATGCTGAGTCCGAGTTGAGGCCTGTTCGCTGAGGTTCTCTCATGCACTGCGGAGCCCGCATCCAGTGGTTCCGTGACTATTGTTGATTGTCCTCTATGGACTTGGGCTGTTACGTATTTGCCTCGAGCATAATAGATTCGGGCCTCACCCTCCTCATTAGGCCGTAACTGAACCGTGAAAATTTGTGAGCCATTCTCAGTCTTGGCACCTTGCGAAAAAACTCTGAAGCCCCAATACCTGTGTCCTGTGTTTGCCATAACAACGCGGGGATAAATCATCCTCCATCGTGGATTTTCTTTTAGGGCAAAGGTGAGAAAGAAATGGACATTATAGTCCTCTGGTTTTTCTGCTGGCCTTAGACCGCTTATACCTGCTACACCCCCACGCAAAAAGCTGCTGATGAGTTGGAACACCTCATCGCACTTGTCCTTAATTTGGTTAATGTTCAGATGCGACCTGTTTACGGCAGCAAAGTAAAGGTTCTCAAAGACTGTGCCATCGGAATTGAAATTGGCTAGGCTGGTTGAGCTCATCTCTATCACACCATCTGTATGGCCCCGTGAGTGTCCACCAACAGCGGCAAACTCGGATACATGAGAATCAACCCTGGTATTCAAGTCCCAGAGAAATTTGCTATCTGGTCTCAGTTCCGCTCCCGCTCTAGGGATAAGTTTGTCAGGCCATTTGAGATTGAAAGGCTCGAATCGCAACGTCCCCATGTGCGGTGTGGCCAGAGTCAGCAGTTTGGTCACCCTTGATTTCCCTCCATTAGCTACATAATGACGGGCGACAATACCTCCCATAGAATAGGCAACGATGGAGCAGAGGCTGTTACCGGTAAGTTCGCTGATCCTGTCCACCGCCCTGGCAAGTCTGCGGGCATACCTTGCTACCCTACCCAGGGTCCCTCTGGCATTATCTGCATACTCAAATTGCCATACGTTGTACTGATCCTCTTTTGTCTGCAGCAGATCGTCAAGCTTGGTGAATTGCTCGTCGCACCTGCTTCTCTTGGCAGAACCAGGGAGTTTGAATCCATGCACCAAAACAACATTTTCTCTATCGAAGACAGGGCCTTTATGCCAAAGCCTCCAGGAGTAGTCGCTAGGCCCATAGTTGAGCATCCGATAATCGACGCTAATGTCTTGATTGTTAGAAGGACACAGAACGCCTTCTTTCTTCCCTTCTATCGTGCTCCAGATGCCCCACCTCTTGAGGTCTGGATCGTAGCACTCTCCTTTGGAAGGTAGAGAGACCTTAAGGGCGTAACATTTTCCGGCAGGAACCGATAAAGTATATTTGCCTTTTTCATCGGTATGGGTTACCGCTATGGCTTTATCTCCTAGCCACGCAGTCACAATTGCCCGCGGTATGGGGATATCTACCTTGGCATCATAAATTCCATCGCCGTCTTCGTCCTTGTAGACAGTCCCCGAAATCAGCTCTATTGCTGCAATCGGAGGAGTGGACAGGCACTGCTCGTCAGCCTTCTCTCGATTCGTAATTCTCTGCCCAATAGAATGGATAGCATGCCGCTCTTTCCTGGTCATCTTAAAATTCTGTGGTTGCGCCATATTGTTCATCCCCCATATCATTTCGAGTCTTTTCTTGTTTCCTCGCCTGCCTTTAACAGTGCCTCAAGTGCTTCAGTAATCAACTGCAATTGTGACGTCGCTGCCATCTCCAGAAGTTCCTTGGCGCGGTCACGAGCCAACTGCCATAGGCCGCCTATCAGCTTCTGTCCTTTTTCTGACAGGCGACATAGCACCACCCGCCTGTCCTCGGGCTGGCTTTCTCTCACCACGATGTCTCGTTCCACCAGCCGGTCTACTACTCCGGTTGCTGTGGCTAGGCTCACTCCCAGTGCGGAAGCGATATCGCTCATGCGTGTCGGGCCGTTCATGAAAAGGAGCAAGACAACCTTGAGCTGAGGCATGGTCAAATCCAACTGAAGCCATTCTGTGGGCAATATCGGAATAAGTTCGCGGAATGCCTTTTCTCCGAGCTGGAGGATGCGTTCTATGAGCTCCTCTTGTTTTGGCCCTTGCTTCATCTGAATCCTCCTGTTCAGTTTCTGGCTAGGCGAATGGCATATGGGCTTGCACTACTTTAGTAAGCCCTACACAGTACTTTTGTATAATGCTAATCATTTGCATTATACAAACTAATTACCCTGATGTCAATAATAAGCAGGGAAGATGCCTAAGATTGGGAGGGAAAGTTAATCTGAGAGTAGAGCGGTAAGAAATTGCCTGCTCCGTCTGAGCGGTTTCCTTGACAACCCAGATATAGGGGCTTATCATAACCTCAAATTCGTATCAGGTTTGTGATTTTGTCAGATCTCGGTGCACTTCAAGCTATCCTCGGCATTAACTTCAAAAACGAGTCCCTTCTCCGGCAAGCCCTTGTCCACCGCTCCTATCTAAACGAGAACCCTGCCTTGCACCTCGTCTCCAATGAGAGGCTTGAATTCCTGGGAGATGCCGTGCTCGGCTTTGTTGTGGCGGATGAGCTCTACTCTCAGTTCGCAGACTTCTCCGAAGGTGACCTGACTAAGCTCAGATCAGTTTTGGTGCGTGGAGAGACCTTAAGCCGCATCGCATCGTCGTTACAACTCGGCGACTATCTGTACTTGGGGCGTGGCGAGGAGGATAGCGGAGGTCGTTCTCGTTCCCGGAATCTAAGTTGTGGCCTGGAGGCGGTTATCGGGGCTGTCTTCCTCGACCAGGGATTTGATGTCGCTAGAGGTTTCATCTTAAGGCTACTGAGCAGTGAGTTTGACGGCGTAGTCGAGGATAAGATCACGGACGATTACAAGTCGAGACTGCAGCAGATCATACAATCGGAGCGTAAGATAACACCTGTTTATCGCACTATCGAGGAGGTGGGCCCGGACCACGACAAAATATTCACTGTCGAGGTGCTGGCAGGAGACACGATACTCGGCCGAGGCAGTGGCAAGAGCAAAAGGGAGGCAGAAATGGATGCGGCACGGCAAGCGTTACAGGGCTTAACTGGAGGCTAACAGGCATGTTTGGCCTTTTTAAGAAGACGGAAAAAGGGGTGAAACGTACCCGCGAGGCTTGGTGGGGCAAGGTTGTGCATCTTTTCGACCGCCCTACCTTCGGCGAGGAGCTTTGGGACGAACTGGAGGAGCTTCTCATCTCTGCCGATGTTGGTGTGAACACCACCGCTAAACTTACCGGACGGCTCAAGGAGAGAGTAACTAAAGGGAATATCAAAGATACTGCACAGGCAAGGACTGCTCTGAAAGAGGAGATGGTCTCCATGCTGCTGGCGGGGGGTGGAGAGGTTACGCCACCGACGGACGGGAAGATAGGCGTAGTCCTGGTGGTCGGTGTCAACGGCGTGGGCAAGACCACCAGCATCGCCAAACTGGCTTATACCTATAAAGAGCAGGGGAAACGGGTGCTACTGGTGGCAGGTGATACCTTCAGGGCAGCAGCTATAGACCAGCTTAAGGTGTGGGGGGAACGTATAAGGGTTCCCGTAATCGCTCATCAGCCCGGCGGCGATCCTGCCGCGGTGGTCTTTGATGCCTTGGAGTCAGCGAAGAAAAATGCTGATATTGTTATAGTTGATACTGCAGGTCGTCTCCATACCAAGTTCAACCTCATGGAGGAGCTCAAGAAAATCAGGCGGGTGGTGGATAAAGCCAGTATGGAACCCCAGGTGCTGCTAGTGTTGGATGCTACTACAGGCCAGAACGGGTTGACCCAGGCAAGATACTTCACCGAAGCGGTGAAGGTCAACGGCATACTGCTGGCGAAGCTGGACAGCACAGCGAAGGGCGGAATCGTCCTTGCCATTTGCGATGAGCTCAAGATACCTATCCTTTACATAGGCACTGGCCAGGAGTTGGAAGATCTCGCACCATTCAATCCTGAAGAGTTTGTGGGAGCTCTATTTTCCCGTGAGGATTAGGCTTGAGTCAAACTGCAGCCATATTCAGGCAAAAGGCGCTTCCTAACAAATGGTTTCAAGCTGCCTGCATCGCCTCTCTGGTCTTCGTTATCTACTTCGTTACCAGCAAGGGTTCGACTCCCTATGACCAATTTGTCCGCTTGGTCGATGCCTTTTTTCACGGCCGCCTTTATCTGGTGAATGGGCCTTCTTGGTTAGAGCTAGCTAGATATGGTGAGAAGGGATATGTCATCAATCCGCCTGCTCCTACCCTGTTCCTGATGCCCTGGGTTGCCATCTGGGGACTGAGCACCAACCAGGTAATCGTTTCCATGCTGGTAGGGGCAGTTGCTATAGGTTTCTTCTGGATAGCTGTCACGCAATTAGGCTGGAGTTTCCGGTTTCGGGTGGCTATGACTGTGCTGGTAGCCTTCGGCACGAACTTCTGCTGGGTCACCACCACAGGCAGTGTCTGGATGCTGGCCCATGTCTCCGCGGTCTTCTTCCTCATGGTGGCGCTGGTTGAGACCACAAGCAAGAACCGCCCTTGGCTGGTAGCTTTGCTCGTGGGCCTGGCCGGCCTGTCAAGATTACCCACTTTTCTTGCCTTCCCCTTCTTTGCCTATACGGTAGGCTGGGGAGTAAATACCCGGGGTAGTCTAATTCGCCGTCTGGCGATTTTCGGAAGTGTCTTAGTTGTGATGGGAGGGCTGTATTTACTCTATACCTACGGTGAGTATGGCACTATCAGTCTTGGATATGAACGCGGCCAGTTTGTTAATGAGCCCTGGTTTTCCAAAGGTCTCTTCAGCATAAGCTACATACCCCGGCAACTGAACGCTATTTTCTTTCAGGGGCCTGTATTGATTGATAAATTTCCCTTCTTCAAGCCTTCTTTTGTGGGGCTGGGGCTATTTTTCACTACTCCGGCCTTGCTCTATATGTTTAGGGCTAGCTCGAAGGATAAGATGACACTTGCGGCCCTGGGGGGACTCTTGCTCACTTCAATCCCCATGCTGACCTACGGGGTGACCGGTTTTCTTCAGTTCGGATATCGCTTCAGCCTGGATATTCTGCCCTTTATGGTTATACTGGTGGCATCCGGCATGCGCTATCGATTGAATTGGCTCAAGATAGCCGTCATTGTCTTGAGCGTAGGAATCAATCTCTGGGGCACGCTGGCTTTCAATAAGCTAAATTGGGTAGCCTGAGACTGCATGATAACCGTGCCTCTAACCGCCCATAACGTAAGTGCAGCGTTTGGTTGGGAATACCCCCAGAACAGGGCTTGCATTAGATGATTCAGATAGCATACGCCGTAATCTGGTGGCTTATCCTGCTGTTTCTCGGGCTGATCATTTTCCCCCTCGTATCCAGGATGTGCGGCAGACTGCCCGATAAAGGCTACTCCATCTCTAAAATCCTGGGTCTGCTGGTTCTAACATACTTCTCCTGGCTGCTTGCCAGCTTGCACATACTCAAATTTGGATACCTCAACATCTCTGTAGCATTGCTACTTCTGCTGGTGCTTTCATTCTACCTAGGCAGAAAGAATTTAAGCCTGAAGAATCTGCCCTTAAAATCAATGCTTGTCAGTGAAGCGATTTTCACAGTCGCCTTTGCGCTGTTTTTGGTCTACTTACGATACAAGCCAGACATCTTCTATGCATATACCGAAGATTTTATGGATTTTGCCTTTCTCCAATCGATTATGCGCAGTGGCTATTTCCCCCCCGCCGATCCCTGGCTTGCTGGCACAAGCCTCCCTTATTACTATGGCGGACAGCTCCTTACAGCCATATTGACCATGATAACCAAGGTGCCTTCTTCCATATCTTATAACCTGGCAGTGGCGATGTTCTTTGGGCTTGTCGCGTGTGCCTCATACGGGATCGTGTTTAATGTCACAAGAAGAAAACTTTATGGCTTTGTCGCACTCGTTTTCGTTTCTGTTGCGGGGTTTATCTCGGGCGTGTTTCAGCTCTTTGCCTTTGTCTTCCACCATGACCTGCTGGGCCATAGCGCCACAGGAGCGCATAGCTTTTTAGATTGGCTTCTCCACTTCGATGTGAGTGCTGGAGTAATACCTCATACAGGGAACCTGTACCCTTATGCCGCTTTTTTGCAGGGAGAGTTGCATGCACATGCGATGAGCATTCCCTTTCAGCTTATGTACATCACGCTTATGTTCTCATTGCTCAAGAGGGGCGATGACGATGTAAAGAGTGGAAGATTAGATTCGCTACTAACTGTATTTATACTAGGCATTAGCTTGGGCTTTTTCATATTTGTAAATACGTGGGACTATCCTATCTACGCCGCATTCACAGTACTCACTTTCATATTTTTCAAACTGAATCTCAACAAGAAAGGTATCTTAGGTGTGATATTGGTGAGTCTTGTACTATACGTGCCTTACTTTGTTACCAGAGATTGGGGTGGGGCTCATGGAGTTGGCATAGTGCATGTCAGAACCGATTTGGGCGATTTTATTGAGCTTTTTGCCCTGTTTTTGTTTGTGGTATTTTCATTCTTCTACGTTTCATTTAGAGGCAGGTTGTTTAAGGGAGAAACACTTATTGTAATGACGGTTTTAACCATCATCGTTGCGTCGGTCTCTTTCTTACTACATTTCCAACTTCTATTGCTCCTTATCCCTCTGATTCTGGTCCCCTTGTATTACGTTTACAAAGCCCGTGAAAAGAAAGAGACCGAATTCATGCTGCTTCTTGTGCTCATGGGAGCGCTAGTTGTGTTATTCTGCGAAGTCTTTTTCATAGCCGATGCTATGCCATCTCCTTTCGAGAGATTCAACACGGTTATGAAATTCTATTTGCCTGTGTGGGTTTTTCTGGGCATAGCATCGACGTACGGGGTATTTTGGGTGTTGGGAAATATCAAGGGAAGGCTTAAGGCTGTTTGGATTGCTGTTCTACTTGTTCTTGTTTTAGCCTGCATAATTCAGCCGGTAGGGCAGACAATAGGCTGGGCGAGTGGCAAACGCGATTACTTCGGGATCAACAGAGGGACACTGGATGGAGTAGCTTACGTTAAAACTATAGCGCCGGATGATTACGAGGCTATTCAGTGGATCAACGGACATATAAAAGGGCAGCCTGTCATACTGGAGGCGCCCGGGGCGACATATCAATTTTCATCCTATGTCTCGACAATGACTGGTTTGCCTACTGTCGTCGGCTGGCAGAGTCATGAAGTGATTTGGCGGGGCTCCTGGGATAAAGTAGCAGGGCGAGATATGGATGTAGATAATATTTACCAATCTCCGGATAACGATAAGGCGCTTGCCTTGCTGAGAAAGTATAATGTCGAATACATATATGTTGGGAAGCTGGAGAAAGAGAAGTATCCAGCGGAGAGCCTGCAAAAGTTCTCCGGCGATTCGGGAAGATACAAGCCGATTTATGAGAAAGATGGCGTTACCATCTATCAGGTAATGTCGTGAGAGTTGCTTCGCTCATGCTATTTGTGAGACAATGTAGCCGCGCTGCCATTCGGTGATGAAGGCAGTCAATGGTAGTGCCGGCGGATTCTGGAAAAGCTAGAATGCAGACGAAGGCCTTGGAGAAACTGCAGCGCTTTGCCTCTAAACCCAGCGGCCAGGTTTTCCTGGTTATCCTCACCCTTGCGGTATCCCTTCTCGTCCGGTTGCTCCTGTTTCGCTATCATGGCTATTACATAGATGAAAACAATTTCAAAGCGTGGTATAACACCGCTGCCGAAAAGGGGCTGTACAACTTCTACGATTCCACCTGGTCTGATTATCCTCCCTTCAGCATCTACATTTTCTGGATTTTCGGTAAGCTAGCGCATGCCATAGGGCCGGGCAGCCTATACCTCCTCATCAAGCTGCCGCAGAACCTGTTCGACCTCGCCACAGCCTATCTCATCTTCCGCTTCGTACGTCAGAGATATTCTTTCCTCTTCGCCCTAGGCGCTATGGCCGTGTATGCCCTTAATCCTGCAACCATCTTCGACCTTGCAGTGTGGGGTCAGTTTGATTCGGTCTATACCTTTTTCATGGTTGCCTCCCTTTATTCGGTCTTGCGCTCCAGATACGAGCTTTCGGGCGGCCTGTTCGCCCTCGCCATACTTACCAAGCCTCAGAGTGTTGTCCTTCTCCCAGTGTTGGCATACCTGATTCTTAAAAACGGAGGCTGGAAACGTGCCCTGTCCAGCAGCGTTGTATTCATAGCTTTGATCTTCATAACCATCGCCCCCTTTCACTGGAATAACCCGATTACTTTCCTTACCGACCGTTATTCGGTGGGCTACAATTTGTATCGTTCAAACAGCCTCAATGCTTATAACTTCTGGGCGTTGCTAGGCTTCTTTAAAGATGACACCTTCTCCCATCTGGGCCTGAGTTACCAGACGTGGGGTACTATCGCGTTTCTCATCTTTGCTGCCTTCGTCATGTGGCAGTTCCACCGCAAGCCTGGCGGAAGGGCGCCCGTCTACGCTGTCTTTCTCCTGATGTTCGGCTTCTTCATGCTGATGACCCGTATGCACGAACGGTATCTCTTCCCGGTTTTCGCGCTTCTCGCCATGAGCTTCTCCCCGCGTCACCCCCCCTGGCTCTACGTGGGGCTCATGGGGACGTTTTTTGCTAACTTGGTCTATGTATTATCGAAGCTCAATGCTAATTCTTTCATCCCCGATGGGCACTGGTCCATTTACGTCTTGGTTCCTATCAACGCCATCCTGTTCTTTTACGCTATCTGGAGTTTCTGGAGGATGCAGCGCGCTAAAGAGGTTGAAGGAGGACCGCCTGAAACAGAACCGGCTGAGGCGAAGCCGCCAGCAGTTCCTCCTCCTTCACCGAAAGTTGAAGCGGTCGAGGAGGAGCCTTCGGCTCCTATCCCCAAAGTACCCACTCCCTGGACGCATGCTCTCATCCTGGCGCTTCTCATTGCTATCTTCCTCGGCGTGTCCCTCTGGAATCTCGGGGACAGGAAAGTTCCCATCTCGGATTGGGTGCCTCAAAAAGAGCCCGAGGAGGTCTACCTAGACCTTGGCACAGTAACCCTTGTGGAGAAGGTTTGGGTGCTGGTTGCGGATGATAACACGGTCAATGTCGATCTCTACTGGGGCTCACCGGGCAATTGGACCTACCAGACTAACCTGACGGAATCCAGCGTCTGGTACAAGTGGGATTCTCTGAATCTGGGCCGTGACACCAGGTATGTTCGCCTGGTGTTTAAGGGTACATCGGCGCGAATCGGGGAAATTGCCCTGTTCACAGACGGCCACAAATTGAACATAAGCAACATCGTAGGTGACCAGGATAACACAGTCACAGCTCTCATAGATGAGCAGCAACTGGTGGGCAACCCCGCTAGCCAT
>Ga0315281_10007845_pt1 | contig 14951 bp, 10 predicted proteins | sample YL17G07_0_MG_FD_204540 | JGI IMG/M metagenome (GOLD analysis project Ga0315281, IMG submission 204540) | Sediment microbial communities from Yellowstone Lake, YNP, Wyoming, USA - YL17G07_0 | ecosystem: Environmental > Aquatic > Freshwater > Lake > Sediment | place: USA: Wyoming | collected...
CGACGAGAACAACTACACCATCTGGCTGTTCCTCAAGCGCTGCTGGGAGAAGGGCTGGGTCTACAAGGGCCACGACACCATGCCCTGGTGCCCGCGCTGCGCCACCGGCCTCAGCGAGCACGAGATCGTCACCGAGGGCTACCGCGAGGTGACGCACACCAGCGTCTACGTGAAGTTCCCGCTGCTCGAGCGCCCCGGCGAGTCGCTGCTGATCTGGACGACGACGCCGTGGACGCTGCCCGGCAACGTCGCCGCGGCCGTGCACCCGGAGCTGACCTACCTCAAGGTGCGGCAGGTGCAGCCCGACGGCACGACGGACGTGCTCTATCTCTCGAAGGGCGCGGCGAAGTCCGCCCTCAAGGGCGAGCACGAGGTGCTGGGCGAAGTGCCGGGCGCCGACCTCGTCGGCCTCACCTACCGCGGGCCGTTCGACGAGCTGCCGGTTGCGCGCGGCATCGAGCATCGCGTGATCGCCTGGGGCGAGGTCTCCGACGCAGAGGGCACGGGCATCGTCCACATCGCGCCGGGCTGCGGCAACGAGGACTTCGCGCTCAGCAAGCAGTTCGATCTTGCCGTGATCGCGCCGTGCGACGAGGAGGGCGTGTACATCGAAGGCTTCGCGTCGCTCACGGGCGCCTTCGTCTCCGGCGACGCCACGCGCGACGCCATCTTCGACTCGCTGCGCCAGAAGCGGCTGATGTACCGCACGCAGCAGTACGCGCACCGCTACCCGCACTGCTGGCGCTGCGGCACCGAGCTGATCTTCCGGCTGGTGGACGAGTGGTTCATCAGCATGGACGAGCTGCGCCACCAGATCGCCGACGTGACGAAGCAGATCCGCTGGATCCCCGACTTCGGCCTCGCGCGCGAGCTGGACTGGCTGAAGAACATGGACGACTGGATGATCTCGAAGAAGCGCTACTACGGCCTGGCGCTGCCGATCTACGACTGCGAGGCCTGCGGTGCGTTCGAGATCATCGGCAGCGAGACGGAACTGCGGGAGCGCGCGGTCGAGGGGTGGGACGTGTTCGACGGCCACTCGCCGCACAAGCCGTTCATCGACGCCGTGAAGATCGCCTGCAAGAAGTGCGGCACGCCCGTGTCGCGCATCCCCGACGTGGGCAACCCGTGGCTCGACGCCGGCATCGTGCCGTACGCGACGCTGGGGTATCGTCACGACCGCGCGTACTGGGAGCAGTGGTTCCCCGCCGACTTCATCACCGAGGCGTTCCCCGGCCAGTTCCGCAACTGGTTCTACTCGCTGCTGACGATGTCCACCGCGCTGGAGGAGCGGCCGCCGTTCCGCACGGTCCTCGGCCACGCGATGGTGCGCGACGAGCACGGCGCGGAGATGCACAAGAGCAGCGGCAACGCCATCTGGTTCGAGGACGCCGCCGACAACATGGGCGTCGACGTGATGCGCTGGCTGTTCATGCGCCAGAACCCCGCCAACAACGTCAACTTCGGCTACGGCCCCGCCGACGATGTGCGCCGCGGCATGTTCCTGACGCTCTGGAACACCTACGCCTTCTTCGTCACCTACGCCAACCTCGACAACTGGACGCCGGCGCAGGCGGAGGGCGACCTCGCCTACACCGAGCTGGACCGCTGGGTGCTCTCCGAGCTGCACCAGCTCATCGCCGCCGAGACCGAGCGGCTGCACGACTTCGACGCGGCGTCGGTGACGCGGCTCGTGGAGGCGTTCGTCGACGACCTCTCGAACTGGTATGTGCGGCGCAGCCGCCGTCGCTTCTGGAAGTCCGAGAGCGACAGCGACAAGCTGGCGGCGTACGCGACGCTGTACGAGTGCCTCGTCACGCTGACGAAGCTGCTCGCGCCGATCACGCCGTTCCTCGCGGAGGAGCTGCATCAAAATCTGGTCTGCTCGTTCGACGCCGCCGCGCCGGACAGCGTGCACCTGACCGACTGGCCGGTGGCGGATGCCGCGCGCATCGACCGCGCGCTCTCGGACGAGACGCGGCTGGTGATGCGCGTGGCGTCGCTCGGCCGGGCGGCGCGCGCGAAGGCGCAGCTGCGCGTCCGCCAGCCCGTGGCCGAACTCTTCGTCAAGCTCTCGACGCCGGCGGAGGAGCAGGCGCTCGAGCGCCTGGCGCCGCAGGTGCTGGAGGAGCTGAACGTGAAGGCGATCCGCATCGTCCGCGACGAGACGGACTTCCTGCGCTTCGAGGTGAAGCCCAACCTCAAGCTGCTCGGCCAGAAGTACGGCCGCGAGGTGCAGGACATCGCGAAGGCGCTCCAGTCGATGCCGGAGGCGGAGCTGGCGCAAGTCGCGCGCTCTGCCGCGGCGGGTCAGCCGGTGCAGGTGGCGGGCAAGACGCTGGCACCCGACGAGCTGCTGGTGAACGGGCGCGAGAAGGAGGGCTTCGCGTCGGCCGAGGAGGCCGGCGCCATCGCCGTCGTCTCGACCGAGCTGACGCCGGAGCTGCTGCAGGAGGGGCTGGCGCGGGAGATCGTGCATCGCGTGCAGAACCTGCGCAAGGACGCCGAGTTCGAGATCGCCGACCGCATCAAGCTCTACTACGCGGGCGACGCCGACGTGGCGGCCGTGATGCGCGCCTTCGCCGGATACATCAGCCAGGAGACGCTGGCGACGTCGATCTCCGACGACGCGCCGGAGCACGGCGTCCACAGCGAGACCGCACAGATTGACGGCCACGAGATCACGCTGGCGGTCGTGCGGGTGTAGACGTAGACTCCTCGCATGAGACTGCGCGCCTGTTGCATGGTGGTCATGGTCGTCGCGAGCACGTTCGCCGTCGCGGCGTGCTCGAGTAGCAACTCGAACGCGCCGCTGAGCGACGCCGCATATGTCGACCGGGCCGTGGCGCTCGTTGGCGCATGCGGCGCCGACCAACCTGCCGACTACGCGGCGCTCGGGAAGGCGCTCAAGCAGCAGTCGAAGGCATGGAGCGCGCTGCGTCCGCCATCGAAGATCGCGTCGATGCACAACCTGTACGTGCAGGCGCTCGGCGCGGCAGCAGACGCGTACCTGAAGGCGCCGACGGCGCCCGCCGACGTGGCCACGGCGAAGGCGCTGCTCGATTCGGCGCTGGCACGGTACGGCGACTGGTACGCCGCGTTCAGCTCGACGTACGCCGACAGCATCTTCACCGTGGAGGGTGCCAGCATGGATCCGGCCCTGAAGGTCGGAGTCCCCCTTCCCCTCCACCCCGTCGATGGCGCCATCAAGCGTTGGGACATCGTGATCTTCAAACTCCCGTCTGATCCGCCTCGCGACTTCATCAAACGCGTCGTCGGGCTGCCGGGCGAGACCGTCGAGGTGCACGACGGCAAGGTCTTCGTGAACGGCGCCGCCATCAAGGGCGACACGTACGCGAAGGACACGACCGACTACACGTACGCGCCGCACGCCATCCCCGCCGATTCGTACTGGGTGCTCGGCGACAATCGCGGCAACAGCTTCGACTCGCACGCCTGGGGCACGAGCTGCGACCCGCAGCAGCAGTGCGACTTCGTGCCGAAGAGTTCGATGCGGGGCGTGTTGCCGGCGGACACGAAGGGATGCAAGGCCGGCCCCGGCACGTAGCGCCCGTCTTGTAACGCTTCTCGCTCACGACAATGACCGTCTCCACCAAGCCGCGCCCGGCCTATCCCGCGGCCGCCTCCCTGGGAGGGAAGGCGAGCCCCATCGCGCGGTCGATGCGGACAATGTGCGCGGTTCTTGCTCACCGCTCATCGCATGCACGACACCGGTTAACGCGGCCGGCGCGCCAGGAGCCAGCCGCACGCACTCACCACCGCCCACGCGGCGAACAGGCACACGAGCGGGACCACCGGCAGGTGGTAGCGCGTCTCCGGCCAGGCGATGATCAGCGTCGCCGTCCACGCGGCGATCATGTACGCCAGCGCGGCGCGGCGGCGGTCCCGCGCACGGAGCAGCAGCGGCGCGGCGAGCAGCGCACAGGCGCCGATCGCGAAGAAGTACCAGTCGCTGACGCGCGACCAGCGCCTGACCTCTGACGGGGTGAGCAGGTTGTGCTCGTCATGCTGCAGCCACTCGACACCGTCGGAGTCGTTGCGGTACAGATAGCGCACCTTGTCGATCTCCAGCGGCACGAGCTCCCACGGGTGGCGCGCCATGTACCGCGCCTTGTCGCGGAGCGGCGGCGGCGGCGCGCTGAAGCGGTCAGCGCGATTCGGATAGTTGCGGTCGAGCCCGTTGGCGAGGCCGCTCTTGGGGCCGTCGCGCAGCGGCACGAAGGCATGGAAGCGGTACGCGTTGCGCGCCGTCCATGGCGTTAGCACCAGCACGAAGCCGAGCGCGAAGATCGCGCTGTAGCGCAGGACGAGCCGCCAGCCCGGCAGCGCGACCTTCCACAGCAGGGCGAACGCGGCCGGCAGGAACACCGCTTCCGCGCGCACGAGCGTCAGACAGCCCGTCGCAATGCCGAGCGCCAGCAGCCGCTGCCAGGACGCGCGCTCGGCGTCGAGCGTCCACCAGACGAGCAGCGCGACGACCGCCAGGAAGCCGAAGCAGAACAGCACTTCCGCCATCACCAGCGTGGAGAAGTAGGCGTGCCCCGGTGACAGCGCGAGCAGCAGCGCCGCCAGCATGCCCGCACGCACGCCGAACAGCCGGGCGCCCAGCGCGTAGGTCAGCAGCACCGTCGCCGCCGAGAGCGCGACGTTCAGCGCCTTCGCCGCCAGCAGGTGCGCGCCGGCCGTCGCGAACACGCCGCTCAGCACCAGCGGATAGCCCGGCGGCCAGTGCGCCGTGTAGCGCCCGAACTGGTCGCGGAAGGTGAAGTCGCGGGCGAGCGACTTCGCCGACTCCAGGTAGAAGATCGTATCGTCGAAGCGCCCGTCGAGCGGGTTGACGTTCGCGTAGGCGATCCACGCCGCCCGCACGCCCACCGCCAGCAGCACGATCACCGCGAGCGTGGCGACGGTCAGCGGCGTCCACAGCCGGGCGCGCGTGTCGGCGTCCACCGTCAGCTGCGTCACGCCGACCCGCTGAGATGCGGCAGCGCCATCGCCCACGCGGCGGCGCAGGCGATGCTCGGAGCGTCGCCGCTGGCGAGCAGCGCCGGCACGTCGCGCAGCGGCAGCGTCGTCATCGTCAGCGCCTCGGTGTCGTCGAGATGGGGTGCCGCAGCGGGCACCGCGTCCTGCGCGAGAAACAAGTGCGCGGCCGTCGGCGCGCGATTCGAGTCGATGCAGAAGGCGCCGAGCGACGTCCAGCGCTCCGACGCGTAGCCGGTCTCCTCCAGCAGCTCGCGCTTCGCGCACGCCAGCGGGTCCGCGTCGGCGGCGTCGAGGTAGCCCGCCGGAAACTCCAGCAGCTCGCGGCCGATGCCGTGCTTGTACTGCCGGACCAGCAGCACGTTGCGCTCCGGCGTGACGGCGATGGTCATCGCGTAGTCGCGGCCGGGCGCCAGCAGGTAGTCGTCGATGACGACGCCGTTGGGCAGCGCCACCTGCTGCTCGACCACGCGCAGCCACGGCGGCCGGTCCAGCAGGACCCGCGATGCGATGACGCGCCACGACGCTTCTTCCGGCATCCTCGCCTCCTCGCCATGAGAGTAGCGGGATCGGGCCTTCGGCCGAAGCGACGGCCGGCTGTTGGCTGTTGGCTGTTGGCGGTTGGCGGTTGGCGGTTGGCTGTTCGGGGCAGGGATTGGTGCGCGATCGGGCGGAGGGCGTGGGGGTGGGGGTGGCCGCCTGCGGGCGGGCCCTCACCCCGGCCTTCTCTCCACGGCGAGTCTTCGACGGCCACCCCTCTCCCACGAGGGGAGAGGGGATCTTGGGCAAGGTCGATGACAACAAGCCGTCGCGGCGATACGGGCAAGATCGGGCGGCGCACACCCGCATTGGCTTCGGCTATGATCCCCGCATGCGGACCGGCATCTCATCTCGCGCCGCCGTCGCGCTTGCGGCGATCTTCGCGTTGGCGCTGCTGCTGCGGCTCGCCTGGCTCGCCGGGACCGATACGGTGCTGCTGCCGCTCTCCGACCCGCAGTACTACCACGCTACGGCGCAGAACATCGCCGAGGGCCGCGGCTACAGCGTCGCCCTCGACCACCAGAGCTTCGTCGCGGGCGACAAGAGTGAGGGGACGGCATTCTGGGCGCCGGGCTACCCGCTGGCGCTGGCGCCGCTGTACAAGCTGTTCGGGCCGAGCGTGCGCGTCGCCACGGTGTTCAACGCGGTTGCCGGCGCGCTGACGGTGGTGCCCGTGTTCGTGCTCGCTGCTCGGCTTGGGGGCGAGAGCGGCGTGGGGGGCGAGCACAGCAAACAGCAAACAGCAAACAGCAAAGCGCCGGGCGAGAGCAGAGAGCAGAGAGCAGAGAGCAGCGGGGACGGCGACAGCAAACAGCAAACAGCAAACAGCAACGCGCTGCGGCGCGAGGGCAGAGAGCAGAGAGCAGAGAGCAGAGGGGCTGGCGCGAGCAGAGAGCAGAAAGCAGAGAGCAGAGCCTCCGGCGACAGCAAACAGCAAACGGCAAACAGCAACGCGCTGCGGCGCGAGGGCAGAGAGCAGAGAGCAGAGAGCAGAGGGGCTGCACTAATCTTCGGGTTCGAGCGCGCTGAGGCTACGGGGGTGCTTGCTGCGATGCTCTTTGCGATCGGGCCGGGGTTGATCTTCTGGACGGCGACGCTGTTCAGCGAGCCGCTGTTCACGCTCGGCGTCGCGTCGACGCTGGCGGTGGCGATGTGGGCGGGGGAGCGGCGCTCCGTCGCTGCGTACTTCGCCGCCGGTCTCGTGCTGGCGGCGACGGCGTTCGTCCGCTCGCAGGGGATGCTGATGATCGTGCCGGTCGGCGTGCTGCTGCTGGCGCCGCTGCGCGGCGCATCGGCCCGGCGCGCGCCCGGCGTGTCGATGCGCGATCTCGCGCGCGTGGCGGTGCCGGTGGCGGCCGCGATCGCGCTGCTGGTGGTGCCGTGGGGGGTGCGCAACCAGGCGGTGATGGGGCGTCCGTACCTGATCAACGACAGCCTCGGCTACAACCTGCGGCTCGCTCACGGGCCATACTCGCAGGGCACGTCGGTGCCGCCGCAGGATCTGTGGGACGAGCGCCCCGGCATCTCGTTCAAGCAGCGGGAGATCTTCTTCGATGACGAGGGCCGCTCCCGCGCGCTCACCTACATGCGAGAGCACCCCGGCCGCGAGGTGGAGCTGGCGTTCCGGCGCATCGGCTACCTGCTGCGCTCCGACGCCGAGGCTTCGGTGCAGTGGTCGGAGAGCCTGGGCGCGACGCCGGTCAGCGGCCGCGCGCTGTTCATCCTGCTGGGCGACCTCTGGTACTACCCGGTGCTGCTGCTCGCCTCCGCGTCGCTCGTCGCCGCCCCGCGCACGCGGGCCTGGCTGGCGATGTGGTCATCGCTGGCGGCCTGGGGCGTGCTGCACCTCGTCTTCGCCGGCGAGCCGCGCTACCACGTGCCGCTGCTGCCCGTCGTCGCAGCGCTGGCCGCCGCGACGATCGTGCGCGCGGGGGAGCTGGTGACTGGGGGTGATCGCGAACCTGCGAGCGGCGGGAGTAGCCAATAGCCAGTATTCGTATTACAGTGCGAACTATCGATGCGGCGCGTCAGCCGCGCCTGCCAGCCTTGTTCTGTGGGGGCCCGCATGAAGATGCCGCCAGACATCCAGCCTCAGATGCCCCTTGCCGCACTTGTCCGAGCCGCGAACTCGCCACGACGACGGCGCTGCATCTGGATTGCGCTGATCGCGCTTGTGACGATCAGCTTGGTGTCGGCATGCCGGAGTGGAACGCCAACGTCGGACTCAAGCCCGACCCCGGCGTTGGTAGCCGAATGCCCGACGCCGATACCGGGAGCGGCGGCGGCACCCAAGAAGCTACCAGCTCTGTCGTCCGACGTTACGGGGCGGTTCACCGAGGACTGCGTGCGGAGCTTTGTCGGAAAGGGATTCGTGGCGCCAGATCTCTCTCCTCGATACACGCTCAACGCATTCGGCCTGTCCGTCGATCCTCCGAGCCGTGACTTTCGCATCTTCTACGAGCCCAGGAGTACGAAAGACCCGTCAGTCCTGCTGCAGTTATTTGCCCACCGGGCGGATCAGGCCGGTGATGTTTCAAAGCTCACAACCCCCGCGGGCAACGTCATCTACGTGGGCATGGTGATGATGGATACTCGGGCGGCTGGAGTCGCGGCGGCTGGGACTACATCGCGGTCGTGTTCGACACAAAGGCTAAGCACGACGACATTGTGTCCCAAATGGCCGATGCTGTATTCGCAGCCCCAAATCCGTAATCACTCATCTGACGCGGCGGCACGCTCCGCATCACGCGCGCTGATCAGCTCCGAAAACAGTATCCACGAGTACGCGGCGAAGACCAGCACGTTGACGCCGGCGACGTAGTGTGTCAGCAGCGCGTCGTCCCAGCGGCGGCTCCACGAGGAGACGGGCGGCGCCACCAGGAACATGTTCGCGAAGAGCGTCAGCGACAGCACGGCGTACACGTAGCGATACCGCCGATCGACGAGCAGCACGGGCGCCAGCAGCGCGACCATCGGGTACATGTAGCGCTCGTGCGTCGACGTCGGCAGCACGTAAAACGCCACCGCGACGTATGACGCCGCGACGAGGGCGCCGCGCACGGTGGGGAATCGCCATGTGTACGCCACGGCGGCGAGCGCGGCCAACGCCGACAGCCCGAGCGAGAAGCGCTGGTACGTCAGCTCGATGCCGCCGAGCGTGGCCATCACGTCCTTCGCCTGCGGCACCTTGTCGAACGGGATGAACCACCAGAGGTTCCAGGCGTTCTGCGTCAGCGCGGTGACGTTGCCGCCGCCGCTCGCGAACAGCTTGCGATAGACGTGCACGAGCCGCGACGCGTCGCCCGCGACCAGCCATGGCAGCACCGGCACGACCATCAGCGCCAGACCCATCGCCGCGCCCCGCGCCAGCCCGCGCGCGCCGGAGTTTCGATAGATCAGCACCGCCACAACCGGCACGAAGATCACGGGCTGCGGCTTGTTGAGCAGTCCGAACGCCAGCATCGCGCAGGCCGCCGCCGGGTTGCCGCGCGCGGCGAAGGCGATCGCGCCCAGCGCCGAGATCGCCACGACGGCATCGATCTGCGCCCAGACCGCCGAGTCGTAGACGACGACGGGATGGAACGCGACGAGCGCGGCGATCAGCGCCGGCGCCCACGCCGCGCGGTCCCTCTCTCCACGGCGAGTCTTCGACGGCCAGAGCGAGCGCGCGACGGCGTACACCGTCGCGACGAGCGCCACGTCGAGCAGCAGCGGCGGGATCTTGATCAGCGCCCGCAGCGAGGCGGACGACGTGTCGAAGGAGCCGCCCAGCCAGCCGTACGGCATCGAGAGCAGCCAGAGCGTGTAGTGGTAGAAGACGTACGACGTGTTGGTGTCGCGGAACGTCTCGATCAGCCCGCGCTCGTGGATCAGCGCGACGTGGCGCTTGAAGGTGAACTCGTCGGTGAAGACATCGGTGAGGTGCGCGGTGGTCTGCAGCAGCGCCAACCGCAGCAGCGCCGCCGCCAGGAGGATCAGCCCGAGCCGCCGCCCCTCGGCCGTGCGTGCGAAGTCGGCAAGGCCGCGCGCCCACGCCCGCGCCCTTGGCCCCGCACCGCGCCGCGCCGATACTGCCGCCATACCCCTCCCAACGCCGAATGGGCCATTGTATCGCCGCGTGCCGGCGGTTTGTGCGGAGGCTGACGGGTCCACAGAGGACACCGAGGACACAGAAGGGGTGAATGTCGCAGCGTCGACGCGAACACGGTTGGGTTGACAGTCGGTCGCTGCGTGACGCGATCTTCGCTGGTGGCGCTCCCCTTCCCTCCCAGGGAAGGGGCCGGGGGATAGGTCGGGGCGGGGCGCGGCGGCCGTGTGGATGCGAGGGTGGACCGCCTGCGGCGGCCCTCACCCCGGCCTTCGGCCACCCCTCTCCCACGAGGGGAGAGGGGACTCGCGCGAGGGTGTCGTGCTCTTCGTTGTGAGTTTCGCGACGGGTGTGGCACCTCACCCCGGCCTTCTCTCCACGGCGAGTCTGCGACGGCCACCCCTCTCCACGGCGTGGAGAGGGGCTCATCAGGGGCCGTCGGTTTGGGGTTGAGGCGGAGGGCGTAAGGGCGGGAGTGCCTCACACGGCACACTGTCCCCCTGTGCCCTGTGCCCTGTCCCCTGTCCCCTGTCCCCTGTCCCCTGTCCCCTGTCCCCTGTCCTCTGTCCCCTGTCCCCTGTCCCCTACCCGGGTGCGTAGTCCCATGGCTCGTGGGCCGCGCTAGACTGGTCGCGACGATTGGAATCGCGGGAGGGGTGGATGGCGGCGATCGCGGCGCAGGGGCTGGTGAAGCACTTCGGGGCGGAGATCCGCGCCGTCGACGGCATCGACCTGTCGATCGAGGCGGGGGAGATCTTCGGCTTCCTTGGCGCGAACGGCTCGGGCAAGACGACGACGGTGCGGATGCTGACGACGCTGCTGCGGCCGACGGCGGGCGGCGCGCAGGTAGCGGGATTCGACGTCGTGCGGCAGCCGGGGATGGTGCGGCGGAGCATCGGCGTGGCGCTGCAGGAGGCCGGGCTGGACGATCTCTCGACGGGGCGCGAGCTGCTGCTGCTGCAGGCGCAGCTCTACCACGTACCGGCGAAGGAACGCCGCGCCCGCGTGACGCACCTGCTCGACGTCGTCGACCTGGCGGATGCCGCCGACCGGCGGGTGAAGACGTACTCCGGCGGCATGCGGCGCCGGCTGGACCTGGCGGCGGCGCTGGTGCACCGGCCGACGGTGGTGTTCCTCGATGAGCCGACGACGGGGCTGGACCCGATCAGCCGCGAGGCGATCTGGCGCTACGTCTCGGAGCTGAACAAGAGCGAGGGCGTCACGTTCTTCCTGACGACGCAGTACCTGGAGGAGGCCGACCGCCTCGCCGGCGAGGTGGCGATCATGGACGCCGGGCGCATCGTGGCGCAGGGGTCGCCGGCGGCGCTCAAGTCGAGCATCGGTGCCGACGTGATCACGCTGGAGATCGACGGCGGCGCGAGCGAGCTGGCGCGAGCGGAGCAGGCGGTGCGGGCGCTCGAGGGCATCGAGGACGTGCGGGTGGTGGACCGCGCCGTCATCGTCTACGTGCACGAGGGGAGCGCGGCGATCTCGCGGCTGGTGCTGCTGCTGGACCAGGCGTCGGTGCGGGCGCGCGAGGTGACGCTGCACCAGCCGACGCTGGACGACGTCTTCCTGCGCAAGACAGGGCACCACATCGAGGCGCGCGACGCGCTGGCGGCGCGCCCGGCGGCGGGGGCACGCACATGATGCAGGGCGTCCGGGACACGTTCCACCTGGTGCTGCGCGCGCTGCGCGAGGCGCGGCGGCAGCCGGCGGTCGAGATCGGCAACATCTTCATCCCGATGTTCTTCTTCGCCGTGACGGTGGGGGCGATCGGGCACGTGGCGGGCCGGGCCTTCGGCATCGACAACTACCTGGGGTTCCAGATGCCGGTGGCGATCCTGCAGGCGGTGGGGGCGGGCAACGCCGGGCTGGGCATGGTGACCGACATCGAGCGGGGGTATTTCGACAAGCTGCTGCTGACGCCGGCGTCGCGCACGTCGCTGGTGGTGAGCCGGCTCTGCGCCGACGGCATCCGCATCGCCGTGCTGACTCTGTGCATCGTGGTGGTGGGGCTGATCGCCGGGTCGGGCATGGCGACGGGGCCGCTGGGCGTGCTGATGCTGATGGCGATCGGCGGGCTGTTCGGGGTGGCGTACTCGGGCATCGGCATGGCGCTGGCGCTGAAGACGGGGAGCGCGCAGGCGACGCAGCTGGGCTTCCTGCTGTTCTTCCCGCTGCTGTTCCTGTCGCCGGCATTCGCGCCGAAGGCGGTCTTCAGCCCGTGGCTGGAGACGGTGGCCACGTTCAATCCGGTGACGTACATCCTGCAGGGCATGCGCGGGCTGGTGCTGGAGGGCTGGGACGTGCGGGCGCTCGGCGAGGCGTTCGGCGCGATCGCCGCGCTGGGCGTGCTGACGATGACGCTGGTGTTCGGGGCGCTGCGCAGCCGGACGGCGTGAGCTGGTCGCTGGTCGCTGGTCGCTGGTGATTGGTGATTGGTGATTGGTTGATTCTGGAAATTGAATTCGGCGGCCCCGGGATGGGGCCGCCGAATTCAGACAGGAAGGCGTGAGTGGGAGCGTCTACTTCCCGTTCACGCCGCCCAACACCACCTTGTCTGGCCCCGTCAGGAAGGCATGGACGAAGCCCGCCACCGATAGCACCATGATCAGCCCGGCCACGATGAAGCAGATCGTCGCCGCAAGCCCGGCCTTGTCACCGAAGATGCTGAATCCGTACGTCGTGAGGAGGAGGCCGCGAAGGGTCTCACCGGTCTGGAAGGTGCCCCGCAGGCCGGTGGCCGCGTCGAGCTGCTTCTTGGCTTCGACGGTCGCCGCATCCGTGGCGCCCTTATCCTTCAGCGCCGCGTCATAAGCGGTCTGCAGGGCGGTCCGCTTCGCGCCCATCGTCGCGTACGTGTCGTCGTTGTACGTTCCCGGGGGGTAGGCCTCCTTTGCGGCAGTCCGCATGTGGAAGGCGATGTAGTAGCTGGCATAGCATTCGGCTTGCTTGCCGGTCTCCATGAGCTTGCCCGCGTTCTCCGTCAGGCACTTCGATTGGGGCTTCCAGCCCGTCTCTTCGGGCTTGGGCTCAGCCGCAAAGGTGATTTTCTGTGCCCCGAGTTCGCCTTTGACGTAGTCCTTGGCGAAGTTGTACTGGTCCTGGACCACTAACCCGAGGATGAGGAGCAGCGCGGCAACCAGTACGCCACCGCCAGCAAAGATGAAATCGAGTGTCCTTCGCTTCACGTACGATCCTCCATAATCAACCTGTTGTGCATGACTGCTGCTCCGGTAGCGTGTCGGCGCGACTCCGACGGGGCTTGACTCACCGCGTGTCGTGCGCGGCGGTCCAGGCTTCTCGGTTCGTCAGTTCCATGTGGCGGCTCCTTCCGATGACGGTCGCGACCCGATAGCTGCCAACAGTAGATCACATTTGTTTTCATCAACGCAAGGAGGACGCTCCTCCCGAGTCGCCCCGGGCGGTCTGGGCCCGCACCGCCACGTGTCACTCCGGGCGAACCCACGGCGGGCCGGCGTGACCTTTCTCTCTCTGCCGAGGATGTACCTAGAGTGCACAGCGCGCCCCGATGGCTCGGCGCGCTGGCTTCCATGCGGGTCCTTACGATGCACCTGATTCTCACGAGCTTAGTGGATTCGGCAACGGCGCCTCGGACGCTCGCGATTCTCATCGTGGGGCTGCTGGCGTCGGTGCTGATCGGCGCCGGCCCGCAGATGCGCGCCTTCGTTCGCAGCATGCCCGAGCGCCTGCGCGACGGGCGCCACGAGGCTGCGGGCATCGCGCGCGATCCGGGGCGCGCCTCCGCGTCGGCCGAGGCGATCGCGCGGTGGCCGCGGGCGGCGCTCTCCTACGGGCTGATCGGTCTCGTGCTCGCCGCCTGGGCCGCCTACGCCCTCACCCAACCGGCGTCGGAATTGCGGGCGGCCGAACTCCAGCACACCACCTCCATCGGCTACGTCGCACACGGCGCGCCATCGGTAGCGCTGCCGGATGGGACCGTCGGTCCGGTCTCCGCGGAGACCGTGGCCCGGACGGGCGGGCAGCCGCCGTTGTTCTCGGCAGTGCTCTCCAAGATCGACTTCGGGTATCGCTACGAAATGCGCGCGCCGAAACCGCTGAACGTGCTGGGCGTCGGGGGCAGCGCGCTGCGCATCAAGGCACAGGACGGATGGGAGCGGACGATCGTGCTCCAGGCCGCACAGCCGGTGTCCGGCCCGAAGGTGACGCTGTGGTTCACCGTGGACCTCGACACGGTACGCCTCGTCATCGCCGGCGTGGAACGCGAGACCGGCTCGAAGTCCGGCTGGTACGACCTCACGGTGGTGCCCGTGGTGCGACTGGCGGGGGAAGCGGGCGGCGCACACCTGGACGAAACCTACTCAGAGGAGTTCAACCTCCGGTACGACCCGGTCCGCATCACGCCGGACGCGCACCTGGAGCACAGCGAACGCCGGGCCGCCGGCGCCAGGGTGGAGACGCCGCGTCGTGCGCACGCGTTCGGGCTATCGATGCGATGGGCGATGGCGCGCTGGCTGGCCGGACTGGGCGCGATCATCGCGCTTGCCGGTGCTGCGGCGCTGGTGGTGGTCCAGCGTGCCGATACACCGATACCGGAGGCCGCATCCGGCCCGCCTGCGAGCGGGGCCCCACAGGGAGCAACACCGGAAAACGCAACGCAGGCCGCGCCGGCGGCGGCGAAGGCGAGCGAGCCGTCGCGATCGAGCGTAGACGCGGAAGCCGGCGCGTTGCTGGCGGCGAGCGTGGCCCCCAACAGCAACGGGACGCCGCCGCCGGAGCGCGCAGACTGAACTGGTGACTGGTGACTGGTGACTGGTGACTGGTGACTGGTGACTGGTGACTGGTGACTGGTGATACCGCCACCAGTCACCAGCGACCAGCGACCAGCGACCAGCGACCAGCCCTGCTACCCTGACGGGTAATGGAACCAGGCCGGATACGTAACTTCTGCATCATCGCCCACATTGACCACGGCAAATCGACGCTGGCGGACCGCTTCCTGGAGCAGACCGGCACCATATCCAAGCGCGACATGTCGGCGCAGGTGCTGGACGCGATGGACCTCGAGCGCGAGAAGGGTGTCACGATCAAGGCCAAGGCCGTGCGGATGGCGTTCACCGCGAAGGACGGCATCGAGTACGAGCTGAACCTGATCGACACGCCCGGCCACGTCGACTTCGGCTACGAGGTCTCGCGGGCGCTCGCCGCATGTGAGGGCGCGCTGCTGATCGTCGATGCGGCGCAGGGCATCCAGGCGCAGACGCTGGCCAACGTCTACCTGGCGATGGAAGCCGATTTGAAGCTGATCCCGGTGATCAACAAGATCGACCTGCCC
>Ga0315281_10007846_pt1 | contig 14950 bp, 12 predicted proteins | sample YL17G07_0_MG_FD_204540 | JGI IMG/M metagenome (GOLD analysis project Ga0315281, IMG submission 204540) | Sediment microbial communities from Yellowstone Lake, YNP, Wyoming, USA - YL17G07_0 | ecosystem: Environmental > Aquatic > Freshwater > Lake > Sediment | place: USA: Wyoming | collected...
ATAGCGCCAAATATTGGAAGTACGTTCTGATGCCGGTTATAGCAAGGTATCGGCATCTTGTCTTGCAACGATTTTTCCGAGGGGATGCCGCGTTCGCCATACCGGGGCTTTACATGGCGCTGGAACTGGAGAATTTCCTTTACGCCATCCGGCTGAAGGCCAACCCCAATCTTGAGAAGAAAATCGCGCATTTGTTGACCCGTCCAGTAGACCGCCCTTCATTCAGGCCGCGGGTGTTCTACGAGTCTTTCGAGTATCAGGCGGCCGGGTGGAACATCCCGCGCCGTGTCGTCGCGAAGGTGGAATGGCACAACGGCGAGCTTTTCCCCCGCGTAGGCTTCATTATAACCAACATGACGGGACACGCCAAAAGCATTGTGAGCTTCTACAACAAGCGGGGCACTTCCGAGCAGTGGATAAAGGAGGGCAAGAACGCCGTGAAGTGGACGAAGCTGTCGTGCAAGAACTTCCGGGACAACCAGGTTCGGCTCCAGCTTTTCGCCCTGGCGTATAACATGGGAAATTTCCTCCGGACACTTGTCCTTCCCAAGAGCATCAAGCACTGGACGCTAACGACCATGCGGGAGAAGCTGATAAAGATTGGCGCGAAGATGGTGACCACGGCGCGGTATGTCTATTTCCAGATGGCGGAGGTCGCCGTGCCGAGGGAACTGTTTGCTTCGATTCTGAACCGGATTAACGGATTGCGTCCTTTGGCTGTGACGTAAGGGAAATTTTTCAAGGGCAAGGGTTGCTCAAGCGCAGGAAAGTCATGCTCCAAATAGGACGGGGGAAGGAAAATGCGGGCCCTTGAACAACACGCGGCGGGAAAAAGGATGCGCGGGGCTTGGAAATCGGCGACTGCCCCTTGATGGGAAGCTTGATTTGACTATTTTTACCGGAGCGCATATCCTTATCTTCAAGGCAAAGGTGCCAAACAGGGGTCATATGGGAAATGTCGGTTCATACATACATTGCTGGAGGACGTCTGCTCCAAGATAACCAAGCTGAATGCATTAGGGAAAGTTCGGCAAGTAAACAGACTGTTATCCGAGGGAATCGGTTTCACTTTTGTTGAAATGGAGAAATATGCGGAATTCAACCTTTTCGACACCCTCCCGCTACATGTGGCGGAAAGGAGCGTCTACGTCGAGCAGATACGGCGGATGCAGGTTGGCGAGCACCCTCCCCTCACTTGGCAAAATTAGGCCACTTGAAAAAGACGGCTGGAAAAGCCTTTCCATAAATTGCCAATCCCAAACCTTGTTATCTTAGTCATGATTAGGATAAAATTAGTCCGGGTGATTATTTCGTATTTTCTTATTAAGGGTGAATGGTGACAATGGAAAAGGGAAAGCCGATGGCTCGTCCGGCCTCCAATAATATCAACGTCGTAATAGCAGACGACCACGCCATAATTCTCATCGGGTTACGCGCATATTTTGAGGATACCGACATTCGGATTGTGGCGGAGGCCGCCGACGGCTCGATGGCGCTGGCCAAAATACTTTCTCACAAGCCAGACGTAGCGATTTTGGATCTCTCCATGCCCAAGTTGACGGCGATAGACGTCCTGAAAGAACTCCGTGAAAAGGGATGCGAAGTAAAAGTTATCATATTGACCGGGACTACGGAAGAAAGTTCCCTGAACGAGGCCATGGAGCTGGGTGCAAAAGGCTTCCTTAAAAAGGACAGCGGCATGGAGGAGATTCACAAGGCCATCCATCATGTCATGGAGGGCAAAACCTACATCTGTCCCTTGCTGGCCGGCTCGCTCTTGCGCAAAAAAAACGATTTTGAGTCCTCCATAGGACTCCAACTTTTGCTTTTAACCAATGCCGAAAGGGAGGTGCTAAAGAACCTGATTAAAAACGCCACAAACACTGAAATTGCCAAGGAGCTTCATAAAAGCGTCAAAACAGTGAAAAACCACCGCGCACATATTTGCTCCAAGCTCGGATTAAAGGGCTCGAACGCCCTTTTAAATTTCGCCATTCAGAACCGCGCCAATCTAAAGTAATTGCGTCACTGAGTACTTGTGCCCATATAAATGAGCACTTATGCGTATTCCATTTTTTCTAGAAGGTGAGACAATTATCGAGGTTAGAGGGTGAACTTTCGGACATTTTTGTGGGGTACATAAAATGACGACTTTGTTCTTTCGGAGTTTCGATAATTGGCCGGGAGGCCACACATGGGCGTATTAGCCGCACATCAGGCGGATTCTTCCCTTATCTTGGAAACAGCCCACCATCGGCTGGAAAAGCATTGCGGTGTCGGGGATCAAATTATCGTCGAACACAACGGCCAGCGATTCTTCACGAAGTTTCGCGGCGCGAAGGGCGAGTTTATCCTTCGCGAAACATCCGGCGCCGGAAAAGCAAAACTCACGGTAATTCAAGACGCCAGCTATTGCCTGGCGGATTACACCAAAAAACTGGCGGCCGCCGCCATCGGCCACAACACCCGCCTTATGGTGCGGTTTATTTCGGAAGGGACCGTGTTCTCCTTCAACACTGTCGTAAATGCGATTTATGCGCGCCCGCCGTTGCTCATGCTTGATTACCCGGGCAGGATTGAAAGACGAAACCTTCGCGAAAGCGAGCGCCTAAGCACACTTTTACCAGTGTCTTTTTCCACGAACGGCGCAAGCCACAAACATTCGGGCGCTGTCGTGGACATCTCCGCCTTCGGGGCCAGGCTTGCCGTCCAAAACTTAGACGGAGTGTCGGAAAGAAACACAATATTGACCTCGTTCACCCTCCCCTCGGGGACCCGGGTTAGCAACGTGGCGATGATTGTCCAGAACATAAGCTCGGAATCGGAAAAACAATATGTCGGAGGAAAATTCGTCGCTCCCGAACAGGCAGTGACGGACTATTACAACGAATGCATGAGGAATTTGAGGTAAAAAATGCTGGAAGTCGGCGGCGAAGCGGTAATAGAGTTCGACGGCGCGCGCGGCACGGCCGTGGTGAGAGGTTGGCGAATCGGCGAGGGAGGGTATGTTCTCACCGAGAGGCCAACCGGAAAAATCCCCTCTTTTCCTATCGGGAAGGAGGCGGTCTTGCGCATCAAGCGCAACGGCACTCTTTACGGAGCGGCCGTGAAATACGGGGAACACCTCAAAAAAACAAACCTGTGCTATCTGGCGTTCAGCCAGGATCTCATAGCCATATCGCTTCGCAAGCTTGAACGCGTGTCCTGCGTCCTTCCGGTTTCGATCCGAAAGGAGACCGGAGATGACGACGCATCCAAAGGGGTGGTCGTCGATCTTAGTTTGGGCGGCGTAAAAATTATTTGTAGCGTTCCGATAAACGAGAGGGAGGAACAGCCCTTGACGATGAGTTTTAATCCCGGCGGCATGGGCACCGTATCCGGTCAAAAACTCAAAATAGTGAGATCGGAATCCGTTAACGGTCGGCACGAGTATTGCGGACAGTTTCCGGAAATACCGGCCCACAATCAAAAACTCATGGAATCGTACTTCAACTTCTGCAAAACCTGGACGGAGTGAAAACGGTGATTAAAAAAGTCAGGGTTGAAAAATTAAAACCTGGGATGTTCATCAGTGATTTCAACTGTAGTTGGCTGGAGGTTCCTTTTTTAAGGAGGTCGCTGACAATTACCGACGACTCGATGATCGCCAAAATAGCCGGCCACGGCATCCGCGAGGTTTATATAGACTCCTCGCGCGGGTTGGACGTGCAGGACGCCCCCACGCGGGACGAGATTGACCGCGTCATACAGGCGGAATTGGAACAAATTGTCGGCAATGAGATAACCCCGGTTGCCCACCTTTCGTTCGAGGAGGAACTGGCTCGCGCCATCGAGGTCCGCCATCAGGCCGAGAAAACCGTCTCATCATTCATGCAAAACGTGAGAGACGGCAAGCACATTGATATGAAAGCGGTGGACGAAACCATTCAAAAGATGACCGACTCCGTCTTCGACAACGTCGACGCGATGCTCTGCCTCAGCCAGCTAAAGAAGCGGGACGAGTACACCTTCCAGCATTCCGTGAACTCCTGCATAATGAATCTTGCGTTCGGCCGGGGCATCGGGCTGGATCGCCGGGCCGCCGCCGCGATGGGGATGGGGGGGCTTTTGCATGACATCGGAAAAATGCGCGTTTCAAAGGAAGTGTTGAACAAGCCGGGCCGACTCTCCGAGCCGGAGTTTGAAATGATGCGACAACACGTGGATTTGGGAGTGGAGCTTCTAAAAGAAAGGGGCGACATCCCCGAAGACGCCATAAGAATAGCCCACGAGCACCACGAACGGCACGACGGCACCGGTTATCCGCGAGGCCTAAAGGGGGACGCGATAACCAAGGCGGGCCAGATGGCCGCCATCGTGGACGTTTACGACGCCATCACATCCGACCGTTGCTACCACGACGGGATGCTACCAGCTCAGGCCCTGAGAAAACTTTACGAATGGAGCGAGTTCCATTTCAACCGTTCGCTTGTCGAGCGGTTTATCAAGTGCGTGGGGATTTACCCGATGGGAACACTTGTAAGGATGGAAAGCGGCCATTTGGCGGTTGTGATAAAGGGAGGCGAGGCGAACGTGCTCAAACCCACGGTGCGGCTTATCTACAACCTCCGCAAAGAAAGAAAAGTGAAGGAAGTTCTTTATGTGAATCTGTCCGACACAAACGCCTCCGACAAAATAATCGGCGCGGAATCGGCGGCGAAATGGGGCGTGAATCCAACGGATTATTTGGCGGAAATGGTAGCGGGATTGGTATGAACGGAAAAGTTCAATTCGACAACCAATCGGGAGAGACCGGCCTTTTTACAAGTGATCCGCGAAACGCCGCCGAGGTCAAGGAGAAGAGTTTAAAACTTCGGCATCCGTCCGCCATCTGCTCCGCATGCAAAGGAGAGCTTATTGAGAGGATGACAAAATGCCAGTTATTGTTTGCCGAGAGGCGCATATCATACGACAAACTTGTGGTTCTCGTGGCGGAAGACGACGACAGATTGCGGGAGTTTTTTTCGCTTGAACTTAAGGACAACGGTTTCATCCCTTTAATGGCAAAGGACGGCGGCGAAGCCATGGGCATTTATAAGGAAGCTGGAAACGGCATAGACGCGATTATTTCCGACATAAGAATGCCGAGGGCCGACGGGGAACAGCTAGCCAGACTGAACGCCGAAACTCACCGCAAGCCTTTCATCGTGCACACAAGCGATGTTAATCATGACTTGGCCCTGCGATTGGTGGATTTGGGCGTGGAGCATTTTGTCCTCAAAACGGCGGATACAAAACCACTTTTTCGAGTGGTTAAATCCGTTGTCTTCCGAAAAAGACACGACATTCCAACCCGGATATATTGCAAATCGTACGGCAATTCAGGAACGTTGACCGTAGGCACCAAATGGGACGAGCTAACCTTCGCCATCTCGTGGCTTAAGGGGCGTTTGCGGAGGCTGATGCCGGTTGGCGATCTAAACGTGTTTATGAGATACGCCGAGGAACTGTTGTTAAACGCGTACGAACACGGGAATCTGGGCGTCACTCTCGGAGAAAAAACGGAGCTAATTGAAAGCGGAAAATATAACGACGAGCTGGAGAGACGGGAAAAAGATTGTGATTTGAAAATTTGCCTTAAATTCAACGTATTGGGCGGACAGATTTCAATCTCCATCAAGGACGAAGGCCCGGGTTTCGATTATGACAAATTCCTTAATATGTCCAGGGACTCCGTGACAACAAACCTTCTAAAACCCAACGGCAGGGGTATCTATATGGCGTCCAAACATTTGGACACGCTAAAATATAACGAATCAGGCAACGAGGTTTTTGCCATTGGCCATTTGGGCGCAAATTCCGACACTCATTTCCGTTAAACTGTCTCCCGCCAATTCCGATCGATTTCAATTATTTTACGGCACTCCTCAAGTTTGCGATCTTTCTTCCGATAACTAAACAATATGGGTTATCTACTCTTACTGGTCGTCCACGACTTATACCGCGCTAAGCACCGAGGCGTTTGTCATTCGTTTTACGGACGGGCGATGGATAAACGGGGTGAACGGACTTTTTAACAACGACAAGTCTGCCTCCTTAAACTCGTTGTGGGTCGTAAAACCCGGAGCCGCCGGGGCGGTTAATCTGTTGGCAACAGGTTCGTATATGATTTATGCCGTCGGGGACGACGCAAGCCATACCTGCCCGTCGTGCACGCAGGTGGTTGCCGGGGGGTACTTTGACCACACCCAGGGGGATGGCGCAAGTTTTACGAACTCCGTCCCGCTTACGTCGCCGCGTTTCATCGACAACGGAGACGGGACGCTGGCCGACACGGTCACCGGGCTTACATGGTTGAAAAAAGCGGATTGTATAAACATGTCATGGGCGGCCTCCGTTACGGCAATCAACAATCTGGCAAGCGGCCAGTGCGGATTGACGGACGGGTCTACCGCCGGTCAGTGGAGGATGCCAAACCGGCAGGAAATGCGGAGTATCGCCGATCATGCGGCGACATTCCCTATCGCGAATTATTATAACGGGATTACCGGAGCCGACGGCATAACGGTAATCATCCCGGTGATTTTCAACAGTTTCATGGTCTCGCAGTATTACTGGACATCCACCACCGACGCGGCGGACATAAGCCAGGCTTGGACGGTTTACAGTTGTGATTTCGGCGTTTATAACACGTCGAAAACCGACGTCGGATATTCACTGGCGGTTCGATAGTTTTGACGCGGTAAGGGGGGCGAACCAAGCCCCCGGGTGCGGGGGCTCAATTTAAGCGCGTTTTATTGTCCTTGCCTCGTGGCCGGGGATACGACGACTTGCCTGTGGTCGCCTTCTCCCTGGCTTTTTGTTTGCACGTTGGTGTTGTCCTGCAAAGCGGCGTGAATAATTTTTCTTTCCGCGGACTTCATCGTTCCAAGATATACTTTTTTGCCTTTTGTCGTCGCCTCGTTCGCCGCTTTCTCGGCCAACTCCTTGAGTTTGCCTATCCGGTGCTCGCGGTAATTGCCCGCGTCGACGGTGATTCTAGCTTTTCCCTCGTGTAGTCGTCCCACGTATATCCCGACGAGCGTTTGAATCGCGTCCAAAACTTCGCCGTTGTTGCCGATTGGGAAGGGTCTGTTGCTGTCCGTGATATCGAGGGTGATTTCCCCTTTGTCCGCGGAGACATTAACCTTGGCGTCGGAGACGTCCATCCTTTTAATTATTTCGCGCAGGAAATCGGCGGCTTTTTCGCCTATTTCGGCCATTTCCGCGTCTCCCGGAGCCGGGGCCGAAGCCCTGGTTGGAACGACTTTTTCAGCGCGGATTTTGGGGCGCGTTTCGCCGCTTACGGCCTCCTGCTTCAGCCGTCCGCGTATTTTTGTGTAAGTGCCGCCCAGACCGAACATTTTTCGCTGTTCGCCCAGGTTCTCAATTTCCACCTCGGACTTGTCCGCGCCCATGGTTTTAAGTAATGACGCAACGGCTTCCTCGAAGCTGGCGCCTTCTGCCATTCTCCAATTCATTTAGCCTCCTTGTTCTGCATTATTAACATATATTGTTGAAGTATCGAAAGTAGGTTGTTCACGAGCCAGTAGACGACAAGCCCGGAGGGAAAGTTTATGAACATCACGGTGAACACCAGCGGCATCGCCATCATCAGCTTCCTTTGCAGTGGGTCGGAGCTGGAAGGTGACATCTTTTGTTGCGCGAACATGGATATGCCCATGAGTATCGGCGTGACGTAATACGGGTCTTTTGTGGCGAGATCGTGTATCCAGAATATGAACGGAGCCCCCTTGAGGTCTATCGACTCCAGCAGAACCTTGTAAAGGGCCACGAACACCGGTATCTGCAAGATTATAGGCAGGCATCCGGCCATCGGGTTGATGCTATATTTTTTGTAGAGGGCTATGAGTTCCTCGTTCATTTTTGTCCTGTCGCTTTTGTAGCGCTCTTGAATCATCTTCATTTCCGGCTGGACCTTCTTCATCTTTTCAACCGACTTGAAACTGCTTTGGGACAGCGGCCAGAAAAGGAGCTTAACCCCCACGGTCAGCACGATTATGGACCAGCCGAAGTTGCCCAAGAAAAAGTTGATTTTTGTAAGGAACCAGAAAAGCGGGTTCGCCAATATGTCGAACCAGCCGTAGTTGATCATCCTTATGAATTCGTGTCCCGTATTGTTCAACTCGTCGTGATCCTTCGGGCCGGCGTAAAGGGACAGGCGGTTTTGCGCTCCGGAGGAGAGTTGAAGGGTCACGCCGTCCTTTTCCCCATACTTATAGGCGGTTAGCTTTGTCTTGCCGCCGGACGGGATGAAGGCGGCGCAATAGTATTTGTTCGTGAGGCCGCCCCAGATAATGTTGCCGTCGTGCACCTGAGGCTCTTTTTCCTTGGCGACGTCGGCCAGCCTTTTGTCGTCAATGAGAACGACGGGGCCGACATACGAGTACGATTTTCCCTCCTCGCCGCCAAGCCCGTTCCACGCGATTCCGAACGTGGAGCCGGCAACGCCGGGGCCGTTGACGCCGACGGCAAGGTCAATCAAATAAGACGCGTAATGGAACGTCAGGGCTTTTGTTATCGTGACGCCGTTTTCCAGCGTAAGCGTGAGCGGCACGGTTGCCGACGGGTTTTGGGGGGACAGCTCGACGCGCTCGGGCGCGTCGGATGTGAAGATGGACGAGTTAATCTTTCCGCTTACCTCGGGGGTGGCGAATTCCAGCGAGAGGGGGCGCGGGGACAATTTATCGTCAATTATCTCGGTCGGATTTCCATCCCCGTTTTTGTACTTTATAAGTTTGTATGAATCCAGCGTTCCGCCGGTCGTGGAAACGACTATGTCGGCGGTGCCGGTGTTGACCACAATTTTTTTGCCTACCGTCGTCGGGGCCGGCGCGGATAGGTCAAGCGGCTTTGTGGCCTCAGCCTGTGTCAGCGCGGGTGTTTGCGAAGGATTTTCATTTGTTGCCGCCTGTTTGGGGGCCGTTTTGGCCTCGTGCAACTTTTGTGTCGACTTGGCGCGGTTGGCCTCCATCACGTCCTTGTAACGGTTGTAGTACCAAAGGTCCCATAGGACGACCACGCCGAGGGAAAGGATTATTGCGTAGATAGTGTTTCTTTGCATGTTATTTAAGCGGGTCCAGTCCGCCCTGGTGGAATGGGTGGCATTTTGAGACTCGTTTTACGACCAGCCAAGTTCCTCGGAGCGCGCCGTATTTTTCGACGGCCTCCGCCCCGTATTGCGAGCAAGTGGGTAGAAACCTACACGACGGCGGCAATAACGGGCTGATTGCCATCTGATAAGCCCTTATGGCGTAAATTAAAACAGTTTTCATTTTCCTTCCAGCGCCCCCGCCAGTTTTTTCATCTGGCGCTCCAATATTGCAAATTCCGGCTCTGGCCTTCCGCGCTTGGCCACGACAACTACGTCAAACCCTCGCGCGACACCCAAATGTCGGCGGAACAACTCCCTCAACCGTCGCTTAAGGCGGTTGCGAGTTACGGCGCCGGCGAAAGCTTTTCTTCCTATCACCAAGCCCAAGTGACCTAAATCGGTGCCGTTTGGGCGGTAGTAGAAGACCAAATCCGGCGTGGCAACCCTGTTCCCGGCAAATGCCAAATCAAAGGCGTTTTTCCCGGAAAGTCGGATGCTACTGGATTTGGGGAGCAAACTTTCAGACGGTCAGCCGCGCTCGGCCCTTGGCCCTGCGCCTTTTGAGCACAGCGCGTCCGTCCTTGCTACTCATGCGGTTTAAAAACCCGTGAGTCCTCTTCCTTTTTATCTTGCTTGGTTGGTATGTCCTTTTCATAATCCCGTAAATCTACATGAAATTGCCCGTCCGGGTCAAATTTATTTATCGGGTTGATTTTCTTCCATCTAACAAAAAGGTTTTTTGACTTGCCAGTTTTCCTTGGGGTAGAATGGGGCTTAACTTGAAAATGGGTTGAACGGTGGGTGGTTGACTAGACTCGATTCCGTCCGCGAGACGCATTTTTTCGGAGTGACTTTAGTCGGGGGTTGCCCTGTTCGCAGATATGCGGGCGGGACTAGAAGTAAGGCCAAGGCGTTTGTCCCGTAAGACGGCGGGCGTTGTTGGCAAATCATTAATAGTTTTAAGGAGGAGGAAAAAGGTGGCGGAATCATACAATTCAACTGACCCTATAGAGTTGGCGCCGGGTGTGTTTCACCTGGGGGTGTCGGACGCGCCAAACAGCTTTAGCAACGTTCCGTACGTCATAGTGGACGGAAACGAGGCCGTGTTGATAGACCCGGGTTCCGCGTTGCCGAAGTTTTTCAACGTGGTTCTCGAAAAACTTAAAAAAGCCCTCAAAGGCGACCTCAAAAAAATAAAGCACATAATCGTGCAACACCAAGATCCGGATCTTTGCGCCGCGATACCGTTGATAGAGACGCATTGCGCCCCGGACGTCACGGTTCACGCGCCGCTTGAGGCCAAGGTGCTCATCCAGCACTACAACTTCAAGGCGACCTTGCACCCGCTGGACGACGACGATGTTTTGACATTCGGCGACGGTCGCAAGTTTGTCTTCGCGATGACGCCGTATTGCCACTTCGTCGGCTCCATGGTGACCTACGACACCAAACACAAAATAGTGTTTTCGTCCGACGCGTTTGGCGGCTTTACCGGCGGCATGGATCTTTACGCGGGTCCCGATTATCCCCTTCAGCTTACGTCGTTTCTCGGCCAGTATCTGGGATCCAAGCGCGCCCTTGAGTACGCCTTGAGGCGGTTGGAGCAGGTCAACTCGGCTTATGGCATAAATATGATATGCCCGCAACACGGATGCGTAATCAAGAAAGAGCTCATTCCGGCGTACCTTGAGGCCGCGCACGCCCTTCATGTCGGTGGAGAAGTTGACGCATTGGCGGCCAAACATGGTATCAAGTTGGGAGGTTGATGATGAATCCAAAGGCGATAATCGAAGAAATCTTAGACACTGCGCAAAAACTTAGCTTGGAAAAGGACAGGATAAAGGGCATTTTCCAAAAATCCGGGGTCACTCTCGACGGGAACATGAAAGTGTCCGCCATTGCCGGAGATCCCCTGGCGGTGCTAAAGAGCCTGATGGACAACCTTGCCGAGATGGCGGTGGTAAAAATCAGCGCCAAACAAATCATCCGCAAGGCTGGTTTGTCGCTCTAATCATTTCCGTTTGTTTTGTGGCGGTCGGCCCGTTGTTGTGCGGTCGACCGCCGCCTCAATTCCCCGCCCTCGGCGGGTAATCCAAGCATGTCCGCTTTTGTTGCGCGACAGCCGTCATGGATAACCTGATTTCCAATTATTAGTGTGGTAGAATTCCCCTTACGTTTATTCCGGTTTTTATTCCGGGAGAAATCTGGCAGGGTGATGAAAAAGGCGGTGGCGAGCCTTTTCATTTGATGGCCGAGGATTTATGGGGGTTACGCGTTAAATGGATTTTGACAAGTCCATATTGGGCGAGTTCATAACAGAGGTAAAAGAGCATCTGGAGACCGTCGAAGACGACCTTCTGGTGCTTGAAAAAGGGGCGGACGATTCGGCCTATGCCGACACCGTCAACAAGGTGTTCCGTGCCGTTCACACGGTAAAAGGCACAGCCGGGTTTCTGGGGCTTAAAAACATGTCCGCCGTGGCCCATCTCGGTGAAACAATTCTTTCCAAACTCCGGTCTGGCGAGCTAAAACCGAATTCAACCCTTGTCGACGTCCTGCTGGGGGCGGTTGACACCATTCGCGCGATGTTGGACGATGTGGAGCACAGCAACGAACACGACATCACCAATATAATGGCCCGCCTAGAGGCGATTCTTGACCCCAATGCGGCCCCCGCGGCCGCAGAGGTTCCAGCGCAACCCCCCTCCGTGCAACCGGCGGTAGCGCCGAGCGTTGAGGCCGACGTTAAGGAGGCCCCAGGGGCGGAGGCGCAAATACCGGTTCCGCAAATACCCGCGCCACAAATGGCGGCGCCGGAAGTCGCCCCCCCCCCGGCCATTGTGGAAAGAAGAAAACCTCGCGACGGCGGCGACATTCAGGAAAGAAGAAAAGAAGAGGCCCGCGGAGACACGGTCAGGATAAAAATCTCCGTCCTCGACAAACTCATGCAACTGGCCGGGGAACTGGTGCTGGTGCGAAACCAACAGCTTCTTTCAAAGGACAAATCAGACCCGCAATTAAAGGGGCACATCCAGCGGCTTAACATCGTCACCGCCGAGCTTCAGGAAACGATAATAGCCACAAGGATGCAACCGATAGGGAATCTCCTCGGCAAATTTCCACGCATCGTGCGCGACTTGGGCAAAAAACTCGGCAAGCAGGTCGAGCTGGAGGTCTCGGGAAACGAGGTAGAGCTGGACAACACGATTTTGGAGGCTCTCTCCGATCCGCTTACGCACCTCGTCAGAAATTGTTGCGACCACGGCATAGAGTCCCCGCAGGATAGGTTGCGCGCCGGAAAGCCAGAGGTCGGTTTCGTAGACCTCAGGGCGTATCACGGCAACGGACAGGTGAACATAGAGATAACCGACGACGGCAAAGGCATCGACCCCGCCTTTATTAGAAGAAAAGTGGCCGAAAAGGGGCTTAAGGCCGAGGCGGAACTCGCCGCGATGACCGAGGGGGAGATTGTATCCCTGATACTCCTGCCCGGTTTTTCAACCGCCGAGACTTTAAGCGACGTGTCCGGGCGCGGAGTGGGAATGGACGTGGTGAAGACCAGCATAGAAAAACTTGGCGGAAGTTTGGACATAGAGTCGCACGTTGGAAAAGGAACCGTGATTCGCATGAGAATGCCGCTTACCCTCGCCATTATCCCAAGTCTTATGGTGACTATGGGTAAGCACAGGTACGCCATACCACAATTAAACGTCGACGAACTCGTCTGCCTTTATGACGACGACGTAAGGGACAAGATAGAATCCGCCGGGTCGAGGGAGGTGTTCCGTCTTCGCGACCAGCTGTTGCCGATGGTGCGCTTGAAAGAGGTGTTGGAGAGAGGCGAAAAATTTTCCGAGGCCGCAAACGTCGAATCCATCGAGGGTTTCAGACAGGCCCAGGAACGAAAGCAGGCCGAGCATCTAAACAAAAGGCTCGCCGGAGGGAACGGGGACGGCAAACTTTCCCAGTCGTTGAATTTCGTGGTGCTTAGCGTGAACAACGTCAATTTCGGCCTCATTGTGGACGGGATACTCGGCACGGAGGAGATTGTCGTCAAGCCGGTGCACCCGTCCCTAAAATCGCTTTATTGCTTTGCCGGCGTCACTGTCATGGGGGACGGCAACGTGGCGTTGATTTTGGACGCGCAGGGCATCGCAAAGCACGCCGGCATAACGGCGGACGAAAAGAAGGACGGCCATTCGAAGCAAATCGCGACCGGCCCTGAAACTCACGCCTCGCTATTGTTCAAGAGCGGCGGGGACGAGACGTTCGGGATGGCGTTGCAGATTATAAAACGGATAGAGACGGTCTCCCCCGCGCAGATAGAGAAGGTGGGCGGCAAGGAATACATGACGATAGAAGGGGCTTCGACGCTAATCATAAGGTTGGAAAAGCACCTGAACGTGTCCCCCTGCGTCGATAGAAACGAGATGTACCTGTTGCTTCCCAAACATTTCAAGAACCCGTACGGACTTCTCGTCTCGACCCTTTTGGACACGGCGGAAACATCCATAGAATTGAACACGGAAAGCTACCAGGAGGAGGGGATTTTGGGGACGTCCATCGTCAAGGGGAAGATGACCCTTTTTCCCGACCTCGACGCCCTGGCGGAAATGGCCGAGCCGGCTTGGTTCGCCAAAGACAAATCGGAAATGGCGGACGGGGTTCGCAACCGAATATTGTACGTGGAGGACTCGGCCTTCCACCGCAGTCTCGTAAAGAAATATCTGGGAACCAAGGGGTATGTCGTGCTCACCGCCGAAAACGGCCTGGACGGGCTGGCAAAATTGGAGGAGTCGGAGTTTGACATCGTCATCTCCGACCTGCAGATGCCGGTCATGGACGGCATGCATTTCATGAAAAATATGAGAGGCAACCAGCGCTGGAAAGACTTGCCGGCCATCGCGCTCACGGCGATGAACAGCGAGGCCATCAAATCCAAGGCTTCCGAGGCAGGGTTTGACCGGTATGTGCTAAAGGCGGACAGGGTGGGGCTTTTGTCAAACATTTCAGAATTATTGGCCGTGGCCGAAACTGCGGCGCGGTGAATGGAAATGTGATGGCCGGAACCACCGAAGAAATCAAGGAGACCTCAAACCAGAAATTGCAGTGTTGCACGTTTCGGATAGCGGGGCGTCTGTTCGGCGTGGATATTCACGACGTAAAGGAGATTTTCCCGGAAGTGTCCCTGACCCCCGTATTCCACGCGCCCAAAGAGGTTAAAGGTTATGTGAACATAAGGGGGCAAATATACCTGATTCTTGACCTGCGGCTAATATTGGGGCACGAGGAAAAACCGGTCGACAAGGAAAGTTGCCTGGTGCTTTTCAAGCCTTCCGTCGCGGAGCCGTTCGGGATATTGGTCGATAAAATCGGGGACGTTGTCGTCGTGGAAAAGGAGCAGATGGAGAAAAACAGGCCGTCGCTGTCCGATGTGGAAAAAAGGTCGGATTTAATAAATTTTGTGTGTAAATTGGAAAAAGCGCTTTTGGTGGTTTTGAACCCCAAAAAAATATTGGAATATATTGACGCCGACAAGGAGGGGACTGATGGCTAACGTGACTGCGATTAAAAAACACGAATCGGGCGGGGTCGCCACAGTACAAAATGGAAAGGGCGGCTCTCTGGCGCTAACTTTGTTTGGCGGCAGGCTGGGCCTTAAATTGCAGATATTTTTTATGCTTGTCGGCCTCACCCCGTTCATAATCGCCGGTTTGATACTCAACAAGTCCATTGGCGCGCTTTACGAACAGGCGTTCAACCAGCTTGACTCCGTTCGCGAGATCAAGAGGTCGCAGATGGAAAATTATTTCTCCC
>Ga0315281_10007847_pt1 | contig 14948 bp, 11 predicted proteins | sample YL17G07_0_MG_FD_204540 | JGI IMG/M metagenome (GOLD analysis project Ga0315281, IMG submission 204540) | Sediment microbial communities from Yellowstone Lake, YNP, Wyoming, USA - YL17G07_0 | ecosystem: Environmental > Aquatic > Freshwater > Lake > Sediment | place: USA: Wyoming | collected...
ACATGCCGCCTGGTTGCGCCAGAGAAGTTGACGCATACTGCGAGAGGGCAGTACTGGGCGTGCCAAACTGGGTGTTGCCGAGGGTGTTGCCATAGTCACCCAACCCAATGCCGGTGGTGAAGGCATGGCCCAGTTTGAGTTGCGCCAGTTGCGCTCCGGCCGAGGCCATGGCCTGCTGGTAACTCAGCTTGCTGGAGGCTTGCTGGAGGCCCAGTGTGCCGCCGTAGGCTTCCTGGCTGACCGGATTGTAATTGAGTTGACCGGCAGCGGCCAGGCCCCGAGGTCCCTGATTCAGCAGGATGTTGCTGACCCACGGTTGAGCTCCGGCAAAGTTGGCCTTCATGACTTGCTGGGGCGACTGATTACCCCAGCCCATGTTTGTGGTGAAGAGCGGCATCCCGCGGTTGTCTATGCCATTGGCATCGAGTTGGGTCTGACGGGTGACCAATGACTGGTTACCATTCATGGTGCCGACCATCGACAGGACGTTGGCATTGCCACTCATACCAGCGCTTATAATGCGACCCGCGCCCGCTGCGTCCGCGCCCATGGCAGCCACTTGCTGTCCAATCCCCGCAGCCTGCGCCAGATCGCCTGTAATGCCAAAGACCTGGGATTCCACGCCCACCCCCACCTGCCTGGGGAAGTCAGCCTGTTGCTGGGCAAACGAGGCGGCTACCTGTTGCTTCTCAGTCGGGGCCAAAAAGGAGGTGCCACGAGTCGTTCTACCACCGGTCCCGTAGTCAGTGCTGCCAGGAACCCAGGTTTGCTGTTCAACCTGTGCCCCACCCAGGTTTTGGGTGTAAGTCGTTGCCCAGTGCCCGGCTGTTACCTTCGGGGTCCGTTCGGTGTCATCCCGCGACGACATCTCGGTAAAGGTCTTCCCGGCCAATACCTTCTGGGCCTGAGCAATAACTGCTTCCTGCTGGGGTGTGGAGCGGATACCCGTGGTCAGGTATTGCTGACGGGCCTGTTCAACCAACGAGCCACCCGCATTGAAGGCCATCTGCCCGCTGAGGTCCATCTGGCCGGCGCCAGCCGCAGCTTGGATGAGTTGCGCTCCGCCCAGGCCACCGAGCGCCAGGGCGCGTGTGCCAGCCATGCCCATCCCCACGGCCGCATCCTGTTGAAGTCCTGGATTGTTGGCAAACTGCATCCACGGCTGCGCGCCGGCCTGGATGCCACCCCCCATGATGGAGGAATACATTGGAGCCAGCTGATCAATGTTGACGCCTGAGGCCTGCATCTGAATGAGCTGGGAGGCGTTGGCCTTGGCGTTCCCAAAGTAGAACGAGCCCTGTCCCATCACAGCCTGGGCCACCTCGCCCGAGACCTTGTATTCCGTGACCAGAGCCTGCCCGATGTGCCAGAGGACATCCTGCTTTTCATCCGGGCTGAGTTTGGAGACCGCCCCGACGTCACCGCCACCCGCAATCAGGCTATTCAGATTACGAACCAGACCGCCCTTGTCCTGGCGCTCATCGGAAATCTCTTGAAGGGATTTACCACCCAAGAGTGATGTGGCATAGTTCAGTTGTCCGGAATAATATCCGCCCAGTTTCTTCAAGGCACCAGGCCCAGCGATGATTGCGCCACCACTGTAATCTTGAGCCGACTCATAGGCTTCACGCTGACTGAAGGCTGGATTTTCCTTCATGTACTGTGCGCGGGAGAACACTGAGGTAGCCAAAGAAGTACCACCTGCTACGAGAGCACCCATTCCAGGACCTATACCCGGTATGATGTTTCCAACATAGGCACCCATGGCTGCAGCCCCCAGGGCTGGCATTAGGATACTGGCCGGCCCACCCGCTCCGCCCGCCATGAGGTCGGCTGCGCCCTTCACCACCGGTGTCCACGTCGCTGCCGCCTGACGCTGGTAGGCGTTCTGGCCCATCGTCATGGAAGCCATGGCCTGTAGGGCCGTGCCACCCTCGCGTGGGTTGTACATCCCGGTACGGGCCATGACGGAATTCAGAGCCATCTCATCCTGTGCGCCGCCAATGGCGCCCTTCAGGGCCGGCTCCACAAACATCCGGTCCATTCGGTTCAAGTAGAACATCTCCATCCCGGTCATGAGTTGCTTGCCACCCATAAAGCGCCCGAGAAGACCCTTGGGATGTTCCTGCTCCACAGCCTTGCCCTGTGCCTGGGCTTCGAGGATTTGAGCCTTGTTCTCAGGTTGAGCCAGCCACTTCGCCTCGTCGCCCGAGGCCTGCGCCTGTGAGAGTAGACCCTCCATGGATTGAGCGACAGCCCCGAACTTGCGGCCCTTGGCCAGGTTCTCGCCCGAAGATTTGCCTTCCGCAGCCTTCTCGAAAGACTCGTTCATCTGGGAATAAGCTTTGTGGCTGGCCTCCAGGAGCGGGTTGAGCTTCTTGAAAGACTCCGTGCCTTTATCCAGGCCACCCACAAAATCGGCCAATGACTGACCCGGCACCTTGCTCCGTGACTGTTCCAGACCGGCCATGAAATCAAAGGACTTTCCTAAACCAGCCTGGACTTCCTGGCCCATCTTCGGGGCATTGAATTGGGCGGCATAGACGAGATCATCCACCCGATGACCAATACCCGCCGCTGACATACGCGAATTGGCTGGGTCAAGCGCAACAGACTGTAAATCTCGCAGGCGGCTGACCATCGCCTTGGGCAAAGCACCCGACCGCGATAGCGTGTTTACGTCCAGCGTGCCCTCAGACAATTGTGACAGACTCTGGCCTAGAATGTCAGCCTGCCGTGGATCAAGTTTTACATTAGCTTCTTTCATCAACTGTTGCTGCTGATAAACAACACGCTTCAATAACCGGGAGATGGGGTCCCAACCACCGCCTCCACCCTCTCCGCTTGGCATTTCAGGCAAGTCGGTAGGTGTACCAGAGTCATTACCTCCACCCCCACCCCCAGAGCCGGACCCAGTTGTTCGATTGCCACTACCACCCAGACCGCCATGAGTCTTGAGTTGGCCTACGCCATATTGCGCCATGCTGCCCAGCAGGGCAGCCGGTGACGTGTCATGCGGGCTCAGAACCTTAGCCCGTGACATTCCGGTTTGAAATAGTCTTTCTCCAATCTTGACCCGAGCCGCTGAGAGTGGCGAATGCTCCTCCCTGGCCTCAAGCAACTCTTCGCGGCGAATGGTTTGGTACTCATCCCGGGAGACCGGCAGGACAGCCGACTGCTCTGCATTAGTCATATATTGGTAGGCAGCCAGTTGTCCCGAGAACGTCTCAGGCGCCCGGGTGGAAGTCTTCAGGTCAAAGACCGTCCGTTTACCGAACATATCACCCACAAAGTCGGTGTGCCCCTGAAGTGCTCCCCCAAAACCCTCGACCTGTTCTTCGATGTTGCTGACTCCGCTGACCGCACCCGAGCGCAAATAATCACTCAAATATGAGTGGGCCTGTGTTCCAGTCTTCCCAAAACCGGCTGGCCCGGAATAACCTTCAGGATAGCCAAGAGACGAAGCGCGTAGAGGACCACCGGCCGCAGTCAGCTTCGCCACCATAGCTTGTAGTTTTTTCTCGCTGGAACCTGGCATATTGAGGATGTAATTGATGTCATCCAGGGTATAGCCCAGCCCCGCTGCGCTGGCCTTCATACGACTGCGCTTGTCAGTATAGGAGGGCATTCCCATCAGTTCTTCGACAGGCGTACCACCTTCAGGCACAAATCGCGGGGTGGTCTTCGTGGCCTGCTCCAGCAATTCAGGACGCTGGGCCATCTCAAACATATCCTCGATTTCGTCTACGCGCGCCTTGACAGGACGTGTCAGACCACTCGTGGGCGCCAAATTCCGCCGGCGGAATTCAAGGAGCTTCTCCTCAATAGGAATCAGATGAAAGACCGACTCGCCATAGGCATCCTTGGCCAGCTTATGCTGACCATCGGCCATGGAGGGAAGATTGGATAACTTCTCCAGTTGCTCGTTGGCAGGGTCCAGGTCTCCCAGACCACCCAGGCCCATGTAGTCCAGAACACCAGCGTGCTTTTCATCACCCTTGAGCAATTCACCAATGGGAGCACTCTGAGCCCCATAGGCAAAGCGTGCTCTAATCTCAAGCATTTCATGTGAGAAACGCTCCCAGGTCGTACCCTTCTGGCGTTTGAAGTCCTTCCCCAGTAGCTTGCCACTCAGGGCATCCACCCCATACTGCATCCCACGTCCAAGGTAGCCCCACAGATAGTCCTTGCCCTTGAGGACCGACTCGCCTCCCGGTTCAATCATCTTGCCCAGAGAGGAGGCCTTGAAATACTTTGCCAGGACACCATACTGTTCAGCCTGATCCCAGAACTTTCCGCCCAGGGTCTGGGAGATGGTGGCCATCAATGCCTGGTCATCACCGGCCATGGCTGTCTGAATCTTGTCACGGGCCTCGGTCTGACCACCGAACAACATATCTAATACTACGTCCTGTTTGGGCAGGTCCTTGAAACGCAATAGGTTAAAGACCATATTCCACGAGGACTGGTATTCATCCCCGCCACCATGCTTGTTGCCTTTGAGGGGGTTGTGGCCCTGAATAATACCCAGGAAACTTTCCAGGTCTTCCCGGCCTCCCATGCTATCCAGGAAGGTCTTGTACATCTTGGTCATGGCCAACAACTTGATTTTGTCCTCACCGCCCTCCAGCATGGTCAGGCCGCGCGCCAGGTTATAGACTTGACCCACGCCCTGCTTGGCTTCACCATAGCCCTGCTGCAACATCTGCACGCTGACCCTTTCCCGATTGAACATTCCTCGCACGGTCTTGGCCAGCCAGGCCTGCGGGTCGTCCGCATAGACGGCCAGGTCTTCGTTATTTTTAGCCTGGTAGTCCGGTGATTTAGCAAACTCCTGAATCTGAGCCGCCCGGATTTTCAGGTCATCGGCCGTGAGCGTCTTGGCCACCTGACTGACATCCCAATCTGAGCCCTCTTTGTTCAGCTTGAAGGCTGCATTAAAGATGGCACGCATGGCGTCCGGGTCAAAGTCGCCCCACTGAATATTGGCCATCATCGCGTCATTGACGACCATCCTCCCACCCCAGTCCTTGCCTTCCGTCTTGGGGCGCCTCAGAAGCTCGTCCTGGGTAATGACTTTCAGGCCCTTGAGCAACTGGAAAGATGAAATCGTGGGCTCACGATTGGCCAGGACTCCAATATCCATCCCTGAAATCTTCGCCTTGAGGGAAGTCATTAGAGCCGGATTCTTACGAGTCTCCGGGAACATAGCCATCAGGGCCGAATTGGGAATCATGGCTTCGTGCATCTCCACGCCCGTATCAGCCGAAACAGGTCCACCATAGGTGCGCTGAGAGGTAAAGCCGGTGGCCAGACGAGCGATGTCATGTGATGTCGCCAGTTCCTCCATGGCGCCCACGTAGCGCTTGGCAATTTCCCAGGGTACAGCCTTGCCGGCCTGACCAGCCAGGAGCATCTCCATCCCGGCGTTGGCAAACCGCGAGAAGGGTCGTTCGTCAATGGACTTCTGGTGCTCGCTGGGGTCGAACTCGGAAAGGCCGCGCACGTCCTCGCGCACCTTCTGACCGCCAAAATACTGGAGCTGGCGCAGGGTCAAATAAGCCTTGTGTTGCTTGCCCTTCTCATCCAGGAAGTCAACGGCCACCTGGGTATTCTTATTGATGCCCTGGCCTGAGTTCATAGCCTGGAAGGCCTGCTCGATGGTTTGCAGCTGGACAGCCCGATTGGTCTGGGGATCAAGGATGTTGCCAGTCCCAATCAATAGATCATTGGCGGAAACAATGGGAGTAGTAAATCCAGAGCCAGGTGTCTCGGTCATGCCAAATGCAGATTGGAAGACACTGCCATAGGTTTGCTGCCGGTGGGCACTGGCCGCCCGGATGCGGTCAAAGAGCGCTGGGCTTTCCGTTCTGATTTGAGCCGCGCGCTCCAGGCCGATATGTGGCACGGACCAGGAGTAACCACCCGTGCGCGTGGTCTGGGTAAAGAGTAGGGGCGCGAAGGTGCCATTCCGCCAGCTCATCTCCTTATTATTCAGGGCCGACATGGCCAGTTCCTGATAAGGCGAGAGTCCGCCCCGAGCGGTGTCCTCACGCCAAAGGTCGGGATTGTTCCAATCCACTGTGCCATCTGACTTGAGCAGGTGACCAAACCCAGCCTCTTCAAAGAAGGCCTTGCCCTGCTGGTGATAGGCGCCGGAGATGACCTGTCTCCAGAAACCAACACCCTTGTTCTTTATCTCATTGACGCTGAGAGCCACGTCCACACCGGAGTTCTTGCCCAGACCATAGAGATCCTTGTCGGTATGGAAGGCCGTGAAGGACTTCTCAATCAGGTCAAAGCGGCCGTGGCCCTGCAAGGGAACTTGTCGAGTCACCTCGGCCATCGTGTAGTTGCCTAGTGCATTCTGACCAGAGCTACGCACGCGCACAGACGTGCTGGCCCAATCTTTGGTCATGTGATACTGGGATTCACCCTTGTGCATGTAATAGGGGACTTGTTCGCCCTGAATAGTGCCCTGAATAACATCTTCCGGGCGCACGCCCTGCAATACCCGCAACTGGCGATCCTGGAGCACTTTCTCACGGCCCACACTGACCATGGCGCCTTCGTGCCAGGCGCGGACGGCCGGGAAGGCCGCCCGCACGTATTGCCCGGAATAGCGTGGCAAGGCCTGACCGCTCTTGTCATATTGAACAAAAAGATCCTGTCCGACTGGCAGAGTCTCACCCGTATCGGCATAGGCCAGCAGGCCAACCTCTGGTTGCATACCCGACGGACCATGTTGAACTTTGATGACCTTCTGGATTTCTTCCCGGGACATCTTCCCGGTTAGGACGCTCTTGGGCTCCTTGGGACTCATGACCTCAAACGTCGAACCAGTCCCTCGGGTTATGGTTCCATAACCCGCGCGATAGACATCCTCAATGGAAGCTCCGTGGGTGGCGCCCCGTTCGCGCGTGTAGAGGAAGTCTTCACCCTTGCGGAAGGCCTCTGGCTTGTTCTCAATATTGTATTGATTGAAACCACCCCGGACATTGCTAAAGGCCTGGTGACTGCCCAGGCTGGCTACTCGGCTGGGCGTAGCCGCCATGAAGTCAGTCTGATTCTCACGGACGATCTGGTTGAGGATTTGCTGTTTCTGCCCAGGAGGGACGCCGATGGCATCCAGTTCCTGAACCATCCCGGCCATGTCGGTACCATAGCGACCAAAAAGAGACCCGGCCACCTTGGAGAGGTCGGCTTGGGGATTGACGGCCAGCTCGTTGATTTGTCCCAGCCGTGACATCAGCATGGCGCTGGCCTCAGCATCAGCCAGAGCGTTGTGCGAGGTGCCAGTATCGATATTGAAGTGACGGGTCAGATTCTCAAGTGTGAAGTGACCGGCAGCGGTTTCCTGAACCGTCCCCCGCAACATCTTCCGGGCCAGATTCAATGTATCCTGGCCCACCTTCAAGCCCAATCCAAATCGTTGATTGAGGAAGTCCACATCGAACTGGACATTATGGCCGATGATCGTCAGCCCCTGAAGTAGACCCGGCAGACGTGTGTTAAGTTCATCATGCGACATCCCACTGCGTTCAATCTCGCCCAGGTCAATCCTGTTTTTTTCCAGCGCCGATTGAGTAACCTGCCGTTGTTCCAGTTCATTGACGTAGGTATAGCCGTGGCCAACGACTTGGTAGTGCTCGTCCAGATACACTATGCCAATGGAGAGGATGGCGTGCGTCTGTGGGTCAAAGCCACCCGTCTCCAGGTCAAGGAAGACGTAGCAGGCATTGGCCGGTTTAGAAGCTGGGAGATTGGTTGGACTGAGCATTTTGTTTAGTCCGGGACCGAATGAACAAGACTTCGTCAACCCAACTCAACTCCAGCATTCGCTGGTAGGGTTGACTGTCCAGGCCACCTGGCCATGGCAGGGCATGAAAGCGGTCCATCTGCTCCAGTTCCGAGAGGATGAGAGGCTTCTCCGGCATGACCCCCATGTTCTCACCGCGGAGCGCGGCCTCTATATCCGCAAAATACTGCCACAGGGCCGACTGAATCTGCTCTTTCAGGCCGGCCAGGACTATTCCGGGTTTTTGCGGCTCCAGGAAGGATTGCACTTCAGGGTCATCTCGCTGATCTCCTGTGCCACCTCTGGTGGCAATTTGCCCCACTGCTCATTGAAGCGGGTCTCGGTCATGGACAGGCGCTTGGCTACTCCATCGTCCACGAAGGTGAAAAGTGGAGTTTGCCCATCCCGGTCCAGGATATTGCAATCCACCAGGGTCAACCGAACCTCGACTCGTTTGAGTTCTTCCATGGAGATGCGCTGTTTGATTTCATCCACCTGACCGTAGTTCTGGTCGCGGATGACTCGGGTAATCTCATCAAAGAGGCGAGCGCGTTCCTCTTGCTGGCCCTGCATGGCCTGCCGGATAGTGACAAAGGTGTCACCAGAGGCATCAGAGCGAATAAGTTTTTCAGTCGTGAGTTTGGGTGTTCCAATGGCGAGTGGCATGAGAGTAATCCTATGGTGTGATGATCTATTGTTGTTATTCCGCTGGCTGAAGATTGACTACTTCAGCCAGCGGAAGATTGGGTTAGTACGTCGCGGTCTGGCCGTTGGTCAGGGTAAACTTGGCAAAGTCGGTCATGGACGCGCCCGAGAGCGGTTCCAGGACCTGGCCCTGAAGTTGGGCCGTGACGATGTCACCACCCGCCAGGGCGGGAGGATTGGGCATGGTCCACATGACGGTGGGCGCATCGACCCGTAGGCTCCACTGCGTCGGAACGGCCGAAGAGATGTTGCTGGGCGACAGGGTCTTGGCATGGAACGGGCTCGTCCACACAATGGGACTCCAGGCCGCCAGGGAGCTACTGTTGTTGTGCAACAGGCGGTACATGAGGCTGTCCGACCACTTGAGCGTGGCTTGGAGGGTCATGCCGCGCGAGAGCGTGGCGAAGTCGTCGGGGTAGTACGACCCGATGATCATCTCCTGTTGCGGGGAGGTGAAGTTGTTCGCCCACTGGATGTTCAACGAAGTCAGGGGCGCCTCGGCGGCAATCCAGCCGGGCAAGTAGACCCCGCCCTCGATGACGCAGGCCACGGGCGCCGAGGGAAAGTCCTCGTTGGCCACCCAGGCGCCATCCCAGTCTTCAGAGCCGCCCAGTGGGTTGTCCACCAGGCGCGGCACGCGGCCCACCAGGTCCAGGCGGCTGGAGACGATACCGTTCTGAGGCATATTGATGGACAGGCCGGTGATGCGCACGTCCTGGCCTTCAATGCCCAGCTCGGTGGTGCCACCTGTAGCACCCGGAACAACCGTGCGTGTGGTCAGCCAGCCCGCCTGTGTGAAGTCAGTTGTGAGCATGTTGAAGACGTGTTCACCCGCGCTGCTGGTGGTCGAGTACACCCAGCCGATGGAATACGTGCCGGCCAGGGTATTCTCACTGCCCACCGAGCGGTCCACGTCGATGGACACGGTCGGCCCAGTCGGGTCACCAGTCATACGGAAGTAGTAGACGCCTGGGCCGGGAATATCAGCCGAGGTCAGTGTCTTCGTGGCGTCTGCCACGCCACCTTCCACCGTAAACGTCACGGCCGGAGTCGGCCCACTACCGACCTTGATGCCGGCCGTGGCCACGATCTTGAGGATGCACGCATTGACGCCACCGGGTTTGGTGACAACGGTGAGGGGGGTCTCATCCGCGATGGCGCGCATGGCACCCGCCGGCTGGCTGGCAATGCCATCCGTGATGGAGGTCTCGGAATAGATGCCAGCCACCGGCGCAGCTGAATTTCCCAGGGCCGCCTTGAGCAGGTGGCCGTAGGAGCCATACAGACGCGGGTTGATAACGCACTGGCCGGCGAAGAACACCATCCCCTTGTACGCGCCCGTAGGCACGATGGTACCACCCACCTCCAGGGGGAAGACCCGCGCGTCCTGGGAGGGGCCCATGTTGATTTGCATGGCCTTGTGGCGATAAAACGAGGCCGAAGCGCTGACGGGCGAACCCTTGGCACTTTGGACTGCGAACGCGAAGGTTCCAGTCTGAGCTACGATAGTCATTCAGCACCTTCCTTTTTCTTCAGAACCACCGGTTTTGGGAGCGGCAGAGGATCCCTGAGCAGGAACCGCAGCGCCTGCAAGTCGGCAGGTTCAAACTTGGCTTGGGTCCCCAGGAACTGCTGGGTCTTTATGAGCACCGGCAATTCGCAGGGGTCCTTCTCGGATTGGAGGGCCTTGGCCAGCTCGTCAGTGACGTGCTTCAGCCAGGCCGACTCACGCGCCTTGGACTGCGCGGATAGGATGTTTTTGAGGCAGGCTTCAGCCGCCTGAAGTTCACTCGCTTTGACTTTCATCGTTTACTCCAAGTAGTCAGGTGACTACTCCGTGAACAAAAAGAGCAACTCGCCCAGAACGGCCGGCTCAATCTCGACCATCTCGCCCAGGTAACTTACCGGACGCTGGGGCACGTCCAACTCCACCTCGGTGTCCAGTAGTTCCTGAAGCTCCTTGTCAAACTGGGCGCTCTTTTCGATGTCTTCCGGGTCAACCTTCCAGCCCTGGTCCGTCTGTTCCACACCATATTCCTTGACAAGCTCAATGCGCCTATATTCCAGGGTCCTTAGTTGTCCCTGAACGGCCTGGATGACGCGCGCCAGCCAGAACGATGGATTGGGCCGGAGTTTAAGTCGGCTGATGGTTTGCAGGGCCGGAACCGCCCGGGTCAGTTGCAATAGTGTGACGTTCATGGTTTCTTGTAGTCTTAATAATCCAGGCTCGTGAGAACCTGGAACTTGACTTTGGCTCGCCAGATATACGAGGCCGGTGGCCCACCGCCCTGCGTCCAGGTGACCTTGACCGGCAGGACCATGATGGTCATCTCGCCCAGATCGTCCCTCAGGCCCTGAAGACCGCGGCCCTGATTCATGGACTGACGGATGGCCTTCTGGACCCGACCCACATTCAGGTTGGCAATCCGCCGCGCCTCGTCACGCATCTGCTTGTCCTTGACACCAAAGTATTGCACCTCGGCCACGAAGCGCCGCCACCAGAAGTCACCGCCACCGATCTCGAAAGACGGAACGCTGATGTACTGCCGGTCGAGGGCATTCTCGCGCTCGGCCACCAGTGAGTCGTCCCACATCAGGCCGTCCGGGTCTCCCTGAAAGAGAAGGATGGAGGTCACGGCTTTGACCGGATTCTGTTGCAACCGGCCAGGACGGATGACCGAGGCTTGCTCGGTGGATTCGGTCACAGCCGTGAACACCGCCTCGATGTCATCGGCCAGTTTGTCCAGAATCAGATCGTTGATTTGATTCATACCCAGCCTTCCCAGCCCGAACGGTCCTGCGTGGGATGACTGGCCAGCACCTGCTCGTACTTGCGGTGGAAGTCAGCCGCCTGTTTCAGCAGCGGATTGTCTTCCGGGCTGCCCGAGTCCTGCTTGGTGTTGTACTGGCGGAGCATGGCGGCCCCGATGGCCTGCTTGTGCATGCACTTCTCCAGAATCACCCACTTCAGGGCTTCCAGCATCCAGCGCGGCACTGTCATCTGGCTGTCGTCGTCCACCACTTCGTCCCAGTAGCCGTAGTAGTCCAGACTCAAGGTCGCCGTGAGTGGGCTGACGAAGCTTAGTTTCCCATCCGGCCACTGGTAGTAACGCGGGTAGAGCATCATCATTGTTTGACTGGATTGGGCCAGTACTGCGTATGTCTGACCTTTCACCAGTCTGGCCTGTTCCATCAGAATCTTGTTGTTCAACATGTCCGTGACCCAGACTGGCCCGAGGGCCAGGAAGTCCTCTGGTAGGTCAATCTGGGTCACGGCCTTCAAGCTCAGGGAGTACGTCTTGAGCTGGGCCGTGTGCCACGCCACGTCTTCGAGAGCCTCGTTGACGTAGTCGCGCAGATCGTCGTCGTCCCAGGTCGGTTTTTCCCGGTCTGAGTCCGCCAACATCCGCACGGAGCGCGCCCGAAAGTCAGTCCAACTCAACACGGTTCACCTAGGGCGCGATGATCCCGCCCGGCTTGGGCAGGGAGACCGCGCAGAAGTGCACCTCGAACATGTGCGGGTTTTCCAGCTGCCAGCCGACGATCTCGTCCCAGGTCACGCGATGGACCGAGAGGAAGTCGTCAATACTGGGCGGCTCGTAGAACTCAATCGGCTTGTACACGCGCCCGGAAACCGCATCGCGGCTGCCGAGGGTGAGCACCAGCGCGATGGAGCGCGCCTTGGTGACGTAGGCATAGAAGTTGCCGGCCGCCGCGGCCGTTACAGAACCGGTCGGGTCGTAGAACGAACTGGTGTAGTTCTTGAAGAATGGACGGTCGAAGGACAGGGTGTTAGCCGAAGCGTCCACAGCTACCACGCGCCGCACCACCGCAGTGGTATCCAGCGGATCAACCCCGCCCGTCACGCCGTAAGCCGCCGTGCGTTTGACGTGGATAGTCACCCAGTCGCCAACGGCGTACTCGCCGCTGCCGAAGTTCTCCAGTTTGATGGAGTGGGTAACGTTCTTCTGGCCGGTCAACCAGATGCCGTCAATCGCCTTCGAGGCGTCGGTCGGGTCAGGACAGCCATCACCCATTTGGATGGGGAGAATCACAGCGTACTGCTTGTCAACCACCCCGACGTTGTAGAGCACGTTGGGGTTGACGCCGAATTCGTCGTTGGGAGTCTCGACAAAGCGCACGTTCTTGAAGGTGCCGAACTCGCCGCGCAGGATGGGCCCCTGGTCGCCATAGACCCGCACGTCCTTCCACAGCGCAGCTTCGTTGCCGCTGGCTGCCGGCAGGGCCGAGAAGAAGTCGTACTTGACGCCCGGCGGCATCATGGCCAACTTGGCCGAGGCCATATCGCCCGGCACGATGGGGTTACCGGTCTGGCCCAGGCGCAGGTTCCAGGCATTAACGATGTCCAGCTGGAAGGTGTCTCCCGAACCAATGCCGGATAGGTCACTCCCAGAACCGGCATACGACCAGAAGGACTTCGGACCGGAGAGGAAGATATTGCGCGAAAGGACTTCATGCTTGCGGACGATGTTGTTGTTCAACACCTGTCGCATCAGGGGCCGCCAGTCGTTCGTGGCACCCGGTTGGAAGTTCCACTGGTTGAAGTACCGCGCCGACTTCATATTTGTTATTTACACCACCCGTGGTACGATTAGGAAACTTTCATAGGAGAGTCTTATGTACACAAACCCGTGTCCTGAATGTGGTAACCAAAAGTCAATTGCTGCGAAGACTGGAGGGCAAACTTTGGAATGCGTCCAACAGAGGCGCAACACATAACCGCAATGGGTTATAAAACTAGACTATCTGCTATGAAAGTTTTTAAGGTGCAAAGCCTGGTCATTTCTGCCTAGGCTCTCACAGTTCATTTCCCGTGAGATCGGACTGTTGCATCACCTTACGGTGTCTCTTCGCTCAGTCTCTGTTGGTGGCCTTATCAGCCTTCCAAGGCGTGGGCATCGCAGCTTTCGCCGTATATCAGAAGAGATTTAGACTCCACAAGAGTTAAATATGGAGTTGCAATTTGTCCCCGTAGCGCATCACAGAGTACTGGCGCATCCGGCTGTCAAACGGCATGGTTACCGGCAGGTAGTTCGTAGTCAGGCTGATGCTCTCAGCATCCACGTCCGCCGGGATGAGTTCCGACTCAAAGGACGACTGTGCCTCGCCCTCCCAGGGCCGCCATTGGATCAGGGGAGTGTAGACCGAGGTGCCACGAAAGGCCGTGACCAGTTCGGTCTTCACGCCCGGACGGTATTCCGTCCACTTATTTTGGTCTACGACGTTGATTGGATTCAGGTCGTAGAACTGTTCAAAAACGCTCATGTTAATTGCCTCCTCCCGCTTTTTGTCAGGTGACTAAAACGAGATGAAAAAACTTACAGCCCCGAGTTGTTGATGACGCCGCGCTCGAAGCCGGCGTCGTAGCCGCCGATGAGAATCTCGGCTATGCACTTGCCCACGGTCGGGGTGGCCGTGAAGGCAAAGATGATGTTGTCCAGGGCGGCATAGTATTTGCCGGAGCCGTAGGCCGCGCCACTCCCCACCGAGTTCCAACTGGTATTGATGCTGGTGGGGTCCACCGAGGCCTGTGCAATGAAGCCATCAGCATCCGTGTCGCCCACGTCCAGGTCGGCCGCATTGTCAAAGGCGGTCGTGAACACCACACGCACGCCTAGAATCCACTGACCAGCCTCAACCGGGAAACGGTAATCATTACCCGCGTCCAGGTTGGCCGGAGTAATGACAATGCGCTTGACAAAGTCAACAAGGGCCTTGCCGGTGCTCTCGGGCAGAGTCGCCCGAGCTTGAGTCAAATTAGGCATGATTGCCTCCTCTTATTTCGTGTGCACCAGGGCGAAGTATTCGTCCCAGTACTTGTTGGCGGCCAGGAGGTCGCCCTTGGTGGTCGCCTCGTTGGCCAGTTTTTGCAGTTCATCGGTCGTAGAGGCCGGACTGCCACCCGGGCTGGGAGGGGTTGCTCCAGCAGCGACAGCCACCGTTCGTTGGCCCAGGGCCTCGCGTAGAGCCGTCAATTTGGGCCGGAGTTCTTCAGCTTCCACACCATCCGGCAAAGCCCCTTTTGATTCGAGTGGCAAAAGTTCTGGAAACTCCTTGACCAGCAAATCCAGGCGACTGGTCCTGGCGCGCATGATGTCCAGCTCCGTAATATCCGTGTCGTACCTGCTCTGGAGGGTGGACAGTGCATCGTCAGTGAGCTTCTTATCCGCTTGCCACCTGGCTAATTCAGACTTGGCCGTATCCAGTTCGGTGGCAATGGTGGCCTGGGTGGCCTTCCAGCGATCTTGTTCCTGCTGGTACTTGCCTTGCAGACCCGTGAAGCGTTTTTGCCATTCAGTCGTCTGTTTCTCGTAATCCGGTTGAACAGGCTGATTCCCTGCGCCTTGAGCGGTAGGGTCCAGCGCTAATTCAGCGGTTGGAGTCACATCGGTAGCCATGAGGAAAATATCCTTTCAGTGTGTGT
>Ga0315281_10007848_pt1 | contig 14948 bp, 19 predicted proteins | sample YL17G07_0_MG_FD_204540 | JGI IMG/M metagenome (GOLD analysis project Ga0315281, IMG submission 204540) | Sediment microbial communities from Yellowstone Lake, YNP, Wyoming, USA - YL17G07_0 | ecosystem: Environmental > Aquatic > Freshwater > Lake > Sediment | place: USA: Wyoming | collected...
TATGGCAAATGAACTCAATAAGCCAGTCGTGGCAATATGCGGAGATATCCACGAGGCAACTCGATCGTGCATGGATGCGGTGAGTCTCGTCGATCTCTTTGGCGAGCCACAAGCCTTAAGTCAACCGTTACACTGCGTTGAGCAAGCGGCAAGACAAATTTTGACGCGGTTCGCAATATGAGCACCACAATCCTCGACGCATTCGAACAGTCAAATCGTGCTGCTCGTGTCATCACAAAAGCGTTTAATGGTAACCACGACCTTGTTGCAGTACTGGGATCAGGTTGGGCCGATGCAACATCAATTCTCGGCGATGGACCAGAACTATCAGTGTCGGACATTCCGGGTTTCATGCCACCTTCTGCACTTGGCCATGGAGGGACGATCAAGTCAATCACGATTGGAAACAGTCGAGTTCTTCTCCTCACCGGCCGAACCCATCTCTACGAAGGTCACGGTGTGGCGCCAGTAGTCCATGGAGTCCGCACGGCATTCGCAGCTGGGTGTCGAACGGTTGTGCTCACTAACGGCGCAGGTTGTTTGCGAACAGATTGGAAAATCGGTGAACCAGTTGTGATCAAGGATCACATCAATCTCACCGGCCATTCGCCTCTCACTGGCTCCAATCCTCCGAGTCCGTACGCTGGCCGATTCGTAGATCTCACCAACGCCTATAGCCCGCGCCTGCGGGCAATCACCCGATCGGTTCAGCCGACAATAAATGAAGCGGTGTATCTCGGTTTTCATGGACCACACTTTGAAACCCCTGCCGAAATTCGCGCTGCCAAAGGATGGGGTGCCGAAATGGTTGGCATGTCGACTGTGCTCGAAACCATCGCCGCGCGCCACCTGGGGATGGAGGTTCTTGCCCTTTCGCTGGCAACAAATCTTGCTGCCGGCATAAATCCGCAGCCACTTTCAGGTGAGGAGGTCATCGCCGTGGGTAAGGCAGCGGCGAATCGAGTCGGAGTACTCCTGCGAGATGTCCTTAGCGCAATCGATCGCGCCAAATAAACGAAGATGCAACACACAACTAAGGTTGTCCGATGACGACAATGCAGCCGAAGATTGAGTGGCCAACATTGCGTGCGGCGGCCCTTGCCGCCCAACAACATGCGTATGCGCCGTATTCGCAGTTTCGCGTTGGAGCTGCCGCTCTCATTGACGACGGTCGCATTATCAGTGGCTGCAATATCGAAAATGCTTCATACGGCCTCACGCTGTGTGCCGAATGTGCCGTACTCGGCGCGCTGTTCATGGGTGGTGGCGGACACATCGTTGCCATCTGCTGCACTGGTAATGACAAACCCGTTACACCATGTGGACGATGTCGACAACTTCTGTGGGAACATGGCGGTGCAGAAGTTCTCGTAGATGTGGACGGTGAACCTCGCCGACTTCAAGAATTGATTCCATTTGCATTTCCAGAACACTCGGTGTTTGAAAACCCGAGCCAATATCAAGGAGCGTGATCGCCATGACATTGTTGTCGCCGGCGCAACTTGAATCATTCAATGAGGATGGTTATCTTATCATTCCCGAATTCGTTGATGGTGCGAGCTGCTTGGAACTACGACAACGCGCTCTCGAACTTGCGGAACGGTATGTTCCGTCGCCAGAACAAGCAACAATTTTTACCGCCGACGCCAATGCCCAGCATGCGGCGGACGAATATTTTCTTGCTAGCGGCGACAAAATCCGATGCTTTTTCGAAAAGGACGCCTTCGATAGTGACGGAAAACTCCGCAATTCCGCCCACTTGTGTCTGAACAAACTGGGTCACGGGATGCACGACCTTGACCCGGTATTCGATCGCTTCAGTCGCACACCGGAAATGACTGCCGTCGCCGCAGACATCGGCATGAAATTACCGTTACTGCTTCAATCGATGTACATATTCAAACAACCACGAATTGGTGGTGAGGTGAACTGCCATACCGACCACACGTTTCTATGGACCGAGCCTCAAAGCGCGATCGGTTTCTGGGTGGCTATAGACGACGCCACAACTGAAAATGGATGTATGTGGGCTCTGCCGGGCGGACACCGAATTCCCGTGAAGTCACGTTCCAAGGTCAATGCTTCTCGTACGGCGACAATTACCGATGTTTTTGACTCGACCCCGTATCCAACTATTGGACTCGTTCCTCTTGAAGCACCGCGCGGGACGCTCGTTTTGTTGAATGGTTCTCTGCCACACCGGTCGGGGCCGAATACAAGTGACAAGCCTCGACATGCCTACACCGTGCATGTTATTGACGGCACTGCTAACTATCTGGCCGATAACTGGCTACAACGCCCCCATCTTCCGCTGCGTGGGTTCGCTGCCTAGCAAACAGTTTTCAAGTTATTTGTGCATTGCCTCGCGAGCGCCGGCGAGAATTGCCGCAGTTGCAGACGCACCGATGCGTGATGCCCCCGCATCGATCATCGCCATCGCATCACTGAACGAGCGGATTCCCCCGCTGGCCTTGACGCCAATATTTGGTCCAACGGTTTGGCGCATCAACTGCACAGCCTTCGTTGTTGCCCCACCGGCCTTGTGGAATCCGGTAGAAGTTTTGACAAATTGCACACCGGCGTCGACTGCAATCGTGCAACATTGAACGATTTCTGCGTCTGTCAAGACCGCTGACTCGATGATCACCTTTAATATCACAGCATCCGGAATAGCCATCCGAACTGCGCTGATATCGTCGCGCACTCCTCCCCAGTTTTCGCTTCGAACATTGCCGAGGTTGAGCACCATATCTATCTCATTGGCTCCGTGTTCGTACGCCTGTTGCGCTTCGGTCGCTTTGATCAGTGGATAATGGGCTCCCGACGGGAACCCAACTACGCATGCCGTTGCGATTGTTACCGGTAACTGGATTGAACCAAGCGGCAACAACGATGGAGAGACACAAATTGCTGCGACAGCGAAAGTCGCCGCCTCATCGCAGAGCTTCTGAAGATCAGCCCTAGTTGCCTCCGGCGCGAGCAAAGTGTGGTCGATATATAAGGCGAGTTCGGCGGGTGTCATAACCGTTTCCACCACATACTCTAGGCGCCTGTGACTACATTGGATTTGAGCGACTACGGTTCAGTGTCGTTATGGCCAATCTCCGATTTAGTTTCGGCACCATGGGATCAGGTAAGAGCACGCTCGCGTTGCAAATACATCACAACCTGACTTCGCGTGGAGTACCAGGTTTATTGCTCACAAAACTCGACCGCGATGGATCACAGGTAACTAGTCGGCTCGGAGTTTCAGCCCCGGCAATCGAGATGACTCACGACATGAATTTGTATGACCTGGCTAAGGCAAACATGCCACTACATTTCATCGTTTGCGACGAAGCTCAGTTCTGCACTATTGATCAGTGCGATCAATTTGCTCAGATCGTGGATGACCTCAATATCGATGTGTTTGCCTTCGGTCTGATCACAGACTTTCGTGGGCTACTTTTTGAGGGCACCAAAAGGCTCCTTGAAATTTCTGACGAACGCATAGAAATGCAGGTCGAGGCGCGATGCTGGTGCGGTGATCGGGCCACGAATAATGCGCGACTCGTCAATGGTCAAATCGTGTACGAAGGCGAAACCGTTGTCGTTGGCGACACCGACAAATCGGTAAGCGATCCTTTATTTGGCGATGACGTTCGCTACGAACTGTTGTGCCGGCACCACTACCGTCATGGAAAACTCGGCGACTAATTCCGCAATTTGCCTACTCGCTCTTGGCGCCATCAATGCATTCGCGAATGAGGTCAGCGTGACCACAGTGTCGGGCGTATTCCTCGATCATATGTACAACGATCCAACGAACATTCGGAATTCCGCTGCCTGAACGTGACCCTGTTGCAGCGAAATTATCGAGCGTGAATTTGGCGAGATTGACATCAGCGATTGAGATTTCAGCGCGAAGTTGAGCAATCGAAGCGCTTAATGTATCGGTTGATGTCACATGGAAATCGCCGTCCGGGTCACCGGTGGGGTGTGAGTCACGGCAAAAAAGCGACGCCGCGTTTTCGGCAACAAGGGTGTTTCGAAACCAGTGTCGCTCGACCTCCGCCATGTGTCGAATCAAACCCATCAGATTGAGGTCGGAAGGCGGCACCGATACCGTGCGAGCCTGCTCATCGGAAAGTCCCTTGCCGGAGTCAATGAGTACATCTCGGTAGTACGCCAAGAAGCCGAGCAGTGTGTCGCGTTCACCCGCGGCTCGCGAGAATCTAATATCAATCGTCATACATTAATTATGATGCATTCGAAGTGCGCTTTCACCCAAGCCGGATGGCGCGCTTCACCGGACGATCCCAGCCAGGTTGGCCAGTTGGCTTCGGACTCGGCCACAAACCAGGACCCATTTCCATCATTCCGTGGTGTGTTCCGTATTCTCCAAGCAAATTCAAAAATGGCGCTGCATCAAACGCTTCTGGTCCGCGAACTCCCGTCGCTTTCCAACTTCCGTTGCACAACAATTCAAGTGCCACCACCGGACATATAGCGGTCTGCCAGAGCACTGCTTGTGATCCCCAGTCACGCATCGTCGTTTCGTTGTCGGCGACGTGATAGAGGTACAACTCTCGCGGCTTACCGTCATAGGTACCGCGTACCCAAGTTCCGGCACATGTCTTGCCATGCATGAGATGACCAAGCTTCGCTGGATTTGGAAGTACGGCGGCGAGCACATCACGAGGCGCTACAGAAACATCACCAACACGAATGCGTTCCTTGCTGTCCAGACCAAGGTATGCAAAAGTTTTCAACCAGTCGATGAACTCGGCACCAAGGCTGTATTTGAATGTGACTCGCTTGCAATCAATTTCGCGCGGGATGAGCACAACTTCTTCGTGTTCCACATTGACGCATTCGTATGGTCCGATGCCGGCAGGAAAGTGGAAGACCTCGGGTTCGCTGAAACAATCAGTGGTGTATAACCCACGCTCGGACTCCCACACGATTGGCGGATTCAAACATTCTTCGATGGTGGTCCAGATTGAAAATGTCGGCGCAAAATCGAGTCCGTCAATTGAAAGGTTTGAGCCATCACGCACACCGATCTCTTCGATGGTGTCAAACAAATTGTCGGCCGCGTATCGGGCAAAGACATCGCTCAGTCCTGGCTCCACCCCCATTCCAACCAAAGCCAGCAAACCGCGCTCACGCCAACTTTCGTCGGCGGCCAGTTGGGCACTACCGAGTGGGATACCCACTTCTTCGTATGGATTCTCGATGTTTGGCGCGCTCAAATTCATCGCCATATCGATGTAGTTGCAGTGCGACGAAAACGCGGCGTTGAAGATCGACTCGTTCAGCCGCGGATCACCGGCATTCACCAAAATATCAATTTTGTGTTCTTGAATGAGTTTGCCAATGGCAACCTCATCACGGGCATCTACTTGTGCTGCCGTGAAGTTTGCCTTGTTATCAAGTAGCGAAATCGCCTCTTGAGCCTTGGAAAGAGTGATATCGGCGAGCACGAACGACGAGAAAAATGACCGAGTCTCAGCGATCGACGCCATAGAGGCCCCTACGCCACCTGCTCCGATCACCAAGATATTCATTACTCACCAGTTCTTTGTGCGATACGGCTGTGCGGTTATCTGCAAATCTGACGAGCCAATTCTACCGCAGTATCCGTGATTAATTCCCAATCAAGTACTATCCACGTCAGCGAACAACGAGGAGAGGAATAATGAGCGCAACCCTGACCAACGATCATCCATACGCGAGTGGCATCCGAGCACTTTTCCGAACGTCGCTCGTTATTTTCATTGTCACCGTCAGCATTGGAATCCTCAATGGTACTGACCTCGTCACCTTCGATCATCAGGCATTAATGGGACACGTCCATTCCGGCACGCTGGGCTGGATCAGCCTCTCGGTATTCGCCGCTTCACTTTGGCTGTTCGGCGAGACGGGCTCGGTAGGTTGGCACGCTCGTATTGCCCAGATACTTCCTGCTGCTGCAATCATCGCCATCGTCGCGTATGTGGCTGCATTCTTTACGACGACCGATGTTCGGCGGCCTATCGCCGGAAGCTTTGCCTTGGTAGTGGTTATCGCATTCCTGGTGTGGGTTGTCGCCCAATCGAGTCATGTCACGCTCAGCGTTCCGCGACTTGGCGTACTCGCCGGTGTCGCCACTCTCGGTGTCGGAGCCGTCCTTGGTGTGTTGCTCGGACTCGAACAAGCGGGAAAAATAGATTTCATGCCCACTGGCACCAGTGATGCTCACCCCGCCACGATGGTCGTCGGTTTTCTCATCCCGATGGGAATGGCTTTAACCGAGTGGCGCCTGTCCCCAGAAACCATCAACGTCGCCGCCGACCGTCGGGGTCGGATCCAAATCGCGGCACCATTTCTCGGTGGTGTAGCTCTCATGGTTGGCGCCCTGCTCGACATCAAACCGCTCATCGGATTAAGTCTTCCCCTTGAAGTCATTGGCATCGTCATGCTTTTCCGCCGACTTCGTGTGCCGATGCGTGCGGTGAATTGGACTCGCGGTCGTTGGGAGCGAGGATCTGTTGCTACAGCGACATTCCTTGTCCTGGATATCGCACTTTTGGTGTACATCATTGTTCGCTACAAAGGGGAAGTGAACGACGCTCCCGCACATTTACTTTTGGCCCTCGATCACATGATGTTCATCGGCGTTATGACCAACTCGTTGTTTGGTCTCGTTGACAGTGCGGGTAAATTTCGCCGCTGGCCCCGCATCGACAATTGGGTATTTTGGGCCATGAACACTGGTTTGGTTGTCTTTGCCTTCGGATTGCTCATCGATATCACCGCGCTCAAGCGAATAGGCGCACCGATCATGGGCACGGCCATTTTGATCGGAATCGTGACGATGTCCGCTCGGCTGAGTGGACCGGCACCGCGCACCTTAACGACGTAAGATTTGCGTCATGGGCTACGGCGACTGGAACGACAGAATGGGCGGTGGATCCGGGTGGTGGATCCTGATGACAGTCATGATGGTCGTGTTCTGGGGTGGAATCATCTGGTTTGCCGTCACGCTCATCCGACGTCCCAACTTCACCTCAAATAATGTCACTCGTAAAACTGCTCATGAGATTCTCGATAAACGACTAGCCCGTGGCGAGATCGAACTCGATGATTATCGCCAACGCCTTGAGGCTTTGAGGTTGCCTAAGGAGTAAGTGGTTCAATCACGCGTTCTGGGTGGTGCGCGGCACTCGAGGAGTGAGTAGCCCAACGATGAGGTAGACGACCGCGCCGATCATCGCCGGCACACCGATGGCGTTGTGAATAAGAAGACTTGCGGTACTAATTTCGTCGTCACCCACCGCATTTAGGAAACTGAACCAAGCGATGATACAAATAACCGCCAACACGGCGGCTGTGACCAGCCGATTCCGCCGACGATTATTGTCGGGTGTGCGGATGGCCCGGGCCAATGCACCTCGTTGTACGAAGGCCAGCACAATTGCTGCGATTAGCAGCACCGGAGTAAGCGGGTAGAAACCCGTTGCCATTGCCAGCATTGCGCCGGCAACAAGAACTGCAATGGCGATATTGATTGTGACTGCGCTTTTTTGTTCGGACATAATATCCTCCAATCGGTAACGGGGTACTGTGACAATTAAATCGATGCTCGTGCGAGCCCAAGCCGAACGAATGCCATGGTCAACGAGCAGATCATTGAAGTTCTGCACGAGATCAGAGCGATATTCGCGACGGAAATCGCGCGGGTAGAGCCACAACATCGACTCATAGATTCGACAGTGATCGGACATGTCATGCCAATCTCGGTCGCAAGTTCGATCGTGTACGTCGAACAAGCCGAGAAAGGCGAACCGATTCCGCCGTACATACTTGCTCGCCAAGACCGGTCAATCGGTAGTAGCGGCGCCGTTGGTCATCTTCGGGAGACAGACCCCCATCAAGTTCCTCCGCCAACCCAAAGTCGACAAGTCGCTTGAGAGTTCCATACAGGGTGGCGGGACCCATCCGCACGATCCCATCGGATGACTCTTCGACGGCTTGCATGATCGCATACCCGTGCATCTCACCGCCGGAGAGTGCCACCAAAACATGAAACTGCGCCTGCGGAAGCGGTAGAAAAGATACTGGATCACTCTTGGTCACGAATTTCACTCTATATCATAATATGATATACTGTCAAGCGATATAGTGAAATTTATTGTTATTCGGGTTTCGAACGAATGATGACGTCGACAAGACGCGGAACGCGGTGAAGAAGATCATGGCGGGCTCGCTCGGTTATCTCGTGTGCCTCGACAAAAGACAAGGTACCGTCGGACACAACCTCCGCTTCGCCAAAGAGTTCATGTCCAATCCAACGAAGTCGTACGGCATTGACTTGCTGGATCCCGTCGGTGGCGATGAGCGTGGCTTCGACAGTGTCAACGAGCCTCGGGTCGACGCTGTCCATGAGTCGCCGATACACATCACGGGCGGCCTGGCGTAATACGGCAAGGATGGCCACGCTAATGAGTAACCCGACGATCGGGTCGGCAAGATGCCACCCAGCCCACGCCCCTAGAGCGCCGAGGACGACTGCAAGAGAAGTCAATGCGTCGGTGCGAGCGTGTAATCCGTCCGCAACTAGCGCCGCAGAACCAATCCGTCGACCAACTCGGATTCGGTAACTTGCAGCGAATTCGTTGCCAGCGAATCCGATCAGACCTGCGATAACAATCATGCCGTAGTACCCAATGTCACGGGGATGAATCAGTCGCTCCACCGCAACCCATGCGGCGACACCAGCGGAAAATGCAATCATCGCAATGATGAAGATTCCGGCTAGATCTTCAGCCCGACCAAAGCCATACGTGTAGCGCCGCGTTGCCGGACGCCGAGCCAGAATGAACGCCACGCCCAATGGCACGGCAGTCAGAGCATCAGAGAAGTTGTGGATGGTGTCGGCCAGAAGCGCAACCGAACCAGTGATAACCACCACCACAACTTGAGCCACGGCGGTCAGAACGAGAGCGACCAACGAAACCTTGAGAGCCCTCATTCCCTCCGCACTCGCACTCAACGCATCATCGATCGTGTCCCCAGGATCGTGGCTGTGTGGCGCCAAATAATTCTTGAGCCAGCCGACCACACCGCCACTTCGCACATGATCGTGGTCATGACTATGAGGGTGGGGGTGATTGTGATCCATCACGCTGAACTCTCCAAGTGATCGACCTGCTCATGAGCCATTGCGTCATCCGCGATGTGATCAACATGAAAAATGGCGTGTTCAACAAGTTGGAGGATGTGGTCGTTGTGGGCGGCGTAAAAGATACGAACTCCCTCGCGACGTGTTCGTACCAGCCCAGCCAAACGCAGTTTCGCTAGGTGCTGTGAAACTGCGGCAGGTCTTACTCCGACGTGTGCAGCCAGATCCCCCACCGAGTGCTCACCATGCAGCAGAGCCCAAACGATCCGCAGACGGGTCGGATCGGCGAGTATTTTCAACGTCGCCACGGCGGCCAGTAACTGGTGATCTGACGGATCCTCGCTTCTATGCGCAATCATGCAACTAATATACCGCCGCCTGGCGGCGGGCTTGAGAAAGCTATTTACTGCCTAAAACACGTTGAGTAGGTCGACCACAAACACCAAGGTCTCGCCGCCTTTGATCACTCCACCAGCGCCCTGACTTCCGTAGCCCATCTCGGGCGGAATCGTGAGCCGTCGTCGTCCACCAACCTTCATCCCGGCAACACCGTTATCCCAACCAGCAATTACTTGCCCAGCGCCAAGACGAAAGTCGAAAGATTCATCACGGTCCCACGAGGCGTCAAACTGATTACCGTCACTCCATCCCACTCCGACGTAATGCACCGACACGTTTTTACCATGCGTCGCTTCGTCTCCCGAGCCAACGACCAGGTCGTCAAGAATCAATTCGGTGGGTGGTGTTTTAGATGGAATGATTACTTCCGGTTTGGTCATTGTCATCAGTGCACGATACCAACCGGCTACGTCACAGTTGGTTTGGTAAGCGCGGAAAATTGTCGGGCGTATGTCGACATATCAAAGTAATCGCGCCAGACGCTGATCAGCCCCTTGTCAGTGATCTCAAAAAAACCAGCAATCGGTAGCTCCAGCCAACCATCGCCGATTTGAAAGCGATCAAGACGCTCGTTGATCACCACGTTGTCCGATACCACCTGACGCAACGTGCGCCACTCGACTCGAGTCGCAGATTTCAGGAACGTGTCGAGAGTTGCTCGCATCGCCGGCTTACCAACGAGCGGAGCGATGGGTACATTTTCGTACGACACATCGTCGGTAACGAGACCAAGTGCGGTGTCGAGATCCTTGGCCTCCACGGCGGCGATGAACGCCGTAACAATTTCGCCGGGACCACCCACATCAACTCCTGTCCAAATTTCTAGTCCAACTTTTAGTGTTCAACTTTTACTCAGCGTAGTTCGCTGATCGTTACCGTGACGCCGCGAACAGTTCACTCTCCATGCGAACCACCATCGGAAATAGCAAGTTGTTTTCCTTGTGGATATGGAGATGAGTATCCGCCTCCAGTTCCATCAAACCGGCGAAGCACGCCTCGTACGAAGGACAACCATCCGCAGGTACTTGATAGCCATCGGTCAGTTGTCGCAACTGGGCAAGCAATTCGCCGACAGCATCATGCTCGCGCAGCATCATCGAAATTGGATTATGCAACGTGCCGCAGTGGAACGACGGCGCCGATTGTGCTACTGCCAACTCGCGAATCATCGGGAACAACACTCGCTCCTCTTTAGTCAAATGTGGTTCCAGATCGGCGCGAACTTTCTCGTAGCACGCAGCAATCGCGTGGAGCTCGGGATGACGCTCACCGTGAGCCGACACAATCTTGGCCACGAGTGCCGACAGCCGAGGTAATTCCTCCCATAGGTAGCGATGGTGAGTGGATTCCAAGTGATCGACAAGTTCGAGCGCTTCCATTGTTGACCAATCGGTGGCAACTTCGTCGCTCACCACGACGGCAAGTTCCATTGCCGTCAACGGCGAATCGATGCCTTTTCTGGCACAGGCATCGGCCAAGGTTTGTCCGCCGCCACAGCAATAGTCGAGCCCACGTCGCTCCAACTCGCGGGCAAGTTCGGGATGAGAGTTCACTAGTGCACCAAGAGTCATCATCGGATCAATTCTTGTCATCGCAGATCTCCTTTTGTATTTGATTTGAACACTCATCCCACCAACACTCCAACGGCAGTCACAGCTACTAAGGCAATACCGATCGCCATCTGGCGCAGACCCAACACCTTCGCCGCGAGTGGTTCCCGTCGCACCCACACCAACTGCAAGAACATGACCACCAACAGACCAATAAGTCCAGCAAACATCTGGTGTTCTGTCACCGCCGCCACTACGCCGATGATTATCGCAGCGAACTGGGCTGCGTCACTTGATTTTATATTCGCACTGGTGCGACGGAACCGCGCGATCTGCACACGTACGAACGGAATCGACCCGACGGCCCGCGCGGAAAGTACCAGCCATGCCCCGATTGCCAGATTCGCGCCCTGTCCACCAGCGAGCACGATCACCGCTACTACCGAAGCGATACCGACAGAACCACACAACTCGGGAACGAGTCGTCGACCACGGCTACGTACATCAAACCCAAACTCCACGCCTACTAGTAGCGCTGCGATTGCAACTGGCACAAGCCATGACCAACTTGTCTTCCTAAGTGCTGCAGTTGTGATCGCGGCAAGTACAACCAGCTCACCGATCGCAAACCTCACCGCCAACTGGGAACGATCCAGCCACCGCTTTCGACGCATATCGATCACGATGAGTTTCAACGGTGAACGCAGGAGAAACGCGACGAACGCTCCGATTCCAAGTAGCGCGCCGATTATCGACGGCGCAATCAACAGACCCAACAACACCGGCTCCAATGTGAGACCCCAGCCACCGTGCTCACTCGGCACAGCGACCGAACGCCATAACGGTCGCTCGTGTACCGACTTAGTTATGTCCGCGACAGTCATAACTTCGCTCCGGCAGCCACATCGGACAATGACATTCCGCCAAGAATCTTTACTAACTCACCGCGGGCCTGTGTCCAAGCACCATGGAGTGCGCACGGTGATTCCGAATCGCACAAACGATCAGCGACAACACATCGGCCAGTGTTTGTCACCCCGTCCACCGCTTCGATAACGTCGAGCACACTCACCACATCAAGACTCACGCAGTTCACATAACCGCCAGTCGGACCCGGATCAGAGCGAACCCATCCCGCCTTGACCAACGGCCCGACAACTTGAGCCACGAAGGCCGATGTTGTTCCCAACTCGTCAGCCAACACGGAACCCTTCACCCGTTCGGTCGTGCCGCCAAGAAAAGCCAACGCCCGCACGGCTAACTCCGCTCGACGGGTAATCTCAAGTCGCATACTCATAGACTAATCAATTGTTGGAGGTACTCAAGTGTCCACGAATACCGTTCCCGACTTCGCTCGCCTATCGAGTGTCGCTGCCGGCACACCCAACGCTCAGAACAAATCTCTGCCGACCATCATCCAGGGAGGAATGGGCGTAGCAGTCTCGTCATGGCAGTTGGCCCGTGCCGTGTCACAAACCGGACAACTCGGTGTCGTCTCCGGAACAGCGTTAGACACCGTTGTCGCCCGTCGACTGCAGGACGGTGATGTGGGCGGTCATATTCGGCGAGCCTTGGAACATTTTCCGGTGTTGCCGATGGCCCAACGAGTACTACGACGATATTTTCGCTCGGCCGGCAGAATCCACGATCAACCATATGTTTTAGTCCCCAATCTGAGCCTGCACCCGAGTACAGCCGCCCTGGAACTTTCGATTGTTGCCAACTTTGCCGAGGTGTGGTTGGCCAAGGAGGGTCACGATGGCGTTGTCGGGATCAACTATCTGGAAAAAGTTCAGATGGCCACCCCGAGTGCGGCCTACGGAGCGATGCTCGCTGACGTCGACTATGTGTTGATGGGAGCTGGAATCCCTGCGGAGATTCCTCAACTACTGAATCAGTTGGTCAACCACAAGCCATGTTCGTTGAAGGTACATGTAGACCAAGCAACGACGGCGTACAGTATCGGATTCGATCCCCAGATTTTGACCGACGGTGTATTGGCTCCACTGCGTCGTCCTATGTTTCTAGCAATTGTCTCGGCGCACACGTTGGCCACGTACCTGGCGAGAGAAGAGGCGACACGCCCCGACGGCTTCGTCGTCGAGGGACCACGATCAGGCGGTCACAACGCCCCTCCGCGCGGACATCTGGTTCTGGATGAAGATGGCCAGCCGGTTTTCGGTCCACGTGATGACGCTGACTTCGACAAGGTCGCCAAGATCGGACTGCCGTTCTGGTTGGCTGGCGGTTACTCCACACCGGAACAACTTAAGCAGGCGCAGTTGCTCGGCGCAGTCGGAATTCAAGTTGGCACGCTCTTTGCATTATCTGCCGAATCAGGGTTCAGCACGGTGATACGTGAGAAATTGCTCACTGAACTAGCCACCGAGCGGCTTGTGGTTCGTACCGACCCGCTGGCCTCACCGACTGGATTCCCATTTAAGGTCGCTTCACTTCCAGGCACTCTTTCGGAAATGGAAAACTTTGATGCACGGCCGCGTCTCTGCGACTTGGGTTATCTTCGCGTTCCGTATCAGCGGGCGTCGGGCAGTATTGGGTACCGCTGCCCGGGCGAGCCGGTTCGTAACTATGTGCGAAAAGGCGGAGTGATCGACGAGACCGTCGGACGCAAGTGCCTCTGCAACGGACTTATGGCAAGCGTCGGACTCAGCCAAACTCGCAGCAACGGTTACCGCGAACTACCTCTGGTAACTCTCGGTGCAAATTTTGGTGGCGCCATCGAAATGAACACGATTCTTCCCGAGGGTTGGACCGCCGCCAAAGTTGTCAGTTATCTCTTGCAATAGTGTTGCTGTTGTCGGAGGTGGCATCAGCGGATTAACTTGCGCCCGCCGACTTGACCAACAGGGCGTTCGTGTCATCGTTTTTGAAGCAGCCCCCGCGCTCGGAGGTCAGATTCGAACGGCCACCGTCGCTGGATATCTTGTAGATACGGGGGCGGAGGCCGTACACACCGCTGCGCCAGGAATGAGCGCGCTGATCTCCGAACTGGGTCTGACCGACGACCTCATCACGTCCAATCCGAGCATGTCGTGGCTGTGGACCGAGCGCGGACTTCGCCGACTACCTCTGGGTGTTGGTCCGGCCGGACCACAACGTCTACTCCCGATTTTGAATTCGGGGATGATGTCCATCGGAGGTTTGGTTCGGGCCGGGCTGGAACCTCTCGTACCGCGGCGTGGCATAGGTGATGACATCGGGGTCGGTGTATTTGTCGGCCAACGATTTGGTCGTCAAGTTGTTGAACTGTTCGTTGACCCTCTGCTCGGGAGTCTGCATGCCGGCGACGTCAATCGTCTGAGTCTTCGAGCCACCACTCCGGATCTCGCCGCGGTGGCCGACGCGCGAGGCTCGCTGATCCTAAGGCAGCGAGGTCGAAGGAACGAACTTCCTTTCTCCTTTGCCACCTGGGTCAATGGCCTAACCACACTGGTGAAGCAAATGTTGGTGAACACTCAGATTGAAGTTCGAACGTCCACGTCGATCAACTCGGTGACGCCAATGTCGGATGGGCGCTACCAACTCCAAACAACCGATGGCCTTGTCACCGAGGTTGACGCAGTTGTGCTAGCGGTTCCGGCGAGGATTGCCGGCGATTTGATTAAACCGTTCGCCCAATACTCTGCCGACACGTTGGGACAAGTTCGTTATGCCTCCGTAGCCACAGCCGTCGTTGCATATCCTCGCCCATTGATAAAGAATATTCGGGCACTGACCGGAACTGGTCTCCTCGTACCTTCCTCACGACACCGATTGCTTAAAGCGGCAACGTTCCTGAGTACCAAGTGGCCGCATCTGATCGACTCAAACTATTTCCTCGTGCGATTCTCGAG
>Ga0315281_10007849_pt1 | contig 14948 bp, 10 predicted proteins | sample YL17G07_0_MG_FD_204540 | JGI IMG/M metagenome (GOLD analysis project Ga0315281, IMG submission 204540) | Sediment microbial communities from Yellowstone Lake, YNP, Wyoming, USA - YL17G07_0 | ecosystem: Environmental > Aquatic > Freshwater > Lake > Sediment | place: USA: Wyoming | collected...
GATGTATTTTCCCCGCGGGCGTTGGGCAGGAAACGAAACTTTTTGATGATCGCATCCGTAAGAGTTGAGTGAGCGGGACAATGCTTACATAATACAGGATTATAGCCCATAAGAGACCACTACACACTGCATTTAATTTTTCGATCCATCATCAGAAAGGACATCAACGATGCTGACATTCGATGAGATAGTTGAGCTGGCCGGGGATTCAGGACTGCAATCATCTGGAGTAGAAGACTTCAGGAAGAAGTACGGCGCCAATGCCATGACCCCGCCGGTCCGGGAATCCCTCTGGAAACAATATGTAAAAAAATTTGATGATCCGATCATCAAGATCCTGCTTCTCGCCGTCACCATCTCCATGATTGTCTCTCTGGTGCAGGGAAGCGGTTTTTTGGATACCATCGGGATCATTTTAGCGATACTGCTTGCAACCGGCATCGCGTTTTTTAATGAATACCGGAGCAGCAAGGAGTTCGATATCCTCAATGCCCACCGGGATGACATGGGGGTCAAGGCGATACGGGACGGACACCCCACTTCAGTTCCTGCCCGCGATATCGTAGTCGGCGATCTCATCTTACTCGAAGCCGGTGATGCAGTCCCGGCAGACGGGTATCTTTCGGTCTCGGATGCCCTATACAGCGACGAATCAGCATTTACCGGTGAGAGCGAGCCGGTCCGGAAAGACGTGCAGGCCAGGGTCCTGAAAGGTTCGTTTGTGACCGCAGGAAAAGGGCGCATGATCGCAGCAGCAGTCGGCGACTCAGCGCAGATGGGCCTTATCGCTGCATCCCTAGGTATCGATCACGCCACCCAGACACCTCTCGAACAGAAACTCGAGGCACTTGCCGGTATCATCAGCAAATTTGGGTACGCAATGGCCATACTCATCTTCGGCACCCTGTTCGTAAGGGGTCTCATGTTCGGAGAAGTCACCGGACTCAACATCGACACTGCCAACCACCTCCTGCATTACATCATGCTCGCGGTCGTCATCGTAGTCGCCGCGGTCCCGGAAGGCCTCCCGATGAGCGTTGCCCTCTCCCTTTCGCTTGCCATGCGTAAGATGACAAGGGCCAACTGTCTCGTACGACGCCTGATTGCCTGCGAAACAATCGGCTCTGCAACAACCGTCTGTACCGACAAGACGGGCACGCTTACCAAAAACCAGATGGAAGTGGTTGCCTCTTCGTCCGGAAATCCTGTCCGCCCCGGGGATCTGCCGGGTGCAGCTGCGGAATGGATCACCTTAAACGCAGCAGTGAACGGCACCGCACATCTCGAAGAACGCGAGGGAAGGGTGATTGTGATCGGCAATTCAACCGAAGGTGCCCTGAACCGATGGCTGCGGGAACATGCACTGGACTACCAGCAGCTGCGTGCCGAGACCACGGTTGCAAAACAGTATCTCTTTGACGGGAACCGCAAACGGATGTCCACGGTTGTCCATCTTAAAGGAACACCCTGGTTGCTCGTCAAAGGTGCACCGGAGATTATCAGCGGGCTCTGCACGGTAACACCCGATCTCTCTGGGGTGAGCGAATTGGCATCGCGGGCCATGCGGACCCTTGCATTTGCTCACAAGGAGATCATCAATGGCGACGAGACGGAGACCGGACTGATCTGGGACGGGTATGTCGGGATACGCGATCCCCTCAGGGATGATATCGCCGCATCCGTTGCCAGCTGCCAGGAGGCAGGAATAAAGGTCCGCATGGTGACCGGGGACAACCCGGAAACCGCACGGACCATTGCCCGGGATGCGGGAATCTTACAACAAGGCACGATCGTCACTGGCACTGAGTTCCGGTCACTCACCGAAGAACAGCAGGTGACTGCTGCAGAAGAACTCGACGTGATGGCCCGGGCAGAACCGATGGACAAACTCCTGCTCGTAACAGCGCTCCAGAAGACCGGGGCGGTTGTTGCCGTGACCGGTGACGGGACCAATGACGCTCCCGCACTCAAACATGCAGACGTGGGACTCGCAATGGGGATCGCGGGAACCGAAGTCGCACGGGAGGCCAGCGATATCATCCTGTTAGACGATTCGTTTGGATCGATCACCAATGCAGTCTTGTGGGGCCGGTCACTCTATGAGAATATCCAGCGGTTCTTACTCTTCCAGCTCACCATCAACTTCAGTGCCTGTATCCTCATATTCATCGCGTCGCTGATGGGCTACCCGGAACCATTTACCATCATCCAGATCCTCTGGATCAATATCATCATGGATACGCTTGCCGCCTTTGCCCTCTGCTCGGAAGCCCCGCATGCCGCTCTCATGAAACACCGGCCGATACCGCACGATGCGAAGATCATCACGCCGTTCATGTGGATCTCGGTCATCGTCACCGGAGCGTTCTTCATCATCGGGGGCATGCTCCAGATTGCCACCGGGTTTTTGGGCGGAACTACCGCAGATGAGATTAATACGGTCTTTTTTGCTGCGTTCATCATAGCCGCAGTCTGGAACGGCATCAACTGTCGTGCGCTTGACGGGAAGATGCCGGCATTCTTCAAAGGTAACCCGACATTTTTTGCCGTGATGGGGGTTATCGTCCTCGCCCAGATCCTGATCATCCAGTACGGCGGGGTGATATTCGGCACCGTCCCCCTCTCCCTCAATCAATGGGTAACGATTGTGGTAGCAACTGCATCGGTACTGGTCATCGGGCTGCTGCTCCGGATACTGCACCCCGTTGTGCAGGGAAGAAAAAGAACGCTGCCGGCATAACCGGACTCTTTTTTTAGCACCGGTACCTGTGCTTGTGAGATACGAAAAAAACACCCCGCTGTGTTTATGATACCACACCGCCAATAGAACCGGAAATGGATCCATTCTTTTTCCTTATTGACCTTGTCATCCACTTCGATAAGTACCTCCCGGGCATCATCGACACCTACGGCCTGTGGACGTACCTGATCCTCTTTGTGATCATCTTCTGTGAGACCGGGCTCGTAGTAATGCCCTACCTTCCCGGCGATTCGCTCCTCTTTGTTGCCGGGGCAATGGCAGGAAGCGGATACCTCAACCTAGAGATCCTGCTCATCTCGCTCTTTGCCGCTGCGGTGATAGGCGATACCGTCAACTACTGGATAGGGAATACCGCAGGCATGAAAGTGCTGGAAAAGAACTACTGTCTCGTCCGCCGCGATCATCTGGAGAAAACCGAGGAGTATTTTACCCGCTATGGGGGCATTACCATCGTGATCGCACGGTTCATTCCCTTCATACGGACATTCGCACCGTTCCTTGCCGGTGTGGGAAAGATGAGCTACCGCTGGTTTCTCACCTACAATGTGATCGGCGCAGCCCTCTGGATCCTCGGATTTACCCTGGCCGGGTATTTCTTTGGCGGCATCCCCATAGTCCAGCAGAACTTCAATTACGTGATCTACGCGATCATCGCCCTCTCCCTCTTTGCCGTTGGATCGATCGTTGTCGGGGTCTTCCGGACAGTACGCACCTGCACGGTGGATGACAACAAAGACAAGGAAAAGAAAGAATAAACCGCACTTCAGGGAAGTCATTACCCCATTATAGGCTAACCGGGAGAATGACCGGTCATAATCTTTTTTTCATTGAAGTCCCATTACATCTGGTATGGAACAGCCTGCCCGCTGTATCAGGTACCTGGTATCAGAAACCGTTCTGAAAGATGTCACCGGGCGAAAAGTCAACAATTACATCAGGAAACACTGTAGCGAGTATTACCTGATGCCTCCCGGTTTTGAATTCCGGGGGATAGCCATTCAGATGAAGTCGCCGATGCTGATCGGGTTTGTACTGGAAACGCACAAGATACTCATGCCATTTACAAAACCCTGCTACGGGACAATGCTCTACGAAATAAACGCAGAGGATGGAGATTATACATATATCCGTTCTGCATTGGGAAGGGAAAATAAAATTGAGGAGAGAACGGGAAAGTTATCCAAAAATATTGGGCATGTGACAGAAATCTGATTCTGTCAACATTGAACTGCTGCTGGGAAAGGACAGGAAATATGGCTCATCGCTGTTTTGAATGGGTAACGCATGTATTGGGTAGATTACAAAGATGGGGGCTGATGCCCCCATACCCCCTAATACGATGAACTCCGCCGCCCCCGGCGGGGCACCCCCGCGGCGGTTTTAGTGACTGAAATGTTAAAACCTCCTTGCCCCGCCGTGCGTCGGAGAGGCCCTGAGGTGGGGGAACATCACATCACAAATTTTAGTCACAAATCTTACCCACATGAAACAGCGAAGAACCGGAAATATCTTAATTACACTCTTTTTCCGGGATTACTGTATTATAATGAATATCTGCAGTATCCCTAAACTCCCCCAAACCCGCACCCTTTTCAACAGATTAATCATCGCCCTGCACAGATCACTCATCTGGTAACCATGGTCTTCCCGCCCAAGTACGGAAGAGTGATCCTCCTCATTGCTATCGCGGTGATCTGTGCAGGATGCATGCAGCCTGCGCAGTCCGGTTCGAAAGCCTCAGCAGGATATAGTGATGTCACCGCACAGGAGGCACGGTCATTGAAACACGCGAGCAAGGGAAAACTCGTGATCATCGATGTCTCTTCCGCGTATGACGAAGGCCACCTGCCCATGGCGATCAGTATTCCGCTCGACTCGCTGGATGCAAAGATCCCGACACTCGACAAGTCAGGACCGTACCTTGTCTATTGCCACGCTGATGACACCAGTAGTGCCGGTGCCACAAAGCTGGTGAATGCCGGGTTCTCTCCGGTATACCGGCTCAAGGGTAATTACGCGTCATGGGTCTCAGCCGGTTACCCGGCAGAGTAATTACGGTATTTCTTTTTTATCACAACAATTCCCCAAAATACGGCACGGCAGATTGCCCGCAACGCAATGTCCATCATCCTTAACGGATCATCCCATTGTATGGATGAAGGGAAAGAACCGGAGAAAGCGACCTTTGCTGCCGGCTGCTTCTGGGGCATAGAAGCGGCCTTCCGGCAGATCAAGGGAGTAGTTGAAACAGCGGTAGGATATACAGGAGGATCGGTCCCCGAACCGGACTACAGGAAAGTCTGCTCAGGCCGTACCGGGCATGCTGAAGCAGTGGGAATCATCTTTGATCCTGCTGTGGTGAGCTACGAAAAACTGCTGGATACGTTCTGGAGCATCCACGATCCAACGCAGGTGAACCGGCAGGGGCCGGATATCGGCACCAATTACCGGTCAGCAATCTATTACCATTCCCCGGAACAGAAGAAACAGGCTGAAGCGTCGAAATCCCGGCTCGCTGCATCCGAAAAATACCGGGGAAAAACTATCGCAACCGAAATTGTTCCTGCACCACAGTTCTGGAAAGCAGATGAGTATCACCAACAGTACTATGAAAAAAGCGGGCGTGGGTACTGCGCCAGCAAAAAGTGCTGGGAATAATGCTTCAGGCCTTCTGGTAGAGTGATGCACTCCGCCCAATCTTCTTTTTCACGGTATCCCATGTTTTCGTGATCAGGAAGCTCTCCTCCATGAACCCAACCAGACGGGTAAATTTTTTCATCGGAAATGCCATAGTAAGCATATCGGGGGGCACGCAGGGCCGGGCGGAAGGATCGAACATGCCCAGCACCGCCTTGGGGTTTTCCTTCTGCTGTTCCAGCCACGGGTAATGAATTATGGAACTGCACCCTGCCCCCATCGGGCAGATCACGCCGTTGGGATCGGTCTGGTCGTAATTTGCGAGCGTAAAGAGTCCACAAAGTACCTCGGGACGGGCAAAGAAGATCACCACTTCGGGATTGTCACTGGCAGTCAGGTGATCCCAGCGGATGAAGACCATACTCTTTCCTGCCGATGGAAGGGATTCTGTGTTTTTCTGCCATTCATCGACCAGTTCAGGTGTCTGCTTGTATCGCTCTCCCTCCACACCACCCGGTTTGCCATGCGAGAGGAAGTAGCGGAAATCCGGCGACCGTTCGGTTGAGTATCCTGAATAAAAAAGTCCCCCGCTACAGGTGATAGACTGTGCATCCAGCGCAAGAGAAGTCCCGTTCCTGACCCGGCCAATCTGGCAGACAATGCATCGCCAGCCATCAGGAGCCGGAACATTCTGCACCGTCCCGGAATCTTTTTTAAACCCGAATGTGATCGGAAGTTCTGTGCCGGGAAAATAGTTCTGCCATAAGGCATTGAAACGATCCCGAAGTTCGATATCCATGTATGGGAATATCCCCTCTTAGGCTATAAGGGGATCTTAAAGACAATCCATTAAGAATTTAAAAATCGCCTCTGTAGAAATCCTATTTTATCCTGCGATTCTGTTATATTCTTCGGTAATTATGAGAGTGACCCCCTCTCTCCCCCAGAGGGGGAGGCAACGAGAAGGGGAGCGTCCCTTGACCCCCTTTTTTAAGCGGAATTTTCACTAACCTTCTGTGGGCCTATCCCTGTGTGGGGGATGCCCAAGCGGCGGGGGCGGAGGCATCAGATGCCGTAGCCCCCAAGAGCGGTCTATGATAAAAACCGATGATTTCTCCCGCGAAAAAAGATCAGAACATCTTCTTCTTCCACATCAGGATGCCAAGAGAGAGAGAGATCATACAAGAGATACCGAAAATTGTCTCAAAGGCAAATGGCGTTTGTGATAGAGGAATTCCCACCACATTCATACCATAAAAACTGGCGATCATGGTCGGCACGGCAAGGATGATCGTCACCGATGCGAGGAATTTCATGACGATGTTGAGATTATTGGAGACGATCGTGGCAAAAGTCTCGGTCATGCTGTTCAGGATGTGGGAATAGATCTGGGACATCTCCATCGCCTGCTTGTTCTCGATGATGACGTCTTCTAACAGTTCGGCATCCTCTTCATACATCTTTAACGGTTTTGTCCGGAGAATCCGTTCAAGAACTGCTTCGTTGCTCTTGAGTGAAGTTGAGAAGTAGATCAGGCTCTTTTCGAGCTCCATCATCTGGAAAAGTTCCTCGTTCTTCATGGAGCGGTGGAGATTTACTTCGATACGTGAGATCGATTTTTCGATCTGCCGGAGATGGTGGAGGTAGTTGGACGCATTCCGGTAAAAGATCTGGAACAGGAACCGGGTTTTTTTAATCGTGTTGAAATGTCGCACCTTGCCGGCAATAAAGTCATCAAGGATCTGGGTCTGCCGGCTGCAGACCGTGATGATGTGATCGTTGGTCATGATGACACCCAGCGGGTGGGTTGTCAGATTATTGATCTCAGCGTTTGCATTGGTGACAGGGATATCCATGACGATAAGCGCAACGCCCTCCTCATAATCGATGCGGGGGCGTTCTTCATCATCGAGGGCAGCCTTTAAAAAATCCGGCGGGATCGTGCATTTCTGGGTAACTGCAAACAATTCCTCTTCGGTGGGACAGAACAATTGTATCCAGCAACCGGCCTCAATGATATCTGTCTTTTCGGTGACAGCGGGTTCTGAGTCCTTTCTTGTCTTAAAAATCTGCATCAAGGTACTGGCCCTCCTGGAATTTTTTGAGTGGGCTAATCCCCTTGTGGGGGGTTGTGGTTACGTAAGTACTGATGGTGTTTACCTTCTTACTATTTATACAAAATTTTTCTCCCATGGTAACCGGTCGTTTTTTAACAACCGGGCACAGATTCCCACTAATCTCTTATGAGGGGTTAATGCCAGTCGGCATAGAGTGTGGATTTTTGGCTCTTCAGAAATGCTTAAAAAACCGAACGCTCACCATGGGTTTTACCATCCTGCCACTAAAAACTCCGCGAAAAATGTGATAACCCCCGAACAGGTAATACGGCACCATCAAAAAACTACTACCCGTTCCCTGCGACTAAAAAATCTTTCAATAAGGAAAAATTACCGGGTAGCCTTCTTTCCCCGCAGCAGCCGGTGATACGCTACTGCAAACCGGTGTGCTTCGTTGCGGATCTCCTGCAGGTACCGGAGTGCCAGCCCTTTTGGATCGAGGTGACGGGGGAGCATCTCCCCGGGCACGTACACCTCTTCCACCCTCTTTGCAAGCGCAATGACCGGAATTTCCAGTTCGAGACCAATGAGCACAGCCAGAGCAGCAGAGAGTTGTCCTCTCCCACCGTCAATGACGATGAGATCGGGCATCTCAGCATCTTCGTGGGAAAGGCGCTGGTAGCGCCGTTTCACTATTTCTGCAATAGAGGCAACGTCATCGATCCCTTCCACGGTTCTTATTTTGAACTTCCGGTAATTTTTCTTATCCGGCATCCCGTCTCTGTACTGCACCATGGAACCGACCATGGAGGTACCGGAGAGATGCGAGATATCGAAACATTCGATCACATGCGGGGTATCGGGCAGCTCAAGTGCGGTCTGGAGATCTCCGATCTTCAGCGCTCCACGGTGGAAACTGAGCTCTATGTTGGTGTATACCAGATCGAGCAGCTTCTTCTTCTCGCCAATCTTCGGGACGGTAATCTGCACACCGCTTCCCCTGCGTTCGGTGAGATACTCGTTAAGTACAGCATCGATTTCATGGGAAAGGATGAGTTCTGTGGGTGGCGGGTGATCTGCATAATACTGGACAAGGAATTCTTCAAAGAACTCCACACCTGCTTCAAAGGAGTATTCCTGTTTTTGGGTCAGAGTGCCTTTCCGGACGGCAAAGACCATCAGCGAAACCGTTCCGTCCGCAACCGTGTACGCGATCACGTCCTGATCGCTCTCTTTTGGCCGCTCGACATACTGCCGTTCAGACAGGTGCTCGACCGCCCCGATCTGGTTACGCAGCGAGAGCGCTTTCTCGTACTCCTGTGCAGCAGAGCAGACTGCCATATCCCCGTGGAGCTGTTTTACGAGTTCACTGCCTTTTCCTTTGAGCAGCGCTACAGCCCTTTCAACCTGTATGCGGTAATCTTCCGGGCTGATTGCACCGATACAGGGTGCACTGCAGGACTGCATATGGTAGCGCAGGCATGCACGTTTCGGGAGTTTCCGGCATGAGCGGAGCATGAACGTGCGCTTTATTACATGGAGCACAGAGTCGCGTTCTGCAGCCGATACAAATGGCCCGTAATATTCCGCCCCCTTTGTCTTCTGGCGCGCAATTCCTATACGGGCGAACTGATCGTTGCTTACCTCTATATAGGCAAACCTCTTTGCATCCTTCAAATCGATGTTGTATTTCGGCTGGTGCTTTTTTATCAGGTTGTTTTCCAGAAGAAGCGCTTCGGTCTCGGTTGTGGTCACGAGAAAATCGAGCACTGCGATCCGTTCGACCAGTCTCTGCGTCTTGGTATCGTGATCGGTCTTTTTGAAGTAACTCGTTACCCGCTTTTTTAGATCCTTTGCCTTACCCGCATAGATGATGGTGCCGGCTTCATCGGAGAAGAGGTAGCAGCCGGGGGCATGGGGCAGACGGGTGAGATCGATCATCAGTGATACTTAGTCAGACTGGGAGGACATAAGGAATGAGGATGGGGCACGGACACTAAAAGATTCAATACTGAATCGGCTCTGTAGAAATCCTATTTTCTCCAATAATTCGCTAATATTCCCCACCGTTTATGAGAATGACCCCCTCTCTCCCCCAGAGGGGGAGGCAGACCAAGGGGAACATCACCTTGACCCCTATTTTTTATTCTTCCCTTTTTCCAGAGGTTTTTCACTAACCTTCTGTGGTCCTATCTCAACATGGGGGATGCCCACGCGGCGGGGGTGGAGGCTTTAAAGCGCCGGAACCCCCAAGAGCGTCAAAGAATTTTGAGCATTTCGACAGAGCCACTGAATCATCACTTTTAAAAGAGGTGTACCTGTAGCAACCTTGATTTCAATGGGGAGGCAGGTAATCCGAAATCTCACTACCGCTGACGGGAAAGCGCAAAAGCGCACAGGTTCTCTTTCCGGATTGTGCCTCGGGTAACTTTATTGATATTCGGCTGGTTTCCGGTCTCTCGTGAGCAAAGATCAGATTTCACCCCGATGTGCAAATTTTTATATAATTTAAAGAATGAATTAGATTGTTTAGTCCTGAACGGATTTGCCCAAGATTATCAGAAGGCGTATCGGATGGATTGGCTTTATACGAAAGGGATACCCATTGAGGCCCAGTACCTGTACCGGAAAGGCCTGGAGATGTCCAGGCAGGGAAAAACAGAGATGGCAATGAAATACCTCAGGCAGGCAGTGATCATCGCTCCCGGTTATTCCAAAGCCATCTATGAGATGGGAAACTGTTTTGCACAACTCGGGAGGTTCACAGAAGCGATTGAACGATATGACCGGTCGATCCAGATCGATCCATTTGCACCAGATCCCCGGGTAAAAAAAGAGGAGATCATTTCCAGAAAGGGAAATGACCATTAAAAGGACCTATCAAGACCGTTCCAGCAGATCGCGTAAAAACTCGCCGGTATAACTCGCCTTAATCTTTGCCACCTTCTCGGGGGTACCCGTTGCCACAATCTTCCCGCCACCGTCACCACCTTCAGGCCCGATATCGATGATATGATCGGCAGACTTGATCACGTCAAGGTTGTGCTCGATCACAACGACCGTGTTGCCCTTCTCCACCAGATCGTCAAGCACCTTGATCAGTTTCTTCGTATCATCGAAATGGAGCCCGGTGGTTGGTTCGTCAAGAAGGTAGAGCGTCTTTCCCGTAGCCCTCTTGGCAAGCTCGCGGGTGAGCTTGATCCTCTGGGCCTCACCACCGGAGAGCGTAGTGGAGCTCTGCCCGAGCTTGATGTAATCGAGCCCTACTCTGGAGAGTGTCTCGAGCTTGGTCCTGATGGATGGGATATTGGTAAACAGGGCGAGTGCTTCTTCCACGCTCATATCCAGCACGTCAGCAATCGATTTTCCCTTGTACTTCACCTCAAGCGTCTCGCGGTTGTACCGCTTGCCCTTGCACTCCTCGCACTCGATATAGACATCGGGCAGGAAGTTCATCTCGATCCGGATCAGCCCGTCACCCTCGCATGCCTCGCACCGCCCGCCCCGGATATTGAACGAGAACCTGCCGGGTTTGTACCCCCGCATCCTGGCTTCTTTTGTCTCGGCAAAGACTGTCCGGATCTCGTCAAAGACTTTTGTGTAGGTTGCCGGGTTGGATCGGGGAGTCTTACCAATGGGTGACTGGTCGATCACGATCACCTTGTCGATCTCGGCATCAAAAACAATCCTGTCGTGGAGGCCCGGCTGATCCCGCGATTCATTGAGGATCTGCATCATGCCCTTGTAGAGCGTCTCGTATACGAGTGTGGATTTCCCGCTGCCCGAAACACCGGTGATGACCGTAAGCAGACCAATCGGGAACTTCGCATCGATCTTCTTTAAGTTGTTCTCACGGCAGCCTTTCACGGTGATGAATTTCTGAGACTTACGGCGATTTGCCGGAATATCGATCTTTTTTGTGCCGGCAAGGTACTGGCCGGTCAAGGACTTCTTGTTCTTCTCGATCTGTTGTGGCATTCCTTCCGCAACGATTTCCCCGCCGTGGAGACCAGCCCCCGGACCCATGTCGATTAAATGATCGGCCGAGCGAATCATATCCTCATCATGCTCCACTACGATGACGGTGTTGCCGAGATCGCGGAGAGTCCGCAGTGTCTCGATCAGTTTCCGGTTGTCCCGCTGGTGCAGTCCTATGGAAGGTTCGTCGAGCACGTAGATCACCCCCATCAGGTTCGAGCCGATCTGGGTGGCAAGCCGGATACGCTGTGCTTCCCCGCCGGACAGGGTGCCGGCATTGCGGGAGAGCGTGAGATACCCCAGCCCGACCTTTTCTAAAAATTCAATACGGGAACGGATCTCCTTGATGATCTGGCGGGCAATCTCCGTCTGTTTTTCAGTAAGTCTGAGAGCGTTAAAAAACGCAATGCTACCACTTATGGAAAGATCCGTGACATCGATGATTGATTTTCCATTGATCCGGACAGCGAGCACCTTCTCCTTGAGCCGCTGTCCCTTGCAGGCAGGACAGTCAAAAACCCGCATATAGTTTTCGAGCTCGCGTTTCCGCCACTCGGACTGGGTCTGCGAATACAGCCGGGCTGTCTGGGGGAGGAGCCCTTCCCACTCCCCGCTATGGGACCACTGGGCATCCCCGTTCTTCATGCTCATCGAAAAATGCATTCGCTCCTGTGATCCGAACATCAGGGCGTTGTACTGCCGTTCGGTGAGATCCCTGATCGGAGTGAGGGCATCGAACCCGAAATGTTTTGCCACGGTAGCGAGATACTGGCCACGGAACCCGTCCATCGGGTTGCGGTACGGGGCAACTGCACCGTCAGCGATACAGCGGGTCTTGTCCGGGATGATCAGGTCAGGGTCGAACTCCATCTTCACGCCCAGACCATGACAGTCCTCGCAGGCACCAAACGGGCTGTTGAACGAGAACATGCGGGGCTGGAGCTCTTCAAAGGCAAGCCCGCAGACCGGGCAGGCCATAAGTGAGGAGTAGGTGGACTCTTTTTCATCCTCCCCGGCGACCAGCACAAGTCCTTCGGATTTTTTAAGCGCGTTCTCAACCGCTTCGGTCAGGCGGGAGCGATCGGTTGACGAGAGACGGTCGATCACGATCTCAATGTCCTGCTTCTTGTAACGGTCGAGGCTGATCTCCTCATCGGTACGGATGATCTTCCCGTTTACCCGTACCCGTGCATAGCCCTCCTTGTTGAGGTCTTTTAAGAGCTGCTGGTAGGTGCCCTTCTTCTGCCGGACTACCGGAGACAGGATGGTAACCATGCCCGGGTGTTCTGCTGCAATCTGGTCAGCGATCCTGTCGGGGGTCTGGGAAGCGATCGGGATATTATGCTCGGGACAATAGGGTGTCCCGATACGGGCAAACAGCAGGCGAAGATAATCGTAGATCTCGGTTGTCGTCCCTACCGTGCTGCGGGGATTCCTGCTCGTGGTCTTCTGTTCTATCGAGATCGCGGGTGACAGTCCTTCGATGCTGTCCACATCCGGCTTGTGCATCATGCCGAGAAACTGGCGGGCGTAGGTGGAGAGCGACTCAACATAACGCCGTTGTCCCTCAGCGTAGAGGGTATCGAATGCGAGTGTCGATTTTCCGGAACCGGAAACTCCCGTAATGACAACGAGTTTGTCGCGGGGGATCTCTACGCTGATATTTTTCAGGTTATGCTGGCGGGCACCTTTGATGATGATATTTTTCATTAGTATGCTGTACGAATCGGCACAGGAGTTTATAGGAATGAGGGTTGGGGCATGAAAGTGTGGCAGAAGCAGCTAAATGATCTGGACGGGTTACTTTGTCGTTACCAACAGATCATTGAACGAACCGGTACTCCTCTTTAGGTACGGTGATCTCGAACCGTGCTCCTTTGCCCGGTTCACCGGTTTCTGTGATCACAAGCCCGGTGATCGAAAGGATCTCCTTTGCGAGGAATAACCCCAAACCGGTGTGTTTCCCGTAACCCCGTTCAAATATATGTCCTTTATCATCAAAGCTGATACCGACACCATTATCCTCATAGATCAGGTGCAGGGTCTCATCATCGTTGACATGATAGGAAAACCGTATTTCGGTGACCTGCATCCCGTGCCGCAGGGAGTTGTCCAGCAGCGTGTAAAAGGTCTTTTCCAGGAGGGGATCTGCATAGATCTCGATATCGCCAAGGTTCATGGAGAGAGAGATGGATTCCGGCAGGAGACCCGTTTTTGCCTTATTTATCAATCCCTCTACATTCTGCCATTTCGGTGCATGCAGACCAATATCCTGGTACGTTTTTGTGAACAGGATCTGGCGCTCAATGTTTCTGGCAGCCTGTTCAGCCCTTTTAATATATTCAAGCAGCTGCGGATCCTGGTTGAGGGTACGTGCATCAAGGAGTGACATGTATCCACTCAAGACGGTGAGCTGGTTCAGGATATCGTGGCGGGTTACCGAGTTTAAAAGATTGAGCTTGGAATTTGCCAGACGGAAACTTTCCTGTGTTGCTTTAAGCTCTGATGTCCGATCAGCAATCCGCATTTCCAGTTCAGAGTATAATTTCCTGAGTTCACCTTCTGCTTCCTTTCTGGCGGTGATATCAACGATCGATCCTTCGGCAATATCCCCGTTATCTTTTACCCGGACAGATACCTCGCCCCAGAATACCCTCCCGGTTGTTGGGCTCCTGAACTGCATTTCACGCCCATTGAAAAAACCATCACGGGATAAAATTGCCTGTGCCTTATCCAGATCTGAACGATTCAAATAATCCTGAAAGATGCTTGCCCCGATTACCTCATCCGGCGACGCTATCCCGAAAAGATCGCATAAATACTGGTTGCCGGAAACAAGCGTATTGCTCGTTAAGTTTATCTCGAATAGAGCGATCCGGGCAGAGAGATAGAGAACACGGTATTTCCGTTCGCTCGCCATGAGTGCCGCTTCGCTCTCATTGATCTTATCCAGCGCTACCCGTATCGATGTCACCATGTGGTTGATACTCTGTTCGAGCACCTGGAACTCGGCCACATCAGTCGAAGCAATCTTGTGATCGAGATCTCCTTTGGCAATCCGGTCCACATCAGAAACAATTTCCGCGATAGGTTGTGAAAGAGAGCGGGAGAGGATAAATGCTGAACCACAGCCAACAATCAGTCCTAATAATGCGATCAGGGCAATCTGGGCGAACTGGCGGGATAAAACCGTATCCATCAGGGTTGTGTTATAGGTAATTTCCACAATACGGCTCAAATCAGATCCGTATTCCTTATTTTTTAAATCAATAAAGAGATAGGTCACCGACTTTCCGGTCGTCGGTTGTTCAATGACCGTTCCTGAGCGGTTGCTGATTACGCTAATGAGTGTCGCCTTCGTACCATCGTCCGGGACATAAGTGGCATTATCAACGAGGTGTCCCGTCATATCGAAAATACGGATGTGTTCAATAGAGGGGTTGTTTGCTGCAAGGGTGTTGATGATACTCTGGTAATCTAATGCCGCCCGTTCTTTATTAAACGCACTCCCGCTC
>Ga0315281_10007850_pt1 | contig 14946 bp, 15 predicted proteins | sample YL17G07_0_MG_FD_204540 | JGI IMG/M metagenome (GOLD analysis project Ga0315281, IMG submission 204540) | Sediment microbial communities from Yellowstone Lake, YNP, Wyoming, USA - YL17G07_0 | ecosystem: Environmental > Aquatic > Freshwater > Lake > Sediment | place: USA: Wyoming | collected...
TTTATTTATATATAAGATTGCAGGGGAAAAGTCAAGCTTTTTTTGAATGCGAATTTGCTTAAGGGCGCAGATGGGGCATAACTAACGGATTTCTATGGCAGATAATATTTTGTTGCGGAATTGCTGTTGTTTAACTATGAGCGGCGCTAATAATACTCTTCCCGCACCCCTCCGGCTATAGATCAGGCATGCCATGATGATCAGAAGTAATACCTCGCTCTCAGCTCCACGCGATAGTCGTACGGCTTCTCGCCGAATTCGCTCAGCCGGTCTCCGGCCAGAACGGTCCCCTTGAGACGCATTTCAAAGTTCGTTATCCCCGTATACGAGATTTCGGGTGAGAGCGAATAGCTCCTATCCTCAGCATTGATGATCGCTGTCAACGCGGGCGTCCAATAGAGGATGTCGAAGGGGTCCTTCTGGCTCACCCGCAGGTACAGATACTCCAGTCCGGCGTTCGGGCTCCCATAGCTCTTCTCCGTCACCGTTGCCGCATTCTGGAGAAGCGCATCGTTTCCCGTTGATAGATAGGTATCGTACGCATTGTGCACGAAGGTAAAGTAATCCCGCGTCTCCTGCTCTGTGAACCCCGTGCCGTTCCGGTAGTATTCGAGAATATACGTCGTGTCCTTTTCGGTGAGATACCGGAGCCCGAGGAGCCAGCTCGTGGCGTCATATACGGTCTGATGCGTGGTCCCGTCGGCGGCGATGTAACTCTGAGTGAAATCGTTGATGCGGGCGAACTCTCCATGGACTTCGAGGTTCGTCGTGATGTTCCGGGAGAAGTCCATACCCATGCGCGACGGCCTGCTTGCGCCTGCGAGGAACAGAAAGTCGATGTCCGTGTCGTAAAGCAGAAGATAGACCTTTCCGGCCGCGTTCAGGTGATTAGTTTCCCCGAAGTCATCGTTCACGTGCTCCGAGACCGGTATGATCACGGGCGTGACTGAAAGCGTCTTGAGCGGCCCGCTGAAGCTCCTGATGTAGTCCGCAGAGGCTACGACAAAGCCTTCGAGGTTCAGATCGGGGTCGTCGGGGTTCTTCGGACGGTCCACGAATGCCACGGGGCTCCAGGCATAGCCTTTACCCCACTTGAGCGTCTTCTTTCCTGCGTCGATCGTGAGCGACGGTGACGGCTTGACGGACAGAAAGGCTTCGTATACCGTTGTCGTGGATGTAGCACCAAGATAGGAGTCCTGATAGCCTGTGTTTGTTCTCACGAAGAGCTTTGTTATGCCTTTTTCAATTCCGCCTTCGAGCTGAAGGGCAGCGTTGTATTCCGGGAGAGTATGTCCTTCGTTTCGGTTATAGAACCGGAGCTGGTACAGGGCCGCGTCCCGGTCGAGTCCGTACAGGATTGGCCTGAGCTCCGCGTACCCGCCGATATGGTACGGTTTTTTTTCTACCTCCGAGAGGTCAAAAGAGTATTCGTCAGCGTAAAGGGCACCTGAAAATAGGACCATCGCAATAACACCAAGCGATATTGTCAATGAGCGAATGCCTTTTATGGCCGGTCTGATTTTAATTCTGGATTCCACCATAACCTCTTCATGCGCTACAGCACAATCATTGATATGACCGCGCCGATAAGCACGACATACAGGACGTCGGTCTTCTTTAACAACGCAGTCAATGCTGCCAGTCCCAGGATTACCCGCATCATCTCCCATGGGACATTAAGGAGAAATTTTACGGTAACAAAGAACAGCAGGCCGACAAAGGATGCCAGTATCCCTTTTGTCGCCTTCAAGAAATACGCCGATGTCTTTAATCTGTCGAACAGGGGGGTAACTGTTATCAATATCAAAAAAGAAGGCGTGAAGATCGCCGCGGTCGCCACTATGGCGCCTGCGAATCCGTATGCCAGATATCCCACAAAGGTTGCCGTAATAACAATGGGCCCCGGGGTAACCTGACCGAGAGCCACCCCATCCATGAACGTCCGGTAGTCCATCCATCCTCTTACATTCACGATTTCATGGAGCAGCAGCGGCAGCGATGCAAAGCCGCCTCCGAAAGCAAACAAATCAATCCTGAGCATCATCAATGCCAGTTTGAATAGTTTCGAATTTACAAAATACAGCGCCGCAAGTCCCACCAGTACGATCAGTACCAGCAGGGCTATTTGCTTGACCATCAATCCGTTATTTTCATGGTGAGAGGTTGACGCAATTATAGGTTCGACGTCTCTAAAAAGAACCGTGCCTGTCAGGGCCGCACATATAATCACTAGAAAAGGGCTTATGCCTGACCAGAAAAGGAGGGCTGCCAGCGCCGAGAGAGCAATTGCCTTATAGCTCTTTACGGTGTCTTTGCCAAAGCTATAGAGAGCATTGGCAATGATTGCGACCACTATGACCTGAAGGCCATTGAACAGGGAAATGATTTGATAGATGTTCCGGGACCGCTCATAAAACACCGCAAGTAACAGCATCAGAACAAAAGCCGGCAATCCGAACCCGACATACGACAGCAATGCGCCGCCAATCCCTCGCGACCTAAACCCCACATATGCCGCCATCTGCATGGCTGTTGCGCCGGGTATAGACTGGGCCAGGGCCACGCCATCCTTGAACGTCTTCTCATCTACCCACTGATTGCGTTTTACGGACAGGTCCCGTATATAGGCAATCATTGCTGGGCCGCCGAAGGCGGTAAGTCCGAGCCTTAGGAATGAGAAAAACAGCGTTGATAGTGATGGCGCGTCTTTCAACTTAAGTTCCAATTTATCGTTCTACCTCAAGGATTCGATATTCGGCATGAAGGTCAGGGTGAAGACCTCGTCCTTGACTTCCCGCGCCTTGATCTTAGCCAATATCATGATCGACTTATAGTTTTTATAGAGAGGGCTGTCGGTCTCGATGACAGCGGGCCGCAGGATACCATTGCCGAAATCCTTCACCTCCTTGAAATAGAGCGTCTTGATCAGCATGCCCGCTTCGGTGAGGCACTCGATCCTCGTCGGGAGTTTCCGTTCCTTTTCCGCCCGGAGCCTGATCCGATCATAGGCCACGGTCTTTGTCTTTAAATGGAGGAGGTATTCGTTCCCCTGCTCCTCGATCTTCTCAACAATGTATTCCGAAGCGTAATCGAGCTGCAGGATGTCGGCGTTGTTGAACACGCCGCCCACCACAGACTGGAGGCTCGTGATACGAATCGGCTTGCCTACATTGGGGATGTAGAGCCACATGTTGTCCCCGAGCCGCAGAGTGCTCCTGCCCTTTTCGCTGGCAGGCGCGATGAAGAGCGACGCGACCTTGTCGACCCCTTTCTTTACGGTAAATAGTGTGTATTCCTTCTTCCTGCCGTCGGGCTCGATGTTGATGAGCTTCCGGTATGACTCGTAAGACTCAGGGTTCAGGTTACGGTCCACCTGTTTGAGAAGCTCCGTGCCGTCAACGGCGTAAGCTGGGACGGTGAACAGCGTTGTTATGATGACGATCAATATTTTCAACATAGCATTTCTCCTATACATGCCTCAGCGCCTCGATGGGCTCCATCCTTGACGCCTTGAACGCAGGCTGAAGGCTGGCGATCACCGAAACGATTATTACCGTTAGCGATATAATGAAAAGATCGGCCGCCTTTATAGTTGCCTGCAGGACCAAGCCCTGTTGCATTCCGAAATTGAAGGTAATTCTGGACATGTTGATTATTGAGACTAACGCTATTCCGACAATATTGCCGATGAGCGCTCCCACAATGCCGAGACAGAATCCCTCTATTACAAACATGCTGAGAATCTTTCCCGGCAGCGTCCCGATGGCCGCGATCGTACCGATCTCCCGTATCCGCTCGTAGACGGCCATGATCATCACGTTCATGATGCTGATCAGAACAATGGCGACGAGCATGAGCTTGATGAAGAACGTCATAACGTCGATCATCCGTGCGATGTTGTAGAACGGCGAGAGCTGCTCCCAGGTATGGACTTCAAAGATCGGCTTGCCCTCTTTGTTCAACTCCTGCGCAAGCCGACTCTCCAACTCCGCTGTGAAACCGTGAAGTCCGTCGAACTTTTTCAGCCGGATGGCGAATTCGCTCACCTCCGGCTCCTCCATCCTCAGGACCTCCACGGCATCGTCGAAGTGGATGTACCCGTCACGGCCGCCTGGGCCTGTCACGCTCTGGAGGATGCCGCCGACCTTGAACTGCTTGCCGTTCACGGAGCCGTCCTTGTTCGTGGCCACGATGACCACCACATCTCCGACTTTCACCTTCATGCCCTTTGCAAGGAGTTCGGGAATAAGTATCTCGCCCCGCTTGATTTCCTTCTCTCCGTCCGCGATCCTCGACTGTAGCAGCGGTGTGGTGGAGAACTCCTTCTCGGGGATGACGCCATTCAGCCTGATATTTGTCGTCTCAGCGAAGTTGCTGAACATGCCGCCGAACTTGATGCGCGGCGACCAGGCCGCGATCTCGGGCCGATCGCTCAGGACCGCCTCGACCCGTTTTACGGCGCCTGCCTTCATGTTCAAATTCAAGGGAAGGTTGTCGATGGACGCGACGTAGCCCTTGCGATGCACTTGCACGTGGCCAAGCATGGAGTCGGTGATCTGGCCGATCATCATGTTCTTGAAAGAGCCCGACACGGACATGAACACGAGTACAAAGACCACACCAATGGTGATGAGCGAGGCGGTGAGCAGCGTCCTTCTCTTGTACCGCAGAAGGTTTCTGACCGCTATCTTGAAGAGGTTACCCATTGCCCTTCCCTCCCTTCAACTGCCTGCCCTTCAGTTCGCCATCCTCCAGCGTGTAGATGATCTCCGCTTCTCCCACGATCTTCTGGTCATGGGTTGAAAATATGAAGGTGGTGCTGAAGTCATCCCGCATCTTTTTCATCAGTTCGATCACCATATACGCCGTTTTATGGTCCAGATTCGCCGTGGGCTCGTCGGCGAGCACAAGCTTCGGATTCGTGACCAGCGCCCGCGCCACCGCCACCCTCTGCTTCTGTCCGCCCGATATCTGGTCGGGGTATTTGTCCTTCTGTTCGCTCATGCCGACTGCAGCTAAGAGGGCCGCGACCCTCTTTTTCCGCTCCTCCACCGGCGTGTTTTGGACCATCAGGAGCGGGTACTCGATGTTCTCATACACTGTGAGCACCGGGATAAGGTTAAAGTCCTGAAAGATGAAGCCGATGTTGTTTCCCCGGAACGCCGCGCTCTGCTTCCGATCAAGAGCCGCTGTGTCCGTGTCGGCGACGGTGAGCTTGCCGCCTGTGGGCCTGTCGAGGCAGCCGATCAGGTTCAGCAGCGTGGTCTTGCCGCTCCCTGACGGCCCGACGAAGGAGACAAAAGATGCGGGCTCGATCTCGAAGCTGACCTCCTTGAGCGCCCGAATGCTCACTTCGCCCGCCTGATAGTCTTTCCGAATATTTTCAGCAACGATCAACGGCATAATGACCTCCTTGAACTGCCCTGTAATTGGTCCGCAGCAAACCTATCGCGCCTTAACCACCAAAACCCCGACCTCCGTATGACCGATGACCCTTTCCGTCACGCTGCCCATGAGGAGCCGTTCAACCCCTCTTCTACCGTGACTTCCGACGACTATTAAATCCGAACCTTTCTGTTTTGCGGTTTCTATAATGGCCTCATAAGGCTTCCCAAAAACCGTTAATCCCTCAGCTTTGACACCTTCTTTTGACGCAAGCTCTATAGCCTGCTCTATATTATCTTTCGCCGGGATGACCTCAACCTCTGACGAGGCAACAGTTACCGCAACAAGATGACTATTGCACCTTTTTGCAATGCCGATGGCTTCACGGACTGCCGCTTCACTGTATCGCGACCCGTCGGTTGCGATAAGAATATTCTTGAACTCGGTCGTTGCGATAGGTGAGACGACCAGTACATTACAGGGAGCATGGCCGATGACCTTTGCCGCAACACTACCCATCATAAGACGTACGAGGCCTGTTCTTCCGTGCCTGCCCACAATGATCATATCGACGCGGTTCTCTAAAGCCTGACGTATGATGTCCTGATACGGCTCGTCTCCATGTATCACCATTATGTCGCAGACAACGCCCTCTTTGGACGCCCGCGCTTTGACGGATTCAAGGTGTTCTCGCGCTTTCTTCTCCTCCTTTTCAACGACTTGCGGCATCGTGACTTCAAATTCCAGATTCGTTATAACTACCGATACCGCGAAGAGCCTGCTTGAACATTGCTTTGCAAGAAGAATGGCCTCTTTAACAGCATTTTCGCTGTAGGTGGAAACATCTGTTGCTACAAGAATTGTATCCATCTTCGCCATCGGGCATCCCTGTCCGCTCATGGTATTCTCCTCTACGTTAGACAGAATGTCGCATTAATAGAACATCGCGCCAGCCAACCCCGCGCCGAGTATTATGAACGTCGGCTCGACCTTCGTAAACACAAGTATAGCAAAACTGCCCGCTGCTATGAGGCCCGTGGGGACATCAACAATGGATGCTCTGCCCAAAGTTATCGCGACCGCTGCAAGGAGGCCGATGACCGCCGGCCGTATCCCCTTGAAACTCGCGTTGACGATCCGGGAGTTTTTGAACCGCAGATAATAATGGCTGATAATCGTCACAATGATGATCGACGGCAAATACGTGCAGATGACAGCCCCGAGAGCGCCCCACAATCCGAAGATTTTATAACCGATAAATACGTTCATGATGGTCAGCGGTCCCGGCGTGACCTGGCCGATCGCAACGCTGTCGATGAATTCCTTGTTGGTGAGCCAGTGATAGTGGTCAACGACTTCCCGCTGAAGAAGCGGCAGCATGACAAAGCCGCCGCCGATGGTAAAAAGATTGATATACAAAAGCGTCCAGAAAAATTTCAGGATTTCCACTCTGTCGTCCTCCCGTATAAAAGCACGCCTGCAAGGGCTGCGGCAATGATCAAAACTATCGGATTAATTTTGAACACCGCAAGGCATATTAATGCGATCACGGCGAATACGATGCTCTTATAGTCCTTCAGAATCTTTCCTCCCATATTGTAGACAACCGACGCAATAAGTCCGACAACAGCCGCGCCGACCCCTCTTAGTATGGCCTTTAAGAGCGCGATCTCCTTATACTTTATATATATGAAGGCGATGACAAGAACCAGGACGAAGGACGGAAGGACTTGACCGAGAACCGTGGCAAGCGCGCCCCTCAATTTTTTGAGGGTATAGCCTATGAATATTCCGGTATTGACGATCGGGGCGCCGGGCGTCAGCTGTCCTATGACGACGCTCTCGGCGAATTCTTCATGGCTGAGCCATTTTCTTTTATGCACGAGTTCTCGTTCAAAAAAGGCGAGCATGGAGTATACCCCTCCGAACGCAAACGCGCCCATTTTAAGAAAGACCGCGAATATATCTTTTACGCTTACTTCCACCCTTTCCATATCCACCTCATCGAATTTTGACTTTAAGAACCAGTCCCGCAGCACTGCATTTCTCCGGATACTGGTAGTTACCGAGATTTCACCTCCAGTTCTCCGCGGAGGCGGGTCTTGTGCTCCCGCTTGTTCATTTCAGATTGCTTCCCTGCCGGTGTTCCCCGTGGACGCCGAGCCCTCCCTTTTCAAACTCATTCCGGATCACCCGATAAAACTCTTTCTTCTGTTCCGGGCTGAGAAGGTTCTTTTCCTGCAGAATGTGGTCGATCACTTCCTGCTCAAGCTTTGCCTGGAGCGCCGAAATCTCGTTGCTTTTCTCCGCGATCAACTTCTTATTCGGAGCTTCGGCAAAAAGAAGGTCGTTCAACTTGAGCCGGTTATTCCGAAGCGACTGCCTGATCCCCGCCACCTTCGGCAGGAAATCCCTGCGGATATTCTCCACCTGTCGTTTCTGCTCTTCGGTGAGGGTGATGAGGTCAAGATAGCCTCTGATGGGCTTCTGACGAATTCTTGCGATCAGCCTGACAACGAGCTGAATAATGACGATTGCGGAAAGCAGAATCAGTAAAATATCCTTCAATTACCACCTCCTTGTGTGACGGTAAGGTAAACATCCGTAAATGAACCCGGAGGAGAATCGTCAAAAGTACGCAGATAACCATGCGAAGAGAGACGTCTTTTACCATCGGCGCCGTATCCGTCAGGGGCAAAGACAAAGGCCGCTGCACTGCGAATAAAAGAGAGCGCTGGCTCGGGGAAGAGCTTGTTCCATAATGAGTGTCTCGGGATAACTGCGACCTTGTTGACGGTTGTCTGCACAAAGGCCGGCGAAGGCGTCTCTTCTGGGATGCCCCCCAATAATACGCCGAGCTGATGAAGAGTTTCCGCTTCGCGGGCACATGAGGCGCACATCTGAAGATGCTCCTCCATCAGAAAACGCTCTTCCGGGGAAAGTTCATTATCGATATACGCGGATAATTTTTCTTTACAGTCGTCGCAGTTCATCCTATATGTTTAAACACGGATCTCGGGAAACACCTTCGGTAGAGTGTAATTAAATTAAAGGTATTCATACATTCTTTTGCGCTATTTTCGATCCAGAAAAACGAATCACCGCGTGGCTGAGAAAAAAAGCTGCAAGAACCAGGCGAAAACTCCTCACCGGACCGTGTCCGAACGCAATTAAAATCATCGGAATGCCGTGGTCAGCATCCCGAGCAGCGCCCCGCCCGCGATAAGCCATGTCGAGTTGACCTTGTACAGAATCAACAATATGAATGCGGCAAGGGCTATCAAAATAGTAGGAGGGTCAATCAGCGAAGCCCGGCCCAGTTGCCAGGTCACGGCAGCCATTAAACCGAGTGAAGCCACGTTGACTCCGTCCAGTAAACCGCTTACCCATACAGAATTGCGCATTCGATGGATCAGTGGGTTCGAGATGGCTACAAATATGAAGGAAGGGAGAAAAATGCCGAGCGTTGCGAGAAGCGCTCCCGGCATGCCGCCGAGGATAAAGCCGATGAATGTGGCCGTTGTGAAGACGGGGCCGGGAGTTACCTGTCCGATAGCGATGGCGTCAATCAACTGCCGGTCGGTGAGCCAGCCGTAGCGCACAACGAAATCGGCACGGAGGAAAGCGAGGAGAACGTAACCGCTTCCAAAGAGGACCGAACCGATCTTGAGAAAAGTAAAGAACAACAAGGGAAGGCCGAACGGAGCAGAAGAGGCAGACACTATGCCCATGCCGCTGATCGGGAGAAGAAAGACGCCCGCATCTTTCATCCGGAGCCGTCGATAATTTGCGGCGAGCATGACCACCAGCCCAGCAGCAAAAAGCAAGGCTATTTCATTGACGCCCACGAAATACAGGACAACGACGAAGATCGCGGCGATCTCACTCAGCGTGTCTTTAAGGGCTTTTTGCCCGAGGTTCCAAAGCGCTTGTACGATGATTGAAATTACGACCGGCTTCACGCCGTAGAGCAGCCACCCAACCTGGGGCGTGGAGCCAAACCGCACATATGCCCACGCGAGCGACAGCACGATCAGCATGGCCGGCACGATGAAGCAAATCCCGCCGATAATGAGCCCCGGCCATCCGGCCCGCAGAAAACCGATATGGATCGCCATCTCGGTGGAATTCGGCCCGGGGATGAGGTTTGTCGCGCCGACCAGGTCGAGGAACTCCTGGTCGCTCAGCCATTTGCGCCGTTTCACCGTTTCATCGTGCATCATGGCGATATGGGCTGCGGGCCCTCCAAAGGCGGTAATGCCGAGCTTGAGAAACAACGCAGCCACTTCGGTTAATCTCTGGAACAATGGTTGGTTCATTATTGTGATGGTCTCTTTCTGCCTGGTTCTATTTTTGCCCTTCCTGTGGTCCAAAGGTATACTGGTATGCGAGGTACGCCGACAACCTGTTATCACCATTGATGTCCCGGCCGGCGGAGAAAAGTAAATGGTGGTCATCAGTGAAGTTCATGATTGCCCCCACAGTGAAACCAAACCGGGATTTTGCATCATCCGCATCCTTGGTCTGGGCGAAGAATTCCGCACCGATTGTCAACATTTTGGACATCGCGCGCTGGGCTTGCCACCCGAAAAACCAATAGTCTTTATTGCCTTCACCCGGATTTCTCCAAAAACCTCCACCTCCATAGGTCTGCCATGCGCCCCAGCTCTTCTGGAGCCAGAGTGGTACGAAAAATCTGGTATGCCCTGCCCCTAAGCCTTTATCACTGTCACCGGTGGATAATTCAACAAGAGGGAATGTCCCCACCATAAAGTGAGCTTCTTCATTGTTAACAAAACGATATTTGATTCCAAGCTCCGTGTCGCCATAGCCACGCTGCGTTGACGCCCCCTCCGGCTTGTTGCATACAAACGGCGTGATCACATGAAGCATGACGTCGGGTATCACTCCGTAGTTAAGCTCAAAGTGCGGGGCAGTGCCTGACGTTACGCCCTTGTCTTTGGCATATTGCGTGGCAAGATAAAACTCGCCGTGTTTATAATCCACAGGCTCCGGGTCGTCAGTAAGAAATGGCGGTCCAGCCGAGGACGAGCTGATGCCGATCGTGAGGATATACAGGGCCGCTGCAATTATCGCTGTCGGGCTTCTCATGTTCATGCTCCTTTTTTTAGATTATCTTTGTGGCTTCCGACATAACCCACAGATAGACGTACAGGTGAAAAGTCAGAAGCTCCAGCCCTTTTGCCAGTAAAATCCCAGCACCATGAGACCGAATACGATCCGGTAGTAGGCAAAAGTGGCCAAGTCGTGTCGGGGAACATACTTCAAAAAGGCCTTTACAACGATCAATGCGAAGATGAAGGTTGTGACAATTTCAAGGACAAAGAGTGGCACGTCCGATGCTGAAAGGGCGCTTCTATTCTCAATCAGGTCATACCCTGTTGCGGCAACCATGGTCGGGACTGCCAGGAAGAATGAAAATTCCGCAGCAACGTTACGTTCCAGACCGATGACCAGCCCACCCATAATTGTCGCACCAGAACGGGACACTCCCGGGAACAGGGCAAGGCATTGGGCCATCCCGATCCCGGCGGCTTGCTTTATGGTTATGTCGTCCGTGTTTTCCGGATGCTTGTTGTGATTCATCCGCTCTATCAGGAGTATTGCAACCCCTCCGACGATAAGGGCCGCCGCAACGGTAACCGGATTAAACAGATATGCCTTGATTGCCTTGTGGGCCTTGAGTCCCATAACGGCCGCCGGCAGAAAGGCGCCATGAGGTTGACGACGAATCTCCGGGCACTATCACGCTTTGATATCCCTCTGACGACCTCTGTCATTTTTTCACGGTAAAGCCAGACTATTAATAGTATCGCGCCCAACTGGATAAATATCTCAAATACCTTCGCTCTCTCGTCATCCAGTCCCATGAGGTTTCCGGCAAGGATAAGATGATCCGTTGATGAGACCGGGATGAACTCCGTGACCCCTTCAACGATGCAGAGGATCATCCCCTTGGTAAGAATAAGCAGCTCCATTTATGATTGCCTCCTTTTTTTTTCAAGAAACTGGTCTCAGCTATAACTATCTTTCCCGAGAATGATCCCGTAAGCGAGTCGTCAAAAGTGTAGTTCATCCTAAATGTTTAAACACGGATACAAGGAAAAACCTTCGGTAGGGTGAAAATATTTTTACTGGTAGGGAGAAATCGACTTTTTCAGGCGTTGGAGAGCCCTGCTGGATCAAAGACCGGAGCCGCCCTGATTAAAACCGCACGCATTTCTCGTAAAACACAACACCGACGCGTCGGATATGATCGATAACGGCGGGATCGGCTATTTGCTCAAAGATAGACAAGTCGATCTTATACGGCAAAAGCAAGTCGTCGAGTTCGTTTTCAATTTTGTGCAAGATCGTCAGAGTCAAACCGCTGCCATATAGCGTCAGGTCGATATCGGAACCCATTTTGTAATTTCCCTTGGCGCGTGAGCCGTACAGCACAGCCTTGTCCACCTCGGGGTAGCGGACCAACACGGTCTGCATTCGTTCAATTGTCTTATCATCAAGCCCGAACTTCACGGCTGCTCCTCCCCTTTCAGCGTATTCAACTTCTCTTGCAAAGCATTAAAGGCTGAAAAGTAAGCGCTCTTAATGGCGTCCACAATTTTCAATACAGTCGCCTCGTCGTAGGTATGAAGGGTAAGATTTCGGCTCCTGATCATATCCATCCAGGTCTCGCCGTTTTGTATCAGTCCTGCCTTGAACGCTTCGCGGGTGGCGTCTTTTGAACCGTAGATGTTTTGAGCGCCGCGATTTTCCAGAAAATCCTTCAGCGTATTCCAGGCCGGCTCGTGGGTGAATTCAAAGGCCTTGATCATGCCCTGCTCTTCCAGTTTTGAAAGGTCCCGCTGCCCGGCCAGTTCAACAGCCTCGGCCAGTTGGCTCAAGGCCTTGCTGAAATTATGAAAGCGTTGTATCCATCGGATGTCATTTGCGGTCATGATAGATGCTCCTTTTGTCGATTAACTTAATGATACGATGAAGTCGCGTACTTTACCTCGTTATCTCCCCTTTAACATTATACTTTCTTGAAGAAGGAAACGTTAACATCCAAGACCGTCCTTCGTCGCGGATAAATACGGGTCACATCCTCGGTCTCAGGCCCTACCCCCGTCCGCCTCGCGGCGTAACGAGTAACCTACCTCTGGCAATCCCGCTCGATGGGACGGCGGAAAGGTTGTCTCCAGAGTGATAAGCCTGCTGTTGACCTCCTTTGACGCTCACGGTCATCAAAGGGATGGACCACACCCATCACTAAGGAAAACAGGGCTGCAAGTCGCCCTCTAAGATACTTTTTCTCGGCATAATTTTGTCTTCTTTTATTCTTCCGCCAATGCTTCTATGGGTTCTGCCAGCCCATTATTGACTGGTTCAAGTTCCAACTGTCGCATAAGCCAAGCCTCACGCTTTTTGGGATCTTCGCTGATGGCCTTCTCGATTGCCAGCGTCTCGTGATATTCTTGCGCCGCTGCCGTCATTGTCCACTTTACGGTTCCGCCGAGTCCAAGTTTTTCAACCTCTTCTCGTATATGCTGAAGATCAACCTCAAAAAACTCCTTACGATAGTTTACCTTGTTCATTTGTTTCATGACAAAATGCCGATGCAGTTGACGCTCTAATGCAGGAGCATCATCACTGAAGATAAACGCGTGGACATCGAATTCAAAGGGCACGCTTGAGTCCCCGAGCTCTCGTATTCGATCCTGCGGCTCAAGTCTTCGGGTCAATCCGATTTTATAAACATGCTCGCCGAATGATCCGATATTCGAGATAATGTACACGTGGCCGCGCTTTGTCTGTTGCGCCATGGATAGCGCACGTTGATTTCGCTCTTCTGCCTGTTTTAGCTTCTCGGTAAGTTCCTGTAGTTGCAATTCATACTTGGATTTCTGTTCGGCGCTCGCCTGCTCCATCTGTTTTTGGGCTTTTTCCATTGCCTTATGGAGCATTTCCTCGTCTTTGGCTGCTTCGCGCATGGCCCTTTCGTATTCACGACGCGCCTTTTCCTCTTCGCGAATCTGTTCCTTGATCCGTCGCTGCTCTTCTCGGTCTTCCAGTTTAAGCTGCTGTGCAATGGCCGCCCACTTCAATTCTTCAAGCCGTGCGCTCATATATTCTTCATTGACCCTTGCATCCCTGAAGGCTTTCCCATTGAAGTTTACCAGCGTGAAGGCGTCGCGGATTTCCTGCTCCAACTTCCCAGCATTATCATTCTTGACCCGCGACAGGATGGAATCCACTTTGCCATTGAATGCGTCTGTTACGAAGTTGATGGCGGTTTCTCGTCTATTTTGCTCGACATAGTCACAGGTTGCCGCTGTACCGTTGCGGATCATAAGCTTTGAACGTTCTCTTGCTTTCTTAAGTTCTTCGCCTGCCTGTGTATGCCCGAACTCCTCGGCTAAATCATCCAAAAGACTATGACCCGGAACAATGTACTGGTCGCCATACCCTTCTATAAGATTTTTCATCGCCTTGACTGTCTGCTCGTAAAGAGACGCATTTTTCATGGCCTCATAAGCACTTCCGGCGATCTCCTCTGCCCTCTTGTTGGCCGCGCCTACAATAGTTCCGGCCTGGACGGTCGCAGAATCAAGGGTAGCCTTGGTTTCCTCTTTAAGTGTCTTCGACTGTTGCTTCGCATCTGTTGTTATCATATTAACTTCACTTTTGGCATTTATCAGTAACGTTGATGCTTCTAGTTGAGCATCAGCTTTTATCGCTGCCACATCTGCAGAGGCTTTATCCATAATCGTTTGAGCCGCTTTGATCAGTTCCTGTGCTTTTGCGTCGGCATCGGCAACCACAGCCCACTTTGATAGGTTCTTGTTTTCAGCCTCAAGTACTGTTGAACGCTTGGTAATATTCTCATTCTCGACCTTCAAAGTGGCGACGCGTTCCGTCCACTGCTTAACCTCTTGATCAAACTTGCCCTTCTGATCGCGGAGTTCCGAGTCAAGTTGGGCAGCCCTCTTTTTCAGATTCAACAACTTAAAGCCGAGAAATACTATGACGATGATTGCCGCGATTAGAAACAACTGAAGATTTGTCATAAGCTTGAGACCTCCAAAAGAGGTTGTGCAAAATTACCTTGGCCTGCGTTTGTTCTTATCTTGTACTTGTTAATATTCTGGGCTTCTTTTTAAGATTATACGAACCCATTTACAAGACTGGTTACTTTGTCAATAATGAAACCATCCGGAGGCATTCCTCAACCAATTTCTGATTCGGCCGTTTATTACTCTCTCGGCTCTCCCAAGTAATATACCCATCTAAGATTTTCTTCAAGTCAATAGATGTTTCTCGTGCCAGAATGTTTGCGACCTCACTGACTTCTAAACCATTCAATATAGCATTCGATAAACACCAAACAAACAGCTCAGCATCGCCTCCAATTTTCCAAAGATGCTTTGCTGCTGTTGCCTCTTACATTAATTCCTGCTTTATAGATTCTCCGCTCCTAAAATAATCCATCCCATCTTTTCGTCATTTCAGATTAAAATAGCCGCGCTTTGAGGAAGAAGAAAGGACGCCCGGAAG
>Ga0315281_10007851_pt1 | contig 14946 bp, 14 predicted proteins | sample YL17G07_0_MG_FD_204540 | JGI IMG/M metagenome (GOLD analysis project Ga0315281, IMG submission 204540) | Sediment microbial communities from Yellowstone Lake, YNP, Wyoming, USA - YL17G07_0 | ecosystem: Environmental > Aquatic > Freshwater > Lake > Sediment | place: USA: Wyoming | collected...
GCACCCGAGCTCGTCGCGCTCGTACGGGCGGGCGCGAAGTTCGTGAACGGACGGTTGGTCGAGCGGACCGATCGGGAGGACGCCGCGTGATCGCCAAGTCTCCGTCCACAACTCTTGACTATTCCTCCACAGCTCCGCCCGAGCGACTGTGGCCGTTACTCCGCCGCCCCTCTTCGGGGTCCTTTGAGTGAGATACGCGATATGGAGGCCTGCCCCCAGTCGTCTCCCCGCATCAGCGAAGACTTCCCGAATGTCCTGTTCAAGGAGGTCGATAGCCTGGGCCTTGGAGACCGCAGCGGTCGATGGCAGCCCTGCACTCTCGGGTCCGGGCGTTTGGCCTATGGCAATCCGGGTTTCGATCAAGTCTGCGGTCTGGACCGCCTTGACCAGCCCGTTCATCTGCTTCTTCAACCGTGTCCGGCTACGGTTGAGCTCACGCAAGATGAGCGCCTTCGCTTTCGTTAGGGCATCCGGGGCAATCTCGTCATTCGCGAGGTATCTCGCCAACTGCATCAATCGCTTGACGTTCGACGCCCTGTTCACGCGCACAGATGGATACGTCGGCAACTTGGCCGCTGCCTCGAAGAGCGCTTGTGTTCTGGGAGCGGGCTTGTAGGTCTCGAGATGCTCCCCGCGTTCGACGCGGGTCGGAACGCCATCGTCGGAAGTCGTGAGCTGGCGCACAACTTGATCGAGTGCATCATCGTTCCAGTTCGGCAAGTAGAGAGAAACGGAGTTGAGAAAGTCCCTACTCACGATCCGCTTGGCGAGGGGGGTCCGAACCATGCGCCCAACGAGTTGGGCGATAGCCGTGAAGTCGACTGCACGTCGGAAGCTCATCATTACTTCCGCTCGTGGACAATCCCAGCCCGTATTGAGCGCCATCTTGAAGAAGACTACGCGGACGTCATCGTCCTCCTGGATTTCGCTCGGTGCGATCTTGCGGATCGTGCGACCCGGGGCGACCTTAACGCCGCCTGGATCCTGGAAGCAATGCGCGAGGGCCCTTGCCGGCAGCGATCCGAGCACCGCTTCGACTGCTGCCAGGGCCTGCGCCAAGTCTGTGCGAGTCGGTTTCTTGCCGGTTCCATCGGTCACCTGAACAACGAGGATGGGGACGACCTGGTCCACGCCTTCCCTCGAGCAGAACCCTTTCCACGAGTCGGTGGATTCCCTGAGCTTCTCCGCCGCTCGGCTCAGCATCGCCCAGTCGCTTCGTCCGTTCTTCCGCGTTCGCCACACGACGATTTCGTCCTTGATTAGCCCGCTTTCGCGGACATCCTCGGGGTCAACCCGGGTCGGCCACATCGCCCTGTCTCCGACGCTGGAAAGAAGGTCAGTGAATCGCGTCGGGGTGGCGCTGATCCCGAAGAGCAGCGTGGGCGCCACGATTCCATCTCCACCGAAGATGAGGCGGTGGACGATGGTTTCTCGCTCCCTGATGTCAGCCGCCGAGCGTCGCCCGAGCCCTCTATGCGCTTCGTCGAGGACAAGATAGAAGTTCGACTGCCGTGCTGCACACGTTCGGGAGATGGTCGCCCACAACGTGTGGTGCCGCTTGTCACTCGTTCGCGAGAACGTCGTCCCGACTCCGAGCTTCTGCGTGTTCAGGAAGTAGACCTTCCCCTCATCGAGAACGGGCTGGTCGAATGATGCCTCAATCGTCTCGACCTTCTTCGGAGTGAAGACCTCGGAGGTCGCCAGGATCTTCTTCTTGCTCTGCTCGTTCAACTCGGGAGCATCTGTCACCCAAAGGAACGTCGACTTTGGGTCTCCTTCGGCCAAGTCGTCTCCCGCGACTATCCGTTCCATCACGGCAGTCATGATCGCTGTCTTTCCGGAGCCGGTTGGCGCACTGAGGATGAAGGCGTGCCTTGTATCTGTATCGGCGGTGCGCGCACGGTGAACCAGCTCCACCGCTGCGTTCTCCTGATAGTCCTTCAGGTCGAAGTTCATCGCTCCACCCAAGCGTTGCTCAGACAGGCCGTCACGTAGTCGCGGGAGAGCATTCGTGCGACACGATCTGGACCGAGGAGGGCCACCAATTCGTTGAAGGCCTCCGGAGCATCCGTCACGTGGAAGACATGTGGAATCGTCGGCTTCTCCAGCAACGACTCTGCAAACCGATGAATCTTGGCGTCGTCGAACAGCACCGCATACCCGTTCTTCTCGTCCACGATGAAGGCATCTGCTTTCCTTCTCTTCGTGCGTGAACTGCACGCCCCAGCCGTGAGCCACAGCAGAGGTCCTATTGCGTCAAAGCGACGTCCGAGTTCGACGTCGTCACGATCCAAGTACACGAGTTCGAAGAATTCGGCGTTTTCGTCGAAGCCTTCCGAGTAGGGCCTATTCCCCGCCCACTTGTGCCTTCCTGGAATGGGAGCTCCATCAGGTCGGCGACCCGTAATGACGGCCTTGACGCGAGGGACTGTTACGTGCTCGAAGACACCTTCTCGCTCGTACTCGGCGTCACCAGGGAAGAGCCCTTGCGCATGCAGCCGGTCGGCTGTGGCGCCGTCCACCTCGTTGTTGGTGATCAGAATGCACCTACGCGATCCGCCGTCGATCGCGTTCAGAAGGCAGGTCGCGTGCAGCGTGGTGCCTGATCCGGCGAAGAAGTCCACGATGAGCGCCTCCGGGCGTTGCCCGACAACAGTGGCCAGCACATCGCGAACCTCGTACACAGACTTCGGGAAGTTGAACATGCCCGATTGGCCCAGGAGCGTCTTCAGAACATTGGTGCCGTTCGATCCAGAATCGTAGGACTTCTCCCACCAGACCGTAATCTCGCGGAAGCGGCGTTCGGTCCGTCGTATCCTCTTGACATTCACGGCATAGGTCCGACGTCGCGGATTGAACTTCCCGACCTTTAGATTGCCAGCCACGATTTCACGACGCATCCGCGGTGCCTGATAGCACCACACGCGTTCGCGACCATCCTCATCCACGGGCCAGATTGGGAGAAGCCCGTCTACTGGATCCCAGGACGGAGTGGCGAGTTCTCCGTTCTCGCCCCGGTCGAGTAGGGGCTCGCCAACGTGACGAATCTCTTTAGTCTTCGGATCGATGAAGAGCGCATAGAACTGCCGCGGCCGCTGCGTCCGGAAACTCGTGGCCTGGCCTGTTCGAACCGCGCCTCGCCAATACACCGCCGACGGGGAGCCACCTGCCACCACCTGGCTCGAAGCATCGTCTTCTTTCTCATCATCCGTTTCGATCTCCTCGTCAGCGACGTCACTTGCGACCTCGTCGATAAGTCCAATCTCATCCTCAGTGAGTTGATCGCCCAACGCCAGGATTCGATCCGCCAGGTCGGGGAAGGCAAGTCCGATCTTCGCCAGGAGCATCTCGGCTTCGGTTCGCGCCGCAGCCGGTCGAATCTCTGGAATGATGGATTCGCGAGGCGAAATGAGGTCGTAGCCCAAGTCTGGAACTACGAAGAGGTTCTGCTCCGCGACGAGCCCGAAGTTCCGTGTCCCGGTGCTGCCCCTGGAGTTGATTACGATGGAGACCATGTAACGCAAGTACCCTGCAAAGACGTCCTCCAACAACATCCCAAGGTGGTGTAGTTCGTGTTCATCAATGGCCACAATCAGAACGCCATCGGGTTTGAGTAGACGTCTGGCAAGGCGCAGCCGTTTCTCCATGAAGCTCAACCACTTGCTATGGCTGTACCGATCGTTCGAGTCGACGTAGCGGTTGTTGTACTTCCAGTCGCGAGCGCCTGTGTTGAAGGGCGGATCAAGGTAGATGCAGTCGACTGACCCCTCCCCGAATATCGAGAGCAGCTGCAACGCGTGGAAGTTCTCGGCTTTGATCACCGTGTGGTAGGGGCGCTCGGCATTCCGAGCGACTTGTCCGAGACTCCGCAGGCCCGGGAAGATGGGTTCTCCAAACGGCTTTATCGGAGTTAGGAGTCTGAGGGCGACCTTCTCTTCCCGCGCATGGGAATCCAACTTCGACCGTATGGACGCGGTTCGACCCCTAACCGATTCGACGACGTATTCCTCGCCGGCTGGTTGATCGCGACGAAGGACAGCGATTCCTACGCGAATCGGGGTGTTGCCGACAGTTGTCGTCTCCGGGATATGTCGGTCGAAGACGAGACCGAAGTCAATCCGGTCTCGAAGCACTTCTATCTCCTTGGTCAGCGCGTCCCGAAGTGCTCGGTCATTGACCTGCTTGACCAACTCATCGATGAGTGCCATCCAACCCTCCCGTCGACGGGATTCAGTTGGTGCTGCAACCCGGGGGCTCTGCTTGACCCAGGCGCACAGTGGAATCCAGGCCCTCGAACGACCTGACGACGGTCTCCCCGATCGTGAACCTCGCCCCTTCCAACAGCCTAACCTAGAGTCCCGAGCGGGGCGGTTGCGTTCGGGGGTTCCGTCCATAGACCCGTCAACGCTAGGGCGGGATAGGTGGAGAGAGCGGCCGAAAGTGGGACCGCCCTACGACCCGACGGTCCCTCCTCCGGTCCGTCCAACCTACCGCGGCGCTGGTGTTGGATGGCTCAGGACTGATGATTCAAGGAGACTCGGACGGGGGTCGAAGGTGGCACGCGGCCCCACGAAGGATTGCCGTCACAGCAGGTCATGCCCTTTAAGAAGCTCCTCCCAAGCGCGAACGACGTTCTTCGCGAGTTCGAGAGCGTCGTACTCCTGTTCCTCAGAAGTGATCGTCCAGGAGTGAGATGCAGAGCCGACGTTCTGCGAACCGACTGTGGCCGGCCGAACGACTACGTTCTGCCGAGTTACCCCCGTCTGGGCGTCTCGCCAGGGCTTCCGGGTGAGCACAACATGTTTCACGTGGTTAGCGAAGTCTCCGCAGATCCCAAGCACTGTCGAGGCTTGAATCGCTGCGTCGATGGCAGTGGAGCTCAGGCCAGTAGCGGGATCCGCCGCGAGCCAGTCCCGGAGGTGGTAGGCGTGCAGGAAGAACGAATACAGGTCGTAGACGGCTTCGGCGGAGCCGCCCTCCCGACCCGCGTAGATTTGCTCAACGCGGCGGAGTCCGAGAAGAACCCGATCCCACTGTTCCTGCCACTCCATCCGGTGAATCGTAGCTCCACGCTCGCGGCGGCGTGCTATGCATCTCTCGCTCCCTTGACTACGTCTCGAACCTTTGCGGACCGCGACCACGCACTGGAATGAGGACTACCCCATCAAGGACGGTCCAGTTCCAGATAGCCAGGAACACGGCCCCAATCGTCGCCAAGGCTGCGCCGACCATGGCGCGATAGTTGCCCATCGGCATTTCCTACCGAGGGTCCGCTTGGAGTGGTGGATCGTCTCGTAGGGCGTCGGCTGCGGGCCGAGCCCGGTCCGCAGCCGACGCGGCGCCGATTGCAGCCAGTTCCTCCCGCCACGTCGAGCGCCATCGATCACGCTCGGCATCCTCCGCAAGGGCGGCGTCAACTACGACGTCTCCCCTCAGGGGCCACAGCGGTTCATATCCCGAAGCCAGAATGATCCTCGCAAGGATTGCCCGTCGCACGAGATCCCTGAGTCGGTCGACTCCGAGGGCGACCTGAACACCCTCCATCATCCCTGCGCTCGGAGTCGCGAGTCTCTGGAGCGCCTTGCGCACACGCTTGAGTTTCAGAGTTCCACCGTGAACGAGCTCCGATCGCAGCCCGTATAGCTCGCCGACATCCTGGAAGATGTCGCGCCCGGGATCACCTGGTCCAGAAAGGAGCGCCGACGCTCGGCTCCGAAGCCTAAGGCCGATGTCTTCCTTGTGGGTCCCCGAGAGGACGGCTTCCAGGGCCGTCGACAGGTCCACGACCTGCTCGAACCATGGCTCGCCTAAGTACGAGCTCGAGAACTTCAGGAGCGCCATGTCGAACGACGTGACGACCATGTTTGTCCGTTCGACGCCGAGCGTGTCGATCAGCTCGCCCAGTGCCGAGATCGGTGCAGAGTCAGCCGCGCTGAGCCGTGTCGTCCGCCGGATGAGGCTCCTGCGGCTCCGGCGGAACTGGGCGAAGACAGGACTGACGTATCGGACGAGCTGGGTCTCACCGCGAACCTCGAAGAAAGGCTCCGCGGTGCCAGCAAACAGCAGGCGGATGAGCATCATGAAGCGATCGATTTCCGATGACAGTCGCGTCATCTCCTCGAACGAATCGGCGGCGCTCCGACCGCGCACGACGAGGAGCGATTCCGGGGGGTCGTGGGCGAGGGGCCGATCGCGGTTGAAGGCGACAGTGGCCGCGGGGATCACCTGCTCGAGCTGGTCGTCGATGTCGCGCCATGCCGATGACGGTGTCACCGATATGGGTACCACGGTGACGTTCCCAATCTCAGCGGGTGCTCCATCGCCAGTCGTCATGTGCGACACGAGCCGACAGCACGCCACCTCGTGCTCTGGTGCGGCGAGCGTCCTCAGCAGTTCGTCGATACACGTTCGAACTGTGGCCGACTCGGAGTCGAACGCCTCGTCCCGCACGGTCAGACGTGCGATGCAGGCTTCGAGCAGGCCGAAGGCATAACCACTGGGGAACTCTCGGCCCCGAGCTCCTAGAGGCTTGTCGAAACGTTCGGAGAAGTGGGTGTTGAGAACCTGCTCGAACCGTTTGAACTCCGGCAGGAACATCAGGTCGGGTCCCCAGTAGTCGCGGCCGACTCGCAAGTACGGATCCCAGCGGGGACGAGGAACTACTCGCTGTTCCTCGAGAACAGTGAACGCAGCAGACAGGAAGGCCGTGGCGGCAGCTCGAACATCCTCATCGCTCAGGACCAGCGTCGTCACGCCCACATGATGCCCTAGGCCGACCTCGGTCGCAGACCGGGATCCCCGGACTGAATCAATCGACGATCCGGCCGAGCCTACCCAAGCCAGCCACCCCCCCGGTATCCGCCCGGTGGTCCTTGACGTGGAAAGGGCGCCAGGGCCCTGATTCGAGCGCACAGGGGGCGCGGCGCTGTCGGCGTTACGCGCATCCCGCGCCGCCCCACCACCTAGCCCGTCAACGGGCGGTCGTCATGGGTCGCCTATCACTCCGGGGCTGCTGAGTCGCGTGTGCGTTCCGGCGGCGTCTCCGCGCCATCATTGCTCGACACGTGGCCCCACCCCGGTCATGGAACTTCCGAGTCTTCCGCGCCTACTTATTGTCGAAGGGGTCGCAGCTGGAACAGGCGGTGTTGACTGGTGGAGGAGATGATGGCCATCGTCGGAATGGACCGGCATCAGAGCTTCAACCCGCGATCCCTCCCCACGGCGAGCGATCCACTACTGGCCGAGGCCGTCCGACGTGCCCAGCAAGGCGACGAGGGGGGCTTCCACTCTCTTGTCGTCGAGCTGGGGCCGCTCGTGTACCGATTCTTGGTGGTTCGCCTCGCTCATGAGGGCGATGCAAAGGATGCCCTGCAGGAAACGCTGATCGCGGCATGGCAGGGCCTGCCCGCCTTGAAGCGGCCCGAAAGCGTCCGCTCCTGGATCCTGACGATTGCCGTGAGGAAGGCCACCGAGGTACTCAAAGCTCGACCGCCGCTTGCCAGAGACGAGCTGCCAGAGGCCAATGCCCCGGACGCCGTCCAACTGTTCGAGATCCGAGATGCTCTGGACCGTCTGCCTCCGAACATGCGAGACGCGCTCCTGGTCCGCTATCTACTGGGGCTGTCCGAGCAGGAGACGGCCCAGGCTCTCCATGTGCCCTTGGGAACAGTCAAATCGAGAACCTCACGGGCTCGGCGACAGATGGCCGCCCTGCTTGAACGAGAACCGCAGCCACATGAGCAGAAAGGGGGGCACGATGCCCCGTCGCATTGACCTGGATGAGGAACAGGTTGGAAAGCTACTTGGTCGACTGGCAGATTCCGCCGATGCTCCGACGCCCAAGGAGCTTCACGAGATGGCCGCGGTGGCTGTGTCCTCTACAGGCCCCACTCGCGGTGTTCGGCGGACTCGGGTCCGGCGTTCCCGTTCTCGTCTGGTCGTGGCGATGGCTGCTGCCCTCCTCATGCTAGGCGCAGGAGCGACAGCGCATGTGCTGACTGGCGATCCGTCCCCACCGCGCGGCCTCGAAGCGGCGGTAAGGTTGCTGTTTCCTCGGGGTCACTGCGTGGGGGCCGACGAGGCGACTAGCTTGATCCGAGACAAGCTGGCTGGGCTCGGGTTGTCGGACTGGAGCGTTGCCGCAACAGCCGGTGTCTCGGGCGAGAGCTGCGTTGCGGCCGGGTTCGTGGCGACCGAAAGGCGGATCGTCTTGGTGCCTGTCAGCGGACCAACGGTGTCCACGGCGATGGAAGGCGTGGCTGCAACGCTGATGAATGAATGCCTCGGGAAGGATCAGGCCACCGAGCTCATATCCTCGGTTCTCACCGGCATCGGTCAAACCAGTTTCACCATCAGCACCGACGGACCGCTGGCCTACCCGGAGGAGCAGGAAGAAGCTGTGCGTGCCCACATCGCTTCCGGCTGCTTCGTCTACTCGGCCACAGGGTGGGGCCCGGACGGACAACCCATCTACTACATCAGCGGATCGGATGCATAGGTTCTGAGAGCACGCTGCCGGCTAAGCGCCGCCGAGGGCGGCGCCCAGCGGTGCTCCACACCGCTCTCCGACTGAGGGCGCCATCCGTGGGGAGCTCGCCGCCTTGGGTATGGCGATTGGGCGACCACCCCAGCCGAGGTGATGTTCCCCCACTTCGGTGGAGTCAGTTTGCCTGAATCCTCATGCCCATGACCCCCTGGAGGAGGTCGGCATGCTAAGGAGTCATCCCAAGCGATGGGTGTGGCGAGCCGCGTTCAGGATCGCCGCCGGGGAACTCTGGCCGCGTGGGACGCCTCGTTTCGCGCATTCTTCGGCGGCTCGCGCCTTCGCCGCTGCGCCCCCGCCTTGGCTTGCTAGCTCCTTCGCAGGGTCCTTACTCAGGAGGCCCCATTCTTTCCTCGCTTCACAGCAAACTCGCGTTGGTGAGTCCAGCAGTAGAGGCTGGGACCACGGTACTGGTCCGCGTTGTAATGGCATCCAGGTGCTTGGCACTTGGGCTTCGGTCGAGCCTTCGCGACCATGCCTTGGATGATGGTCACTGCGCCGCCGACCACGGCGACGATCACAACGATCGTCGTGATCGTCGAAGCAGCGCTGCACAAGACACCGCCCGTGCACGTATGCACCGTAGCTAGGAGAGCCGACATCCGTTCCTTCGCCTCCCTTCCAAGCGAAACGTTGTAGGCGAGGCGCGCCCGCGAGCAATCCCCGCTTCTCCTTTAGGTCGGTATGGGGAGTTGGCCGCTTTAGGACGGCAAACCAAGCGGGGTGCTCCACGCGCTCCGGCGCGCCCGCCCTGCTTTGGGAGGCGTCCTTCGTCGTCGCACACACCGGCGCCGCCTAGGCGGAGGTCGCGGCGTCGTCCGATCCAACCGCGATGGATGGGCCTTCGCCGACCGTTCGGAGCGTCTTCAAACGGACGGCACGCAACGGTCATCTGCCGCCTCTCTGTGGCTGCCCGTCCCTCAAGCCCCTACCCTGTCCCGCCGACAACGAACGTATGGAGAACGGGAACGCCGAAAAGAGGAACCAGGAGCAAATCGCAGCCCTGCACGAGGCCAATCGTCGCGCGTCCGAGAAGAACCAGAGGGAGCGGGTCGCCGCCCTCAAACGGGCGAAAGTACTGCGCTCGATTGGCTGGGCCCTAATCGTCCTGGCGCTTGGCGCAGCAACTAGCCACGGGACGGCGTCCCTAGATCCTGGGTCCGGAGAGGACCAGTTGGTGATCTTCACGTACTTCGGCATGATCATCACGGGGTGCATGCTGTTGGCGAGGGCCAAGGGCAGCTCCATCTTGAAGGTGTGGGTCGGGTTCATTCTGCTCTTCTGTGAACTCCTGCTCTCCAGGATAAGTCCCGTTCTGGCCTTCATCCTTCTTCTTTTCTTCGGACTGTGCGCGCCATTCGTCATCAAGTACCTGCGCGAGAAGCGCCAGCGCGAGGCTGAGGCTGAGGCTGCCGGGAGCAAACGCCGGTGAGCGACGGCTGCCGCGTCTGCGGGCGACATGGCAAGCCAGAAGAGGAGAACGATGAAGACGCTATTGATGCTTGCAGCGCTCTTGGTCGCGCTGATGAGCGTTCCCGCTCATGCGGCCGTACCCGGTGCTAACGGCCCCAGAGTAAGAGCCTCGACCGAAAAGTGGTCGGGGGCGTGCACGCACCTACGATACGACGTGGAGAATCAGGAATTCCACTAACCGCACGTTGCGTGTCAAGTTCTGTCAGGCATACGTGTGGGACCCTGATAACCCGATCTCGGAGAATGACTACACAGAGGTTTGGCGTTTCCGGGTCAAAGCTCACAAGACAGCATGGTTCGTAGTTCGCTGGCGTAGCGATCGCATATACGACAACAACAACGGCCCTCTAGGAACAAGGGTGAACCGGTGCCGGGGCGTACGGCCTTAGCCCCGATGGACGACCAAGCACCCGAAACCGTCATGACGGCAGAGATGATCGTGGCATGAGCGAGCACTCGAACCCCTCAGCCCTGGCAGCGATCGAGCGAGAGATTCTCGGCTGCCGCGCGTGCCCGCGACTGGTCGAATGGCGCGAACAGGTTGCGAAGGAGAAGGTCCCCCGGTTCGCGCACGAGACCTACTGGGGCAAGCCGGTCCCGGGCTTCGGCGATCCCGCCGCGCTTGTGATGATCATCGGGCTCGCGCCGGCAGCCCACGGCGGGAATCGCACGGGGCGCATCTTCACCGGTGATGCCTCGGGGGATTTCCTGTCCGCCGCGCTGCACAGGACCGGCTTCGCCAATCAGCCGACCTCGATCTCGCGCGACGACGGGCTCCGGCTGCGCGGCGCCTACGTCGCCGCCGTGAACCGCTGCGCGCCGCCGAGGGACAAGCCGACTCCAGACGAGCGCGACCGATGCCTCCCCTTCCTGGTAGCGGAGATCGGCGAGCTCGGGGGCGCGCGGTTGGTCGTCGCACTCGGGGCGTTCGCCTGGGACGGGGCGCTGCGGGTGCTCGCAGAGCTCGGACACGGTTCGAAACCCCGCCCCAGGTTCGGACACGGCGTCGAGGCCGTCGTCGGCCCGTTCACGCTTCTCGGATACTTCCACCCGAGCCCGAAGAACACCCTCACCGGCAAGCTCACCGAACCGATGATCGACGCCGTCCTGCGCCGCGCCCGCGAGCTAGCGGGGCTGATGCCATGAGGGCGGGGACGGCATACAGCCTGATGAGCGACTCGTAGCCCTGGTAGGTGGTGTCCTGCGACGACACTCCTCAGGAGGATGTCTCGTAGCCGACCCTTGCGGCTGTGCGAGCGAGCATGATTCCCAAGCCGTTCAGCTCAGGCAAGTGTCAACGTGGGGATGGGGTCCGCGTCACTCGTACGTAGGCTTGCGCTCCTCATCTCGCTGTCATACCCACGGAATACGCTCGAACAGATGTTCGACGCGCCCAGATCACCCGGCCTGATTTCGCGGTCGAGCTCGCATGAACTCGCCGTAGCGTCGCGTCTGTCCGTAGACTCAACACGATGGTCGGCCGCCCTCCAATCTTCCACGCCCGGTAAGCCGCTTGTGGCCACCGAGGCGATCGTCCGACACCGGCTGCGCGATGAGGTACTCGCCTCAGCCGGGAAGCCGAGCGACGCGATCTGTGAGTTCTGGGTCCCGCGGTCGAATGAGAGAGCCGATGTCGTCGTCATCGACGCCCACCTGTCGGCCTTCGAGATCAAGACCGACAGGGACACCCTCAAGCGGCTCCCACGTCAGGCGACCGCCTACGCTCGTCTCTTCGATCGGTGCACCGTTGTCGTAGCGGAGCGCCACATGGCCGCCGCGATGGAGATGCTGTCCGAGTGGTGGGGTGTCATCGCCATCGTCACGGACAAGAGGCAGCCGTCCTTCCGGTCCGTGCGATCGGCGGCTCCCAACGACGGCGTCGACCCCGAGACACTGGTCCGGCTCCTCTGGCGAGAGGAGGTGCGCGCGGCTCTCTCGGCGTTGGGGAATGAGCCCGATCCCCGGGCGAGTCGGTCGTCGATGTGGCACCACCTGCTCAGTCTTGTGGACCTCGACCGGCTGAAGCAGGCGGTCAGGGGCGCCCTTCTCGGTCGCGATCCCGACCTCGCTCGCATCCCGACACGTCGGTACTGCGCCGCTGGCATCAGCGGCTGAGCTGCTCTGTCACCAGACGGAAGTGGTGGGATGATCCCGCCCCTCGCCAATGGTTCTGCCATCCCGGCTGGATCTCGCCGTTGGCGCATGCAGCGATCTCGGCATCTCCCCAACTGAAGTCGCGGCCGGCGAACTCCGGCCTGCCGACCAGCTGCTGACAGAGGTCCCGGTACTGCTCCCTACCCTCCTGGATCACCGACCCTCGCCCCCGAGCGACGAGGGTCGTGCTGTTGATCGTGTAACGGACGTTCGCTCGCATGCTCGGGCCGCCACCATCGTCGTCGTGCGGCGGGTCGGGATGCTGAACCACGTAATCGCCGTAGGTCGGCAGCCGCCCGGGAGGGTCCCGCTTCAGCGCCGACCAAAGCTCCCACTCTCGGCGGGGCAGCTCGCCGATCGTGCCCTCGCCGACCGTGCCTCCGAGCATCGAAGGCATCGACGTGCCGAGCAGCACGACGCTTCGCCACTCGCCGACGGCGGTCACCTCCTTGAGTGCTTCGCCGACGTCTTCGGCGTGCAGCTCCTCGTCGCCCGAGAGGTAGCCGAGGTCAACGAGGACATCGGCGTATGTGACGTCCATCCCAAGGCCCTTGACGGCACTGGCGAGCACGGTCGTGTGGGTCGTGCCTGGCCCCAGCGCGATGCGCCGTATCGGATACCGCAGCGCAGCGCCCCGCCCGTCACAGGCTGCGGCGTCGCCGACGAGCCTCAGGTGATCCCTGCTGTCGTTGCCGCTGATCGGCAGGACCGGGACGAAGGCCATGCCGCGCTTCCGGGCGGCCGCGTGGATGACGGCGAGCACCGGGCCAGTTCCGCTGGATGTCGTCGTAGGGTGCCCGGGTCGAAGCCGGAGGACGTCTAGGAAGCACGGCCGATGACCTACGGCGTCGGAAACGCGCCTGACCCAGCCGACGACCGTCTCCCGCTTGTACGCTTCGGGCGGCTTCTTGGGGCCGACGATCTCTACCAGCGGGGTCAGCCGGCTCCACGTCTCCGGCGATGCGTGACGGAGTGCATCCAGTTCCCCGGGCTTGTTCTGGACGGCCGCGACGTAGTGATCGCTGCCACCGGGCACCGGGAGGAAGTCCGAGTGCTGGAATGCCAGTTGGATCGCATCGCTGACCATCGTGCTGCTCCTAGCCTGGTAGTATAGTCTTCACCCCACGGGTAAAGAAGTCAAGGGAGAGCTGGTCATCGAGATCTCGTGGTCCAACCGCAAGTTGGAGAAGACATGCTCCGACGACCGCCAGGGAGCGAAGCGTTGGGGCGCGGAGAACTTGCCGCGTCTGAAGCGTCGCCTCGCGTCGTTGATGGCCGCGCCCACCTTGCAGGACATGGAAGGCGTGCCGGGCAACTGCCATCAGCTTCATGCAGACCGTGCCGGCGAGTTCGCGGTCCACCTGTGGGGCTCGTATCGACTGGTCTTCGAACCGGACCACGACCCGCTGCCCGAGCTGCCCGACAAAGGCATCGACCGAGCCCGTGTAACGAAGATCGTGATCAAGGAGGTGGTTGATTACCATGGCAAATGACTCGACGTCGGGCTGGCAGCCCGATTGGGCCGTGGCGCCTGGCGAGATCCTCCTTGAGGCGTTGCAGGACCGCGGTATGACGCAGTCCGAGCTGGCCCACCGGATGGCGCGCCCGCCGAAGACGATCAACGAGATCATCAAGGGCAAGGCAGCGATCACCGCTGAAACGGCCATCCAGCTTGAGCGCGCTCTCGGCATCTCGGCTAGGTTCTGGACGGGTTTGGAGGCGATGTTCCGCGAACACGCCGCCCGTCAGGAGGCCCAGAAGCAGCTTGAGGCCAATGCCAGTTGGGCCGATAGCTTCCCGCTCAAGGATCTCATCCGGCACCGCCTGATTCGGCGTGGTGCCACGAGGGCAGCGACGCTGGCCGAGCTGCTCTCCTTCTTCCGGATCAGCAGCCCCGACGCCTTCGAACGGCATTGGCTCGATCCGGCGGCGTCCTTCCGTTCGTCGCCGACGTTCATGGCATCACCCAAGGCCATAGCCGCATGGCTGCGCTGGGGCGAGATCGAAGCCGACAAGATCACCGATGCGCAGCCCTTTGATGCCCGTCGAGTCCGGCAGGTCCTCGACGAGATCCGACCGATGACCCGCCGCGGCCCCTTCATGCAGATTCTCAATCGGGTCAAGCCGATGTGTGCCGAGGCCGGTGTCATCGTTGTCCTGACCCCGGAGTTCGAGGGCACGCACCTCAGCGGCGCAACCCGCTGGGTCGGCGGCAGGCCAGTCATCCAGCTCAGCCTGCGCCATAAGTCGGACGATCACTTCTGGTTCACCTTCTTCCATGAGGCTGGCCACGTCCTCACCTCGCCTCGACGGCGAGAGTTCATCGACGCGGCCGACTTCGAGTCCGTCGCGGAGCCGGACACTAACGAAGAGGCGGCGAACCGGTTCGCCCGAGATTGTCTGCTGCCACCACATGAGTACCAGGAGTTCCTCGATGCGGGTGATCTCAGCGCCAGCGCCATTCGCGTCTTCGCGCAGGCGCAGCAGGTCGCTCCCGGGATTGTGGTCGGCCGGCTTCAGCGGGACGACAAGGTGCAGCGATCGCATCTCAACGATCTCAAGAGGTCGATTCGTTGGTCAGCCAACAAGGGATGACTGAGTCCCCCCGGGTTCCATGCAGTCCTTAGCAGACCGACTCCACCGAAGTGGGGGAACATCAACTGCACGAAACCCGGGGGGATTCACTCGGGTAGCCTCTCAGAGGTGCGAATAACCGTTGATGACCCCGAATCCTGGCCAGCGGGGGTTCAGGCTGCGTGTGAGGAATTGGCCGCCCG
>Ga0315281_10007852_pt1 | contig 14943 bp, 14 predicted proteins | sample YL17G07_0_MG_FD_204540 | JGI IMG/M metagenome (GOLD analysis project Ga0315281, IMG submission 204540) | Sediment microbial communities from Yellowstone Lake, YNP, Wyoming, USA - YL17G07_0 | ecosystem: Environmental > Aquatic > Freshwater > Lake > Sediment | place: USA: Wyoming | collected...
CTTGCTAAGGGGGAGTGGCGCTTCAGCGCCGGTGGGGTTGCCCCCCTGATAAGGGGGGTGGCCGAAGGCCGGGGGGTTTAATTAAACCCCCTCGCAACTTCGTTGCGGTCCCCCTTGCTAAGGGGGAGTGGCGCTTCAGCGCCGGTGGGGTTGCCCCCCTGATAAGGGGGGTGGCCGAAGGCCGGGGGGTTTAATTAAACCCCCTCGCAACTTCGTTGCGGTCCCCCTTGCTAAGGGGGACAAAGTTGGATTCACGCTATCTGATATGCTTTTGCTGATTGGAAATGGCATTGGACAATTCCAGCTACAACGTAAAATCACCATGTTTTTTGGGCAAACCGCTCACTCCTTATCAGCGGGGGCAAAGGATACCATCCCCCAAATCGCTCAAATCCCTCAAATCGCTCATCCTTTTCAAATGCTTCTTTTTCCACAAGTCCCTCAAACGCTGATGACCCCGGTTTTAAATTGCGCTACCATCACATTGCGTTGACGAAATTACGCGGAGTGAAGGAAATGAACGGGACGGGAATTGAGGATAGGGGCCGGATGGGAAATCCGCCCTTCTTTATGCTATCATTCCCCAAGTGGAAAATAGGGAGATCGGGGATATGCGCCGTTCATCCGGCTTGACGCTTTTTATGGTGTTGGCGGTTCTCGCCCTTACGTCCGGCCCTGCCTGGGCGGGGTTCAAATACGTTGGCAACGCGGCATGCCAGATGTGCCACAAAGAGATTTACGAATCCTGGAAGAAAAGCGTCCATGCCAAGACGTTCGACCTTCTGCCCCCAAACGTCCGCGCCGACAAAAAAAAGGAGGCGGGGCTAAAACCCGCCGAGGATTACCGTAAAGACAAGTCGTGCATGAAATGCCACGTCATGGGATGGGGCGAAGAGGGCTATTCGTTTGAAAATCCCAGTGACGGGTGGAAAGGCGTGGGGTGCGAGGATTGCCACGGCCCCGGCGAAAGCTATCTTGCCATCCATGACAAGAAAAACCTCGAAAGGCGGGAGCGCAAACTCAAGCAGGCCGGCCTTTTCAAGCCTCTGGACAAATCCGGCCCCGGGACATGCGCCGGTTGCCATTACAACGTGGACAGCCCCTTCAAAAACCGCGATCCAAACCACGAACGCAATTGGGCCGACCCGAAGCTCAGAGAGTCATACCACGTTGCGCCGAAAAAGTGACGTCGCATTGAAGCGCCGCGTTTAAGGCCCGGACGTTAAAGTACGACTGCGCCCTTATCGCATGTTCGACACCAAACGATACCTCGGCCGCCTCGCCACCTGCCAGATGGGCAGGACGCCTGTCGCACTCGACGAGGTGGGCTCCACCAACGACTGGATATCCCGCAGGCTCGCCACGCGTGACGCGGCGATGATGGTGGCCGTCGCCGAGAACCAGACGAAGGGACGTGGCAGAAGGGGGAGGGAATGGGTCACCCGCCCTTTCGTGAACCTGTCCGCTTCCATTGCGTGGCGCGTTGCTGTGGGGATGGAGTTGTCGCCCGGTTTGATTACGCTTTCCGCCGGGGTTGCGCTGGCGGAGGCGGTTGTGGAGGCTACGGGTGTCCCGGCCAGGTTAAAATACCCGAACGACCTGATGATACGAGGAAGAAAAGCCGGGGGCATATTGACGGAACGCAAAACCGTCGGCGACGTTGTATGGGCCGTCATCGGATTTGGAGTGAACGTGAACACGCAGGAATGGATGTTCCCGGAAAGCCTGCAAGGGATGGCCACCTCCATAATTATGGAGAATGGCGGCGCGCCCGTATCACGCGAAGAACTGCTGGCGGCCACGCTTACTACGCTTGAGGCCCTGCTCTGCGGGCTTGTCCGGGATGGCGCAAAAGAGGCGTTGACGAGGTATAAAAGTTTGTCAACGAGCATCGGCGCAATGGTAACGGTTACAGAAGGCGGCGAGCCGATAACCGGTCAGGCCGTGGACCTGGCCGACGACGGGTCGCTTGTCATCATGACGGCGCCCGGCGTTTACAGAAGCGTAATGAGCGGCGAGGCGGAGGCCGGGGCGCACACTTTGCGTATCGTGGAGGGATCGTAATGGACGCGGGATACCTGCTTGTCGTAGACATAGGCAATACTAATATTGTCATCGGCGTGTATGAGGGCGACAGGTTGCTGGCGCATTTCCGGCTGGACACGAAAAGCGGGCGGACGGAGGACGAGTTCACCGTTATCACAAGCCAGCTTTTCAACCTCAACGGCCTTTCCATAAAAGATGTGCGCGACGCGGTGATATCATGCGTCGTGCCGCCGATCCTCAACACGATGACACGGTTCTGCTCCAAAACATTCGACTGCGACCCGCTCATCATCGGGCCTGGGATCAAGACGGGCGTCTCCATAAACATAGACAACCCCAGGGAGTTGGGAGCCGACAGGATAGTCAACGCGGCGGGGGCTTTGGCGCGTTATTCGCCGCCGTTGATAATAGTGGATTTCGGCACTGCGATAACCCTCGACGCGATTTCGGCGAAGGGCGAATACATCGGCGGGGTTATTGCGCCCGGCATGCGCCTCTCGCTCAACGCGCTGTACCATCACGCCGCCAAACTGCCGGAAGTGGAGATCGTAAAACCCGCCGCCGTCATCGGCAGGAACACGATAAGTTGCATGCAATCCGGCGCGTATTACGGGTTCGCAAGCCTCGTGGACGGGATAGTGAACCGGATGAAACCACTGCTGTCGCCGCCGGAGCCAACGGTCATAGCCACCGGAGGCGAGGCTCGCCTGGTGGCCCCAGCCTCCACGACCATAGAAAAGGTGGAGGACAACCTGACGCTGGAAGGTTTGCGGATTATCTACCACAGGAACAGGCCGAAGAAGGAAGATGGCGGGGAGTGACAGGGCGCGCTGAAGCTCTATTTGACCTTGCGGAACTGATCGGCGGTCATCCCGATGAGCTTCAAAAGTTTGCGTTCTACGCCGGGGGAAATATCCGTCCCGGCATGGCGGGGAACAGGAAAAGTGGCTTGGCCATTTGAAAAAATAACGTGGGAGCCTTTTCCCTGCCTAACGATATTATAACCAATCTTTCTGAGGCGGCGTTCGATCTCACGGAAAGAGTAAGGTATCTTAGGCTGTGGCGAGCAATGTTCTTACTTTGCGCTCAACCTCTATTTGCTCAAGGTGATAATCAAGCATCATCTCTACGACGTTTTTAAGTTCGGCCCTGGCCTCCTGCCGGGTAGAAGCCCACGCGAAAAGATGAGGATGACCTCTCACCTCGGCCAGATACCCTTCGCCATCTTTACGGACTATTATCTTCATGCCGCCATTTTACCCTAAGACGGAGTTTGATAACAGCGAAGGTCTCCGTCTACCACAGGAACCGGCCAAGGAAGGAAGACGGCGGGGAGTGACAGGGCGCACAGGGCCAGCGACCATTTTCAGGAAGCGCGTTCAAATAAAAAGGGGCACAGCATGCTGTGGCATGTCTTTAAATTGATATATAACGTCATTGGTTATAGAATGGCCTTATGATAAGGAGCTTCAAAAACAAGGAAGCGTCAAACATCTTCTATCGGGAGGCCAGCGCTAAGCTCCCCCCGGGTATCCAGCGGACAGCGAAAAAAAAGCTGAATATGCTCGACGCCGCCCTATCGCTTGACACGTTGAAACTTCCGCCGGGCAATCGGTTGGAGGCGTTGAAAGGAAAACGGGCAGGACAGCATAGCATCCGCATTAACGACAAGTGGCGTATCTGCTTTCGATGGGTGGAAGGGCATGCTCACGATGTTGAAATTTGCGATTACCATTAGCATGGGAGACCGGCTATGAAAAAAATGAAACCGATACACCCCGGTGAAATCCTGCTGGAGGAGTTTTTGGAGCCGATGGGAATCAGCCAAAACCTTCTTGCGCGGGAAACCGGGATGTCCCCTCGAAGGGTTAACGAGATCGTCCTGGGCAAGCGGGCTATCACCGGCGACACCGCCATCCGGTTGGGCAAATTTTTTGGCATCGAGCCGGAATTCTGGATGAACCTTCAATCCCGCTTTGACCTGGAGACGGCAGAGGATCAGTTCAACCACAAGGTGAAAATAGCCGTTGGACGGTACAAGGAATTGGTTAGGAAAACGGCGTGAAGCGGCAAAACGTTCCATCAAATAAAAAGGGGCACAGCATACTGTGCCCCTACGAAATCACCGCTATCAATAAAGCCGGGGTTTACCCCCGCCCCTGCTACCTCTTCCCCTTGCTGAACCTGCCTGCCCACTGTACGCCGGGCGTGTTGGGGTCGGTGGAGATATCCAGCTTGTAGTTGAAAGTCCCCATCAGGTACTCGTGCATGTGTTTGGCCGCGTTCTTGGCCTGGCCCATCGCAAGTATCACGGTGGAGCCGCCGGTTATCGCGTCGCCGCCTGCGAATACGCCCTTCTTGCTGGTGTGGCAAGTGGCGTGGTCAACCATGATGATGCCCCATTTGTTCACGCGCAAATCCGGCGTGACGGAGGGAATTACCGGGTTGACGTCGCAACCAAGCGAGAAGACCACCGTGTCTATCTCGTCAACAAAAAACTCGCCGGTGGGCATCGGTTTGCGCCGCCCGGACTCGTCCGGCTCGGACAGCTTCATCACCTCGCACTTGATGCCCTTGACGAAGTTTTTATCGTCCCCGATGAACTCCACGGGGCTGGAGAGCCACTTGAAGTCTATAAACTCCTGCTCGGCGTGTTCCAGCTCTTCGGTGCGGGCCGGGGCCTCGTCGCGTGACCTGCGGTAGTAGCAGGTCACTTTCACACCCATCCGTTTGCCGGTGCGTAACACGTCCATTGCGGTGTTGCCCGCGCCGATAACCGCAACCCGCTGGCCCTGGTACAAAGGCGTGGGGTATTTGGGGAAATGGTTGGCGTGCATCAGGTAGATGCGGGTGAGATACTCGTTGGCGGAATAGATGCCGTTGAGGTTTTCGCCTTTGATGCCAAGCATTTTTGGAAGCCCGGCCCCAGTGGAGATGAACACCGCGTCGAATCCTTCTTCGTTCAACAGTTCATCAAGCGTGAGTATCTTCCCGATAATCATGTTGTAGTAAATCTTGACACCCATGTCCACGAGCAGTTGCAGGTCTTCGTCAATGATCTCCAACGGCAGGCGGAAACGGGGGATGCCGTACACCATAACGCCGCCGCCCCTGTGGAACGCCTCGAAAATAGAGACATCGTGCCCCTTGACGCGAAGCTCGTACGCGCATGTCAACCCCGCAGGGCCTGCGCCGATGATCGCAACCCTCTTGCCCGTGGGGGCGGGTATCTGCGGCATACGGTCCAGCTTGTGCGCCCGTTCGTAGTCGGCCACGAACCGCTCCAGGTTGCCGATGCCCACCGGGTCGTTTTTCTTGCCCACGATGCACACGGCCTCGCACTGTTTGTCCTGCGGGCACACCCGGCCACAGGAGGCGGGTAAAAAGTTTTTCTCGCGGATCTTGCGCGCCGCGCCCGCCACGTCGCCCGCTTCCACAAGCGTTAAGAACGCAGGGATGTTTATTCCCACCGGACAGCCGCCGACACATTCCGGGCTTTTGCAGTGGATGCACCTGCTGGCCTCATCCATAGCCTGCGCCAGCGTGTAGCCCAGCGGCACTTCGTCCCAGTTGCCGATCCGCGCCGCCGCCTCTTGCAGGGGCAGGTGGTTCCTCGGCTTTTTCATCCGGTCTTTGGAAGAACCCTTCTTTTCATCAGCCATCGCCACTTACCCCCTATTCCTTAAGATACGCTTCTAAAGCGATCTTCTCTTTGTCCACAAACATCTTTTGGCGTTTCATCAGCTCGTCGAAATCCACGTCTTTACCGATGAAATCCGGCCCATGATAACAAGCGAATTTGGTCTTGCCGGCGACACTGACCCTGCATGCGCCGCACATTCCTGTGCCGTCCACCATGATGGCGTTAAGGCTGACCCAGGTCTGAACGTCCTTATCCTTGGTCATGTTGGTAACGGCCATCATCATCGGCACCGGGCCGACGGCCAGTATCATGGAGACTTTTTCCCGCGCCATGATCTTCTCCAGCGCATGTGTGACGAAACCTTGTATCCCCACGCTTCCGTCGTTGGTGGTGATAAAAACCTCGTCGCAAACCGCCTTAAGCTCGTCAACCATGATAAGCAGGTCTTTCTGGCGCGCGCCCACAATGCCGTAAACCTTGTTGCCGAGCGCTTTACAATCCTTCGCTGTGGGAATAACCGCGCCGGTGCCGTAACCACCGCCGATAACGACGGCGGCGCCGTCAAACTTGGCCACATGAGAGCGCTGGCCCAGCGGCCCGACGATGTCCTTGAAACAGTCGCCCACATTCTTGCGGACGGCCTCTGTGGATGTCCGTCCGGCGCCCATTATTATTATCTCAAGGTATCCCTTGTCCCTGTCCCAACCGGCGATGGACAGCGGCATCCGCTCGCTGATGTCGTTGGGCCGCATTATGACAAACTGGCCGGCCTCTATTTTCCTGGCGATCAGCGGAGCGTTGATCTTGAAATAAAACGTGTTGGGGCAAAGCTCCCGTTTCTCCAACACCTTGAAGTCCTGCCGGTATTTATCGTCACTCATAGCGCCTTTGTCCTGTTCGCCTTCGCCGTGCTGGCAGTAATGGAGCTGTTTCTCCGCCTCGCTTCGCACTATGAACGCGTTGTCCCAGTTAAAGTTGTCCGTCCCCAGTATCGCACGGAACGCATTGTGGGTCTTGTCCACCTGTTCCGGCGTGAAATATGAATTGCGCGCGCCTTTTCCAAGCGCCCGCACTGCGTGCCGCCGGACGAGAGGCGATGGATCCGATACGGCCTTGAACAGGCTGTCGAACATCGCAGACCGATCCGCCGGGGAAGCATTGCCGTAGGGTATCCTGTTGAACATCCTGCCGATGCAATAAAGCGCGGCGGCCTTTAGCTGGTGGTTTTTTGCGCCGGTGTGTTTGATAACCTTGGGTAACGTCTTGAAAATCATCGGATCGCGAAAGTTGCCCACGGCCAACAGCATGTTTATCTGCGCGTAGTCATCGCCGCTCTTCGCGTCCATCTCGGCAAGCAACGGATCAACCGCTGACGCGCCGATGAACCCAATGGCGCGGGCGAAATGCTCTGCGGATTCCGCATCCGCCTCGGCCAGTTGCGCGAGAAGAACCCCGGTAACGTCGCCGCCCAACGAGGCTAACGTTTTTTCCGACCGGGCGATTATCACACCCAGGTCCAGGTCATCGGCATGATCTTGGTAAAACAGAGAGACAATAGCCTCGGCGAGGCGTGTCTTCTCCTCTGGCGTGAAATCTTTTGTAGACTCCACAGCGGTCAGCGCCGACTTTTGGTCGGACACAGACCGTCCGGCTAACTTCGCCGTCAACTCTTTGATTCTATCGGTCATTCACAAAGCTCCCCACAAAGTCGAGACCACAAATGTACGCCTTGTTAAAACTTTTCATGGCAGGAAAGCAAATGATACATGGAAACGAAAGTATCATCAATCAACTTTTCAGCTTTTCTATGACAAACTTAGCCGTGGCGTTTTGCCACCTTGTCCCTTTTTGGGCGCATATCCGCTTCCCCGTGGTCGCTGACCCCTGGTGAAGTGACAAGATTGGCGCGGACTCCCCCCCCCTTTTTTCTCCTTTCCTATTTTCCCGCCCCTTCTTATAATCGGGATGGTAGAATTGCTAATTACGGCGCCGTAGCCAAGTGGTAAGGCAGAGGTCTGCAAAACCTCTATTCAGCGGTTCAAATCCGCTCGGCGCCTCCATTTTCACGCCACTCAAGACAACCTCCGCCGGCGGTTTTTAATGGATGACTCCGGTTTGCGTCACTCAAGGATTGCGCTGACGATCATCCGCGCCCTTGCGGAAAAATCGTGGCGCGACAGGCTCCCCACGTTCGCATCGTCGTTGGCGTATACGACCATCCTCTCGCTTGCGCCGCTCACGGCGGTCTCCCTTTCCGCCTTCTCGTCGTTCAAAGGGTCGAAGACTGCGGTTACCAGCTTCATCTTCCAGTGGCTTTTGCCCAACGAAGAGCTTGCGCGGATCATCGGCAAGAACATGGACGTGTTTTCCGCCAACGCCGCGTCCGTCTCCATATTCGGCGTGATAACGTTCGCGCTTATTGCGGTGTGGGTGATGGGCACTGTGGAATCCGCGTTCAACATGATCTGGAAAGCGCCGAAGGGCAGGCCGTTTTTCAACCGGTTCATAACCTACTGGACGGCCATAACGTTCGCCCCGGTACTTATCGCCGCATCCGTTGCGGTCACCGCAAGCCTGCATTCCATGATGGCAAGCGGGGCCATCCACGAGTATTCGGCCACCTATAAAACCCTTCTGCGTGTCTCGCCCTACCTATTCACATGGACGGCGTTTGCGCTGGCGTACAGGCTCATCCCCAACGTGAAGGTGAGAATGGGGCCGGCGTGGACAGGGGCGTTTGTGGCGGGCCTGATGTTTGAGGCGGCCAAACGCGGGTTCGACTACTACCTGCGCGCCTTCGCCGGGTACGACAAGATTTACGGCGCGATTTCGGTGATACCGGCTTTCCTGTTGTGGCTTTATGTCACATGGCTGATCGTGCTGTTCGGCGCGGCCCTAGCTTATATTATCCAGCATCGGGACGAACTGGACGCAGGAGAGGGGAATGCCGCATACATGCCGTTTTACGCCATGTCGCTAATCGCGCTTGCCGTGCGGGATTACGAGGATGGGGCGGCGCCCATGAACCCCGCGAGGGCGAAAGAGGAAATCGGGATGAAGGCGGACTTGTACGAGACGGTGACAGACATCCTGCATGAGCTTGAAGTCATCGAATTCGTTGATAGGGGCGTGGGAAGTTTCATGCTCAAAAAGCCGCCGGAAACGGTGAAAGCCGGGCCTTTGTTGATGAGCCTTGCAGGATCGGGGCTGGACATTCCCCCTGCGCGCAAGGATGGAGCCGATGAAGCGTTGCGGCTGTTTTTCGAGAAGACGCGAAAAGCCGCGTTATCCGACGCGGAGTATGTGACCCTGCTGGAACTGGCGGGGAGGAAGAGGGGAGGATAGGGGACGAGGCTTAGCGTAAGCATGTAATTAACGCTCGGCGGGGTGTTCTTCACCCCGCCGTCTTTGTTTATCGAAGAGATTGTATTAGGAGTCCGAGGTGAAGAACACCTCGGACGGCGGCAATGGCGTTACGCAAATGTCTCCAATAAAAGGGATATCCCCCTACCCCAACAGCTTTAGCAGTATCGCCTTCTGTGTGTGCAACCTGTTCTCGGCCTGATCCCATACGACGGATGCGGGGCTGTCCATGACCTCCGATGTTATCTCCTCCTCCCGGTGCGCGGGAAGACAGTGCATTATCATCGCTCCGGGCCGGGCCTTTTGCGCCAAAGCCGAATCTATGGTGAACCCTGCGAAGGCTTTGCGCCTTGCCTCTGTCTCGTCATCCTGTCCCATGCTCACCCATGTGTCGGTGTACAACACGTCCGCGTCTTTTGCGGCGGCGTTTGGGTCGTGGACGATTTCCAGCCTGGCCCCGCTTTTTTGGGCAAGTCCCTGCGCCTCGGCGACCACCCGCCCGTCTGGCGCGTACCCATTTGGGCACGCAACGGAAAGGTTAAGCCCCATCACGGCGGAGCCTAACAACCACGAATGCGCCACGTTGTTGCCATCGCCGATGTAGGCGACCTTCACGCCGTCAAGACTCCCCCGTTTCTCCACGATGGTGAACATGTCGCTTAATATCTGGCAGGGGTGGTACATGTCTGTGAGCGCGTTGATGACCGGTATCGAAGCGGCCCTTGCAAGTTCCTCCGCCTCTTCGTGGCCGTATGTGCGTATCACGAGCGCGTCCAGGTAACGGGAAAAAACCTTCGCCGTGTCCGCCCTGGTTTCGCCACGGCCCATCTGTATCTTGTCGCCGGACAGCACCACCGCCTGAGCGCCAAGCTGGTGTATCCCCACTTCGAAGGATATCCGTGTGCGCGTGGAGGATTTGTTGAAAAGCATCCCCACACTTTTGCCTTCCAGCAGGCGATGAGGTTTGCCATCTTTGTTCTCTTTTTTCAGCCGGGCAGTGGTTTCCAGTATCCCGGCCACTTCGTCCCGCGTGAAATCCGGGATCCGCAGAAAATCCCGTTTCATACTCCCAACACCTCGCCAAGAAGCGCTAACGCCTTGTCCATCTGCGCCTGCGTAATGTTAAGCGGTGGCAGGAGCCGGATAGTCCGCTCGTTGGCGCAGTTGACCAGCAGGCCGCGCAAGGCCAACTCGGCCACATATTGGCCGCATGGAGTGTCCAGCTCTACGCCGATCATCAACCCCGCTCCCCGGACATCTTTTATCATCGGCGATTTTTTCTTCATCGCGTTAATCCGTTTCATGGCATATGCGCCCAGCTTGCGGACGTTGCCCAGCAGTCCTGGTTTCAAAAGCTCCTCAAGCGTAGCGATGGCCGCAGAACATGCCAGCGGCCCCCCGCCGAACGTGGCGGCATGGGTTCCGGGAACCAGGCTTTTGGCGACTTCTTCTTTTGCGAACATGGCGCCCATCGGGAACCCGCTTGCGATGCCTTTGGCCATCGTGATGATGTCGGGCTTTACGCCATAGTTTTCCCACGCGAAAAGCCGCCCGGTGCGCCCGAACCCCGTCTGAACCTCGTCGAAGATCAGAAGGATGTTCTGCGACGCGCAAAGCTTTGCCAGGCCCTGTATGAACTCCTTCGTCCCGACTCTCACGCCGATCTCTCCCTGTATAGGCTCCACGATAACCGCGCAGGTTTTCCCCGTGATGGCGCGTTTGACGGCGGACAGGTTGTTGAACGGGACATGCGTCACACCGGGGAGCATGTCGCCGAACCCTTCATGATATTTTTTCTGCCCCGTCATGGACAACGACCCCATCGTGCGCCCGTGGAACGAACCGTCAAAAGCGATTATATCCGTCCGGCCAGGGTCGTGCGCGTCTGTGGAACTGCGCCGCGCAAGCTTTAGCGCCGCCTCGTTTGCTTCCGTCCCGCTGTTGCAGAAGAACAGCCTGCCGGGGTAGAGCTTTTTGAGCAGGGCCTTGCCGTACAGCGTCTGCGGCTCCGTATAGTAGATGTTGGACGTGTGCCACAGCGTATCAAGCTGTTTCTTGACAGAGCGCGACACGGCGGGCGGGCAATGGCCCAGGTTGTTGACCGCAAGGCCCGCGAAAAAATCGAGATATTTATTCCCGTCCGCGTCCCATGCATACGCCCCTTTGCCTTTTACGAGGGCGATTGGCTGTCTGCCATAGTTGGGTGTCAGAGCTGACTTGGCGGCGTCCATGATCTTCTTGTCTTTCATCATTCTCCTTTAACGGGCTTCGTGGCGCGTGAACCATGCTTATTTTATATAAAGCGCGGCCTGTTTTGAAATTAAAACACTATGTAGCCTAATTCCCCGCCACGATCCCCGTTCGCCCCGCAACAGCCATCATGTGATAAAATGACGCCATATAAGGGAGGCCGTTATGTTGGATATTCATAAGAAAATAATAATTGACGAAAATAAAAAGCCGGTCGCCGTTCAGATACCTATCAAGGAATTCGAGCGTTTGGAGGAGTTGGTGGAAAATTATGGGCTGGCGAAATTGATGGATGAGGTGAAAGATGACGAACGGCTTTCACTGGAAGACGCAAAAGGATTTTATCAGTCGCTAAAATAGAATGTGGAAAGTCGAATATACCAGGCGTTTCCTTAAAGAGCTTTCCAGTTTGCCCAAAGAAATACGGGCAAGAGCCGAAGAAATAGTTTTTAATGAAATGTCATCCCGCAATCCCTTCGACCTCGGATACGTCGAACGAATGAAGGGTTACCCGGACAAGTATAAAATCCGTTTGGGAAACTACAGGATAGGCGTCACGATAGATAAGGGTAATAACATAATTATTCTCCAACGTGTCGCGAACCGGAAAGATATCTATAAGACATTCCCCTAGAGTCCACGCTATTTACCCAATCCCAACCCCCTGCTTCCCTGTATAGACCGGGGACATAGATAACACATGTTCGGGGAAGAGAGATGCGACCCCATCGTTGACTTATGCAAAGCTCTCGTTGCCGAGGAGGGGGGGGGGATAAGGGTGGGAAACCTAAAAGGCGCTATGCGCGCGGGCCGGGTTCAGGCTATAATTCCAAAGTCTGCGGAGAGGTGACCGAGTGGTTGAAGGTGCACGCCTGGAACGCGTGTGTACGGGAAACCGTACCGGGGGTTCGAATCCCCCCTTCTCCGCCATTTTTTCCCCCGCATTCCGGCCTCATGGAGTCGCTGGATTGCGATGGTCAGCAGGGGCGGTTTTCGTAATAACAGACCCCATCATATAACGTTTCAGGACAACAGGATGAACAGCCACGGCGGTTTCACGCTTATTGAGCTGATAATGGTCATTATCATCCTTGGCATCTTGAGCGCCGTGGCCATTCCCAAGTATATTGACCTGCAGGTGGAAGCCCGCGCCGCCACCGCTGACGGGATTTTGGGCGCAGTCGCATCCGCCTGCGCGGTCAATTACTCCGCCGTGCAGACGAAAACGGCCCCACCGCCGGTCATCTCGTCATGCGCCGCTATCAACGGGGCGATAACCGGATCCGGCGTGACCATAGGCGCGGGGTCGGGCGTGAGCGAGTGTTCATTCAACGTTGGCGCAAGCGTCTTCTCGTTCACCCTTACGCCGGAAACAGCCGCAGGGCCATGTAGCGTGGCGAAAACGGCTGGGAAGTGGCCAGGATAAGTTCCCCCCTTCCGTTACTTCTTCCTTCAAGCTCTCCATTTTAATAACGCAGGGCAGAGGTTCCGTCTTTTACGCCAGATCGGATGAAGCATCCGTCCCGGAGCCTGATAAATGCGGCATATCGCCTGCTTTTATATTGTGATAATTTAGTTTCATGTCAAAGACATCGAAGATTTGGGCGCAAAAGGCGCGGTACGACCTGGAAACGGCGGAAAGCATGTTGCGGGAGGGCAGGTTTATCTATGTGCTTTTCTGTTGCCAACAATCCATTGAAAAAATTCTAAAGGCTCTTTTGGCGGACAAAACCGGCGAAATGCCGCCTCGCATTCATAATCTGTCTCGTCTCGTCGAGTTTCTTAAATTGGAATTGCCGCCTGTCCGCGCTCAGTTTCTTGGCGAACTGTCCGATTATTACATTCAGTCCCGCTACCCCGATGAGATAGAACTGGAAGGCGAACTTATCACCAAAGAGCAGGCTGTCGCTGTTTTAGATAATACAAAGGAGACATTCCTATGGTTGTCCTCTCTGCTACGTTAGAGCGTCGCGCCCGTGAAGCGGCGCTTGAATTTTCCAATTATTACCCTGTCCGCGCCGCGTATGTTTTTGGTTCTCACATCACGGGGACGGCGGATGAATTAAGCGATATTGATCTTGGCGTCTTCGCGGAGGGGGTGGAGAGCTTGTCTGCGGTGAAAAGGGCTCAAACCATATCCCGCGTCCAACTAAAAACTGGTTTCGATATCGAGTTTCATGTTTTCCCCGCCTGTTCATTCGATGATCTTGATTCCGCCAGTTTCGCCGCATATGTCCGGCGGCACGGAGCGGCGGTGGACATCGGGCGGTAATTTTTCCATAGAGACCTGACACCCGATGATTAAAGCCGTCAACGCCTCCCAAATGCGCGACATGGATAGGCGAGCCATCGAGGAGATAGGTGTGCCCGGCCTTGTCCTGATGGAAAACGCCGGGTTTGCCGTCGTCCGCGCCATCCGCGAAAAAATACCGGAGATACGAGGTTCCCGCGTCAACGTCTTCGCGGGCAAAGGGAACAACGGCGGGGACGGGTTCGTCGCCGCCCGTCACCTGATGAACGCAGGGGCGGATGTCACCGTGTTCCTCGTGGTGGAAAAGGCCGATGTCAGGGGCGACGCAAAGGTGAACCTCGACGCGTTCATCGCGATGGGCGGTAAGGTGAAGGAGTTCCTGATTGAACGCCACATAAAAAACTTCAAGCTCAAGTTCGCTCATACCACCGTGGTTGTAGACGCGCTTCTGGGAACCGGCGCCACGTCCGCCCCCAAAGGGTTCTACGCCAGGGTTATAGAGGTGATTAACGCGATGGGCAGGCTCAAGGTGGCCGTGGACATCCCATCCGGCGTTTTGGCCGATAGCGGCGTTGTCCCAGGGGTGTGCTTCAAGGCCGATGTCACAGTGACATTCGGCTCACCTAAAGTGGGGATGTTGATCTACCCGGCGCGTTCAAACGTGGGGGAGCTGATTGTGGCGGACATTTCAATACCCGCCAGGATATTGAACGAATCACCGTGCGTGGCATACGTCCCGGAGGCTCGTGACATCCGGGCCATGCTCCCAAAACGTCCGGCGGACGCGCACAAGGGGCTGTTCGGCCATCTTCTTATGGCTTGTGCCTCCACAGGGATGGGTGGCGCGGGGGCGCTGGCGGCGTTGTCCGCATTGCGGGCGGGGACGGGGCTTGTGACGTTGGCGGCGCCGTCGGGTGTGGCCTCGGCATACGAGACGGGGGCGATGGAGGCCATTGGCCTTCCACTCCCGCAGACGGAAGGCGGAGGGATAGCCGAAGATGCGTTCGCCCGGTTCATGTCAGCGATTGAAGGGAAGAGCGCGGTCCTCATCGGGCCAGGCCTGGGGCAAGACCCGTCCACGGGCCGTTTCGTCCGCAGGGTTGTGGCGCAGGTTGAAAAGCCGCTCGTGCTGGACGCCGATGGGCTCAACCTCATAAGCGACGACATAAGAGTGTTGAAAAATAGCAAGGCTCCCACAATAATCACGCCACATCCCGGCGAGATGGCGCGGCTTGTCAAAAAGACGGCGATACAGGTCCAGTCCGACAGGCTTGGCGAGGCGTTGTCGCTGGCGCGTGAAACCGGCGCGGTGGTCGTGTTGAAAGGCGCTGGCACAATCATCGCGCTCCCCGACGGCAGGGCCTTCATCAACCCTACAGGCAACAACGGC
>Ga0315281_10007853_pt1 | contig 14942 bp, 9 predicted proteins | sample YL17G07_0_MG_FD_204540 | JGI IMG/M metagenome (GOLD analysis project Ga0315281, IMG submission 204540) | Sediment microbial communities from Yellowstone Lake, YNP, Wyoming, USA - YL17G07_0 | ecosystem: Environmental > Aquatic > Freshwater > Lake > Sediment | place: USA: Wyoming | collected...
CATGTTGATCCAGCGAGGACCGAACTCATGGGAATAGAGTTGAATCCATCCTTCGTTGCTGGCGATCGCCGTCACCCGGTCGTTACCCAGTTGATGCCAGTGACGGTTGGTTTTTCCAAACAGATGGGTGTCCCACGTGGCACGGGGGTCGCGCACATGGTCAATTTCATATCGAAACGCCGGGAGGCCAAACTCGTCCCGCACCCAGCGCCCGAAAATCCCGCCGTCCCGCGGGTCGTCTGGCGTAAGTTGAGCGGAGGTATGAACTCCCCCCGGCAACGTGACCGGAAGGCTGTTCGCGGCCGCTGTCCCTGCCAGTCCTCCCGCCGTACCCTTCAAGAAAGAACGCCTGTTCATACGTCCTCCTCCTTGGCTGAGTCCCACGCTCCAAGCGGCGGCTTAAATTCTCCGACGAGTATTTACGAGATGCAGTAGAAGTCTTTGCTCCGCCAGAGTCCCGAAACCGATAGTTTTTCTCAGACCCATTCCAACAGGATGGCAATTTCGTCCTCGGTAGGATACTTGCCACGAGTGGCTCTCCGGGTGCAGCGAATGAACACGGGCGTCGCCTCCGCCGTCCGGACGGGGTAGTTTCCTTCTGTCCAGGCAGGTCCTCATCCATGGTTCAATGCCGCACAGTCTAGCACGGCTTCACGAGTGAATCTGAGCCCAACCGTAGCTCGCATGAATTCCACGGGGTGTCCAACATGAGTCCCCTGACTTTCAGCGCCCTTTTTGAGCCGCGCTATCACCGCCTGATTGACCTGGTGAAGTCCAAGACCCAAGCCAAGGTCTGCCTGCATACGTGCGGAGCAACTTACTGGATACGGCAGAACCTTGTGGACGTGGGAATGGATGTAGTTCACCTGCTGCAGCCCACCGCGCTGAGGAATGATGATGCCCTCCGCATCAAGCGCGAATTCGGAGATCGCCTAACATTTGTCGGCGGTTTGCGGTGAGATCAAATGTCTCAATCCTCCTGAACTACGACAAATCACCAACAAAAAGTGACCGATTGCTCTGAAATCGCTCACTCTCTAATTGACAAATCCCTAACAGCAGCCTAGGCTGAGAAGTCGAGTCATAGATCGCATGAAGGACCGATCATTGGCTGACGTGGGGCTGGCGTTTGGGGTTTTGCCTTTCATTGGACGTGGCTGCCGATGGCAAGACCATGGGAGTCTTTTCGACCGAGACGGTGCTCGAGGGGCTCCTGGCGGTTGTCCGCCAAGCTCTGCGGCATTAAGCCTTGGGTTGGGTAAGCACACTCGCGGCTTCGCCCTTGGCCGACCCTGGTCATGCCGATGTTCGCCGCAATGAACTGGCGACCCCCTGGGGTCGCTGGGCGGCCTCGGACTGCTCAGTTACCACCGAAGGAGTCGGTAAAATTATGGGGACCGGTTCGGATTCTCAATCCGCTTCTCAATTCCCGCAAGCAGAGCCCAGCCTTGGGCTAGATTCGATAACCACCCTGATTAAGGCCCAGCTTTCCGTCAATCTCCAGACCGGTGAGCTTTCAGGGGATAGAATCCAGAGTACCGTCCGCACCATCGGGGATCTGGAAGGAATCTTCCGCGACGAGGAAGCTCGTCAGGCATTGGACCCGAGCACCCTGGTTTATCGCGTGCAAGCCTTCCTGCCGGTGGAGGAAGGTGAAGAAGGCGGACTGTTTTGGGGAACGACCTTCCTCGAACCCGGTCGCGTGGGGGATGAGTACTTCATGACCAAGGGCCATTATCATGCCAAGCGAGCCCGAGGTGAGTACTACCTGACCCTCCAAGGAAGTGGGGGGTTGATTCTGATGGACGAGGAACGCCGGACGACCTGCGAGGCGATGCGGCCCCGTACACTGCATTACATACCAGCCCACACGGCGCATCGGGTGGCCAACACGGGCGAGTCGCTGCTGGTATTCTTGGCCTGCTGGCCGAGCGACGCAGGACATGACTACGCAGCGGTGGCCCGCCAGGGATTCAGCGCGCGGCTGCGGAAGGTGGGAGGGATTCCCACACTGGTGGAGGAGCGATGAAAGCGCTCGCTGTGGACCTGGGGGGAAGTCATGCAACTTGCGCATTGGTCGAAGACCGAAGGATTCTGGCTTCCCGCACAGTGTCAACCGATAAGACGGCCGGCTTGAGACCCGTATTGCCTCTTCTGGGCGCAACCCTCAACGCAATACTTTCTGACACGCCAGGGCTTGGCGCAGATTGTGCCGGGCTGGCGTTCAGTTTCTGCGGCCTTGTGGATTACGCCCAACATCGCATCTTGTCCACCAATGCCAAGTACGATGACGGCCCCACGCTGGACCTGGTCGCATGGTGCCGAAAGGAATTCGACCTTCCGCTGAAGATGGATAACGACGCGCGTCTGGCGCTACTCGGCGAATGGTATGCCGGGGCGGCGCAGGGATACGACGACGTCGTCATGATCACACTGGGGACGGGCATCGGTGGCGCTGCGATGATGCAGGGGCGGCTATTCCGGGGAAAACACTCGCAAGCAGGATGTTTGGGAGGCCATATACCGGTTTGCTTCGATGGCCGCATCTGCACGTGTGGGAACGTGGGTTGTGCCGAAGCCGAGGCGTCTACGGTGGTGTTGCCCGAGGTGTGCAGGAGCCACCCGGGCTTCGAGTCGAGCGCCCTCGCCGGAGATGAGCCGATCACTTTCGAAAAGCTCTTTCGCCATGCGAGCCTGGGCGACCGGGTGGCTATCGAAGTTTGCGATCGCTGTCTGCGGGTCTGGGGAACGCTCCTCGTTGCTCTCATCCACGCCTACGATCCGGAGATTATCGTCATCGGTGGCGGCGTTATGAAGAGTGCATCCCGGATTTTGCCCTTCCTGCAGTCCTATGTCGAACGCTACGCCTGGACCCCCTGGGGAAAGGTCAAAGTATGCAGCGCCCAGCTTGGGAATGATGCTGCGCTCTTGGGAGCGGTGCCCCTGCTCGAAGGCTTGGCCGATCTATGAGCCCACAGAGCACTTACGACAAACTCCCTACGGTGCCCGTCAGCTCGTCTTCCGCCGAGTGCGCGGTGGGCTGGGAAAAAGTGCTCGAACGTCTGGGAAGTTGCCAGCCGGGAATTCTGTGCGTCGAGTGCTATCCCGGTGTCGAAGTGGAAGCCATCGAGCATGCCCTGGTCAACGCCTTAAAACCGTCGCAAGTCTTTCGCTCGAGTGAAGCCCTGAAGCCCCCCCAGGAATTAGAGCGTGTGTTGGCCCCAATCCTCACCGATGATCCGGTCTTCGGGCGCATGAACGGGTTTCGGGTCGAGGATTTCATGAATCCTCGCAAGCTCGCTTGTACTTGCGACCAGATCAGACGGACCGAAGGTTGGATATTGGTCATCGGAACCGGGGCCGCGCTGATGGCTCCCCAAGCCGACGTCCTCGTCTATGCCGACTTGGGGCGCTGGGAAATCCAGCAGCGACAACGGCGAAACGAAATTCCCAACTTGGGCGCCGACAACCAGCACGAGCGGGCGTCGCTCAAATACAAGCGTGCCTTTTTCGTCGACTGGCGCGCTGCCGACCGGCTGAAAAAGGAGCTTTTCTCCAAAATCGACTTCTTGCTGGACACCCATGATCCGCACAACCCCAAGTTGGTCGCCGGGGAACTGATCCGCCGCGCCTTGCGGACGGTCGTGAAGCGCCCGTTTCGCCTGGTGCCTTTTTTTGATCCCGGTCCCTGGGGCGGGGAGTGGATGCGGCGCGTGTTTGACCTTCCCAACGACGCTCCCAACTTCGCATGGTGTTTTGATTGCGTGCCGGAGGAGAATAGCCTGCGGCTGGGCTTTGGGACAGTTAGTGTGGAGATTCCTTCCCTCAACCTCGTTTTCTTTCATCCTCGAGAACTGCTCGGCGAAGCCGTGCATGGCCGTTTCGGCACGGAGTTCCCGATCCGATTCGACTTCCTGGACACGATGGACGGCGGAAACCTGTCCTTGCAAGTCCATCCTTTGACGGAATACATCCAGGAGCAGTTCGGTATGCCTTACACGCAGGATGAGAGTTACTACCTCCTGGATGCGAAGGACGGTGCCGGTGTGTTTTTGGGGCTTCAGGAGCATATTGATCCCAGAGAGACGGTGGAGGCTCTTGCTCGGGCGCAGCAAGGCACCTGCCCATTTCCCGCCGAAGCGTTTGTGAACCGCTGGCCGGCCAGGAAGCATGACCACTTCCTGATCCCGGCGGGGACGGTGCATTGCTCCGGAAAAAACTGCATGGTGCTTGAGATCAGCGCCACACCCTACATCTTTACATTTAAGTTATGGGACTGGGATCGGCTGGATTTGGAGGGTCGGCCACGGCCCATCCATTTCGAGCATGGGCGCCGGAATATTCAGTGGGATCGGACCACGGAATGGGTTCGCAAGAATCTCGTGAATCGCGTGCAGGGGGTCGGGCAAGGGGACGGATGGTGCGAAGAGCGAACGGGGTTGCACGAGCGGGAATTCATTGAAACGCGCCGCCACTGGTTCACCGGGAAAGTAGCACACGATACGCAAGGAGGCGTGAACGTTTTGAATCTTGTGGAAGGCCCGGAGGTTGTGGTGGAAAGCCCGGATCGCGCCTTCGAGCCGTTTATGGTGCATTACGCTGAGACCTTTATCGTGCCAGCGGCGGTGGGTCGGTATACGATTCGACCTGCCCAGGCGGGCCGATGTGCCACGATCAAAGCTTATGTCAGGACGAATCCATGACCATTGATTCTGGCCTGGATATTCGAGTCAAGCAGAATCCTCTGGGCTTCGAGTTTGGACCTGGAGTGTTCGGGCCGGAGCCCGAGTACCGAAGTCTAAATTCCATCCGCCGAAGCCTCTGCGACCCTTCTTGCGACGGCCCCGATCCGGTGTACGCCATCGTGATGGACGTGGGGAAGATGGAGGATCGCCAGGAACTCCAGGCGCGTTCGCTCCTGTTCGGAGTTGTCACCTTTGCGTCGGGGCGGCTGGGGAGGGAGCCGGTTCGCAGCCAGGGCCACGTGCACCGTGTGGCCCTCCACAGCGGCTGGTCTCCGCCGGAGCTCTACGAGATTTGGGCAGGCCGAAGTGTGATCTACATGCAGGAATCTGCGTCTGACGATCCCGGCCGTTGCTTCGCGGTGACCGCGGGGCCCGGCGAGGTGGTTGTGGTGCCTCCAGGTTGGGCCCACGCGACTCTCAGCGCCGCGCCGGAAACTCCCCTGACGTTTGGGGCGTGGTGCGACCGCGACTATGGTTTTGAGTATCAGCAAGTGAGGGCGCGGGGAGGCCTCGCATGGTATGCGCTGCTCGGTGAGGACGGTCGGCTTGAATGGTACCGGAATCCAAACTACCTCCCGAGGGAACTCTGCCTCGGCCCTCCACGTGACTACCGCGAATTGGGACTCGAAATAGGTACGCCCATCTACACCCAGTTTGAGAAGAACCCGGCGGCCGTGCAGTGGGTGTCAGAGCCAGCGCTCCTGGCCCGGGAGTGGGAAGGCTTCACCCCTTGCTACCCGGAACACTTTGTGCAGCGGTCGGCATCCAATTCGGAGAGAGAGGCAAAATCCTAGTTGCCCGGCGTGTTTCACCCTGTGGAGATCTCTTCCAAATGCTCCTGATCACGAGTCCGACGACCCACCGAAACTGATTGGCTTGAAGTCGGAACGAGTGATCAGCTTTATCCAGTAATCGCGATCGGGATCATTTTGGAATTGTGATCGGCACACTCCGGAATCCGCAGGGCAAGTGCAGTCTAGTGCAGGGATGGCATCAATCTATGGAGGATTTCAAGATGAAAAGATGGGTTTTCACCATCCCCGCAATAGCCGCCCTCGTCGTCGCCCACGCCAGCCTTTATGCACAAATGGACAAAGGCCAAGGTGTAAAGGTCACCCGCGTTCCCGATGGAGGCATACAACCTCAGATTGCCATGGACGATCAGGGAATCGTCCACATGATCTACTTCAAAGGAGACCCGACCCAGGGAGACATTTTCTACGTGCGCTCGAAGGATTGGGGCGCGACTTTCTCCTCTCCGATACGAGTTAACCGCGAGCCGGGGACGGCCGTCGCAGCTGGAACGATTCGAGGTGGGCGCATGGCAATCGGGATAAACGGTCGCGTCCATGTGGCTTGGAATGGATCGGCTAAATCTTCGCTCCGGGGGCCCCTGATTCCGAATATGCCGAGCAACAGCCCCTATAACGGCCTACCCATGCTTTACGCGCGACTCAATGGGGCGGGCACAGCTTTCGAACGCGAGCGCAATTTAATGAGACTCACTTTTGGGCTCGATGGGGGTGGATCAGTTGCGGCCGATCGCTCGGGTAACGTCTACGTCGCTTGGCATGGCAAACGGCCAGGAGACCCCGACGGGGAGGCGGGGCGAAGCGTTTGGATTGCTCGCTCCCGCAACGGAGGACGGGACTTCACTCCCGAATCCCGGGCGTATAAGGAACCGACCGGGGCCTGCGGCTGCTGCGGTTTGAGCATCTTTACGGGAAGTAATGGGACGGTCTACATTTTGTATCGGACTGCCAAGGAAATGGTGCATCGAGACATTTACCTTCTGGTGTCGAAGGATGACGGCAAAACCTTCACCGGCCGACTGGTGGATAAGTGGAACATCGGGGGATGTCCGATGAGCGCGATGGCCTTTGCACAAGGCCCAGGGTTCATTGTTGCGGCCTGGCAAACAGAAGAGCAAGTCTTCTACGCTACCCTTGATCCGACTAACGTGCGAATGTCAAACCCTATCCCCGCACCGGGGACTGGGAAATTCAGAAAGTACCCTGCCCTGGCTGTAAACACACAGGGTGACACGATTCTGATTTGGACTGAAGGGACAGGCTGGGGAAAAGGAGGATCCCTGGCTTGGCAGATTTACAGCCGCGAAGGAAAACCCCTCGGGGAGAGTGGCTCTGTTGCTGATCTACCGGCGTGGAGTTTCGGGGCGGCTTTTGCCAGGCCCGACGGCGGATTCACTCTCGTCTACTGATTGGAAACGAAGTCGAGAGCAACATCATGGCCTTAAAGAAGGCGAGTGTGGTAAAGGAAGGCTCGACCCACGCGCCGCTGAGCAGGTCGGTGCAGGGAAGCTTCCTTGCGGCGATCCCACACAGGGGTTAGGGGCAGCGTGGCGCGCGCCTGGGGAGCAAGCTATGTCCAGCAAAAACGAGATTAACCTGCGGGAGCAATGGATCGCGGAGCAGTTGCTCCGCACGGGTTCAATAACCGTCGAGCAGATCTGCAAAGAGTCTGGGGTTTCCTTAGCTACGGCGCGAAGGGACCTCCGGAACCTGGAGCAGCAGGGCCGTTTGCGGCGCAACTACGGGGGAGCAGTCTCCGTCGAACCGCTCATGTATGAGCACTTCCGGCAGGCCTCAAGTTACAAAGAACAAATCGAAAAGCATGCCAACGAGAAGCGCTGCATCGCACTGGCCGCGGCGCAATTGATTTCCGATGGGGACACGATCGTGCTGACGTCAGGAACAACCACCAACCAGGTGGCCCGCTGCATTCCGGAAGGTCGGGAGGTCACGGTCGTCACGGGCACGGTAAACGTCGCCATGGAACTCTGCAACCGGCCAGGAGTGAGCGTGTTTGTGACCGGGGGATTCCTGCACGGAGGGTGGTTTTCCTTGGCGGGTCCGGAGGCTGCCCAGGCGCTGAGTCGCATTTTCCCCGACAAGGCATTCATCGGGGCCAATGGGATTCATCCCGATCATGGTGTGACGGCTTATCACCCGGACGAAGCCGCCTTCAACAACGTCATGGTACGTCAATCGCGAGAGAAGATTGTCGTCGCCGATCACAGCAAATTCGGTGTCATCGCCACCCACCTGATCTGTCCCATCAGGGATATAGATTTAATTATCACAGACACAGGTGCGAGCGACGAAGCCATCGCAAGCTTTGTCCAAAAAGGCATCCAAATCCGCAGGGTCTGACTCGGGTTCAGCCCCTCACGATCCTAGCGATTTCGATGTGTGAAGTATGCCAGGACGCCCAAATCCATCTCAAGGTACTGCTAGAATCGAGCGCCAGTCATTGGACTTCTTTGGTGACCATGGGATCACATCGTCGCTTCCCTCACCTACTCTCAATCTCACGTCGTGATTTCGTCCGCTGGTGTGGCATGCCACTGGCTGCGGGAATAACCAGGCCTTTGCAGGCAGACCTGCTCAGGCTATTCCCTGATCGCACGGGCTCAGGAGCGTGCTCCGCGAACTCAGGGGCCGAGTATCGTCTCACCCCACACTACCGTGCCCAATCCCCTCTTGACGAGGTCATCCGCCACACCCAGCCCGGGCTTGACGCTTATGATACGGAGAAGTACGCGGAGGAAGTCGCCGCGGTCTTGGCAGGATGGAGCTCGGCTCTATGCCAGGATCCGCCCGATGCCCGCTCGATTGCGAAGTTCCTGTCCATTGACCTTGCTGCAACCCCTCTTCAATCGGGGGAAGAGGTGCCTTTGCGGACCGACAGCAGCCTGCGAGTCTGGCGAGGGCGCTTCCCTCCTCAGTCAACTCTCAGGCGGGACACCTTCGTGCGGGGCCTCGAGTTGCTCTTTGACAGCACATGGAGACTCCGGACCGCGGAGTTTGAGGTAGCTAGCATATCGGTAAGACACGAATCTCCGCTGGTCTTCGAAACCCGCATCCGCTATGACCTCGTGGGATCGAGGTCCAAGGATGATTGCGAAGAGCGCATGGGTTATTGGGACTTGGAATGGGAGAGGAGTGCGGATGGAAATCTTGCTGTCCGGACATGGCGCGCGATTGAAGAAACCCATAGCCATGCTGCGGGGCCCGTCTTTGAAGACATTACGCTGTGGGCCCTGGGCGGCAATGCCTCGTACACACAGCAGATGCTGCGCGGAACGGACTATTGGCGCACGGTGCTGGATGTGGCGTGCGGCATCGATGTATATGGCAACAATGGGGTCTCTTGCGGCGACATCGACAACGACGGATTCGACGAGATTTACGTCTGCCAGGCAGCAGGCCTTCCCAATCGGCTTTACCGCAACCGTGGAGATGGAAAGTTTGACGACATCACGGAGGCCGCGGGGGTGGGCGTCCTCGACGACACTTCCTGCGCAGTGTTCGCGGATGTCGACAATGACGGCTACCAGGAGCTGATCGTCGTTCGCACTAGCGGGCCTTTGCTGTTTCGCAACCTCCGAAATGGGGTCTTCGAGCTCCAAAGGGACGCCTTCCGCTTTGCCCAGGCGCCGCAGGGCACGTTTACTGGGGCCGCTCTGGGAGATTACGACCGTGACGGCTGGCTCGACATTTACTTCTGTCTGTATAGCTATTACGAAGGTATCGATCAATACCGATATCCTACTCCTTATTACGACGCCCAGAACGGCCCACCCAATTTCCTCCTCCGCAATAACCGTGATGGGACATTCAGCGACGTGACGGCCGCTGCAGGTCTTAACCAGAACAATAGCCGCTTCAGTTTCGATTGCGGATGGTGCGACTACAACAACGACGGCTGGCCGGACCTCTATGTGGTGAACGACTTCGGGAGAAAAAACCTTTACCGGAATAATGGCGATGGGACTTTCACCGACGTCGCGGAGGAAACCGGCGTCGTCGATGTCGGGCCGGGGATGAGCTCCTGCTGGTTTGATTACGACAATGACGGGAACCAAGACCTCTATGTTTGCGACATGTGGGAGCCTGCGGGCACGAGAGTCAGCATGCAGGATATTTCCATGAAGGGGGCGCCGGAGAATATCCGGGCTCTCTACCGCCACCACGCGAAAGGGAATTCGCTCTTCCGCAACCAGGGCAAGGGGTTGTTTGAAGACCGCAGTGCCGCAGCAGGAGTGGAAAAAGTGGGGTGGTCATGGTCGTGTTCGGCGTGGGACTTTGACCATGACGGTTACCCCGACCTTTACGTCGCCAACGGAATGGTTTCCGGCCCCAGCCGGCACGACCTTCAAGGCTTCTTCTGGCGTCAGGTCGTGTCACAATCGCCACCCAGTGCCACTCCCTACCGGCCCTACGAGGAAGGTTGGAACGCCATCAACGAGTTAATCCGCTCGGACGGTACCTGGAATGGCTACCAGAGGAATGTCTTTTTTTCGAACAACCGAGATGCAACGTTTTCTCATGTCTCAGGCGCAACAGGTTTGGATTTCCCTGATGATAGCCGGGGCTTTGCTCTCGCCGATCTGGACCGGGATGGCAGCCTGGAGGTGGTTCTCAAGAATCGCACTGGGCCACAGCTCCGGATTCTCCGCAATGTGATGAAAGGGAGAGGTGATTCGATCTGCTTCAGGCTGCGGGGCCGCCAGAGCAACCGCGACGCCATCGGAGCGGTCGTGAGCGTCGAAAGCGCGTGTGGGAAGCAGACCAAGTTTCTCCAGGCAGGGTCAGGATTCCTTTCTCAGCACACCAAGGAGCTGTTTTTCGGCCTGGGTCAACACCAGGGCACGCTTCAGGTCACCGTCCACTGGCCCAGCGGGCTCGTCCAAAGGTTTGAGGGTTTGCCTGCCAATCACCGCATCCATCTGGAGGAGGGCTCGAAGGAGTTCCATGCGGAACCCTTCGTCCCGCCCCAGGCGGTTCAAGCCATCGCGTTGGTTGAGCAGAAGCCCGAGCCCCCTCCGGCCTGCTGTGAATCCTGGTTGATCGATCCTGTCCCAGCACCGGATTTCACTCTTCGCGACCTCGATGGCCAACCTTATACGCTCTCCAGCTTTCGAGGCCGCCACGTGTTGCTGAATTTCTGGGCCACCTGGAGCCCTTCCTGTCAAGAGGAGTTGGAGCAGCTCCAGCGTCAGTATGCAGTCTGGCTAGGGCGGGGTCTTCAGTTTCTGGCGGTCAATGCGAATGCCGCGGGCGAGGCAGAGATGGTGCGGGCTTTCGCGAGGCAACATGGTTTCACGTTTCCGATTCTCCTCGCCTCGGAGGATATGCTGGGCATCACCAATCTCCTTTATCGTTATCTCTTCGACCGCCGTCGCAACCTCGGCATTCCGACCTCCTTCCTGATCGATGGGCAAGGCCTTATCGTGAAGGTCTATCAGGGACCAGTCGATCCCTCGCACCTGGGAATAGACCTAGGTCAAATCCCTCGAAACGCGAGCGAACGTGAGCGGAGGGCTCTACCCTTTCCCGGGAAGTTCTACGGTGGGGAATTTCACCGCAATCTTTTCACCTACGGCGTGGCTTTCTTTCGGGCAGGGTACGTCGATCAGTCGATTGTCTGGTTTCAGCAGGTCGTCCGCTACAATCCGGAGTACGCTGCAGCTTATTACAACCTGGGGACTCTTTATCTAAAGAAAGGGATGCTTGGGGAGGCCGCAGAGCATCTTCGACGCGCCACTCAACTTCGGCCGGGGGATGCCGGTGCCTGGAACAACCTGGGTTTGGTCGCCGCTCAACAAGGTCACAGCGAAGAGGCCGTCAAATGCTTTGAGGAGGCGATTCAGCAGAATCCGCGGCATGTGATTGCGCTGGAAAACCTGGGAAAGCTCTATCAAGACAATGGACGATTTACTGAAGCGGAGAAGAGTCTCGAGCAAGCGCTGAGCATTGACCCACTAAACCCCGACGTCAACTACGACCTGGGAATGCTATTCGCTCGGCAAGACGACACAGAACGGGCGCGCATATACCTCCAGAAGGTACTGAAGCTCCGTCCCAACTACCCCGACGCTCTGAACAATCTGGGCGTCCTCTACATTCGCACTGGAAAGCTTTCCGAGGCGAAGGATGTACTTGAGGAATGTATTCGTGTGGGGCCGGGTTTTGACGTGGCCTATTTGAACCTTGCAAAGGTTTACGTTGCAACGGGCAAACCTGAGCAAGCGCGCGCCATCCTCCACCAACTTATCGAAATCCATCCCGGACATCAAGTCGCTCTTCAGGCCCTTCAGGAACTGGGGCCATAGGAGACCCCCACCCCGCTCGGACCACGGCGTGTGCGGCGCCTTACTTGAGAATCGGCCAGTCACCTGCGCAAAAATGACCTAATCTGCCACATTCAATCTTCTTCTATTCACAAGATCGTACTAGTCGAGCGATTTTTTTGCTTGACATTCAAGGATTCAAAGAGTAAATGAGAGTGCGGAAATGTGCTACGTGCCCGCTGTAGCCAGGAAAGGGCCTAGATTCAGGAGGGCCACACAGACGGACTCGGTTCTGAAGGATCTGAAAGTCAGGCTGGAGGCGCAAACGGTCGAACGCACGGCCGTCATTCCATCCGGTCGGGAAATCGGCAAGAACCTGCGGCAATTGGCCAGTAAATTTTCTTGTGTCCATGTCGGGTCGTTGTAGTCAATCTAAGGGAGGGATAAGCATGAGAAAGCTACAGATTGTCTGGCTCCTCTTAATCTTGGGGAGCATGTTCTTGTCTACGGCCCCACCTCTTTGTGGTCAGGCAGTCACGGGATCCATCACGGGTTATATCACAGACCCGTCCGGCGCCGCTATTCCTGGCGCCAATGTCGTGGCCGCCGATGTGCGCTCCAGTTTGGCGACCTCACGCACCTCAGACTCTGCCGGGTTGTATCTCATCACCAACCTCCTCCCCGGAACTTACAGCGTCTCCGTGGAAGCGAAGGGATTCAAGCGCTTCACCCAGGCAGAGGTCCAATTGCTGGTTGGCGCCACCGCGCGGGTAGACGCTATCTTGGAGTTGGGTACCGTTACCCAGCAGATCACCGTCGAAGCCCGCGCGACGACAGTGGAAACCGAAAAAACCGACGTCTCCCGGACGTTCAACGTACAAGAGGTTGCAACCCTGCCCACCGTCGGCCGGAACGTCACACAGCTCTTCACCCTGGTACCCGGAGCGGTTCGAGACACGTTCCAGATGGGTGTGGGTGAAAATCCCTCGGAAAACAATCGAGTCTATGTGAACGGCTCATGGTCGGGCGCTCAGACCTACACGCTGGACGGCATCTCGGATGTTGCTTACGGCTTCGCGGGGTTGCAGGTCATCGTCCCCATCCAGGACTCCGTGCAAGAAATGAAGATTACGACCGCCGACTACGATCCGGAGTTCGGCCAGACATCCGGGATGGTGGCGCAATACATCACCAAGTCCGGCACCAATCAGGTGCACGGATCTTTGTTCTATTTCAACCGGAACAAGAGCACCTTTGCCGCGGATCCCATTACCGAGAAGATCGCCGGGACGGGGCCCGGTGGCAAGGGTTTGGGGGTTGCTCCCTTCAACTTCAATCAATGGGGAGGCAGCCTCGGTGGTCCGATCAAGAAAAACAAAGTGTTTCTCTTTGGGGCTACGCAGTGGAACCGGCTCCGTCAGGGCTCCTCGCTGATCTCTACGGTACCGAATGCCGACTTCCGAGCGGGGAATTTCAGCTCCCTGGCGGCGACCCACCCGATTTACGATCCCCTGACGGGTCCGGATGGCACAGGACGCACACAGTTCTCTTACGGCGGGGTCCCGAACGTGATTGACCCGGCTAGAATTAACCCTGTCGCCAAAAACTTGCTGGCGATATTGCCCGCGCCCAACACCGGCGGCGCCGGCGCCACCGACAACAACTTCGTGGGCGGCATCCATGAGATCTTCAATCAATGGCAAGTGGATACGAGAAGCGACATTAATCTCTCGGACAAAGACAAGTTCTTCGCGCGCTACAGTATGTTCAAAGCGCATCTCGAAAATCCCCCGCTTTTTGGAGTCGAGGCGGGAGGGCCGAGCGGGGGCGGGTTGAGTCCGGAGTTTGGGGACTTCACCAATCAGCACGGCGCGATCAATTGGACTCACACCTTTGGTCCGACGCTGCTCATGGAAGTGCGCGGTGGAGTCAGCCGCTTTCGCTTGGACGCCTACCAAGCCGACGCAGCCCTTCAAACCAACGACAAAGTGGGGATTCCGAATATCAATGTCGGTGACCTCCTGAGCGGTGGTCTCGCGGGAATCAACGTTTCGGGTCCCGTGGGTGGATGGTTCATGGGCATCCCATCCGGGGTCGGCATTCCCCGCTTCGACCGCACAACCAACTTCGAAGGGGTCAACAACTGGTCTTGGATGCACAGCAACCATCAGTTCCGCTTTGGATTGCAGGTCGTGCGAGAGCGTTTCAACTTCCTTTCCGTTAACGCCAGCTCGCGCGGCAACTTTAACTTCTCCCAAGCCATGACCGGCGACGAGGGAATATCGGACTCCGGGCTGGGCATGGCGACCTTCCTGCTGGGGATGCCTTCTTATTTCAACCGGGCACTCCTCACCCAGTTTCCCCGGGAGCGGCAAACCCGCTGGGGTCTGTACGGGCAAGACACGTGGCGTGCCACCAAGAAACTCACGCTGACCCTGGGATTGCGCTGGGACTATTTCACCCCGATAACGCCCGCCAAGCCGGGTGGGCTGGTCAATTGGGACCCCGATACGAATAACCTCCTGCTCGCAGGCCTGGGCAATGTTTCCAATAGTGCCGGTGTCACCTCGTCCAAGACTAACTTCGCGCCCCGCGTGGGATTTGCCTATCGGTTGACAACTAAGACCGTGCTGCGCGCCGGATTCGGGAGAAGCTATTTCAGCTCCGGTTATGACGCGACTTTCTACCACCTGACCAGCTCCTATCCAATCGTCGCCCAGCAGGAAGTCAACCAGGCAACTATCTACCAGGAGGTCTTCCCCATCGAACAGGGCCCGCCTGCAGGTACCCCGCCGGTTTTTCCGGAATCCGGCATGCTGCAGGCTCCCGACGGAACGGGGATCAAGCCGCGTCCGTTTGATTGGAAGACGGAGACCATGGACTCGTGGAACTTCACAATTGAGCGGCAACTGCTTCCCGACACCACGCTCAGCCTTGGCTATGTGGGGGCCAAGGGAACTCACCTTTCCCTTGGATACAACATTAATGCCGCCGGCATTGGTCCTGGATCTCTGGTGGACCGTCGTCCCTACCACGCGAAATTTGGCCTGAGCCAGAGTATCGGCTGGCAGTGCAACTGTTCGGATTCGAACTACAATTCG
>Ga0315281_10007854_pt1 | contig 14941 bp, 19 predicted proteins | sample YL17G07_0_MG_FD_204540 | JGI IMG/M metagenome (GOLD analysis project Ga0315281, IMG submission 204540) | Sediment microbial communities from Yellowstone Lake, YNP, Wyoming, USA - YL17G07_0 | ecosystem: Environmental > Aquatic > Freshwater > Lake > Sediment | place: USA: Wyoming | collected...
TGCTTGGGGTGCACCACCATCACCTGCGGCACGGTAGCGACCACCGTGATCGGAATGAAATCGCGCTCGATATTGTAGGGCAGCTTGGCATACACGCTCTCGCCGATGGTGTGGTGGATCGCGCCCATGAAGAAGGTGTAGCCGTCCGGAGCCGCGCGCGAAGCGTTGGTCGCCCCCACGGTGCCGCCCGCACCGCCCTGGTTCTCGATGTACACGGTTTGGCCCAGGCTTTGCGTCAGCTTCGCCGCCAGCGGCCGGGCAAAAGTATCGGTGCCGCCGCCCGCCGGGAAGGGATTGATGATGCGGATCGGTTTCGTCGGCCAGGCCTGGGCTTGAGCCAGAGTCGCGCCGGCGACCAGAGCCAGCACCGACAGCAGCGCGGCTAGTCTAGATGTGAATTTCATGATGTCGCCTCCGAGAGTTGCCCGATCTGATTATCGTATTGCGGGCATAGTTATCAGCTTGCCTGGGACCCGTTAACAAGACAGCCAAGCGCTAGTGTGCCACAGTCGCCAGCAGAATTTAAGCTGGGGTGGACGGCGTCCTCATTCATCAGCGGCACGATTCTTACTTGCCCTTGAACTGCGGCCGCTGTTTCGTCAGAAATGCGCTGAAACCTATGCGGTAATCTTCGGTGTCGAAGCAGGCGTAACCCTCGTCGCGCTCGGCTTCAGAGAGCGGACGCGGATCGGCCAGGCGGCGGGCGAATGCTTTGTGCCAACGAGCGACCAGCGGCGCACCCGCGGCGATGCGCCCGGCTGCGGCGAGCGCTTCCGACCCGACCAGATCGTCGGCGACGACGCGATTGACCAGGCCCTTTTGCATCGCTTCCTCGGCGCTGAATACACGGCCTTCGAGCAGGATTTCCAGCGCGGTGGCGCGCCCGACGAGGTCGATCAGCGCGGCCATTTCGCCGTAGCCGACCACCAGCCCAAGCTTGTTGATGGGGATGCCGAAGCGGCTGGATGCGCCGCAGATGCGCAGGTCGCATTGCGATGCGATTTCCAGCCCGCCGCCGACGCACACGCCGTGGATCATGGCGACAGTCGGGTGGCGGCACTCCTTCACCGCGCGCATGGTGCCTTCGATCTTGCCGCCGTAGTCCTTCGCCACTCTGGCGCTGCCGCGCATTTCCTCGAATTCGGAAATGTCGGCGCCGGCGGCGAAGGCCTTTTCCTCGGCGCCGCGCAGCACGATACAGCGCACGGCGTCGTCGGCGTCGAGTTCGCGCATGATCTCGCCCAGCCGCATCCACATGCCGAAGCTGAGCGCGTTGAGCTTTTCCGGGTTGTTCAGCACTACGGTCGCGATGGACCCGCCGCGCTCGAGATAGACAGGATCAGACATATTCATCCTCAGACAAATGTATTAACGACGGTGACACGCTCGCGATGAAAGTTACCTGTAGAAGAAATCCACCAGGCCCATGCCTGTGACGGGGACGTAGGTGACGAGCAGGAGTACTGCGAGCAGCACGCCGATAAAATAGATGTTGACCTTGGTAACTTCCCACATATCGGCCTTGGCGATGGCACAGGCGGTCATCAGCACCGAAGCGACCGGCGGCGTTTGCTGTCCTATGCCCAGATTGATGGTCACGATAAGACCGAAGTGCACCGGATCGATGCCCACCGCCTTTACCAAGGGGAGCACGATCGGGACCGTGAGAATGATGGCCGCCGCCGAATGCAGAAACAGACCCAGCACCAGAAACAGAACGTTGAGGATCGCAAGCACGACATACTTGTTGCCCGTGAGCTCCATGATGCCAGCGGCCAGGTGCTGCGGCACCCGCGACTCGGTGAGGTACACGCCGAGCAGCCCGCTGGTCGCCACCAACAGCATTACGACCGCGGTCTGCACCCCGCCATCGATCATCGCGGTCCTGAGGTGCTGCAAGTTGAGTTCGCGGTAGACGAAAATGCCGATGAACAGCGCAGCCAGCACCGCCATCGCCGCGCCTTCTGTGGCGGTGACTACGCCACCGAAGATGGAGCCGAGAATGATAACTGGAAGGAAAAAAGCCCAGAACGCGTTCCTGAACGTCTCCTTGACGCGCTTAAGCGCAAACGATTCTTCCACCGGGAATTTGTAACGGCGGGCGAACCAGTAGGCCATACCCATTAACCCCAGGCCGCCGAGCAGGCCCGGCACGATGCCGGCGATAAACAGCTGCACCACCGAAGTATCTGCCATGACTGCGTACAGCACCATCGGAATGGACGGCGGGATGATCACCGCCAGGGTCGCCGCCGAGGACATCACCGCGGCGGCGAACTCCTTGGAATAGCCGCGGCTTTTCATCGCCGGGATCAACACCGAACCGAGCGCGGCCACATCGGCCACCGCGGAACCGGATATTTCAGCGAAGAACAGTGACGTGCCTATACTGACCATGGCCAATCCGCCGCGCATCCAGCCGAGCAGAGACGAGGCGAAGGCGATCAGCCGGCGCGAAATGCCCGAGGCGTTCATGATCGAGCCGGCGAGGATGAACAGGGGAATCGCCAGCAATGGGAAATTAGTGGCGCCGTTGTAGAGGACGATGGGTAGATTGGGCAGCGTGCCCAGTCCTTGGGTGACGAGCAGCGCCGCCACCGCGACGATGCCCAGCGCCACCGCGATGGGTACGTTGATCAGCACCAGGGACAGGACGCAGGCGAACAGCAGAAGTATGGCCATGAGCGCTTCAGTGGGTCATTTCGGCAAGATCACTGGCGCCGGAGGCGGCGAGCCCGCGCGCCTCCCGGATCACCTGCGGCAGGTTGAGAAGCTCGGCAAGGATGACGAGCACCGCACTTACCGGAATTACGGACTGGGTCCAAGCGATGGTAATCCAGGGAAGACTGACCAAGTTGTCGGTGGCGAGTACTTCCAACACGCTATAACCAGTCCAGCCCAATAGCGCAAAAAATCCGACGACCAGAACTTCGGTCAGGAGGACAAAGCGTAGTCGCCAGGAGGGCGTCATACTGTTGACCAGGCCGGGGAAACCGATGTGGGCGCGCTTCAGCGCAGCCAGCGCCGAGCCATAGAACGTGAGCCAGGCAAGCATGACCGAGGCTATCTCGTCATACCACGCCAGCGACAGTCCGATGGTGCGGAAGAACACGCCGATTGTTACTTCGGCCGAGAGCGCTACCATCAGCACAATGACGACCCATTCGAGCAGCAACTCGAACCCGGCACGCAATCGCGCCATGGCTTTCCCCGGTTACGCCCGTCTCATTTGCCCAGCGCGATAGCGCGCTCGATCACTTCCTTCGCCGCGGGGACGTCCTTGGCGTATTCGTCATACACAGCCTTGGAGGCGGCGATGAATGCGTCTTTGTTGGCGGTGTTCACCTGGATGCCGGCGGTCTTCATCTTCGCCAGTAGTTCTTCGTCGTCCTTCGCCGCCTTGTCGTAGACGAATGCCTGCGTGTCCCTGGCGGTATCCTCGAGGATCTTGCGTACGTCGGCCGGCAGCGACGGCCATTTCTTGGTACCCACCACCAAGTAGGCCGGTGAATAAACGTGCCCGGTGATCGACAGGAATTTCTGCACTTCGTAGAATTTGGCGCTGGCGATTTGCGCGTAAGGGTTTTCCTGGCCGTCCATAACACCGGTTTGCAGCGCGGTGAAGACTTCCGAGTATTTCATCGGACTGGGATTGGCACCGTACGCCTGAAACATCTTCACGCGCCATTTGCCTTCGGGTACGCGCAGCTTGATGCCTTTCAGGTCGGCAGGTACATTGATCGGGTGCTTGTTGTTGGTAATGTGGCGGTAGCCGTTCTCCCACACGGCGAGCACCTTGATGCCTTTCTTCTCGGCTTCGGGCTCGAACTTCGACCAGAACAACTCCTGCTCGATGCGCTTCATGTGGTTGCGGTCCTTGACCAGGTAGGGCATTTCGAACACGCCGAAGATGTCCGCCTCCGAGGACATGACCGTTGACGGCTCCGCCATGTCGATGGTTCCCAGCTTGATTTTCTGCAGCATTTCCTTGTCGCCGCCGAGCTGACTCGAACCGTAAACCACAACCTTGTACCTGCCGCCGAGTTTGGCGTTCGCCCGCTTGGCGAACTCGTCCGCGGCTGCGCCGACCAGCGAGCCGGGCTCGCCCACGTGGCCGAGCTTGAGCTCGACTTGCGCCGAAGCGAGTTGGCATACGAACAGCAGTGCAGCGAATGGAATCAGCTTATCGAATCGCATGGTGTCTCCTTTGGTGATGTCAACGCGGGCTGGGCCCGTCTGTTCGGTTGGTGCTTCGGCTGCAATTATGCCCGAGTAGCGGCGCGCGGAAAGGCGGATCCGGTTCCGCGCTCAGGCCACGACAGGCTGCTGCGCCGGTTCGCGCTGGCATTCGATCAGGTACTGCATCGCTGTCTGCGCCCCGCCCTTCCTGTGTGGCACGCCGGCCAGTGTCAGGCCCATTTCCACGCCCGCGAGCGTGCCCATCAGCGTGAGATCGTTGAAGTCGCCGAGGTGGCCGATGCGGAACACCTTGCCCGCGAGCCGGCCCAAGCCTGTGCCGAGGGACATATCATAGGCTTCGACTATGGTCTTCCGCAGCGCGTCCGCGTCGTGGCCGGCCGGCATCATCACCGCCGTGAGGGTGTTGCTGTATTCCTCGGCGTTGGCGCACAGAATTTCCAGGCCCCAGGCGCGCACCGCGCGCCGCGCCGCTTCGGCATGGCGCGCGTGGCGCGCGAACACGCGGTGCAAGCCCTCTTCCTGCAGCATCACTATGGCCTCGCGCAGGCCGTAGAGCAGATTGGTCGCCGGCGTATAGGGAAAATAGCCCGTCTTGTTGGCGGCGATCATCTCGTCCCAGGCCCAGTAGGATCTGGGCAGCTTCGCCGACTGCGCCGCCTTGCGCGCCTTCTCGCTCACCGCGTTGAACGACAGGCCCGGCGGCAGCATCAAACCCTTTTGCGAGCCGGCCACGGTCACGTCCACGCCCCATTCGTCGTGGCGGTAGTCGATCGACGCGAGCGAGGAAATCGTGTCCACCATGAACAGCGCCGGATGGCCGGCCGCGTCTATCGCCTTGCGGATGAGCGGGATGCGGCTGGTGGCGCCGGTGGAGGTTTCGTTGTGCACCACGCACACGGCCTTGATGGCGTGCGCCTTGTCTTCCTTCAGCTTTGCTTCCACTGCGGCCGGATCGGCGCCCCGGCGCCAGTCGGTCGCGATCAATTCCACCTGCAGGCCGAGCTTGCCCGCCATCTTTTGCCACAGGCTGGCGAAATGGCCGGTCTCGACCATCAACACCGTGTCCCCGGGCGAGAAACAGTTGACCAGGGCCGCTTCCCAGGCGCCGGTGCCAGAGGCCGGGTAAATCACCACCGGCTGCTGCGTCTGAAATACGTGTTTCAGGCCTTCGATGATTTCCAGGCCGAGCTGGCCAAATTTCGGCCCCCGGTGGTCCATGGTGGGATAGTCGATGGCGCGCAGGACGCGGTCCGGCACGTTGGTGGGCCCGGGAATTTGCAGGAAGTGACGACCGCTTTTAAAGGCCATGGAAGAACTCCTTGAGGGCAAAAGCTAAGGGGCCGGGCATAGTAGGCGACATGGTGGTGGAAGGGTTCGCCCGGCAAGCCGCGCAAGTAATGTAATAATACCGTGTGACACGCTATGTTTGGAAAACAAGCGTGAATTCTATCCCGGTTGCGTGCTTGTTCATAAGGAGATCGGTTTGAACATCGACATCATTTCCGACGTCGTCTGCCCCTGGTGCTACATCGGCAAGCGCCAGATCGAGGCAGCGCTCGCGCGCTACGCCGAGCAAAACCCCGGCGCGGACCAGCCGCGCGTCACCTGGCGGCCGTTTCAGCTCAATCCGCAACTGCCCGCCGAGGGCATGAGCCGGCAGGATTACGTGGTGCAGAAATTCGGTGTTGCGCGCGCGAAGGACATCTATTCGCGAGTGGCCGCAGTCGGCGTAGAACACGGCATCGCCTTTGCGTTCGACAGAATCGCGCGCCAACCCAATACCGTCGCCGTGCACAGCCTGATCGCGCTTGCCGGAACGGCGGCGCCGCAGACCGACGGTTTGCAAGACAGGGTCAAGGAAGCTTTTTTGCGCGCGTACTTTCTCGATGGGGTCGATCTGACCAAAACGGAAAACCTGGTCGCGATCGCCACCGCAGCGGGCCTGGACCGGTCCAGGGTGGAGCAATGCCTCGCCGATCCACTGTCGCGCCAGGCGGTGGAACAGGAAGACCAGCGCGCGCGCGCAATAGGCGTCGAAGGCGTGCCTTTCTTCATATTCAATGGCAAGCTGGCGGTGTCCGGCGCGCAGGGGCCCGCAGCTTTGCTCGACGCCATGCGTCAGGCAGAAACCGCAGTCGCTTAGATAGCCCAAGTTATTCGCGTTCAAGACCCTCTATGGATCGAGCACCCACGCACATTTCGACTGTCACGCCGCGTCCGCGCGCCGGTTACAACGCGCTTGCGGCGCGGCTGCGGCGCGAGATCGAGGGCGAGGTTCTGTTCGATGCCGCCAGCCGCGGCCGCTATTCAACCGATGCCTCCATTTACCAGATCGAGCCGGTCGGCGTGGTGGTGCCGAGGACCGAGGAGGACGCGCGCATCGCCATCCAGATCGCCGCCGACCAGGGCGTGCCCATCCTGCCGCGCGGCGGCGGCACCTCGCAGTGCGGCCAGACCGTGGGCGCGGCCCTGGTCATCGACAATTCAAAATACCTGAATCAGGTCGTCGCTTTCGACAAGGATGCGCGCACGGCCGTGGTGCAGCCGGGCATGGTGCTCGACGGGCTTAACGCTTACCTGAGGCCGCATGGGCTGTGGTTTCCGGTGGACGTTTCCACCAGCGCGCAAGCGACCCTGGGCGGAATGGCCGGAAACAACTCCTGCGGCTCGCGTTCGATTCGCTACGGCAACATGGTGCACAACGTGCTCGGCATCGATGCCCTGCTCGCCGACGGCTCCGAATTCCACTTTGGCGCCAGCGATCTAATTGCGGGGGCGCCGCGGGCCTACCTGGCGCTGATCGAGCGCGTGCACGCAATCGTGCGCCGCGAGGCCGCGGAGATCGAAGCGCGTTGGCCCAAGGTGCTGCGCCGGGTGCAGGGCTACAACATCGACATGGTGCAGCCGGGTGCCGAAGGCGCCATGCTCGCGCACAACCTCGCGCACCTGCTGGTCGGATCGGAGGGCACGCTCGCCTACTCCCGGCGCATCCATCTCGCGCTTGCGCCGCTACCGCAGCACAAGACCCTCGGGGTGTGCCATTTCCCGACGTTCCACCAGTCGATGCAGGCGCCGCAGCATATCGCCAAGCTCGGGCCCACGGCGGTGGAGCTGGTAGACCGCACCATGATCGAGCTCGCGCGCGGCAATGCTGCGTTCAAGCCCACCGTCGAGCGCTTTCTCAGGGGCGACCCGGATGCGGTTCTGCTGGTCGAATTCTCGGGCGACGATCGCGGCGAGCAGCTGGCGAAGCTCAGGCAGTTGGTGGAGTTGATGGCCGATCTCGGGTTTCCGGACGGGGTGGTCGAGATCACCGACTCGGGCCTGCAGAAAGAAGTGTGGGAGGTGAGGAAAGCGGGCCTCAACATCATGATGTCGATGAAAGGCGAGGGCAAGCCGGTATCCTTCATCGAGGATTGCGCCGTGCCGCTGGAACACCTCGCCGAGTACACCGACAAGCTGACGCAGGTGTTCGCCAGGCACGGCACGCGCGGCACCTGGTACGCGCACGCCTCGGTCGGCACCCTGCACGTGCGCCCGGTACTCAACATGAAGGAAGGCGGCGCGCGGCAGATGCGCGCCATCGCCGAGGAAGCGTGCGAGCTGGTAAAGCGCTACAAGGGTGCCGCCTACTCGGGCGAGCACGGGGACGGCCTCGCGCGCTCGGAGTGGATCGAGCCCATTATCGGCGCGCGCCTGATGCGGGCGCTGGAGGAAATCAAGGACCTGTTCGATCCGCGCGGCCTGATGAATCCGGGCAAGATCGTGCGCGGTTCGAAGCAGGACGACCGCTCGCTGTTCCGTTACAAACCCGGGTATGCCGCGCAGCAACTCCATACCGCGCTGGACTGGAGCGAGTGGAACGCGTCCGACATGGCCGACGCGGGAGGAACCGCGGGCACTGGCTCAAGCCGCGGCTTTATCGCGGCGGTGGAGATGTGCAACAACAACGGCCATTGCCGCAAGTTCGACGCCGGCACCATGTGCCCGTCCTATCGCGCCACCGGCAACGAGCGCGACCTCACCCGCGGCCGCGCCAATACTTTGCGCCTCGCCCTGTCCGGACAATTGGGCGCCGATGCGTTCACCTCGGACGCGATGCATGAGGCCATGGATCTGTGCGTGAGCTGCAAGGGCTGCAAGCGGGAATGCCCCACCGGCGTCGACATGGCGAAAATGAAAATAGAATTCCTGCACCACTACCATAAGCGCCACGGTCTATCGCTCAAGGACAGGTTAATCGCTTATCTGCCGCGTTACGCGCCGTGGGCCGCGCGTTTTCCCTGGCTCACCAACCTGCGCGACGCCGTTCCCGGGCTCGCCCAACTGAGTGAATCGCTGCTGGGGCTGTCCGCAAGACGCTCCCTGCCCAAGTGGCGCCGCGATGCGTTTCATCTGGATCCGGTTACAGCGCCGCGCAGCGCGGAGCCGGCGCGCGAAGTGGTGCTTCTGGTCGACACCTTTAACAACTATTTCGAACCGGACAACGCGCGCGCCGCGGTCGCGGTACTCGAGGCGGCCGGCTACAGCGTGCACCTCGCGCGCGCCGAAGAGGGCGGGCGCCCGCTGTGCTGTGGCCGAACTTTTCTCGCCAGGGGCCTGGTGGACGAAGCAAGGACCGAGGCGCGGCGCACTATAGCTGCGCTCCAGCATTATGTCGAACGCGGCCTTCCCATCATCGGGCTGGAGCCTTCCTGCCTGTACACCCTGCGCGACGAGTTCAAGTCCATGTTGCCCGGCGCCGGGGCCGAAGCGCTCGCCGCGCGGGCGGTACTGTTCGAGGAATTCTTTGCCGCCGAGCACCAGGCCGGAAGGCTGAAGCTCAAGCTGCAAGCGCTGCCGCAGAAGAAGGCCCTGCTGCACGGCCATTGCCACCAGAAAGCCTTCGGCGCGATGTCATCGGTGGAGCAGGTGCTTGGCCTGGTTCCGGGTTTGAAAGTGGAGACGGTGGAGTCCAGCTGTTGCGGCATGGCTGGCGCCTTCGGTTACGAAGCCAGTCACTACGAAGTTTCGATGAATATGGCGGAAACATCGTTGCTGCCGGCGATGCGCAAGGCCGGCGCGGACACGCTGCTCGTCGCCGACGGCACCAGTTGCCGTCATCAGATCCACGACGGCCTGAGAAAGGGCGATGCTCCCGCGGCAGCGGCGCGCGAGGCCGTGCACGTCGCACAGGTACTGGCGCGCGCGCTTGCCGTGCCTGCGGGCCGCTAGGCACCGGCCTGCCGATGCCGGACGAATTTGGGCTCCTGCTCTTAATCGCCGCGATCGCCTTCCTCGGCTCGCTGGTCTACGGCCTCACGGGCTTCGGCGCCGGCCTGGTCACCATCCCGCTGGCGACGCACTTTGTACCCCTGCCGTTCGCGCTGTCGGTGTTCGCGTTGGTGGATTTCGTCAGCGCGTTGCGCATCGGCCTACAGAAGCCCAAGGACGCGGCGAAGCCCGAGATCCTGCGCATGCTGCCGTTCGTCCTGGCCGGCACCGTGGTCGGCGTCACCGTGCTCGTCAATCTGCCGCGGGCGGGAGCCATGCTCGCGCTCGGATTGTTCATCGTGCTGTATGCCGTCTACGCGCTGCTTGCGCGGCCCGGTGCGACCACGATCAGCCGGCACTGGGCCTACTTGGCCGGTTTGTCGGGCGGCATCACCAGCACCCTATTCGGCGCGGGCGGACCGTCCTACGCCGTTTATCTGTCGCACCGGCCGCTGTCGAAGGAGCAGTTTCGTGCCACGATCACCCTCACCACGGTATTCAGTATTGGCATGCGCGTGGCAGCCTTCGCGATCACCGGATTGCTGTTCAAGTCCGAAGTCTGGGTGACGGCAGCGCTGGCGGTGGTGACTGCCATGGTCGGCCTTAGCCTCGCATCATGGGCATTCAAGCGCGTGACACGCGAGTTCCTGCTGCGTGTCGTGGCTTTGCTGCTGCTCGCCAATGGTATTTCGCTCGTCGTGCGCGGCGCCGGCTGATCGCGGCCATCCGACATTAGGATTGAGAGTATGCAGACCATCTCGTTTCGCGACCTGTTCGACCACATCGGCACCCCGCGCATGACCTTCAGCAGGCGCGCCGAGGCTTTGTCGGGCGAGGAGGTGGAGTTGCGCGGCTATCTCGTCGCCATGCACAGCGACGAACGGCAAATTACGCTGGCGGGTGAAGCGGGCGTATGTCCCGATTGCGCGGAGAAACCGGTAGCCTATGTGCATCTGCCCGGCTTCAATCCCGGCGGAGACCTGTTCAGCCCGCAGGCGGTGCGCCTAAAAGGCCGGCTGTCTTATGGATTTGCCGTCGCGCCTGAAGGCTACGCCACGTTTCTGCGGCTGGAGAACGCCAGCGTCGCAACCGGGCTCAAACCGGGTTTGCTGTCGGGAAAGCGCAACTAAAGGTGAGCTCGAGCTGGTAGAGCCGGTCGGTCACGCTACCTGCGCGAGCGGCATGACGATCTCGACTGATTCGTAGGGCACGAGTATCGTCGCGTCCTCCCCGCGCTCGATCAGTCCCAATTCCTCGAGGCGCGAGACGTCCGTATGAACGTTTGAATAATTGCGTTCCGCTGCTTTCGCCAGGGCGTAAACACTACAGGGGCCGACTCGACGCAATGTGTCAAGAAGTTCGAGCCGTGCCGGCGTCAGCTCAGAAAACAAAATTCGAGCCGACTCAAAGCTCAGCCGATAGTCCGGCGCTTGCCCGCGACGCGCTGCCGCAATCTGCTGCCTTGCCGATCGAATAGAAGCTCCCCGCTTCGCGACCTCAATAATTGCCTTCATAGATCATCTCCAGTTTGCAATGTCGCGCTCAAAGTCGTCCAACAACTTGTCGATCGTGGTGAAGCTGTAGTCTTCTTCCTTCTCGCCGATGTGCCGGTGATCCCCCTTGCCGCGCTCGTTGTCGTAGCGTACCCGGCTCTCGCTCCCGGCCCCGTAGTACAAGCGGTACTTGTAAAGGTGTGCACTCGCTGGAAGCGGCTCCGAAAGTTGCCAGACGATTACTTCTACGATGGCGCCGTCGCTTCGAACGTCCTTCGTGCGGGCAAGCAAGACCGCCTTCATATATTGCATGATAGCAATAGGCGCGAAGGCTGTCTACCGGGGTCGCACACCGTAGTCGAACGTCTTGGGGTCGAATGTCTAGGGTCGCACGTCGCGCTCGGCGGCGGGTCGGCACAATAGGTTGATGTGGCGCCGAAAGGCTACGTCGCGCTTCTGCGGCTGGAGAACGCCGCTGCGGCGACCGGACTCAAGCCGGGTTTGCTGTCGGGCAGGCGCGGCTGAAGAGCCGCTCGACCTGATAGAGCCGGTCAGTTACGCTGCTTGGCTGATCGGGCGGCCGTTGCCGATTTGGCTTTGCGGTGTTGCTGCAGTTTCGCGATCGCTTTGTCGCCATCATGCACCCGCCCCGCCTTGATATCTTCCAGTCCCTTGCCCGCATCGTCGATCAGAAGCAGGTGAATCCTCTCGCGTTCCAGCAAGTGGTAATAATCTAGTTTGCGAGCATCAATCAGGGCGACATAACTCTCGCCGTTCTTGGTGATGATCTTCTCGGCGCCGCCCTTGGCTTGCTCGGCCAACTCGGAAAGCTTGGCGCGTGCCACGGCGAAAGGCACAACGTCATTGGAGGCAAATGTCATGGCAGGCTCCTGGGCAAGTAGCGGATTATTCTCTCTCTACAGCCTTCCGGCTTCCAGAAAACTGAAGTATCCAGTCCTGTTGAAGATGATATGGTCCAGCAGCTCGATGCCTACGATTTCACCCGCCGCTTTGATCTGGGCGGTGATGTTAACGTCGCTTTGCGATGGTTCAACACCGCCGCTGGGGTGATTGTGGGCGACGATGACAGCCGAAGCACGATCGGACAGTGCATGTTTGAGCTTCTTGAGCGTGTCGGCCTGCGTGGCCTTGAGGAAGGCCCAGAGGTGATCCTCAGCGATGAAATGCTCGTTGTCGGTGATCTCGGCCTGCTCAAGCGCGCCATACTTGTGCTCGCGGACGAGAGAGTCCGCGATATGCTGCTGAAATGTGAGTTCGGGGGCTTTCTTGCGCGCCATGTTTCAGTCAGCTTGGCCGCAGCCCCGATTGATTACTTCGCGGAAGCGCGTTTGACACGGTAAGGCGCGATGGGCTGCGCAACCCGCTTGATGCTCTTTTCATCCGGCTCGAACACCACCCGCACACGTGCATGCAACGCTTCGGCAACGCGCCGCAGGTTGGACAGCGAATGACCTTCGTAATCTGTCGATTCAAGGCGGCTGATTTGCTGCTGCGAAGTCTTCAGGCGCCGCGCGAGTTCCTTTTGCGAAAGTCCTGCCTGCTCGCGCAGCGCGGCAATCTGCAGCGCTACGTCCCACGCATCACCCGCTCGCTTGAACCGCTCCGCAAAATCCGGATCACGGAGTTGCTCTTCGAGGTGAAGGTCAAAATTGGTTTTCTTCATAATTTCATTCTCTCCTGCCAGTCGCGCATCCGCTCCCGTGCCGTGTCAAGGTCGCGAGGTGCCATGGTCTGGCCTTTGTTACGGATGCTATGAACGGCGACGATGTGCCGGCCTTTCATAAAAAACCACAGCACGCGCGTGTTCAACTTGCCGACGTGGCGCAACTCAAACAACCCGTCGCCCAACGCCTTGGTCAACGGTTCGCGATGAGCCTGTCGGCTTCGTAGCTTTCCCAGGCCAGCGAAGACCGCCGCAAAGTCGTCCGGATCGCTCGCCTCCAGCTCATCAAGAAACTCGCGTACGGGACATCTCCCAGCCGCAGTCTCATAGTATTCTATCGAGAATTGCATTTTAAATCCACATCAATTTTGATGTTGCTTTGGCTGATTTGTCGCCGTCCGCTTCGTCGCCGCCAAGTCCGCCTCGGTAATCCGCCGCTGGCCGGTGACGCATTGGTGAATCAGCGACTCGCGGTATTCGTACGCCTTGAACTTTCCGCGCAGGCGCTCGGCGGATTTCCAGATGTCGCCGGCAAGGTTGTCGAGTTTCGGTTTGTCGAGCGAAAGAGCCACTAAAAAGCCTACCGAATAGTGTTTATCCGCCCTCCACAAACGCTGAATCATGCCTCGGCGGCGATGGCGGGGGACAAACCTTGTTGGATTGAATCGCCGAGTTGGCGATGATTATGGGGATTATAAGCGTGCTGGGACGGGAGTCAATCGGCTGGTACGATGATGAACGCGATCGAAAAGGTGCACGCAAGCATTTGCGACGGACAAGAACGGTATTGAATGATTGATGCCGGGAATCTTTGGCAAAGCTATACTGTCAACTCAATTTCGCGAACCTGTTCGCCGCGAAGCTGTTCATCGACAACGGCGAGATATTCACGAAGAGCGTCTTTGATATTTTCGACGGCCTCGACTTCGGTGGCGCCTTGTGACCAACATCCAGGGAGTCCTGGCACTGAAACCGAGAATCCCTCGTCTGATTGGTGAAGGGCAATGCGATATCGCATAAGGCCTCCTACAAAACAATCAGTATAGTGCGGGCGTTGTTGATGCCCAACGCCCGGTTTAACCTGCTTGCAACAGGCCCTAAGCCAGAACGTCCGGATCGAGCTGGCGCTCTAGATAAGTAAGCTGGTCCTTCAGCAGCAGCTTGCGTTTTTTCAGCCGCTGTATGCGCAGTTGGTCGGGCAGAGGATTTTCCGCGAGGCGCGCGATGGCGTCGTCGAGGTCATCGTGCTCTGTCCGCAGTTCGCTGATGCGCAGTCTCAGCGCGGTGTGTAGCGCTTCATCGTCATCGTCCATGGCTGGCCCTCCTTGCAAATAGACTACACCTTTCGCCCGGCCCACGCGAGCATGGCGATGCCGGCGAGGATCATCGGCAGGGACAGCCACTGACCCATGGACAGATTCAACGCCAGGAGGCCAAGGAAGTCGTCGGGTTCGCGAAAGAATTCGACGGCAAAGCGCAGCGCGCCATAGCCGATCAGAAACATCGCCGATACCGCGCCAACCGGGCGCGGCCTGGCGGAATACAGCCACAGGATGACGAACAGCAGCACGCCCTCGAGTGCAAACTGGTACAACTGCGAAGGATGGCGCGGCAGTGGTCCGGCGCCGCGGAACACCATGCCCCAGGCTACATCGGTAGTTCGCCCCCACAGTTCGCCGTTGATGAAATTGCCGATGCGCCCCGCGGCGAGCGCCGGCGGAACCAGCGGCGCGATGAAATCCATGATCGCAAGCCAGTGGATACGGTATTTGCGCGCTATGTAGACCATGGCGACGAGCACGCCCAGAAACCCGCCGTGAAAGGCCATGCCGCCCTGCCATACCGCGAGGATCTCCAGCGGATGCGAAACATAATAGCCCGGCTTGTAGAACAATACGTACCCAAGACGCCCGCCCAGGACCACGCCCAGCACGCTGAAAAAGAACAGGTCGTCGAACACGGCGAGCGAGATGTTTCCGCTCCTGCCTTGCTTGATGCGGCTGCGGGCGAGTAGAAAGGCAACGCCGAAGCCGATGAGATACATCAGGCCGTACCAGCGCACCGCCAGCGGGCCGATGGCAATGGCGACGGGATCGATCTGCGGATGGATCAACATGGCGCCTGTTTGAAGCTTGCGGGGGGATTAGAATGCAACCCTCATTGTAGAGCGTATTCGAAAACCTATCAGCGCCGCGGCCCACCGGCCGCGCGGTTACCATGCCCTTGATCCCCGTTTCCTCGCGCGCCCTCGCCTACGCGGCGCTCGTCTGCACCACCGCCCTGTGGGGCAGCAACGGCGTCGTTTCGCGCG
>Ga0315281_10007855_pt1 | contig 14941 bp, 21 predicted proteins | sample YL17G07_0_MG_FD_204540 | JGI IMG/M metagenome (GOLD analysis project Ga0315281, IMG submission 204540) | Sediment microbial communities from Yellowstone Lake, YNP, Wyoming, USA - YL17G07_0 | ecosystem: Environmental > Aquatic > Freshwater > Lake > Sediment | place: USA: Wyoming | collected...
GCCCCACAAAACGGAGTGATAATATAAAATCAACTTTTGTGTTTTACAATTAGTTAACTGTGAAATTTTTCTTCATTAATAATTTTTATCAGCGGAAAAATCTGGCAAAACCGATTTTGAAGCAATTAATCAGCGAGCCAACGGCGAGCGTAAGATTATTTTTTCTTAAATTTATTAAAATATCCCAATTTTTTCAAAATGAATTCAAGTATTTTTTCTTTGTCTTTGTCTGAATCGTATTCTATGTTCAAGATTCTCGCCGCAATTTCCTTGTAAGCTCTTGATGATTTTGATTTTGGATGCGTATGAACAACCGCATCTCTCAAGTTCAGAGATTTTGAAACTGCAATATCATGGGGAATCATTCCCAAAATTGGAACTTCAAGCATTTCTTTTACAATGTCTGGCTCCATTTCAATATCATCTTTTTTTACTTTAGTTATTATTACTCCCATAATATCTTTTTTCATTTCCTGTGCAAGCCTAACAGTTTTTAGCGCGTCGGCAATTGCAGGCATTTCAGGATTTGTAACAATTATCAATTCGTCTGCGAGAGCGAACGCAGCCATTGCTTCTGCTCCCAGGCCTGCAGCGCTGTCAACAATAATATAGTCGGAAACTTTTTCAAAGTCTTTCTTGAAATTCTTCAGTTTTTCTGGCTTTATTTTCTTCAATTCCTTTAATGAAAGAGAAGATGGTATTATTTTCATTCCAGAACTATGCTCATAAACTGCCTCGAAAACTTCGGCTTTATTTAGAAGAACATGATTTAGATTTACTGGAACTTCTGGGGAACCTAAATGAATTCCTATATTTGGCGTTGTCAAGTTTCCATCAACAACTAAAACATCACGACCAAAAGAATTTATCGCAGCGCCGAGATTTATTGCAGTTGTTGTTTTTCCTACACCGCCCTTTCCAGATGTTATAACTATTATCTTTTTCATTTAAAGCCAATAAGAACTACTTCTTAGTGTAAAAGAAATTGTTTAGTAGCACTTATAAATTTTTCTAACTCTTCAGCGTAGATTTTCAATTGCTCGAGATTTACGTTCACTTCTTCGCCTCTGTAAAACACTTTTAAAGTTACGTTCTTCCTAAATTCGCCTATTCTTTCCTTTCTCAACTCTTCTATTTTTCTAAACATTTCGTATGTGTCGATAATCTTCAAAAAGTTCTTGTCTTTCTTGAAAAGCTTTCTAACTTCCTCTATTTTTTTTGCAGGATTTGTTGGAATAGACGAAATTTTCTTCTTTTTCTTCGCGTGCTTTAAAATTTCATCAATGCTCGTTTCAATCATTTTGCGCCAACGAAGAATTAAATTGACAATTACATCACACGTCTTAGTGTATTTTAAACTGACATACAGCAAGTGGTCGGCGCTAATTTTTTCTTGAATTATATCTTCCATGTATTGATTCTAAGCTTAACCGGCGTTTAGAAGTATAATTGTAGAGGATATTCTGGTTTTTATATCTTTTCGTAATATACTATCCAATAGTTATTTTAGAGAATCATACCATTTCCTGATTTCAGAGAAATATTCTTCTTTGCTATTGACTAATTTTCCCTTGCTTTGTTCTATGTATCCAATTATTTGCCAGTTAACCGTATTTGCCATGCTTTCAACCAATCTAAAATCAGTTCTCAATGCAAAAATAGGGCCTTGCTCAATTCCCGCAAAATATCCAATCTCGCTCGCAACCCCATCATCAACTGTATGACCTCCATCTAAAATTGCAATCATGCAATTTGATTTTTTCATCAAAGCATTATTTATATGAGTAATTTTATGTCCGAATTTTTGCATGTATTCAAGTCTTTCAGAATATTTTTCTAATTTGGATAAATGCTCTAAATCCAATTCCTTTTCACACTCTTCAAAAGGGTCATATACATTTATTCCAATCGCTCTAACCCTTGGCTTTATCATTTTTTCCAATAAAAATCTTCCAGTCTCAGAAAATCCAAATTGATTTGCCACGTAACCACTAATCCCTTCCATTTATTTCAATAAGATAAATTGTTTAAATACATTTAGAGAATAGAATTGTTGTTTTGAATTTTAACTCAATTCCAAAATTGCTTCAGCCAAATCGCCGGTTTTTTCCAATGCGCTTCTTGCTTGCTCTTCATCAACGCCGGTTTTTTCCATAACGGTTCTCACGTCGTCTTCAGAAATTCCAATTTCTTCAGAAATTTCTCCAGAAATTTGGAATGATTCTTGTCCTTGCATTTTTATTTTTGTAACGGAAGGATTATTTATCATAATCTTTGCACCATCGGTTTTTTCTATGATGACACGAGAAGAATCAATTTGTTCTTGGGACATTCCCATCTGTTTCATAACAGCTTGCATTTTTTTAGGGTCTATATTTCCGAACATTTTAGTAAATAAATTGAAACGCGATTCTAAGCCCGATTATAAGCGCAACGAAAATTATCACGTGAACTGGTTTTACGTTGAAATAACTCGAGTATTCCTCGTTGAATCTTACGAGTCCGCCGAAGCCTCCAGGAAGATTTACTTGATTGTCTGCCATACTAAGACACCTGCGGTTTTTTTAGTGTAATCTTCCCTTTTAATTTTGTTCATACTAATTTGGTTTAAAGAAGAATATTTAAAAGTTTCCTTGCTGTTTTGAAAATATGGTTGAATTTGATTTTAAGGAGATTGAAAAGAAATTGAGAACTTCATGGGAGAAGGAAAAAGTTTACAAATTTGACGCTAAAAGCAAGAAAAAAATTTATTCTATTGACACCCCGCCGCCAACTGTTTCCGGGAAGATGCATATGGGGCACGCGTTTTCATATTCGCAGCAGGATTTTATTGCGAGATACAAAAGAATGCGAGGTTACAATATTTTTTATCCATTCGGAACAGATGACAACGGACTTGCGACGGAGAAGCTTGTGCAAAGACAAAGAGATGTTGATTTGAGAAGGGAGACGAGAGAAGAAGCGATTAAAATTTGCCTTGAATTTTTGAAGGAAGAATTGCCTGGATTTATTCAGGACTGGAAAAATATTGGAATAAGCTGCGACTTTGATATTTTATATTCTACAATTGATAAGCATTCAAGAGCAATTTCACAGAAAAGTTTTTTGGAACTCGCAAAGAAAAATCTTGTTTATAGAAAAGAGGCGCCGATTCTTTGGGATACTGTTTTTCAGACGGCAATTGCGCAAGCCGAATTAAAAGATAAGGAAATAAAATCTTATTTCAATGATTTGATTTTCAAGACTGAAACTGGAGAAAAAATAATAATTGCCACAACGAGGCCGGAATTGTTAGGAGCATGTGTTTCTATTTTTGTAAATCCAAATGATAAAAGATATAAAAAATTAGTCGGGAAAAATGCCTATACGCCTTTGTATAATGTTAAGGTTCCAATAATGACTGACGAAAGAGTTGATATAGAGAAGGGAACGGGAATTGTAATGTGTTGTACTTTTGGAGATTTGACTGATGTTGAATGGTATAAGCAATATAATCTGCCTCTTAAGATGCTGATAAATCCAAATGGAACAATGAATGAAAAATCTGGAAGATACAATGGGATGAAAATTGTGCAAGCAAGAAAAGAGATAATTGGAGATTTGAGAAACGGCGGATTTTTGAAAGAACAAAAAGAAATTGTGCACGTTGTTCAAGTTGGAGAAAGGTCTGGAGAACCTGTAGAAATTATTAATTCTCAGCAATGGTATGTAAAATATTTAGACAAGAAAAATATTTTTCTAAAGGCTTCAGCAAAATTGAATTGGCATCCGAAGCATATGAAGCATAAACTTGACAATTGGATTCGCGGATTGCAATGGGATTGGAGCATTTCAAGACAGAGACATTATGGAGTTCCGATTCCTGTTTGGTATTGCCAAGATTGCGGAGAAACAATTTTTGCCGAGGAGAAACAACTTCCAGTTGATCCCTTTGTTAATCAGCCAAAGAATTGTTCTAAGTGCAAATCAAAAAACTTAACTCCTGAGAAAGATGTTTTTGACACTTGGTTCACTTCCGCTAGCACGCCTTTTTTGGCTATTGAATTAATGCCTAAAGAATTAAGGGGAAAATTGTTTCCAATGTCTCTAAGACCGCAGGCTCAGGACATAATTAATTTCTGGCTTTTTTACACGATGGCAAAATCCCAATTATTGTATGGGAAAAATCCGTGGGAAGATGTTACTATTTCTGGCTTTGTGACTTTGAAAGGAGAAAAAATGTCAAAATCCTTGGGAAATATTGTGGAGCCGCAAAGTGTTTTAGAAAAATACGGCGCCGACCCATTAAGATATTGGGCGGCTTCCTCAAAGCTTAGCGAGGATATGGAATACCAAGAGAAAGAAATTATCTCTGGGAAAAAATTGGTTAATAAAATCCTCAACGCTTCAAATTTTGTTTTTATGAATTTGGGAAATTACAAGCCGAAAAAAATTAAGCTGCTTGAAACTGACAGACTTTTTTTGACAAGACTAAATGAGCTGATAGAAAAAACAACGAAAAATTTTGACAACTATGAATTTCATCTTGCAAAATCCGAAACTGATAATTTCTTCTGGCAGACATTTTGCGCAAACTATCTCGAGATTGTAAAAAAAAGAGTTTACTCTGGAACAAAAGAAGAAAAAGAATCAGCATTTTATGTTTTGTACAATTCTCTTCTAACTTTGATGAAATTGTTTGCGCCGATAATCCCTTTCATAACTGAAGAAATTTACAAAAATTATTTTATTAAAAATGAAAAAGATAAAAGTAAATCAAAGATTTCCATGTTTCCTTCACAAAATTCAGGAAAAAGCATTCATATTTCAAATTGGCCCGAGAAATTTTCAGTCGCTTCAAAAAAAGACGATGATGAAACTTTTAAGATATTGATTGGCACAATAGGAAAAATAAGACAGGAGAAATCTCAGGCAAAAAAGCCGATGAATTCCGAGATAATTCTCACATTAGAAAAAAAGAACAAAGAAAAATTGAAAAATCTCTTGGATGATTTGAAATCAGTTACAAATGCAAAGGAAATTAGAGAAGGTAAATTTGATGTCGAATTTATTTAAGACATTCTAATCCAGCATAAGTAAGTGCAGATACTAAAGAGAATGAACCTATGGAATAAGCCAACCAAGCGCCCACAATACCAAGGTTATATCCTTTATCTTTTTTTGGAAGTTCTTCCATAAATCTTTCCCCAATTTCTAAGTATTTTTCTGAACCACTAAAAACAGCATAAGTAATGAGTTCAAGACCGTCTTTGAAACCTTCTCCGTATGAATTAGGCATCTATCCAAAGAATTAATTTATTTTATAAATATTATGCAATTAAAATTTTATTCCGAGCTGTAAACCGATGGTGTTTATCCCATCATTTTTTTTGTCTAATTCATATCTAGTCATTGCGTTTCCTATGGAATAGTGTTCATATACTCCACCGATGAAATATTCTTCCATGTCAACTCCAAGCCCAAAAATTATATGGAAATTATTTCTGAAGTCGTGTCTCTCAAATTTCTTTGATTCATAACCAACTCCGAGCCCTTCTTTTGAGTATATCTTTCCAAATTTTTGTTTTAATCCAAAATCAAATCCTACTTCAAAATTGGTTTCTTCCATTCCAATAAATGGTGAATAAATAATTCCGTTTCTTTCAAACTCCAATCCTAATCTAATAGGATCATATTTTTCAAAAACTCCGCCAAATACATTAAATATTTTGCTTTTAGAAACAGTAAAAGAATCAGCATAAACTAAAGATGGAATAAGAAATGTTACAATAGATGTTCCTACAAATTTTGTAAGGCTCATTTTGATTTAACAAATTAGCTAATTATAACTTATAAAAATTTGGATGATTAATTGTTAAAAAATTTTGTAAATATCGTATCCTAAATTTCCCAGAATAAATGGAACTCCGATGTAAAATAGTGTGAAATTTGTATAAGCTCCGACTATGCTTCCAGCGGTTTCTGCTTTATTTTCTCCAGAAGTTACATTTCTAAATGCTTCAGGAAACTCCGTTATTAATTTTGGGATATCTTTTGGAGAAATAGGATCACAATGCATATCAAATCCGTCTTTAAAATCACCCAAACCATCGCAGAAACTTTCTAATTTTGATTTAAGATTTCCCATTTTATTTTTAATCATTTGAAATTTTATAAATATTTGCGTGGTTAATTATTTAAACGAACCTTTTGTTTCATAATTATGGCATCGACTCCAGACGAACTAGAAGAAGTTATTACGGAACTTGAAAGCTATAAGGGAAGACATACTGAATTAATTACTGTTTATATTTCTGCAGATTTTGATGCGGTTTCAGTTCAGAAACAGCTGGAAGCGGAGAAGTCAACTGCTAAAAATATTAAATCTACAGGAACTAGAAAAAATGTCACGGATGCTCTTGATAAAATTATCAGGTATCTCAAGACTTTGAAAAGAAATCCTGAAAATGGATTGGCACTTTTTTGCGGGAATATTTCCAAAAATGAAGGACAGACTGACATGAAAATTTGGACTATTGAACCGCCTTTGCCTTTGAAAATAAGATTATATAGATGCGACAAAGAGTTTGTTCTTGAACCATTGAGAGAAATTCTTGATACAAAAGAAGTTTACGGACTCCTTGTTATGGATAGAAAAGAAGCGACGATAGGCATGTTAGAAGGAAAGAGAATTGAGAAATTGCAAAAAATGACTTCAGGAGTTCCAAGCAAGGTAAGAGCTGGAGGACAAAGCAGCCAGAGATTTCACAGAATTACTGAAGGTTTAACAAAAGAATTTTACAAAAGAATCGCGGAAGAAATGAAGAAACATTTTTTTGAAATGACTAAACTTAAAGGGATTCTTATTGGCGGACCGATTCCAACAAAAGACGAATTCATGGATGAAAACTATCTCGTTACAAAATTAAGAGAGAAAGTAATTGGAGTTATTGATATTGGAGATGCTGATGAATCTGGGTTGAAGGAGCTAGTTGGAAAATCCATGGAAATTCTTGCAAATCAGGAGATAATAAAAGAAAAAAAGCTCATGGAAAAATTCTTTGAAACTCTTGGTGAGAGGCCCGGAATGGCTGCATATGGCGAAGAAAAAGTTAGGAAAGCTCTTGAATATGGTGCCGTTGAAACTTTAATTCTATCAAAAAAAATAGACAAAACTTTGATGAGCGAACTTAGAGATTTAGCTGAAAAAACTTCTTCTAATTTTGAAGTTGTTTCCACTGAGACTGTTGAAGGTGAACAGTTTTTCAATCTTTCTGGAATCGGCGCATTTTTGAGATTCAAGATTTAAATCATAAATGCACCATCTTCGGTGAAGTATTCTTGCCAAAATTCGTCGCTGGTTCTATTTTCTTTGGCGCGTCTAATAATATCTTCTTCAAATAAAACTGGGACATATTTTATTATTCTTCTAGATTCTGCTTTAAGCTCCTTTCTTAGTTCTTCTGGAGTGAGACTACTTTTTCCGCTAATCTTTATTTTATTCCCCCAATCAATAACATATAAGCTTCTTATGCTATCTTCTCCACCCTGCGAATCTTGAATATTAACAGCCATTTCGCCCAAATTTTCATAATCTGCGTCCTCAAAATGTTTGTTTCTTAAATTATAAAATATTCCAACAAGACTTTCTGGCATATTTTCTTCCAAAGCCATTCGGCAAAAATCATTCTGAAGTTTATATTTATTATTGTCTTTTATCATATTTGATTTATCTAAGAATTTTTAAATCTCTGCTGTTTCTTTAAATTATGTCGCTAACAAGCAAGACTTTGGATGAACTTGACAAAGAGAAAGAAGCTGAGAACATGAGAAAAATTGAGGCTGTTCTTTTTATTTCGGGAAAATTTTTGACGATACAAGAATTGATTTCTTTTTCAGATTTAAATCCAATAATAATAAAAGAGGTTCTTGAAAAATTAAAAGAAAAATATGAAAATGAAAATTCTGCAATTGAAATTGTAGAGAAAGGCGGAGCCTTTCATTCGTCCGCCGAAGATGTCGAACGAGAAAAAACTGAAATGTGGAAGATGGATGTGAAAAAAGATTATGCAGATATTGTTAATAGATTAGCTACGGGAAGTTCTGAATTTTCAAAATCAGAACAGGAAACTTTAGCTATCATTGCATATAAGCAGCCAATAAAACAAAGCGTTTTAGTAAAAATAAGAAGCAACAAATCTTATGACCACATAAAAAAATTTACTGATTTGGGATTGATTAAAAAGAAAAGGGTTGGAAGAACTTATGATTTAAGCTTGAGTGATGATTTTTACAATTATTTTAACGTGCAGGGAAACGAGGGCTTCATTAAAAAAATAAACGAAGAAGAAAACGGAAATGCCTGAAGTCTTAACAATAATTTATCTTGTTTACATTTTCATAGCGATTTATTTTCTCGCGCTTTTTGCGTTGACTTTTTTGCAAAATAGAAAAGAAATTTTTATGAATCCAATTCCAGAAAGAAATTATTCTATTTCTGTTTTGGTTCCGGCTTTTAACGAGGAAGACAGCATAAAAGAAACTGTTGAATCAATTTTAAAAACAGATTATGGAAACTTGCTTGAAATTATAATCATAAATGACGGAAGCAAGGACAACACATTAAAAATTGCAAGAGAGCTCGAAAAAAAATATTCCATTGTAAAAATTCTTGACAAGAAAAATTCTGGAAAAGCAGACTCGCTGAATCAAGCCATGAAAATTGCCGAGGGAGAATTGATAGCAGTTGTCGACGCTGATTCTTATCCGGACGAACAAGCACTTTATTCCATGGCAGGATATTTTAATGATGAAAAAACTGGCGCTGTTACAACTAGAATTCTTGTAAAAGACAAGGATAATTTTTTAAGAAAAATGCAATCTGTCGAATATAAGGTTATTGCATTCACGAGGAAACTTCTAGGTTTCCTGGATTCAATTTATGTAACTCCAGGACCAATGGCTTTGTACAGAAAATCTGCACTTGTAAAAATTGGCGGATTCGATGCAAAAAATATGACTGAAGATATTGAAATCACTTGGCATTTGATTAAAGATGGATATAAAATAAAAATGTCTTTTACTTCAAAAGCTACGACGGTTTCTCCAGATACTTTGAGAAAATGGTTCAAGCAGAGAATAAGATGGAACATTGGCGGTTATCAAACTATTTTGAAATATAAAAATTATTTTTTTAGAAAAGGAATGCTTGGAATGTTTATTCTTCCATTTTTTTCAATCTCTCTGATTTTAGGGGTTTTTGGGTTGGGGGTTTTAATTTACAGGACAGCGAGAAGTCTTTTAATTTCATATCTTTCGACAAAATATTCAATTGCAGCGCAAACGGCAATTTTGACTTTGAACGATGTTAATCTTAATCCGTCGGTTTTGAATTTTTTAGGAATCACCTCATTCATTCTTGGGATGGCGTTCATATTTTTAGCTTTGAGAAATGTTGACAAGCACATCAAAGAAAGAGAAAGCTTTTTTAGCGTCATTTTCTATTCATTGGTATACATCCTGTTAAGACCCATTGTTGTCGTGGTGTCTCTGTACAAATTCATTACGGGAAAATACTCTTGGCGTTAAATAAAATGTTCGAAAATAAAAAACACGTTTTTTGGCAGGCACTTTTTGTAACTGTGCTTTTATTTCTAATGGGTTTTGTTTTTGGAGTGTATATTGAACAATTGAGGTCTGATAATTTAAGCACGTCATTTTATCAGTCTGAAGTTTCTTTGTACGATTCTCTTGCTCTTGGAAAAATTACGAGCGATAGTTCGGCATCTTGCGACGATTTAAAAAAAATCAGCATAAATTTTGCCGATAAAGTTTACAATGAGGCAAAAGAGCTGGAAAAATATGATGACAAGAACAAGCTTACTGATTCCATAAAAACAATACACAAGAAATATGATTTACTTAGAACACTGCTTTGGATGAATGTAATAGACATAGAAAAAAAATGCGGCGCGATAAATAATGTTGTTTATCTCTACCAGTATAATACTGATGATGTTGTAGTAAAATCTCAGCAGGTTGTTTGGGGTAGATTGTTAAGCGATTTGAAAACAAAGGAAAGCGACAAGCTGATTTTAATTCCAATTGCCGTGGACCAGAACATAGAGTCCTTAAATTACCTGATCAATAAATACGGAATAAAAAATTATCCTGCAGTTTTAATAAATGAAAAAGATATTTTGTATCAGCCGAAAACGATAGAAGAAATTGAGAATTATCTTAAATAATATTTTTTACTATATAAAACATTAAAAACGCACATACTCTATAATTTTATGGCGAATTGCTTCAAATGCGGGGTTGATGAATCAAATGCGGTGCTTCTCGATGGTATTTCTTCAAAGGGAGTTGTCAAAGTTTGCAGAAGATGTTTGATAACTGAAGATATTTCCATAATTAGAAAAAGTGCGGTGCAGCAGGCTGAAGAGAAAAGTGTTGCTGAGAGAATGGCGCAGATTTCCGGAAACACGGGAAGATCCGGCTCTTTTCTAAAACCCGTGAGAAGGGAAGACGTTGTTTTGAAAAACATGATTGAGACAAATTTCAAAAAGAATATGAAAGAAGATGTTGATTTGAAAAATAATTTAGTTGAAAATTTTCATTGGATAATACTTAGGGCGAGAAGATCAAAGCACATGACTTTGGATCAACTTGCAGTTACATTGAGAGAACCAAAGATTGCGCTCGAAGCTCTTGAAAGAGGTTTTGTCCCAGAAAAGAGCAGAGATTTAATCACTAAAATTGAAAACTATCTTTTTATAAGATTGAGAAAACCTGAAGCACCCATGAGCAGAAAGCCTGAGAAAATTGATTTTAATTCAATTGGAAACATTAGGGTTTCCGACTTCAAAGAAATGGAGCCGATAAATGAATCAGACAATCCTCCAGAATTAATATTAGATGAAGATTTAGAAGATTCTTTTGAAAGAGAATGATTAGGAAAGTTTTATAAATAATCATTTGGATTTTTTGTTATGGAAATGAAAGTTTTGAAAAGTTCAAAGGATGAGATTGAGCTTGAAGTTGACAATCTTACAATAGTTGAAATTTTAAGAGTTTTTTTGAACAAAGATTCGTCTGTAAGCTTTGCTGCATGGAGAAGGGCACATCCGACGAAAAATCCTATTCTTTTAGTGAAAACAAAGGGAAAAACTGCGAAGAAAGCAATAACGGATGCTGTTAGTTCCATAACTAAAGAACTTGACAAAATAGAAGACGACTTCAGGAAGGTTAAGTAAGATGTCTGAAGGTAGAACTTTTTTTGTCCCTGAAAAAAATTATGAAGAGGCTAAAAAATTGATACGTAATTTTTCATCATTGTGCTTCGATTATAATCCCATTCAATTAGATGGAAGATACCAGATTTCAATTTCTGGAAATCCACGAGATTTGGAAATTGTTGACAAATATTTGAGTTTGATAGAAAAACCAATTATCGGCAAAAGGAAAGGGCTCTTGGAAAAACTATTAGATTGTCATGCCCTTTTTAGATTAGATTAATAATTTCTGACTTTCATCATGTCCATTACAGATGAAATTTCTTCTTCTGGCGTCATAGAAAATGAATTAATTACAATATCGTAATCTTTTTTATTTTTATAATCAACTCCGAAAATTTCAAGTCCTATTTTATGTTCTTTCTCTTCTCTTCTTTCTAGTTCTTCTTTAACACTATCTAATGATTTTCCAAGATAGTCTGGTCTGCTCAACACTCTTTCGGCTCTAATGTTGAGCGGCGCTTCTACGAAAACAAGCAGAGAATTTAATCTAACATCCCTATATTTTTCTTTTCCGGTTTTTCTGTATAAAATATTTCCATCCTTGCAAATTGTAGCGTATCTTGTATCTGCGATTATTTTTCCCCTTTCCATTTTCTCAAACAAATCTTCATTAAATTTAATTTGCTCTTCTTCAGAAAGACCCGACCACCATATTGAAAGCGGAATTTCTGTTTTAACTTCAGAATAAACTTTCCTATGCTGTGCTTTAACCAAATCTCCGATTGAATGAAATTCCCAACCAACCAATCTTTCTAACAAACCCCTGACTAAAAGAGATTTTCCAGAAGCGGGAATTCCAGATATTATTATATTGTCGTATTTGTATTTTTCACTCACTAGTTCTTTTTTATAATAATCTTTTTATAGATTGTTGTTCGGGATTTAATATGACAGATGCACTTTCAGAAATTGCAAGAGATCAAGAAAGAGATGGAAATTTTGGAATTTACATTTTGAATGTTTTTAAATTTCTAAATAATTCCACAACTGAAAATTATCTTTCCTTAAACGATTCGGCGAAAAATGTTGATTCTGTTCGCGGTGGATATTGGAATCCGGGATATAAAACAAAATTAGAAAATGGATTAGTTAAATTTTTAATTAAATTGGAAAATAGAAATCAAAAGGCTTGGGATTTTATTTTGAAATATACTAAAGATCCATCGAGCGGGATTATATTAGAGCTTGCCGAACAACTGAAATTATCCAGAACAAAATATCTTGAGTTTAATTTTCCGACTTGGATTGATTAAAATTGATACAATAATCCTTATTAATTATAAGAAATTTTTTAATTCATGGAAAAAGCTGAGAAAATTTCTACCGGAAGCTATGATTTAAACAAGTGGCTTTTTGGCGGTTATGAATCCGACGTCGTTACAATGATTGCAGGTCCTCCCGGAAGCGGAAAAACTAACTTTGCTCTTTTGGCGGCTTGCAGTCAGGCAAAGAAGGGAAATAAAGTTATTTTTATCGATACTGAAGGTGGATTCAGCGTCGAGAGAGTTAAACAAATTGCCGAAGAAAGTTACGAAGAAATATTAAATAATATCCTTCTTCTTGAACCGACGAATTTTGACGAACAGAAGAAATCATTTTCACAATTATTAATTCAAGTAAAAAACCAGGCAAAGGAACAGATAGGTTTGATTGTTATTGATGGTATGGTTACTCTTTACAGGCTGGAGATGGGCGAAGCAAAAGATAACGATGAAAAAATCAGGAATTTAAATTGGAAAATGGCCGAACAAATGAGAACACTCTCAGAGATTTCAAGAAAACAGAAAATTCCCATAATAATCACAAACCAGGTTTACAGCGGATTTTTATCTGGGGAGGATTTGAGAAATGGCATCAAGAAACAGGTTAATCTTGTCGGTGGCGATTTGTTAAAATATTGGTGCAAGTGCATTATTGAATTGCAAACTGATGGAAAAAAGAAAAATGCTGTTTTGCTAAAACATAGAAGCATGCCTCCAAAAGAATTTAGTTTTGAAATAAAAGACAAAGGAGTTTTTAGAAGAGGATGGATTTAAATGGAAAATATAAAATTTGAAGTAATAAAAAAACTGGCTGAAACAAATTTCAAGATAAAAGATATCTCAAATATTTCAAAATTTGACAGCAATTCTCCGCCAAGCGTTTTCATTGGAAGCAAACTAAAATATCCCTTAGTTAATGTTGGAATTTTAAGTCCTTTGCAAAGAGACGATAATGCATGGCTTTACGACGCTGAAAAATATTGGGCGGATAATAATTTCAGCATAAATGATGTGATTCAAATAAGGGAAAGTTTGCTTAATTCAAGATTTCAGTCTAAGGTTTCAGATTCAAAAATAAATAATAAATTTATCCAAATTGCGCAGGAAATCGCTGTTGCTTACAAGCCAGTAGATATTGAAATTGAATTGAAAAATAGATTGAATGTTGGAAGAAAGAATGATCAAATTGTTACCCCGCATGGAATGACTGCAAGATTGGGTAAAGCGAAGATTACTGGAAATGTGAAAATTCATAGAAAAGTTGACAAGATGATTAATGATGAAGTAAAATCCAGCGAGGCAATCGGATATTTGTATAAAAAAGGATTCAATGAATATTCTTTGAGCAAAATTCTAAGCGTCGGAGTTTTGGGTTTGAAGATGCAGAAAAAACTTGTTCCAACAAGATGGAGCATTACTGCTACTGACGATACGATTGGAAAACATTTAGCTGATAAAGTAAAAGAATACAAATGGATTGAAAATTATGAATTGTTCTTTGGAGAATTTCTTGGAAATCAATATTTAATTATGCTCTTTCCCAATGTTTTCAATTACGAACTTTTTGAGATTTATCTCCCAAATAGCTCATGGAATCCTAGCCAAGAAATAAAAGCTTCTACTGATTTTGAAAGTTTCTTTGGAAGAAAAAATTACGCCTCAAATACTTCAGGAGGATATTACGCAGCGAGACTTCCTATTCTTGAATATTTAGAAAGCATCAAAAGGCAAGCATCAGTTTTAGCCGTGAGGATAGAAACTTCTTCTTACTGGGCTTCACTTGGAGTTTGGGTTGTTAGAGAAAGTGTTAGAAAAGCAATGAAAAAAAATATGTCATTTAATTCAAGGAAGGAACTTGTTGATGGCGCTAAAAAAATAGGAAATATAAAATTCAATTTTGACTGTTCACAAATTTTAAAGAAAAGCAAAATGTTGAATGATGTTCTTACTCAGAAAAAAATCAGCGATTGGATAGCCTAATATATATTTTTAAATATGCATTTAATTTTTCTATAATAATTTAAAAGGCTTAATCTTTGAGATGTAAAATGGCTTTTAAGAAAAGCTTGGTTGGACTTCTTGCCGGAGCCGCGCTTTTTGGAATCGCATCAACTACAGCTTTTGCTCGGGAAAAAATTGAACCTTTGGAAATTAAGGAAAATCCCGATTCTTTTTCTATTCCCCTTTCCACAGAATTTTCCGTCATTAAAGATAAAGATTATGATTGCAAAATCAATGAATCAAAATTGGATTGCAAAACGAAAAAAGAATCTGCGGGCAAAAGAGAGCCTTTTTATTTTGACGAATTTCAATTCACCCCCCTCGCGCGGATTAGCTTGGACGGCAAACTCCGCGATTTCGCCACAAATTACGCCTCTTTTCATGGAACGTGGTTTGGTT
>Ga0315281_10007856_pt1 | contig 14941 bp, 18 predicted proteins | sample YL17G07_0_MG_FD_204540 | JGI IMG/M metagenome (GOLD analysis project Ga0315281, IMG submission 204540) | Sediment microbial communities from Yellowstone Lake, YNP, Wyoming, USA - YL17G07_0 | ecosystem: Environmental > Aquatic > Freshwater > Lake > Sediment | place: USA: Wyoming | collected...
TGAGATGAAATTCGTGAGCCAGCAGATAAATCACGCCGCAGATCATGATGCCGAAAAGAACAAAAGCCGCGCGGCGTTTCTTGAACCATAGGAGAACGGCGTAGAGCACGACGCTCATCAGGCCGATGTCGAACAGGCCGGGAACGCCGATTTCGCGGATCAAAGGAACGATACGCGGGATGAATGGCTGCTCGAGAAATGCGATATGCATGGAGAGGGTCAGGCTGCTTTTCCCAGGCAGCATTTCTTATATTTTTTTCCGCTGCCGCACGAGCAGGGTTCGTTCCGGCCCGGCTCTTCTTGTTTTACGATCGGAGTCTTGGGCACCGGAAGAATAGGGGAAGCCCTGAAGAACTGCTTCTGTTCCTCTTTAGACATTTTTGAAATCCGATCCTTTTCGACCTCCGAAAGGCCTTGGTTCCACCACGTCAGTCCGGGTTGAAGAATGGGAGCCAAGGCGTCCATCTTCATAGGAGGCCTCTTGCCCGTCGTCTCATGATAGCGCTCCAAAATGACCTTGATGAGACGTTCTTGAGCCTTATGAGTTCGTTCGTGTTTTTCTTTGGCCTCTTTGATCGAGATATTGTGCCGCGTTGAGAGGTCCTTGAGAGTGCAATCGACGCAGAGGATGCGCGCGACCGGCTTTTGCTGCGTGGGCGGGACGGTCGTGCCCATCTTGGCTTTATGCCCGCATTGGCCGCAGATGCACTTGCCCCATTTCAGGACCTCGCCTTCTACTTTATAAGTGGTCGAAACTTTTTGGATGAAATTCATGTATTACCTCATTTCCTGGTGGCCGCCCGGGATTGAGGCAGGCACAAGAGGGCGATAAAGATGCCATAGAGAAGAATCGGTCTCAAGAGGGAAGGTGAAACTCTCATCGCCAAGAGGGAAGGCCCCACGGCATCGACCAACAGGGCCGCCAATCCGATCAGGAGGAGCCAGCGGCCCCACTCCCTTAATACGAGAAGCCCGATGCCTCCCGACAGGAGCAGCAGGTTCACTAAAATCGAGAGATGAGGCCGGATGTTGAAAGCCGACGCGGCCAGTGTTCTTAAAAAGAAAATAACGGGCCGTATGGAAAACAAGATCCAGAACGCGCCCACCACTCTCAAGACGATTTCCATAGAGGTGGGGTTTTTAACACGAAGTCGTTTCAAAAAGTCGAGGAAGAAGTGAGGACGGCCTTTCCTGACGCACCGCGGGAATTCTGTGACGCGGCCTGCACTTGCGGGATGAGGAGGTCGCAACTTTTCGCAATTCTCGCCGATGTATAGCCCGCAAAGCAAGGGTGGGTAAGGCTTTGCAGGGAGAGTCGTTGCAAGTCTTGTCCTGCGTCACGTTGAATACACACCTCATGGGGCAACTCGGCATGATCGGGAGCCGTGAGACCGGGCTTTATTTCCACGACGAACAAAGGGCCGAGGAGCTCGTCGACCGATTCAAAAACTCCCAGGACGACGTCGTCGGGCTCAGCGAGGTTTGGGATCAGCGGCTGGGGCAGGGGATCATCGAGGGGGTGCGCGATGTCTTTCCGTACAGCGTCTTCGCACCATGCGCGAATGGAATCGGCGACGTCTTCACCTACCTCCGAAACAACGTCTTTCGTCTCTGGCCCCGAGGGTCGGATTACTTGATGCAGAGGACGGAAGACATCGTGGATCATTTTGCCCGGAGCCATTACAAGGTTGGAAACAGAAGCGCCCTGTCCGCTTTTCGCGTCTTTTTTCCTGAAGACTGGGTGATTCGGACGCTTTCGAAGGCTCTGAGCGAGCCTCTCTTTTGGGGGCAGGGTTGCTTCTCTTAAGTCGTCATCCGATCGAAGAGGCTTCCTTTACGCCTTTTAACGCGCGCGCCGATTATCTCTTTGCCAGTCCGTCTTTGGGCGCCGTCGATGCCGATGTCTTTCTTGAGGAATTCACAGCATCATGTGGTGATTACTATTTGTCGGATCACTTCGCGGTTCGCGCGGCTCTAGCTTTTGAGCCTTAATCAAGCTATCATGACTCCGGATTGGAAATCGCCAGTGTCTTATTGTATGTCTCTCTCCAGGAGGAAGTCATGATCACACAATGGAAATTCTTTGGTTTCTTAACCGCCCTCAGCCTCGTTTTTGCATTGTGTCTCGGACCTCATACGGCCCGGGCCGAGGGTGAAGCCAAGAATCAAACCAAGGATCAAGATGGCCCCGTGGGCTTAAGCGTCATCAAGATGAAGACGAAGGGAAGCTGGACCGAGGTCACGATCGCCATCGAGAATAGGACGAACAGAGACCTTGAGTTCCCGTGCTGCAATACCTATCTTGAGACCGACAATGGCTTCGCCGTGGCCTCTCTCGATCGGGGAGAAGTTCAAACTCAGATCCACAACAAGGCAAGAACGGGAGCGATCATCGGCGAGATCATCGGCGTCGGCTTGGGCATTGGCGGGCTCGCAAGCGGACACGATGAATTGGCCTATGCGGGGCTCGGAGTGGGCGCCGGAAGCGCGATTGCCGGGACTGCAGGAGGGGCGGTGGCTGAAGGCGCGGAGCGTAGGATCGTCATCGACGACATCATGCGGAATCAAATTTTTCCGTCCGGGCTGAAGGTCGCCGGCGTCGTCTATTTTCCCCCAAAAAGTAAATGGCCCGGTTCCAAGCATGCTCAGGCGGTTCACCTCGCGTACAACCTCAAGGGCAAATCCTACAAGGTCAGCGCACCGATCCATTAAGTATGACCTTTCCTTCTTCGTGCTCCCCGCATAATATTCATGCTTCGAGAGGATTTATGCGGGAAAAACGCTTTACCGAGCTGTCTTGCGCAGGATCTCATTACGAGATGGGTTTCGAGCAGGGAGAGTGGCTCCGGCCTCGTATGGACGGCATCTTTGCGAGTCTTCTGGACAACGATCTCGTCCCCAAAGTCTTGAAGATCGCGGGTCCCAAAGTCTTAAATGGTCTTCTGATACTCAAGGGCCACAGCGTGCGGCGGCGCAATCTCAGCAACATGACTCATTCGTCCCGCCCTCAGATGGAGAGGATGCACGGCATAGCCGACGGCGCAGGCGTTCCAATCGAGCTGGTCTTGGGACTAGCGAGCATCGAAACGATGGCGGCGAGCTTTCAGTTCGTCTTGGGATGCACGTCCCTTGGCGTCGGCAAGAGCCGGACGAAAAAGGGTGAGACGCTCTTGGCCTATAATCATGACTTCCCGGCCTTGATGAAGGACCACCTGGTCGTCCGCCGATCCAGACCCAACGAGGGTTTGAGCTCCTTGCAGATCACCTATCCGACGATGCCTGGAGCGATTTGCGGCGTCAACGAGGCGGGTCTGGCCATCTCTCTCAATCATGCCTTTACCACGGAGCCCTTTAACGATGGCGTCCCTCCGACGTTTCTCGTTCAACAGGCCCTGGATCGCGCGACCTCCGCCGAAGAGGCCGTCAAAATGTTCCGGAAGGTGACCTTTTCGTGCGGGTCCCTAGCGACCGTGGTGGATCAAGACGGCGGAATGTTCGCCATGGAGCTCTCGCGCGGCAAATTCGGGGTGCGGAAACCGGTCGACGAAATCAGTCTCACCCTCAATGACTACAGGCTCCACGAACTGCGGCAGATCGAGGTCCCCCAAGAAGCGAAGTTTCACCCCAGAAAATTCCCTAAATCCTTCCACGGACTTCATGTGCACGGGCCGAATTGGGAACGGAGGGGGCGGTTCGAGGCGATTTTTAAGGAATTGAAGTCAAAAAAAATCGGTCCGGTGGAATTACACAAATATCTTTCGGATCATCATGAGGAAGGGAAGGGCGGATACGGGAGCATCTGCCGCCATCACCCGACCGCCGATACGATCCTCTCCGCGATCGTGTACCCCAAGCAGCGCCGGATTCAGGCGTCTCGGGGGCACGCCTGCCATGCCGTTTATCAAGAATTCCAGTTGTAGCGTTTAGAGGCCGGCAGTTCCGGCAAAGCCCTCGTCGAGCCTGTAAACGTCGTCCCGGAAATTCACCTCACCTTGGTCATCGACCCAGGCCGTGATGTAGATAATGAAGACGTTGAGGGGTGAGGGGATCTGGATGTCTCTATTTCTGCCGGCCTTAATCGCTGCGACGATCTTTTCACGGGGCCAATTGGGATCATCCTTCATGACGTATTCCGCGAGATCGAGGGGCTTCTCAACCCGGACGCATCCGTGACTCAAGGCGCGCATGTCGCGGCTGAAGAACTTCTTTTCGGGCGTGTCGTGCAGATAGACGTCGTAGGGATTCGGAAACATGAATTTGATTCTCCCCAGGGAGTTGCCGTCTCCTTCGCTTTGTACGATGCGAACGTGGGGATTGCGGGCGTTGACTTGGTTCCAATCAATCGCCGCGGGATCGAACCCCTGAGTCTCCGCCGTAGAAACGACCTTCATATGGTGGCGACCCAGATAGGTCGGATCGTTCCGAAGATGGCGGATCAGTTCCTTTTCGAAAATTCCCGATGGGACGTTCCACTTCGGATTGAGGATGAGATATTTAATCTGGCTGGAGAGAAGAGGGGTCTGCCATTCGTGCGCTTGTCCCACAACGACCTTCATGCCGAGGACCGTCTTGCCGCCTTCGACGACTTTCAGCCGATAATCCGGTATATTGACCGCTACGTACCGTTCGCCCAAATCCTTGAACTGTTTCTTCCGTTCGATGGCGATTTGAAGCTGGCGAATGCGTCTCTCCACGGGAACATTCAACGCGGCCAGAGTCTCTTTGCCGACGGTCCCGTCGGGTTCGAAACCGTGCCGGCTTTGAAAATTTTGAACCGCGGAGACGACATCCTCATCGAAGGAGTCGCTGTCGGCCTTCTTCTTGAGATCGCCGGTCACGATCAGACGGCGCCTCAGGGACGTCACGCGTTCTCCGAGGTCTCCCGGAACCATTTTTGGGCCTTCCGGGATAGGACTCCATCCACCATGCTGGGCGATGTCCTGGTAATCCGCTAAGGCCTTCTGAATGGGTGACATCGCTCCCTCCCTGGAGACGGACGTCGCAGCCTTTGGTTTTGAAGGAGCGGGAGCGCTCGCGCATCCGGCGAGGTAGAGAGAGACGAGCGCCCAGAGGGCCGCAATGAGTTTTGGAGACGCTGATTTCATAAGATGGATGCCAACTAAGTTCCTCTCCATTTCCCGAGAGTGAAGGAATGTCAAGTTTTACAAGGGGTTTCGCAAATGTGAAACAGGCCCAAATCTCGGTGTCGCACCTCTGCATCAGCTGCCATAACTCTAGACAATCTCGACGACCTCGATGGAAAAACGGAGGGTCTTGCCGGCCAAAGGGTGATTGAAGTCGAGCGTGATGTCGTCCGCCCCGATGTTGGAGACGATCGCTTGAAACTGGTTTTCTCCCAACTGGCCGGTGACGACGTCACCCACCTTAAGCTGCGGGGCGTTCTGAAATGCCGTTTTGGCGACCTTCTGGTAGGCGTTGGGGTCGATCGTTCCGTAACCCTGGTCAGGCGGGACCGTTACTTCCTTCCGTTCTCCCATTTTTAATCCGGTCAACTGACTTTCCAGCCCCGGGATAATCTGGCCGGAGCCTTGGATATAAGTGAGAGGTTCCCCTTCACCGGATTGATCCAAAATCACGCCTTCAACAGTCAGGATATAGTGGATCTTCACCGTGGAGCCGTCTTTAATCATTTTCGCGCCTCCTAGGTTCAAATGCTCCCATACCTTTTTGGGAATATCAATGAACATGTTGTTTTCATTGCCTAATTGATCCTTTTTTCTTTTTTTTGGCCTCTCACGAGATGAGGCTTGCCTCCCAGAAACATCCACGATAATGGGCGTTGACCAAAACGGAGGAACCCAAAAAAGACCTTATGCCAACCAAGAAAGATTACCTGACCACGCCCATCGAGCACATCGACATCAAGAAGCATGACGTCTCAAAATACGTACAAGCCATGAAGGGGCTCGCCTTTCAGGCGCGCAACCTCCAACGCGGGGCTGAGATTACGGAGAAAATGATCTCAGATCCGAACTGTGCGGTGATCCTGTGCCTGGCCGGCTCGATCGTGAGCGCCGGGATGAAGCAGATCATCGTCGATTTCGTCGAAAACCGCATGGTAGACGCGATCGTCTCCACGGGCGCTAATATCGTCGATCAAGACTTCTTCGAGGGGCTTGGGTTCCAGCATTACGTCGGCACTCCGGCGGTGGATGACAATGTCATGAGGGATCTGCACATCGATCGGATCTACGATACCTTCATCGACGAGGATGAATTGAGGGTTTGCGACGTCACGGTGGGAAAGCTCTGCGACGAGATGGAGCCGCGTCCGCATTCCTCCCGCGAGTTCATTCGCGAGATGGGACGTTACCTTGAGGGCCTGGGTAAAGGCATTCCCTCGATTGTTCATTCTGCTTACAAAATGGACGTTCCTATTTTTTGCCCCGCATTTTCGGACTGCAGCGCGGGCTTCGGGCTGGTGATGCATCAGACCCGTCGTCCCGACCGGCACGTCTCGGTCGATTCGGCCGCTGATTTCCGGGAACTCACGGAGCTCAAGATAGCGGCTGGCGAGAGTGGGCTGTTGATGATCGGAGGCGGGGTCCCAAAGAACTTCGCTCAGGACATCGTCGTAGCGGCCGACCTCTTGGGCAAGGAAGTCCCGATGCACAAGTATGCGGTTCAAGTGACCGTGGCGGATGAACGGGACGGCGGTCTCTCGGGATCGACTCTTCGAGAGGCCAGTTCGTGGGGGAAGGTCAGCACGTCGTACGAACAGATGATCTATGCCGAAGCGACGCTCGTTTTACCGCTTATCGCCAGCTACGTTTATCACCGAGGGGCCTGGAAAAACCGTAAAGAAAGACGGTTCTCCCGCCTTTTCGAAAAGACGTCTCTTCCCGCGTCGGCGACTCCCGCCAAGTCAGTGGTTTCGCGATAATTCTTTTAGCGTTCGATATTTTGGATGAGAGAGACCAAGGCCCTCGCGGCTTCGGGCGTTTCCACGAGCTTCAAGTGGTCCGAATGGAGAAGCATCTGGCGGGGGCCTTCCAAGAAGGCGGAGCCCAAAGGCACGATGCCGTCGTTAACCGTGTTATGATCCAGAAAAGGCGAGAAAACCCGCATCCCACCTTGAATCACCGCGTGAGAAACCACCGACGTTGGTCCTCCGTGAAATGAAAAAGGCCGGTCGATGCTGAGGATGTTGCCGTCGAGGACGTCGTCGGGGGTGAGCCCAAGCTTCTGGTAGAATCTATCGACGTTTCGCTGCGTAATCCCGCTGAAAAGTAAAGGGACTCGGGGTTCGATGGCCCAGCGGTTTACGAGACGGCCTGTGCGCGTCAGGTGAACGCCGTTGAGGGGTGAAGAGATCGCGATAAATCGTCCGCGCCGCAGCCTGAGCGCGAGGGCCCTCAATTGATCTTCCGGCATGTCCAGATCCGGCAGGGCCCGTTGAAGACCGGCGAGCGAGGCCCCTCTGGCCATAGCCGCGAGGACATACACGGTAAAACCACCCGCCGAGTGACCTACGAAAACCGGATTGCGTTCAAAGAGCTTCGAATCCGTGCTTAAAGAACGGATGGCATCCACCGTGTTCTCACGCCACTGCCGAAGGTGATTGAGTTCCCCGTCCGGGCCGAATCGAAAAACAGCGGGTGCGAATCCGGATTTCTCAAGGGTCTCCAAGTAGGGCGCGGCGGGCTCGAAATGGAGCATGCCTCTGAAGAATACGAGGGGCCGACCGATGGGATTGTCCTCAGGATCCGGACACGCCGCCATCCCGATGCGATGAGCTGCATTTTCATAATAGAGGGTCAAGGATTGATGAACGATCTCATTGGCGACGGTGACGAGTCCTTGAAGCATGTGGGTTTGTCGAAGCCATAGCAAAAAGGTTGCGGGAGGAGTATGAAAAAAAGATGAAGACGGATACCCAAAGGGCCTTTCGGTTCCTTTTTATCGTCGTCGGCGTCCTTCTGATCATCTTTGCGGCTCTTTATACGTGGCAGATTCTTCCAAGATCATGGAGTGGTAAGTCCGCACTCTCACTGAACAACCTACGCCTCGTCGAATACGATGGGGGGCCGATCAACACGAAGCCTTATCAACCTGGCGATGATCTTTATTTGAGCGTCGACGTGTCGAACCTTCCTAAGGGCGCCGACGGGCGCTCCAAGGCGACGATCGCGTTTGAGCCCCTGGATCCCGAGGGGCGGGCGATCGTACATCCGGTTGAATCGGCTGTCCGTGTCGCGGAGCGTGAGGTGCATGTTCCTTTTCACGTGACGGTGCCGCTCTACGCCGTGGGCGGAGTGCATACCATTCGGGTGAGCGTCGTGGATCAGGTGCGGGACGAGAAGATCGCTGCGACCGTGAATTTTCAGGTCGCGGGTCCGGGCGTCGCTCAAGACGCCGCTTTTGGCGTTCAGGACCATGCCTTTGTGCAATTCGACGGAGGTCCCGCCCTGAGTGAGGCCTCCTATGCGGCGGATTCGAAGTTGCGTACGCGACTTAACGTGGTCGGCTTCCGGATGACGGGACAAAATCATGTCAGCGTTCGTGTGGACCTCGGCATCCTGTCGGCCGCCGACGATTCGCTCCTCGATCAACCGAACGTCGTCGCCATTGATCAAGACTTCTTTTATCCTCCGGTTTACATTCCCATCACGACGTCCGTCAAAATCCCGGACGGGATGCCGTCCGGCACCTACCGCGTCCGTTACGTTCTTCATGATGATGTGTCGGGGCGGACGTTGAATATCGAAGAACCGTTTACGATCCGTTAGGTGGCTGTCTCTTGAAGATTTCTGAGATCATATTTTGCTTCAAGATCGCGGAGGCCGTCAGGACGCCGCCCATGAGGGCTCCCCCGAATCCGACAGTGACGATGTCTTGTCCCGTCAGGAAGAGGCCCTTCACAGGCGTACGCGGACGGAGCCACCGAAGGCGAAATCGCTCCGGGGTGTGATCGATTCCATAGATCTCTCCGTGATCGTAGTTGGCGAAGTGCTTCGTCGAGAGGGGCGTCGAGAGCTCATGATAATCGATCCTGCCCTTGACCTGCGGCACGAAGCGCGTGACCTGTTCAAGAAGCCTCTCGGTAAATCTTTGTTTCAATGAGCCGTAATCGTCACCGCGTTTCATCCAACCTGTCTCGGACCACTTTTGAAACCATTCAAACGGAACGAAGCCGACGGCCTCGATGGTTGAGCGTCCCGGATGTGAGGACTCCCAAGCAGGATCCTTCGCGGAGGGAAACGAAATATAGGTGACCGGAAGCGGGGCGTCTTCGTTTCGAATGAATCGCTCCAGATTCTCGTCATGGTCGTATCCGGGATAAATCCAATAATTTGATTTCGGCAGGTGAAGAGTTTCGGCGCTTTCCTTGATGCCGATATAGAGACAAACGTGAGGGCAAGAGGGTTGAACCTTCTTGAGCTTCTTCAAAAAACCCAGTCTCCCGGCGATTTCCGGGGATATCAGCTTGCCGAATGTATTGGGGACTCCGCAATCGCTGATGACGATTGGGGCCCGGATCTCATCGCCTCCGGCAAGCCGTACGCCGCCGGCACGATTTCGATCGATCAGTATCCTCTCCACCTCCGCCTTCACCAAGACGCATCCACCGGCCTTTTCGATAACGGGGATGATCGTCTCCGCGATGCGCTCCGAACCGCCAACGGGGTAGTTGCCCCCTTCGAAGTAATGGCGGGCGACCATCGCGTGAACCGCAAAGCTGCTCTTCTTGGGAGGCAGCCCGTAGTCGCCGTATTGAGTCGTCAAGACACCGAGGAGTTTCGCATTGCGTGTGATACCGGACAAAACGTCCCAAGTCGTCCGATCGGAGTACTTCAAGAACTTTCTTTGAAAAATAGGGCCTGCGACGCCGGCTAAGAAAGGCGGCAAGACTTTTTCGGTAAAATAGCCCCGGGCGGTGCCGGCGGCCTCGTCGACGATTCGAAAATAATCGTCGATCGCCCTTCCTTCAGACGGAAAATAGTCCTTCAGACGTGCTTTTAGGTTTTCCCGGCCGGCGACGAAGTCGTAGGTATCTTCGCCGAAGACGGCCCGGTCATAGACTTCGGGCATCCGGGCCCACAAAAGCTGGCCGTCGGAGATAGTGTCGCAGACCTTGCGAAGGACGGAATTCTTCCGATGGACTTCTCCGATGTAGTGTATCCCGACGTCCCACCGGTAGCCCTTGCGTTCGAACGTATGGGTGAACCCGCCGGCGACGTAATGGCGCTCAAGCACGAGGACTCTTCGGCCGGCCTTGGCCAGGAGGGCCGCCGAGGAGAGTCCTCCGATGCCCGAGCCGATGATGATCGCATCCCAAGGTCCCTGGGCCGAAGTCGATTTGTAGACCTTTGCGGTCATGCTTTGGATGCTGTAGCCGGAAAGGCCCAGGTCGACTGTGTGTCGTACATGGAATCGATTTCCACATCGTATTTTTGTTGAATGGCCTTGCGCTTGAGCTTGAGCGTAGGTGTCATGAGCCCGTTTTCCATGCTGAACGGCTCGGCGATGAGTGTGAATCTCTTGATCCGCTCGTAGTCCGAGAGCTTTTGGGAGACGCGATCAATCTCTTTTTGGATGACCTCATGAATGCGAAAGTCTTTGAGGTCCGATAATTCCGCTATTCCCAAGATCCTCTGGATCGCCTTGAGATCGGGAGCGATCAGGGCGGTGATATACCGCTTTCGATCGCCTGCCACGAAGGCCTGCATGATCAGCGGCGATTGCTTGAGTGCGTTTTCGACGCCCTGCGGGGCCACGTTCTTGCCGGTGGAGAGGGCGTAGATCTCTTTCTTCCGGTCGATGATCTTTAAGAAACCTTCGGCGTCCATTTGGCCGACATCGCCGGTGTGATACCAGCCTTGGTTATCGATCGATTCTCGCGTCGCATCCGGTTGGTTCCAATACTCCTTCATCACGTTCGGACCGCGAATAAAGACCTCGCCATCCTCAGCCAGCCTGACTTCGATCCCAGGATAAGGTTTTCCCACCGTACCGATCTTAATGGCCTCGGGAGAGGTGTAGGTCGCGGCGCTTGTGACCTCGGTCGCGCCGTATCCCTCGTAGACGGGAATGCCGATGGCCCAAAAGAATTCAATGCTCTCCCGATTGCTGTTCGCTCCGCCGATGATGATGAAATCGAGCTTTCCCCCCAAGGCCCCGCGGATTTTACTGAGGATCATGCGATCCAGGAGTCTCAAGACGGGTCCAAGCCGGTGAGGGCGATAGACGCCGCCGGCTATCGCCGCCAAACGCCTCTTCCGCCCTAGGGCGATGGCATATTCCGAGATGAGTCTCTTGATTCCCGATTGCGAATGAATCTTGTCCAAGACTCCGGACATAAACTTGTCGAGAAGATAGGGAACGGTCACGAAGGCCGTTGGTTTTGTTTCGATTAAATTTTCGGGGAGACGCTCCCTTTGGGGCTCTGCAATCACCAGAATCCCGCCGGAGTAGAGGATGGCCGGGGCGGAGACATTGCGCGCCATGATGTGGGCCATGGGCAGATGGAGGAGCATGGTATGACTTGTGGTCCCGAGGAAACTTCTAATCAGCGAATCCAAGCCGGAGCCCGCCACATTGCGATGGGTTAGGACGGCCCCTTTGGGAACGCCCGTTGTCCCGCTGGTATAGATGATGGTGGAGATATCTTCCGGTTTGACCGGTGGATTCTCAAGCCGTGCGCTCAGACCGGCCTCCGAGGCCAGCGCCCTTTCGCCGTCCGCCAGGGCCATCGTCCAGCCGTAATCCGCATCGCCATCGACGGTGATCTTCAGAAGCGACTTGCCAAGTTCCAGGGGGATTTCCAACATCCTCTTGTAACCGCCGAAGAGGGCCTTGGCCCCGCAGTCCTTCAAGATATAGGTGGCCTCGTCTTTGGAGAGGGAGTGATAGATAGGGACGGTCACGGCTCCCAGGAGCTGGATCGCAAAGTCGGCCGCCAGCCACTGCCAGCTGGTTTCAAACCAGATTGCGACACGATCTCCGGGACAGATGCCCTTCCGGTGAAGCATGGCGGCGAGGGTCTTCACTTTAGCGCCAAGCTCTGCATACGTCATTTCCTGCCATTTCCCTTTTTCCTTCCAGCGTAACGCGGGCCGGTTCGAAAAAAGGGAGAAGGCTTGGAGGATTCGGTGGGTGTGGGTCGAACCTTGAACGATCAGGGGGTCTGCCATGAAATTCTCAATCCTCCGACGCTCGTTTGCACAAAATACGGTTGCATGGGTATCTTTTGACCTTTATAGTCCAAAAATATGAAAATGAAAACCTTCTTTACAGGGTTCGGACTTCTCGCCTCAATGTTGGTTGTGCCCCTGAGCCTCATGGCGGGGCAGGTTCGCACCAAAGAGCAGCCTCATGAGGGCGGGGGCTATTACGGCGACGACTATCACTTAAAGGGCAAGGGAGATAAGAAGGGATTCGTGAAGCGCGAGCATCATTGGAAAAACCCCTTTTCGGGCTTTACGAAGTCCAGCGAAAAACCTAAAAAGCAGGGAGAAATGCCGCATTCCAAGTAGGAGTCTCCGACCGCCTCGAGAGGTCTCTTGTCGGATTCGATTCCTTGTGGCAAATTGGCGGTATGGGGCCTTCAAAAAAGACGCTCCGATGTCCTCGGTGCCATGGTGCTTCCTCATGGGAAGACAATCCTTACAAGCCGTTTTGCACGGAAAGATGCCGTATGATCGACCTGGGGCACTGGTTGAACGGCGACTACGCCCTTCCGGATGAACGAAAGGAGCTTACCGAAGAAGAGGCGGCCCTGCTCGAAAAAGACGCCAAATCCAGCACCGTCCATTGATTACGGAAGCACCTTTTCAAAGGGTTTGATCTCATAGCGCTCGAAGACCCGGTTCATGACGTACGGATCGGTCTTGGAAATGAGTTCGACCTCGGTCCTTGTGGCGGCATCATAAACAATGAGGCTTCCCGTCCCATCTTTGAAGGGCCCGGCCAGGACGATCTTCCCGGCCTTCGAGAGCTCTCTCAGCTTCGCCAAATGGGCGTCGCGGTGGAGTTTCCTCAATTCTTGTCCGTTGGGTGCGTCGTACCCTATAAAAACGTACATAAACTTGCCTCCTTACCATGGAATTTTTTTGACATCCGGAAGTGCTATCATTAAAAATCAAAACATTTCAAATGGTTGATTTGCCGACATTGCCGAACCTTAGAAGAACACGCTCCACGCGGCTTCCGCATTGGCTCGTGAAGCCGCTGCGTTTTTCGAATGAGGTTCATGAACTCAAGAGCAAACTCCGATCCGACGGACTCCATACCGTCTGTGAAGAGGCTCGTTGCCCCAATCTGGGCGAATGCTGGGGGCGCGGAACGGCCACGTTCATGATCTTGGGAGATGTTTGCACGCGGCATTGCGGTTTTTGCTCGGTCACGGCCGGCAGGCCTGCGGAAGTCGATCCGGAGGAGCCGGCGAAGATAGGGCGGATGGTGTCTTACCTGGGCCTCCGGCACGTCGTGATTACCTGCGTCGCCCGCGACGACCTTCCGGACTGCGGCGCTTCGCACTTTGTGGAGGTCATCCGCGCAATTCGGGAGCGGAAAAAGGATTGCTTGGTGGAAGTGCTGACGACGGATTTTCAATTAAATCGGGTATCGATGGAGCTCGTTTGCGGCGCTCATCCCGATGTCTTCAATCACAATCTCGAGACGGTCGAACGATTGACGGACCGCGTTCGCCATCGGGCGTCGTATCGCGATTCGCTCGAATTTTTGAGGCGCGTGAAGGCCTGCGATCCGACCATTAAGACTAAGTCCGGCATCATGGTGGGGCTTGGAGAAAAGACCGATGAGGTCGCTCAAGCCATGAGGGACCTGCGGAATGCTGGTTGCCAAATCGTGACCGTCGGTCAATACCTTCAGCCGACGGCGAAAAATCTCCCCGTCGCTGAATTCGTCGAACCGGCGCGTTTTGAGGAGTACGAGCGTATGGGATACGAAATGGGATTCGAATCGGTGGCCTCGGGGCCGTTCGTGCGGAGTTCTTATCACGCGGATGCGATGATAAATAAATGATACGCAGATGATACGTAAATGACACATCATGGAATTTGAACGCATCAAGAGATTGCCACCCTACACGTTGGGCGTCGTCGTCGCGATGATGACGGAAGCCCGCAAAAAGGGCGGCGACATCATCAATCTGGGCATGGGCAACCCCGACGTCCCGACGCCGCCGCACATCGTTGCGAAATTGGTGGAAGCGGCCCAGAAAGGGAAGAATCACCGCTATTCGGTGTCACGGGGACTTCCCAAACTCCGCGTCGCCATCTGCAATTGGTACAAGCGCAACTACGGCGTGGAGCTCGATCCCGACAGCGAAGCCATCATGTCGATCGGCGCCAAGGAAGCGCTTTCGCACTTGATGCTGGCGGTGATCAGCCCCGGGGACGTCGTTTTCGTTCCTAATCCGACCTACCCGATCCACACGTATTCCGTCGTGATCGCCGGTGGGGATGTCCGCGGGATTCGCCTGGATCCGACCGTGGATCCCGAGGGCGAGTTCATGGAGAATCTCCAAAGGGCGACCAAGACGATTTGGCCGAAGGCCAAATACCTGATTCTTTCGTTTCCATCCAATCCCACGACCCAGGTGGTCAATCCGTCTTTCTTCGAGAAGATCGTGGATTTCGCGCGCGCGAGCGGACTGATGGTGATTCATGATTTCGCGTATGCCGATCTCGTTTTCGACGGCTATAAGGCCCCTTCGATCCTGCAGGTGAAAGGGGCCAAGGATGTCGCCGTCGAGATTTAGTCGCTTTCGAAAGGCTACAGCATGGCCGGCTGGCGCGTCGGCTTTTTGTGCGGCAATAAGGAATTGGTTTACGCGCTGACGCGCATGAAGAGCTATCTCGACTATGGCCAATTTGCACCGATTCAAATCGCGGCGACGGTGGCCTTGGATGGACCCCAGCATTACGTCAAGGAGATCCGGGACATTTATCAGACA
>Ga0315281_10007857_pt1:5000-14938 | contig 14938 bp, 13 predicted proteins | sample YL17G07_0_MG_FD_204540 | JGI IMG/M metagenome (GOLD analysis project Ga0315281, IMG submission 204540) | Sediment microbial communities from Yellowstone Lake, YNP, Wyoming, USA - YL17G07_0 | ecosystem: Environmental > Aquatic > Freshwater > Lake > Sediment | place: USA: Wyoming...
ACATAAGATATATCATCATCTTGATTATGTGATTTACTTATATATATTAAATGGCTCAATGGTGCTTATTGATATTTTATTGTATTACAGAAACAAACGTATCAAAAATGGATAATATCGATTTTCACTGTCTAAAAACCTCCGCAAGATCCTTTAATGCAGTCTTCTCACCCATAAGCTCCTTTATCTCGCCAATTACATAGAATGACCCTGTAATAACTATGAGGCTTTTGTTGATAACGCTTAGCTTTGCTGCCTTGTTTAAGGCATCTCTGGTATCAGCAGATATATGAAATCGCGGCTTATCTTTTAGAGAAATCTTTTCAGCAATATCTTTAAGATTCTGCGGACTTTCAGCCCTTCCGCCTTTAGGGGCCGTAAAAATTACATCTTTACATATTGGCAGAATATTTTCAAGCATCTTTGTCTTATCTTTATCAGACATTATACCAATGATTAATATGACCTCTGTATATTGGGTTGAAAGATATAAATCCTTTATTGTTTGAGCAAGAGCAGCTATTGCTGCTGGATTATGCGCGCCGTCAATTAATATCGCCAACTCTTTATTGGAGTCAATCTTTGAGTGATAGTTATCCTTTATCAGGGCTGGCAGGGTCTCAGACCCGTTAAAAAAACCTGCCCCTACTTTTATAAACTCATATCTTGCCTGCCACTTAAGGTTGTCTAAGGCGCTTTGAACTTTGCTCAAATCATCAAATAACAACTCAAAACCCTTGATTGCGCAGGCAATGTTTTGCGCCTGATGAACTCCGCTTATTGTCGTATGAACTGTAATATTCTGACTTCCAGCATATTTAAATGTCGCGCCTTTTATATCTGTGACAATATCCTCAGCGCTGAAATCCCTTCCATAGATATATAATGGAGCGTAATTATTCCTTGCGCTCTCCTCTATCACTTCCATTGCCTGCGCGCTTTGTAACATAGAGACTACTGGGATATTTGGTTTAATGATACCTGCCTTTTCAAATGCAATCTCTTTTATTGTACTGCCAAGAAATTCCTTGTGGTCTTCATTTATATTAGTAATTATACACAGGTTAGATTTAATGATATTAGTTGAATCAAATCTCCCGCCAAGACCTGTTTCAAAAACTGCCCATTGGACGCCCTTTTTATTTTGGGTGTCGACCTTAGACTTAAAGTATAAAAATGCAATCATGGTCACACATTCAAAAAATGTGGGCGAGATATCTGGGATGTTTCTAATACTATCCTGAATTTGCATTGTTAGATCAACAACCTCTTGCTGTGTGATCTCAATGCCGTCTATTGAGATTCTTTCTGTAAATCTTGTAAGATGAGGAGAGGTAAATAAACCAGTTGTATATCCATTAGCGGTTAATAAGGCTTGAAAGGACTTGGCAGTTGTCCCTTTGCCATTTGTTCCTGCGATATGGATCGCATTATACGCATTTTGAGGGTCTCTTAATATATGAGAAATTTTGTTTATATTTTCGAGCCCAAGTTTAATTCCATGCGACCTAAGATTGTAAAGATATGAAAGCGTTTTTTTATAATCCATTTTAATCAGACCTATTAAAATATTATTTTTTATTGTATAATAACAGAAAAGATTCCGTAATGAAAACTTCTATTGACTACAACTTTTAGGTTTTGTTAGATTAATTGTAAAGTAACTTAGGAGGACATCCGATAAATGAACACAACACAAATAATATCTAGTTTGATAAATCTTTTTAGGACGCTGCTGCCAAATGTTCTGGCTAAAAAAGACCCTCAAGCATCTCCCAACTCAACTCAAGGCAGAGATCTGCAGATTAACCCTGTGGCATTTAATATTACGGAAGAGCTATGGGGAATGTTTTCAACAAAGGCAAAGACCAATCTGCCTCTTAAAGATGCCTTAAATGAAATGGCAGTCTCGCCTGATGATGACGATGCGGCTGCATCACTAAGGCTTCAGATTAAAAAATTATTGACAAAAGATCATTCACTTAGAGATATAATTAAAGGAAAATTAAATGAGGTCACTGCCTCTGGGTTTCATCTAAATTACAGTATTGGGCTTTCTTCATTTAAGTGGCTTGAGGTTCTAGATAAAAATGATGATACTCTAAAGCGTCTAGAAATGATTCGGCAGTTTAGATGCGGAGTCCCAATCCATCATATAACTGAGGCATTTCATACAGATGCTGAATATATTCATAGAGTTAATGCAGCCTTTTCTCATAGCGGGACTCAGGGAATTATCTCAGGATCAAATGTCAGGCATTGGCTTGATACACTTGACCCGCATGATAATATATTAAGAAGACTTGATATGATTGGTCAGTTAAAATCAGGAACATCCCCAGAGATAATTGCAAGACAATACAATACTCTGCCTGATTATATCCATAGAATCTCAACAGCATTTGAAAAACATGGCGCAATCGGCATCCTGACTGAAGAGGATTTTAGAAAATATCGAACTATCTATCCAGATACTATCCGCATATGCTCATTTAATCTGCATGGAACACAGGATTCAAATGATTATTATAGGTTTAAGCGTATAGCGCATGAATTAAGCGGCTTTGAGCCTGAGATATGTTCATTTCAAGAGGTTATAAGCGGGTACGGGATTGAAGAGACAAGCGGGCAGATTGCCACATGGCTGACTAATATCACAGGGTATCATTATCGCACATTTTTTGGGCTTTGTCATTTATTTATGGACAAATATCCAGAAGGGATTGCGGTCAGCGCCAAATATCAATTAAAAAATACTAATATCATTGATCTTAATAAGGGATTAAGGGGTGATGTACGTCCTTTGATGGAGAGATTTGCGGCAGTGGCAGAGGTTGAGATACGCGGTAAAAAAATAGTATTTGCCTCAGCGCATCTTGATCATTCAGAAGATGAAAGGGTCAGGCCTGCTCAAGTTGAAAAACTCTATCACGAGATTCAAAGGATTTTTGGTAAGAATGATATCTATTGCACTATATTAGCAGGAGATTTTAATGACATTGAAGGCTCAAAGACAATAGAATATCTGATTGAAAAAGGTTATAAAGACGCTTATAGGGAGTGCAGTCCAACTGGAGGCAATACCTATCCTTCGCATAATCCATATACGCGGATTGATTATATAATGGTTAAAGGGGATGTGAAATTTATTCAGACATCATTGATATTAAAAGACCCGTCACTAAGCGATCATGTTGGGATATTGGCGGTTATTGAATAGAGGTTATGGATATAGAACAACATTTAAGTATGTGGATTAAATCTTCTGCAGATAATTATAAATCTATGCTTAATATGTTTAAAGCTGGAGAATACATGTGGTCTTTATTTGTTGGTCATCTTGTATTAGAGAAATTATTAAAGGCATACTATATTAAGGTAATTGATAATAATGTTCCATATGTTCATGATCTCCATAAGCTGGCTATTAGATGTGGACTTGAATTAACAGAGTCACAAAAAGATTCACTCAGATATATCACATTATTTAATATTGAAGCCAGATATGAAGAATATAAAGGGGATTTTTACAAAAAATGCGCAAGAGAGTTTGCAGAGAAGAATATTAACATTATAAAGGAGTTAAGAGATTGGCTGATGCAAAAGATAGAACAATAGTATCAACCTTGGCAAGACAATATCTTGATTTATTAAAGATAAATAATATCAATATCATTGATGCTTATCTATTTGGTTCATATGTAAAAGGCAATGCCACTGAATGGAGTGATATAGATATTGCATTATTGACTAAAGAATTTATTGGAGACAGCCTTGATTTTAGATTTCTATTAACTAAAATTGGACATGAAATAGATATAAATATAGAACCGCATCCATTTTTAATAAATGAATTCAACGAAAATGATCCATTGGCATTAGAGATTTTAAAAAATGGGGAAAAGATAGTATAATACTTAGGCGCTGAGCAGAGTGGGTTGATTTTGAAATTAGGAGGTATAATTAAATGAAATGTGTCTTTTGTGGAGGAGCAGTAGAAAAGAAAAACACGTCCTTTAATTATGAGGAAGGAGATATTTATCTGGTTATAAAAAATGTACCAGCAGAAGTTTGTTCTAAATGCGGAGAAAAAACCTATTCTCCTGATATTACAGATGATTTATTAAGATTTGCTAAAAAAGAATTTAAACCAATTGCAATGATTGAAGTTCCTGTTTATGATTATGCTGAGAGGAAGACTATAAATTTTATAACTTAGGGGGGAAACGTTTGTGTTCGCCCTCATGGCAGATACGCAGGTCTACTCCTACACATTAGCAAAGTGAGTAAGTTATTTTTGCTCATCGCCTAAGGGGTCAAGGGGTCTTAGACTCCTTGCGGGAGCCCATAGAGAAAAAGGGCAGAGCCCTAATGAGAACTTTAAACAGGGAGAATAAAGTATGCCGCACAGGGCTGGATATTTTGTGATGGCCTATAATTGGGATCATCATTGTCATGATTTAATAGAGTCTTTAAAGTCAAATTTTCATCATATGCGCAAGGAATTAAACGAGTTACCTTCTGAAGAGGTATCTGACAGAAAATCTCTGCTCAATTATTTTAAAAAATTACATTACAATAAGGAACTCTACTTTAATACGGTAAAAAATATAGATGACCGTCAGTTTTCCATAAAGTCGCTTGGTTATAGGGGTTATGGGGTAAATATGGATTTATTAAATGCCCTTGACGGACTGAAGACGCAGCATGCAGGACATATATATTGGATGATAGAAGAGGGCTTTAAGAGACATCTTGCCATAGTAAAGAAGAGGATATATATGCCAGTTGAATTGATTGAGAATATGGATACTGGATATGTGGTATTTGAGCTTTGCAAAAAAATGAAACTCGTGCCAGAAGAGCATATTCCAGAGCCTCCAAAGCCAGTGGAGCTAAATAATCTTGAGGAATATTATAATGTTATGGCAAGAAGCACGCCTTGGAATGTAAATACAGCAATATTTCAGAGGTTATTTTTAAATCTAGGATGCTCCTCAATGACTATAATGAAAGGGACGGTTGGTCATACGGATTCTCAGAGCCCGCAGGAATTAAAGATTATAGGCAATAGAAATTTCCTTGCAATGTTTAGAGAGACATTCGCAAATCTACATCTCTTTACAGATATAAATCTTGACCTATTAAGGACTATCCATAAAATATTGTCTAATGGACTAGTGCCTCATGCTGGCGATTTTCGTCCCCATGACTTTCCTGATAGAAATGGGGTTACATTTGAGAATAATAATTTTGGAAGGGAGATAAATGACCTAGGGCATGTGTTATGGGAGACTGCTCAGAGTTTTAATCACCTAGATAATTTTGTGCTTAATATAGCTAGGGCATATTATATGTTTATAGGGATACATCCTTTTTGGGATTCTAATGGAAGGGTTGGCAAGTGTTTTATAAATTATATGTTTCTCAAAAAAGGTCTTCCACCGATTAGTTTTGATGATTCAACCGAGGTCTTAAGCCTTCCACGATATGGAGGGACTATGGATGATATGTATATCTATATTAAGACAAGGCTTTTGATGGCGGTTGAAGATTATTATTATGAGAGAAGAAAACTTGAACTCTTTGATTTTATAAATAAACAGGTCTATAATGTCTCATTTGACTCTGGGGTTTATTTCAGACAGATAGACGATCATCCACAAAAGATTGAGTTAAATTTCCAGATTTTTTTATTAAATTGGGATAATCCATTATTCAATCAGTTATTTGAGCAATGCAGAATAGTTGTTTCAGATGAGCATTATACCAAGAGCCTGATATTATATTGCGGTTTTAGCCATGCAAGACACGGAGGATGGGAACATGTGTTTACAATAAAGGGCGATTATCATATAGAAGAACGTCCTTATAATGCGCCTATTAGATTATTTGATGTAGATCTGATTATTGAATTAAAGGATTATCATTACAATTTCAATTATTTTTCATGCTCTATAGTTACTAATGACGGGTCTATGATTTATAATAATAAGGGACTGAATTATTCTTATCAGATTGAGAAGTAGGTTGGCGAGGAGGTTTTGATATGATTTCAGTGACTAAATATATGGAAACAGCATTATCAAGTGAAATTGTTAAGTTTAGAAGATCAATTGATAAATTATTTGAGTATATAAAACTATGGTTATCAGATACTGATCTTTTGATCTCAGAAGGGACTACGCAAATATCTGAAGCAGATATTGATCCATATGTGGTTCCACTGCTGATAATCAATGATAAAGATGGGAAAACTGTAGCAACTATACGACCTATTGGCACAAAAGTAACTTTGGCAAGATGGAGGATTGATATAATTGGGAGATTTGATAAAGAGATTATCGTTTATATGGATAAAGGAGGCCCTTCATTTGAATCAAGGACAGTATTGAGTAATGGAGAGGGTGAAACTAAAACTCGTTATTTTTATAAAGGAGTTAAAAAAGGCGGATGGTACTGGATAGCGGAGAGAAGAAGAGGTAGAGCGTATATTGTAAACAAGGAGATTTTTTTTGATATTTTAGATATGGTTAGTGATTATGAGCAATAACATTATTCCAGACCTTGATAATATTTTAGCGTTATATCAATATAATAAAGATTGCTATAAGATAATAAAAAATATTCAAGAGACAGAAGGGGATAGATTTTTTAGAGATACTGAACTTTTATATCCTGATAAAGATAAAATTAAGGCAATGTTAGAAAATATTCAAAAACAATCTGATGATTATTATATACTTTATTTATGGTTGACATTTGAGCGATTTATTGTTGATTTTCTTTTGACTAAAGGAGAAAAACTTATAGACATTAAGCCTGAATTTTTTGCTGATAATTTTTATTGTAAATTTAAGGAGAAGGTTGAGAGATGGCCATTTAAAGAGATTTTAGATTTATTTGATCAAGTGATTGATAAAAATCTAATAGCTAGCGTTAAACAGATAAAAGATTATAGAGATTGGATAGCTCATAGAAATATAAATAAATCTAAACCAATAAATACTGACCCTGTTAGAGTTTACGATACTTTAACCACTATGGTTAAACAAATCCTACGAGAGGCGATATAAAACTATGACATTTGCAGAGAATTTTGCCAATCCTTCATATAAATGGATTGGAGGTCACCGCTCAGTAAAGAATATGCAAAACTGGCAGATATCAAATTATCCGGGCTGCATTGGATTTGCCTTTAAGGAGCATTCAACTGGCATGTCTTTAAAGGTAGTATTAAAGGCGTACAGAGAAGATGGCGTTGCAGAGAACTTTATAGTGAATACTTACCATTGCGGCGACTTTGGCGATGGGTATCAGAAGTGGGAGACGCGTCATCTTCCATTATTTCCATATGAGAGCTGCCATGGCAGGATAACAAATGTCAAATTTTCATATATTGTTCATAAAGACGGTATCTCAATACCATCGCAGTATAATTATAAATTTGCGTCTCTCCCAGAGTTTGAAAAGGGTTATATTGAAAACGATGATTTTAACGATTCTTATTTTAAAGACATTAACACTTATATTACATACGAAACAAAAGGAGTTGAGGTACAATACGCGCTTGAGCGGATAAACAAAACATCAGGCGATCTGCCGATACATCCGTTTTTCACAAGAGGCAATAGATGGGATTCAGCGCACCCAGTAAATGAAATCCATCGCCAGATAGATTGGGTAATTGAAAAAAAGAAAGAGAACCCTGAAAAAAGACGTTATATTCATATGGCTATCTTTGATATAGATAATTATTATATTGCAAAACATCTGATACATGCAAAAGAATGTGGAGTAGAGGTAGAGTGTTTTGCAGATTGGGCTGCGGTAAGTTCGATGAATTGCACAGAACATGTGGCGATGATGAGACGCGCAGGTATTGCAATCTACGGAGTGGTTAGAAATACGCCGGGCGACTCCTCTGGCGGTATATCAAGCATGCACACAAAGATAATAATCTTTGACGGCGAAATTGCGCACAGCAGTTCTTATAATCTGCATTTCCATCTATGGGGCGGGAATTGGGAAAACGGTATATCTTATTATTCAAAGGATTATGTCCCTATATATGAAAACATTTACAATGCAATCAGGGGGGGAGTTATCCAGACAATTAATGTAAACCCAGGGGATCGCTATAATCTATATTATAGCTATGGGAGTTATAATACGCCTACAAGGAATTTTTATAGACCTCAGGACGCTATAGTAACAGAGATAAATAATGCAAAATATTCAATAATAATATGTATGTTTGAGCTTGGGCATTTGACTGGATGTTCAGAGCAGGATAATCATGAGACTGATGTAGTCACCGCCATAATAAATGCAAGAAACCGAGGAATTGAAGTAAAGGTCATATTAAATGGGATGATAAATCATACAGGAGACCTGCCTGATTCTAAGGATATATGGAGATGGCGTCCTCTTAAAGACCCAGTGAGGAGATTGAAAGAGGCATGGGTAGACCTTAATTTTGTGTATTATTGGGAGAGTATTTATTCGCCTATACATCATAAATATGCAGTATTTGATAATGATACAGTGATAACAGAGTCTTATAATTGGTATATTACGAGTTTGTATTCAGATGAAACCTTGGCAGTTATAAGGGATAGGAGAACTGCTCAGGAATTTACTAATGAGGCATATAAGATTTTGGAGTGTTTTAGAATTGGCCATGATTAAAATTATGTGAAATGTGACGGCAAGACGCTTACGAATGTGAGTTACAAAATTACTGTTTACATCGTCTTTATTTATTATTCTTTGAGTCTTTGTTATATTTTAATTATTAATATTTTAGGCAAATAATGAAATCTTGACAGTCCCTATCTACTTTTGTTATGATAAATTGAAAGGTAGGCAGATGATAATTATAAGCATAGCAAATCATAAGGGCGGGACAGGCAAGACCTCAATATGTCTTGGGCTAGGGTTGTATTATGCGAGGAATGGGTATAAGGTATTAATCATAGATATGGATCCACAAGGTCATATCGCGCCAGGTCTTGGGATAGATATTGGTTATGACTCACCGTCAATGGCAGATGTAATTTCTTTGAAAAATGTGATTTCAGATATAATTATAAAGACAAATATTGATGGTTTATATATTCGTTCAACTAAAAAGACAAAAGGATAAAACATGCCCCTTAGCAAGAAAAATCTGATGAGTAGAGGACGGCTTAGGATTAAAAATCAGCCCATAAACGGCTTATATATAGATGAGAATTCATCTATTAATACTATAGATATTCCAAACAGTTCGTCTGGAAAAACCCCACAATCCACATACGAGCTATCTCCTATAGAGCCGATAGATAATAAGCCCCTGCCAGAGACAAATATTGATAACCCTGATGATGCGCATTCTGAGGAGAAGGCCTCTCAAACAAATGCTCTACACAATGATTATCATGTGATCATGACTGAAAATCTTAAGGCTTGGATGGAAGAAAGCATTAATATGCTGATTAATTCAGATATCAAGCCTCAAAAGATAGATGATTTTATACAAATGGCTAAAAATAAACCAGATATACTTACTGTCCTAGCTAGGCTTGGGACTGAGGGCGTAAATACCTTATATGAGATTGATAAAGACGATGATTTTATCCGCACAGGCAAGCTAAAACTCCTTTCATGGATAAATAATCTAAGCAAGAACACAACTATTAGAAGCCTTGTCCAAAAACTTGGGCTTGCCGTAAAGGCATTACGACAACTTAAAAAGATGTCTATGGAATAAAGTAATAATAGATGTTATAACTCAAGTTTCGCATCCTAATAATTGGTTATAACATAATGATATAATTAAATAATATAGCATAAATAGGCTATAAAATAGTATAATTGTTTTAATTCCCCTTTTTTAAAAGGGGTGGCAGGCTTTAGCCTGACGACATTTGAACACCTTAATGCCTTGCGGGGTT
>Ga0315281_10007859_pt1 | contig 14931 bp, 16 predicted proteins | sample YL17G07_0_MG_FD_204540 | JGI IMG/M metagenome (GOLD analysis project Ga0315281, IMG submission 204540) | Sediment microbial communities from Yellowstone Lake, YNP, Wyoming, USA - YL17G07_0 | ecosystem: Environmental > Aquatic > Freshwater > Lake > Sediment | place: USA: Wyoming | collected...
CGCAGAAGACGACAGGAAAATACTCCTTCATATTCGAAGTAAGTTTTGATATACCTCCCTATTAATTATCAATTGAAATCTGCGATTCTTGCTATAATCTGTCAATCATTTAGTACAGGAAGAAGTCAACGTCCTTCCTTACATCATCCTTCAGGTTAAATCCTAACTTAGACAGTTTATTTCTCTTCATAATTGCTCAACGATGTACCCTTTTCCCCTGAGGATTTCGATGATCCCTTGGTCGCCGACCAGATGGCCTGCTCCGACAATAACAAAATAGGTTTCTTTTGCCCTTAGGAAATCTTCAATCTTCAAAACCATCTTCCTGTTTCTTTCATAAATGAGTTTTTCAAAAATGGGAGATAAACTTTTATCTTCAGAGGCACTCCTTGTTAGAATGGATTCCATGCCTTTTGTGTCCCCCGAGCTCCATGTCTGGATCAATTTATTCACTTCTTGCTCCATGATTTTCAAATTTCTTAATGTATATACTAGAAACAACTCCTGGTCCTTATCTGAAAGGTTAGAAAGGAGGTTGATCTGGTAATCAAGACTCTCCAGTTCTAATATCTTTTTCTTCCCTTCGGCCTTTGAAAGAAAATACTTATCTATCCCGAGGTTTGGGTCAAGTCCCAATTTTAAAGTTTCTAAGGCAACTAATGTCATGGACAGAAACCATGGTTTTTGTTTATTGATAAGCTCAATGGGAATACCAAGCCCACTTGTCTCTTTCCTGACCCATTCATAGGTCTCTGGGGAAACATGCTTTTCTAACGTATCATGAGGTGGATAGAAAGCACTCTCCATTAATTTCTGAATATCGATTTTCTTAATATCATTAATATTTGCCTCTACGACCAAAACATCCGATTGATCAAAGGCACTTTCGATTTTTTGATTGAGAGGATAGATCTCCTTCTTAGAAAGATGTAGTGAGCCTAACACATAAACAGTATTCGCTTTTGATTGAACTCTCCATAAAAAGCTCTTTTGAGATTGAGAGAGTGCATCCTGAATAAGAACTGATGAACTTAATGAAATGGCAACAAAATATATAGCTAATAATTTCCAATGGTTATTCCTCATTTTTAACTCCTTATTACGGTTAATATTTTGGGGTCTCGGTCTGTACCCTTTCTGAAAATCCCATCAATTATGAGCTCATTTGGAACCATGGATCACCTTGATCCACGAAGCAATGGCGGTCACCACTTCGGCATCCAGCCCAAGAAATCCATGGTATGACATGGCCTCGCAGGGATCCGAGACTGAGAGATCACCACCGACAAAAGTGAGTAGTTCCTTTTTAGGCGTTTGTGTCAGGCTTCTCATTAAAGCAACTGCTAATTCATATGGTGTTACAACACACCCGTCTTGCTTATGATGAACCACTAAAGTTGGAACTCGGATTTCTTTCAATCGAACACTGTTTAGCGTTTCAGTAACCACTCTGCTCTCCTTAGTGATACTTGATGTGAACACGATCCCATCCGGTCCGCCTTCTTTAAGACGAACTGCTGCATTCGCAGCCGAGACCGTCCCCATGCTTGTCCCGACCAACCAGATTGGGACACCGGCAATCTTCTTGAGCTCAGCAATCACATACTTGATGTCTTCTGCATGCGCAGCACTGGTTCTGAAGTTCCAAAGCCCTTGAGGACGATCGGATGGTGCGTCCATCACTGCTACCAAGAACCCCTCACGGCAGAATCGCTCACGGTTTCTGACAAGAAAGTTGCCTTCCCCCCATCCAATCCCCTGCGGTGATAGTGCAAGTCGGCCATGGGCTCCAGCAAACAGAATGACACTTGCAATGGGTTTATCAGCAGGTCGAATCAGAAGAAAGGACTGGGTGATTCCTGGCCTTGTCGGAATGGTTCGTAACTCTCCCTCCAACGCATTGACGCAAGCAGCACTCAAGGTGAGAAGCACAATAACAATGATTCCTACGAATCGTCCCCATCCCATCCTGACTTCCTTTTCCAAGTAGCTTATATAACCCTTAAATTTGTTTCAAATCGGTGTTCGTTCTCTCTTTTGAATTGACCCATTTTATTCCAATTTTTCCACTATCACAACGAAGATTTTGGCATTTAAATTGCTCATACTCTAATTAGAATTTACCTCTCCTTCAAGGTAAAAATCATAAAACAAAATAAGGTTTGTTTATTCACAGCTTCCCCTCAATGACTCGGGAGAACCCAAGAAGAATGGTTATTAACAAAGTTGCAATTTTGTTAACTCTGTTCATTTTTGGAATTATCACACAGGTAGAGTCCAATTCAGTCAAATCAATGAATAACGCCGCTAATCAAGAAATGATAAGAAAAGTGGATGAAAATAAAGGGGCCATACAGAAAAAGAAGGGCCATGCAAAAGACGCCATTAAGTCATCGGAAAAACGCCAAACCAGATTTCAACCCAGTATTCCACACACAGATGATGGGTTGATAATCGGCACCCCCGAACTCGATGTTAACTTCTTAAGAGCTGTGAAAATAAAGAAGAGGTCTCCATTGACGGAATGCTTGGATAAAGTAATTTTTTCGTACGACTATGTTCAGGACATTTGGAGGGACAAATTTCCAAATTTTATGGGACTCGCGGAGGCCAAATCATCAAATCCGGATCTTCGCCAGTCTCCTTTAGGATCATATCCAACCGGAAATAAATATTTTGAAGAAGGGAGAATACTGGAAACATTTAAACTTCTTCAATTTAAGAGGGAGGAAATTCTCAAAGAAATATTTACGGGATTTTGTCTTTCTTTTGACCCGATGAATGGGCACATCTTTTTAGAAATGAATTTAACCTCCTCCTCCTCCTCCGAGAAAGAGGGGGGTTTTACCCTCCTTCGCAGAAAGCCAAAGGTTTTAAGACCGTAGATGAATGCAAAGGAAGGTACCCATCGAAGGTTGTGGAGGCCCCATGGGTTTTAGCAGGTTCGGGATTACTACGCTATTTTAAAAAGAAGACCTGTAAGGATTCCTTCATGGATAAAGATTATTTTAATATTCTCATCTTCGGCCAAACGACCTTCGGGATCAGGCGTCTGAGAATACAAAAAGATACTTTTAAAATTCTTGTTTACCTTCTCGCCTTCTTTCAGTTGGCCGTAACATTCCTCTTGTGCGATTACATCCAGGTCCGGAAGAAAACCTTTCTCCTGAATCAATTGCGTCAGGAGTCGCAGATTCAGAAATCCCAGATTCAAATATTTTCAACAAAAATTGAAGAAGTGGAGAAAAACCTTTCGAAACTGAAAGATATTGATCGGCGAATACGTACTATCGCCAACCTGGAAAGAGGTCATGAAGTCATCCCCTTTATCGGCCTGGGCGGACTTTCGCCTTCTGTCGCTCATGGGAAATCAAAAGAAGAACCCAAGGGAGGTGAATGATTTAGAAGGGTAGTCACGAAATTCCTTTAATTGTGTCTTTAAAATCCTCCAATCCTCTAATGTGAACACCCGTCTCTAATTTATTTTAAATATTAAAGGAGAAAAGAAAGATGTTTGTAAGAAAGATTATATGGTTTCTCTCAATTCTTACCATTGTCTTATGGCCTTGCATTATTGCCTCTTCAGTCTATGCCAAGAGTAGTTCCTTGCAATCCCAACTCTTGGATCATGCTGGAAAATCTTACACAGGAGCTCAAGACCCCTCCTACCTAAACTATGATTTAGCCTTGCGAGAGTATATGGTCGATCGAATTAGTAAACGATTTGGTATTGCACTTGATCCGAAAGTCTATTCGGGATTTGACCTCCTCGAAATCGAAGCTCTTTTCAAATGCAAAAAACCGGGAGAACCTTTCGACATCTTTTTAAAGATGTTCCCTAAACGTCCATAGTGTTAAAGTTGGCATTCTTGCTATTGGGGACTAAGGCAGATATAATAAAATCTTATCAACCCTCAGCTCATGAAATATATAGAAGTGAAATGCCCCGCAGCAGAGCTGGGGGGTATCTAATTCTCTAAAAAACTTTCCTCCCCCTTGATGGGGGAGGATTAAGGTGGGGATGATGATAAAATAAATTCCCCCTCACCCTAACCCTCTTCCCCCAGGGGAGAGGGTAGGCCATTCATCCTCCCAGCAGAGCTGGGGGGTATTCTGGCATATTTTGATAAATGGTAACAATTAGCGCTAAAGGAAATACTATTGAACTAAAGGAGGTTCTCTCATGAGGAAAAGGGCTTTAATCACAATATTTCTTGGGATTATAATTCTTATTAGCATGGGCTACTCAAACAGAGTAATTGCCGAGGTGAATATCAATGTTGGGATCAATATCCCTCCGCCACCACCCCTTGTGATTCCTGCACCCCCACCCGTTTTCGTAATACCCAGGACATATGTCTACTTTGCTCCCAAAGTTGAAGTGGACATCTTTTTCTACCACGGTTACTGGTACCGCCCCCATCAAGGACACTGGTATCGATCCACAAGCTATAATGGACGCTGGGTTTATATTCCTCCCAAAAAGGTGCCCCTTGGATTGTTAAATCTGCCGCCAGATTTTCGCCATGTACCACCCGGACATCAACATATCCCCCATGGACAACTTAAAAAGAACTGGAAAACATGGGAAAAAGAAAAATACTGGGATAGGCATGGAGGAAAAGAATGGCATGGTGATGAAAAGTGGGAACATAACCAGGGTAAGGGGAGAGGCAAAGGGAGACACGACGATTAGATCATAAGATAAGATTTGATTTGTCAAACATTATATAAATATGGGAGGTGTCCCCTCTAATAAACCGTGATTCAGGGGAAAGTAAAAAAGAAAAACCCAAGGGAAGTGAATGATTTAGAAGGGAATGTGAACCCGTCCCCAATTTCTATTTAGTTTCTTGCCTCTGTGACTAAATTTTACCCATATTTGACAACTGTCACAAATGGGATTATAATTATTGAAAAACGAATCGGAGAAACTAACATGGCTGAAATTAAAATTTTGAAAACAGATTCAAGGGGAAGGGTCATTCTCCCTCCTCCCTTCCGAAAGGAACCTCTGTTCGAATATGCCGTTAAGGGTGATCAGATCATCCTCTACCCGGTCCGAACAGTGCGGAAATACCCGGATATGTCAAACCTGCCGGAAGAGAAACTCTCTCCTGACTGGATGGAAAGAGAAAAAAAGGTTAATGCTGATACCCGGCCTGGAATCGTTGCTTCAACCCCTTCCAAGGCGCTTAAGAAAAAGAAGAAATAACCTCCGATGCCAGCGAAACTTTCTCCCTTCGAACTCCATTTCGAAATCATCTTCTTGAAAAACTATTCCCATTTGAAACCGAGTGAACGAAAAGATCATTGATAAAGCAATCAGATTTTTAAGCACAAATCCCCGACATCCATCTCTGAATGTTCATAAGGCAAAAAATGTCAAAGGCAAGTATGCCGAGGGGGGAAATGATGTCTTCATTGCGTATGCTTCGAAAACTTTAAGACTTACCTTCGAGTATGGCCCTGAACCTGGCATGATCGCTCTCCGCAATTGTGGTCATCACGAATCATGAGAAAAAGAAATGTGAGTGCGTCTCGAGATTATTAAGAAAGATCCGGACCTGCCGCTCCCAGATTCAGATAAGGCTTAAACTTTTTCGAATCCAGAATATCAATGAACTGCTGGTATTCCCCACCATCCTGAAGCACCTTTACTGCCTTATTACAAATGAGCATATGTGCAATATTCGCCGGCATTATTGATTCTCTCTATTTTAAAATGAGAAGCGCCCTGGAATTTCAATGGTTAAGATCTAAAACTTCATTTCATTTTATCCACGAAATATTGCTTTATAGCAACCATGGCTTTGCAGTCGTCCTCATTATATTGAAGAATGCGGTCAATAGTTTCCTGCCGTGAAGGATCTGCTAGGTACTCGTTGTACCAGACAATGGAGTTTATACCTGAAGGGTCTGGGTCTCGCCACGAGAAACCAACCTGCTTAGCTGGCTTTTCCCTGTACCAGGTGGCCCTTGAATAACTATGTTAGTTCCTTTCTTAACGGTTTCTATGCAGGCAAGCTGACTACTGTCAGCATCAAGTACTAAATAACTCTCCTTGGGATCGACCGATGAATCTAACTTACTGGGATCCTGAAACTCTCCAGTATTCTCCTTTCTTATTTTCCCTTCACATAAGTCAATAATGATAGGATGGTTCTTAATCAATTCATGATGAGCATTAAGGTCTTGATATATCACCAGCTTATGGAAGGAAAAGAGGCCAATCCAGCATTCTTGAAATACTGACCACCCACGCTTACTTGCCAGCCTAATAATCTTTTGAAGGTAATTGGTAAGGTCTATTTCCTCCCAATCTTCTGGTATTGCAGGTAAGTCTATTCGAAAATCATTGCGAAGTTTTACTTCTAATGCCGGATTAATAACAATCTCTTCATCAGTGGGCCATATTTCATATGGATCTAATACAGATTTTCGTTTTATCTCTACTGGAACAAGCAACAAGGGAGAACGAATCAATTCGCTTTGTTCAACTTCTTGCCATTCCAATATTCCGAACGCTAAGTGCAAAATACGGACGCCACGTTCTTCAAAGTCACTCCGAGATCGACGTTCCAAATTGCGGAGCACCGATCGAAGCAATCTGGATTCTTGTGTTTTACAAATAATTTCTTCCGACCTGCGTTGTCGCTTATCCTTTGATTTTGATTGCTTCTCTAAATCACCAAGTGGGAGTTCTGACTGGATTGGGGTTTCACTACTCTCGTCATCTTCTTCTGGGATAAAACACTTCAAAGGTTTTTCCTCTATGACAAATCTATTAAAGACCTCCGATGGCGTGGGCTCAACAATCTGTATGGATGAGCTACGCTTTGGTACAAAATATATAAGTCTATTACGGCGTGTCAGATCAATAAGTCTACGCTTCCAATCATTAATACATGAATCAATTCTTTCCTTCATTGGGCACATAATCCTTTTTAAATTCTCCCTTTAGAGGAAAGGAGGTTAAATTTATTTCTTACAAATAATTCCAACGCTGGTAGAGAAGGTTTTTATAAAACCATTAGTTTCAGTTTTGCCTCAGCTTATGATGAGTTGAGTTTATTAATTCCGTTTTGATAAGTCAACGACTATTTTCGCAGAGCGCAATTGAAGATGTGGGGGGATAGGGAGATAAGGAGATGGGGAGATATTTAAAAAATAGATAGGGTGATAAGGAGATGGGGTGATCGGGTGACAAATGGCCAAAAATACCCCTTGACATGCCATTCCATATTTCTTATCATTATTGTTAAGAAATATGGAACAAGGAATTGCTGAGCAAAAAGCCCGTGAATTAAAGATTGATAAGACTCAGGTGGTTCGGGAGTACTGGGAGTTGATCGTCCTGAAAGGGCTCTATGAATCGCCTTTTGGCCGATATCTAATCTTTAAAGGTGGAACTGCCCTTCGGCTGACGTATGGTTCTCCGAGGTTTTCAGAAGACCTTGATTTTTCATTGACCAAAGATGTACTTAAAGGCAAATTCTCTTCACTCATAAAAAAGATTATTGCTCCTTTTCCCGAATTGTCTCTGACTGACCTTGAAGAAAAATATTATACCTACTTGGCTGAAATTAAGGTGACTCAGAATTACCTCCCCTTTCCTTTCCGAATAAAAATTGAAATCTCAAAGAGAGAGATAAAAGATTATCAATGGGAACTAAAACTACTCAATTCGCCGGCTACTGTCATTCAAGTCATAGGGCAAGTGGCTACCTTATCACAAATCTATAAAGACAAATTAGCCTGCTTAAAAGGAAGAGCCAAACCAAAGGATCTTTTTGACCTCTGGTATGTTTCTGAAATAATTAAGATTCCCTACACGCCCCAAAAATATTCTTTGAATAAGAAGGAACTTGTTCGGGATCTGCGTAAATATTTGCCCAGCGATTTTTGGCCGGCCATTGAAGGTCTGACAAAATGAGAAGCATAGAATTATTAAAATTACTTCAAAAGATAAATAAACCTTTCTATTCTATTGCCGATCTGGAGAAGATCACAAATCTTCCCAGAAACAGTCTTTATGTTGCATTGAAGAGATGGGTAACCGGGGGTATTATTGAAAGGGTAGCACAAGGTATTTATGTCCCCATGGGAAGCAATATCTCGTTAGAAAATGTGGCTTCTCAACTCTATATACCCAATTACCTTTCGTTTGAATCCGCCTTAGCCAAGTATGGCGTGCTAAACTTAATTCCTTATACTCTAACCTTTGCCACAACCAGGAAATCCAGGAAGTACACTCTTCGAAAACAAGCGATTGAATTTAGGCAAATTGCCTCTGAACTCTTTTTCGGATATGAGACGAAGAATGGAATTTGGATAGCCTCGCCTGAAAAGGCCCTTTTGGATGAGGTCTATTTTATGGTTAGGGGTAAAGCTACCCTGGATTTTGACGAACTTGATATAAAGAAACTTTCAATCAAAATATTAAAGGATTATTCCAAAAGATTCCCGACCTATGTTCGAAGGTACATAAGTAAAATATGACCATTCCTTGGAATGCGATAATCGAGTAGACCCATCGTTAAAAATTCTGTTCACCCCCACCCTCCCCCATCAAGGGGGAGGGGAATAATTGGAATCTCATCGGGGCGGAGGGTAATAATAGGCCTACATCATCAAGGGGAGCTGGATAATAGGAATTTCTCCATTGTGAAGAGTAAAGGAGTAAAAAGGAGGCTGAGAGGAAAAAGAGATTATAGGGAATGAGGTGGGGTAAGCGGGCGTCCTGAATACACTTCATCCTGTAAAATCTTTTTGGCGCCTAAACGCATGGGAATGAAAACGGCCGCAACACAAAGAATAAATACAACCGCAAATGAGCCGATCAGCCATATCCACTGGAATGCATTAAGTCCAACCCCCCGAATACCTGTCATAAAGACATTGTAGATAGGTCCAGCCTCCAGTACGATGACCAACCCGATAAAACCTATACATAGAGTCATATAAATCAGACCACCAAAACTCGTCACAGACTGAACCGGGTTCTCCGAGTGAAAATCCGGATAGATGGCGCCCAGCCCTATTCCCATGGCGATGATGCCTGGAACCATAAAAAAGATGGTCAGGATGGAAATAATCATGACGAAAGGGGTTACATCAAGAAGAATATTCGTCGCAATAATCAATATTTCAGAAAGAATAAGAAGGGGGAAAAAATAAACGAAAAATTTAATCCAGAGAAAAGTTCGAATCGAAACCGGTGAAGATTTCACAATCCAGAAGGCATCGCCTTCAAGGCTCACCGCGGGAAAAACAAATCGAGCCGACACGGCCGACAGGACAAAAGCTGCCAGCCCCATGTTTAAAAAAGAGATGAGATTCTGGAGATATTCCATTTTGATGACACTTTTATCCAGAGGGAGAACCGAAAAATTATAGAGATAAATCACAATCAATGCTGCCACCAGGAAGATCTGTGACCACTGGGTCTGATCTCGGAAAAAAGTCTTGATCTCTTTAACGGCGAAGGCCCTGGTCGGTCCGGAAAGAAACTTTAGAAAAAAGCCATATCCCGAACTCCTGAAGCCCAGTGATGGAAAAAACCTGCTGGATGCCGTCTGTGCTTTGGATAAACCTTTAAAGTAAATCGCTCCTGAAACCCAGGTCGTGACAAAGATTGTGGTGATGGCAAAACTCCAGGAGAGGGCTGAATGGAAAAAAGCGCTTTTCAAGGATCCTGAAAGACTGGCTCGCAAGCTATCAAAGAACCAGGTGGAGGGAATTAGTGGAGAATCGGGTGACTCCAGGCTCTTCAGGTATAGCATCAGGGAGGCAAAAGACTCAGGGCGAACGAACCTCTCTGGTCTTGTCAATCGGAAAGAAAGGATGAGAAGAAGAAACATGAGAAGCCCCATAAAAACGAAAACACTTCGGATCCGACCTGCCGGCAGGAGTACGGCGGCCATCATGACGATGAGGGCGCTTAGGCTCGATGCGATCAGGCAAAAAGGTAAGATATTAACCGCCACTGTGGCATAATAAGAAACTCCCACTTTGTAAACAACGCCATAAGAGAGAAATATAGGAAGGCTGTAAATAAAAACCATCCATGAACTATCCATCGTCGATTCAATCCACCGAGAAAGGAAAATCTTTTCTCTCGATACAGGCATGGAGTGGACAAGAGATAAGTCCTTGGCGAGGTAGAGTTTGGCAAGGGCGGTGAGAATCCCGCTGAAAATGAGAAGGGAAAAAAGGGTGATCAATGCCATGGAAAGGAGTTTGTAGGCAAGGATATCCCCGAAACCCTCTATCCTCTGAAAATAAATCAGGACACGGTAAAAGATAGCAAATGTTCCCGCCCAAAAGGCAAAACCAATTGTACTCAAGATGAAGAATCTTAGTTTACGACCCTTCAGATTCTTTGAAACCCTTCTATTTTTAAAAGACAAGAAACGGGGTCTCAAAAGGGTTAAGATTTCTCTCACGGGACGGATTCTCCCTCTGTAAGAATCAGAAATACCTCTTCAAGATCCCCTTCCTGAACCTGAACCCTGCGTTTCAATTCTTCTATTGTGCCGGTAGCGATCAACAACCCTTTGTGGATGATCCCGATGCGATCGCAGACATCTTCTGCCACAGTTAGGGTGTGTGTGGACATAAAGAGGGTAGTTCCATTTTCTGCAAGACCTCGAAAAAGACCTTTCACCATCTTAACCCCTGCCGGATCCAGTCCTACCATGGGTTCATCTACAACGATCACCTTTGGATCGTGAAGGATAACAGCCGAGATGATCAACCGCTGTTTCATACCGTGGGAATAAGATTCTATCAGCTCATTTCCCCAATGATAGAGAGAGAACTGCTTCAAAACCTCTTCGGACTTTTTCCTGAACAGGTCATCTTCAATTCCATAGAGGTCTGCAGTAAATCTAAGAAATTCCATGCCTGTCAGTTTTTCATATAAAAAAGGTCTGTCCGGTATGAAACCGATTCTCTTCTTAGCCTTCTCAGGCTCCTCAGCCATATCAATTCCATTAATCATCACAGTGCCTTCTGTCGGAGCGAGGACCCCACCCATCATCCGCAGGGTAGTGGTCTTCCCTGCACCGTTAGGACCGATGAATCCGAATATCTCTCCCTCTGATACAGAGAGATTGAGCCGATTGACGGCCAAGACATCACCAAAGCACTTTGTCAGATTCTTCAGCTCGATCATCTCAAAAATCCAAATGTTAAATGCCAAATGTCAAATAAACGCCAAAATTTAGACAAGGTTTAAGTGTCATCCTGAGCAAGGCGAAGGATCTCTGACCTGCCAGCCGAACAGCTATAGTAGGCAGGGATTCTTCACGGAGCCTACCATGAACAAGATTCTTCAATCGCTTTGCTCCTTCAGAATGACAACAAGCGAAAGGCTTACAATGACGTTCCTCAACCTCAACCTTACCCTTATTTTAAAATTTGAGCTTTGACATTTTGTTCTATTCTGAACTCAGTATTTCGATCCTGACTTTGCCGATCATTCGGATCAAATCGATTTGGTGTTCCGTGCCTCGCACAAAACGGATGTGGGTCACATCGGCTGGCAACTGCCCCATCACTGAATCCGCTGTAATCCATTTGCCGAGATAAATGACATTCCACGCATGATAATAAAATCGCCCTTTCTGATAGACGAGCCCTGCCTCAACCTGCGCTGGAATCCCAGCTGCCCTGGCCAAAGCCGCAAACAGAACTGCATGCTCATTGCAATCGCCAACCCGATTGTGCAGCGTCTCAAGGGCATTAGGAACAGACACAACAGGCCTTTTCTGAATGTTCTTGTTGATCCATGCAATCAATTTATAAGCTTTTACAACAGCCGAATCATCCGGAGAGACGATTTCCTTTACTTGGGCTTGAATCTCAGGGTGGTCAGATTGGATAAAAGGGGTTGGCTCCAGGTATGTTTTCATCACTTCAGGAATTTTTTCACCAATCTTTTTGGAGGAAAGATTTGAAATTGATTCCCTACGAACCGTCAAAACTTTATCCTTCAGAGATTGCCGGCCACCGTTCAGGAAAATGTCTTTCTCTTCAAAACCATCTAACCTGAGCTTTAATTCAGTGAGTCGATCCACATCATGGAGAATCTCGTCCACAGGGATGGAGGCAATTTCTGCAAGATCCGTATTCGGTAAAAGGGCGATCTTTTGTAATGCCTCTTCTTTCGTCACCTGCTCCAGCCTGATCCCTAAAGATCCCTCTTCTTTTAATATGGCCCCATCTTTTCCAACCCAGGCAAACTGCGAAACGCCCATGAAATCAACAGACACTTTTTTCGCAATCTCCTGCCTTCCCATGATGGGAATTGTCTCGTCAGCCAGCATCACCACTTTGACGGGTCGCTGTGCTGCAGTGGCCGGATCAAAAACCTGGAAAGTTCTGGACTCCCCTGGTCGTAAGCTTTCAACATTCAATGTTTCGAGTAATCCGATGGGGAGACGGATATCTTTCTCAAGAGGGATGTCGATCTTCTGCTCAGATCCTGATGTATTGGTAATAAGAGTCAGGACTCCTTCTTTTACCATCCCCCAAGCCTTGAAGCGAAAAAGACTCGATTGCAAATCAAAATTGAAATGGGAAAGAGTGAAATTGGGATGAAAATTTCCTTCTGTCTTGTATCGGATTTCCTGCACCATGCCCATGGTGTTAATCTGCATGAAGACTGATTCCAGGATCCTGTACCCTGCATCGGTTTTATAAAATTGGCGGTGGGCATATCCGATCTTTTGCCCCTGCTGAAAAATATTCATCCATGTCTCTCGATCCATCTGCGTCTGAGCATGAAAGGGACGTTCTTCTTTGATATCGGATTCTCTCTTCTGAAAAATGCCAAGGCGAAGGGTGAAAAGAAAGGCAAAGATCAGCGCAAATACAGCTCCAATGATCCAGCTTATTTTTATACGATGGGTTGCCATGGTCTGTTGGAAGATAATATCTTATTTTTTTAGCAGGTTCAAATAATCATCTCACTTCTCCCCTCTCTCCATGGAGACTGTGTTGTAAATACTATTTTGTTACCCTGAATTTATTTCAGGGTCTGTTTTATTTGATTTTATTAGATGCTGAAACAAGCCTGCCCTGAAGAGATTCTGAATCAAGGTCAGAATGACACTTTCAGGGTTTAGCATGACATTTTTAAACATTTTACCATTTACGACACAGTCTCATGGGGGGAGCGATGTGGAGAGGGACTGAGGTTTGGGTTGATTTTTTGTTGGATTCTATGCAACGATGAGGTTCTATGAAGAAAAATGAAATTCGCGGTTATCTCTATATTCTGATCGGAACAACGCTATGGGGTGTCTCCAGTGTGGTGGCCAAATCACTTTTCATCATTGGACTTCCCCCTGCTGAACTGGTCCAAATCCGTTTGACCCTTGCTACATTTACGCTTCTCCTCATCCTTATTCTTTTCGACCGGAAACGGATCATCATCTCCTTGAAAGATCTTCCTTATTTTTTAGTTCTGGGATTTGTCGGCGTAGCAGGGGTCCAATTTACCTACTACTATACGATCAGTAAAATCCATGTTGGGCCAGCGGTTCTGATTCAGTATCTCGCCCCAATCTGGATTGCTCTTTATGCCTTTATTTTTCAGAAAGAACCCCTCACGAAGGGAAAGATGGCGGCCCTTCTTCTGGCTGTCCTGGGATGTTATTTCACTGTGGGGGGATATCGAATGGATCTATTAAGATTAAACCGGATTGGGATTGTGAGCGGCTTGATCTCTTCCCTCTTCTTTTCTTTCTACGCCCTTTACGGAGAAAAAGGGTTAAAGAAGTATGATCCATGGACACTCATTCTTTATGGCTTTGGATTTGGCGCGGTCTTTTACTGGATCCTCATTTCACCGATGAAGGTCATCACCGATGGTTACCCTTTCAAAATATGGATGGCTTTTCTTTATATCGCTATTTTCTCAACCCTGATCCCCTTCGGCCTCTATTTCAAGGGAATTGAGCGGATCCGCGCAACCCGCGCAAGCATTACGGCAACCTGGGAACCTTTTGTCGCAGGCATGACCGCCTATTTTGTTTTAGGAGAGATATTGTTCCCTCTACAGGTGTTGGGGGGCATCGGAGTGATTGCTGCGATCGTGTTGCTCCAGATGGCCAAAGAGAAAACTGCCCCCTCTACCCCAATAGAGATTCGTCAAAAAGAATAACACTTTAAGAAGGAAGAGATTTGGAGTAAGTTCAAGAAAATGATATACAAGATTCTTGCGGATAGCGTGGTTTTTATCCATTTTCTTTGGATTGTCTTTCTTTTTTTCGGAGCCATTTGGGGAATCAAAAATAGAGTTGTAAAAATCTTCCATATCTCTGGTCTTGTTTTTGCCTTCGTCATTCAGATATTTGATTGGTACTGCCCTCTCACCCATCTTGAGGTCTGGTTGAGATCGAAACACAGCCCTGCCCTGACCTATACGGGGGCGTTCATCATTCACTATGTGGAAAAGATCGTATATATTGAAATCTCACGTTACCTGATCCTCATCTTCACCATTTTCCTTTGCGGCTTCAATCTATGGCTCTATTCGAAGAAAAAATAATCATTACCTTAGCCTTAACCTTAACCTTAACCTCAACCTTAAATAGGAGGTTTTATGCTTACGGCAGATCAAATAATAACTTTATTAAATTTAAAACCACATCCAGAAGAAGGAGGTTACTTCGTAGAAACTTATCGGTCTTCGGAAACCATTTCAGAGAAGGCATTGCCAAGTCATTATAAAGGTGCAAGGCCTTTTGGAACGGCAATCTATTATCTATTAACGCCTGAGACTTTTTCTTCGATCCATAGGCTTCAATCAGATGAGATTTTTCATTTCTATATCGGTGACCCGATTGAAATGCCTCAACTGTTCCCTGATGGATCAGGCAAGGTTCTTATCCTTGGCTCTGATATTCTTAATGGAATGCA
>Ga0315281_10007860_pt1 | contig 14931 bp, 36 predicted proteins | sample YL17G07_0_MG_FD_204540 | JGI IMG/M metagenome (GOLD analysis project Ga0315281, IMG submission 204540) | Sediment microbial communities from Yellowstone Lake, YNP, Wyoming, USA - YL17G07_0 | ecosystem: Environmental > Aquatic > Freshwater > Lake > Sediment | place: USA: Wyoming | collected...
TACAAATGCGGATAGCCGCCTTCACGTTATACGGCCGCATCCAAATTTTCGCGCCGCACTCCATGCACTCGGTCTGTATGTCGTCAACCTGGTAGCTTTTGGGGCCGCAGATGATCACACCACCCGCCGGTAGTGCGGGTATAATCTCAATTTCCAGCCCGGACATCATCATGATTTTCTTTTTACGGCTCATTCGCCCTCCTTACTCTTTAGTAACGCATTCTCCGCTTCAAGTCTGGCGATGCGGTGATCCCCATGCTCCTTGACTTCAAGGAGTTCTCTATAGAGACCCCTCAAGCGGTTGATTTCCTGACCGCGTTTCCAGAGCTCTTTTTTAAAGTCGTCAATTCCGTCCATTCCTTCTCCCTCAAACATCCATTCGACTTTGTGACCTGGAAAAAGATAATAGCGATGTATTTCGTCCGCACCTTTCGGAACATCAGTGATCCATAGTTTCACGGCTTCTCGATACTCAATCCAGAAAGTTGCCTTATTCCGACTGCGTAGCCTGACCAGGAAAAACAATTTTGCCTTGGACAGGCTCACGTTCCTGACATTTAAAAGATAGTCGGGCCGATGAACGGGGCGGGTCTTAACGTCCAAGCTCTCATCCTCGAGCCAAAAATCCGGTTCTCTCTGGTAGGTCGAAGACTTAAGTTTCGTCCACCTGTAGGAGATTCCCAGTTGGTCAAGATAATATCTCGCGATCAACTCCCCTGTGGCCCCAGTGATGTGCGCTGTTTCAGACTCGTAACCTTGAGCTTTGGCTGATTCTTCCCACCGGTCAGAGTACCCCTCCTTTGCCGCGGCCTCAGCTCTGCTTTTTCCTAAGTCCTCACCTTCGGCCCATATTGATTCCGGGAAGTGCATCCAGCCAGAATTATCCAGAAAGCGTGATTTCATTACTCACCCTCGCCTCCCCACCCGCTGGGCTTCCTCTTGTCTTTCCACAGCTTAATCAGAATGATCACAATCACGACCAGAAAAAAAAGCCAGCCGACTAAATTGGCAATGGTCCTAAACGTCTCCATTTTGGCCCTCTTGTTCGTCCTTTATTTTCCTCACCGCCCTGCGACTCGTGAGCATCTTGAACCCATCCTCAAACTCGACCAAGATCGAGTTCATCCAGCCACGCTTCAGCACGCGGCATTTTTGCCCCCTGCGGTTTTCAGGGCGCATAGGACTCTGCTTCCAGCAAAAGACGTAGTTGAAACCTTCAGGAGGGTTCATCGCAGATCCCCGAAGTTGTCGGCGATCATAAAGGCGAAATTGGCCACATCGGCAGCTTCCCTGGCTATCTCGCGGGGTCTGAGTACCCGGCTGTCTAAAGCTTTCTCCAGCTCACGCACTTCGGTTCTCAATCTTCTTAGGAGCTGCTTGGCGCTCAGATCCTCCCAGCCCCGCTTATGATTATTCTCCTGCAACTTCTCCTGCATGTGCTGCGAGAAACGCATGAGCGCTACATCTCTGCCTATTCCCATAATTTCCCCCATTTCAGTCCGACGACCATGAAGTACAGCTCCCTGGCCATACGAACGATCAGCAGTATTAAGTGGCTAACCATCATCGCGGTACCGATCCCTAGCAAGATATAAGTAATAAGCACAGCCGGCTCGCTCATGATTCCTCCGGTTTTATCCATCCAAAGCACGGTTCGTCCGGCTTCGGGATAGCGCCCCAGCTCCTGTTATGCGCGTAGCATCTGTACGCGCCGTCATACTCGTGAATGCGGCAAGGAAGGGCATCCCGGCTCACAAGGTCCAGTTTCTTCATCACTAGCTCCTGCACATCGGGAGGAGGGTCCTGGAGATCCTGCCGAAGCCTAGCAATCAACTTATCCTTAGCCTGCAAAGCATCCCTCACCGCTTCACCGTAGCGCATGACATCATCAGGCACTGGTACACCGCCATTATCGACTAGCGCCCCGGAGACGAGATCCAAGGCGGTCTTAAGGTCGTTGAGCAAAGGAATGACCTGGACCTCGTAGGCTGCATTGAGGGCAGCATCCCATGGTCCATCGGTATCGAAGTCAACCACGCCGCCCTGGCCAAGCACCGTCTCCCAAAGCTTTCTCGCCCTAGCTCTGCGGGCCGCAAGGATTGCCTCTGCGCTTGCTTTGATCATCGAGCGACCTCCAAGGATTTCCAGAATGGCCTCCAGCGTGATTTCAGTTCGTCTATCCGAACAGGTTCCATCTGGGTCTTACAGGTGTAGCATCTGTGCCAAGAAGGGTGATCAAAGTAATTTTCAGGGGCACGAAAATGCTCCTCTCCGCATTTTGGACAACAGAGAATAAGACTCCCCGCTGTTCCCACCAGATACTCAACCCCGTTGTTTACGAAAGGTTTGTCATTTAGGCTTGCTTTGATCATTTTGTCTCTCCAGTCATGACCGCAACGGCCGTCGATCCGGAATATTCTCTTTTGGAGTACCTTGCCAGTCCAAGCTTTATCAATCTCTGCACCTGGCGCGTACAATGTTCCATGTTATCATCAAGAAACCAGTAAGGGTTTGGACGGAAACGACCCATGTACGGCATGTAGTGGGCAAGCGCTCCCGATCGCATTCTATTCAGGACCGCTTGCTGTACGGCCGTCAGCTTCTTTTCCTTTGCCATTGTTTAACCTCACTTATACGGGCAGAACTGTCCGGATCGCCTTGTGATTGTTGTCGTAGATGACCCGCAATCGTGTGTCCCTCAGTATTACAAGCCACTCTGTCCGGGTGTGGGAGTAGCGCTTAAGAAAGACAGCGCTGCCATCCCGGATCTGCTGCATCAACGTGCGCATCTCGTCGTGGTTTATCTTCAGCCCATCGTAGCGCTCTTCAGCTCTCTGGCGTGTGTGGGCGTGCAGCTTTGCTTTGGTCCTCATGAATTGACCACCTTTTCACCAATCCGCTTCATCGATCTCAAAGCCTACCGTCACCTTTTCTGCGGTATCAGCAACAACGCGCAGTGTGTCCCCCTGCTTCATGCTCGTCTTCCAGTGCGCCGGCCTGGTTTCCTTTGGGCGCAAAGCCTCTTCGCCACTCCAGTCAATCACAAGGTGCTCCTGGGTTGGTTGCAGGCCGTTCGGAACCTCATAGACACGGACCTCGTGACTCTTTGTGTCGGTATTGCAGAACAGTGCATCTATCTCCGGGGATTTAGCCAAACCAAACGGCACGGTGTATGTCGTCGTCTCGAGCTGTCGCGTGAAGTGCCTATTTAGGATTCGTCGGGTCACTTTTCTTATGCCTCGTGAATCTTCCGGGATCGGTGCAGGTCTTGTAATGACTGACATGGGCGTCGCTCCTGTACTCCACGTCTTCGTCAGCTACAATCTTGGCCATCTCGTGCTCGGTTATGCTGACGAGATCAACCGGGACGAACTTGCCAGTCTTCGGATTCTGCAAGAAAACTATAGCTACCCTACAGGCCTCACAGTTTTTTCGCTTCATCTTTCCTCCTAAAGCTCTTCTCGATGGTCTCATGGTGCGGCGGAGACAAGGGCTTGTCGAAGTCATCGATTATTCGGAGCGGGGTCGGCATCGCGCTGTAGCAGAAGCCATGGAGCGAAACCTGCCCCGGGGCGTCAGCTCGCGGTACAACCATCGCCTTATGCTTCCAACGCCCGATCGCAAACGCCCGCTTGAACATGTCCCAAAAATAGATGCGATCAACGCGAGATATCCTGGGTCTGTCGGTGCCGTCCTCCGTGATATCCTCCAGGGTCTTCCGTAGCGCCAGTTTCGCCCCGATCAACAGGTCGAACTTGTCCCTGTGATTTAGCGTGACCGAATTAAACGCGACCTGATTCCCGTCTTCATCCTCAATCCAGCAATTCGTTGCCACATCGATCCCAACCTTGTACTTTTTCCCACGAATCTCAACGTAAAATCTCATCGCCCCTCCTTTAGTTCATCTGTGCTTTTCGGTGTGCCTCGTAGACGCTGAACTGGTGAGTTATCGCCTTCAGAAGGTTTATAAATCTCTCTGCCGGGACACCCCCTTTGTCAGCGAGCTCCTGTTTCGTGGTTTGGTAGACCACGTACTCCCAACGCTCATAGGGACTCCCGCAATGCTTGCACACTGTGGTAATCGCCCCTTTCTGAACCAGGAGGCCGATCACCGATTTCACGTAGTCAATCATCGGTTCCGGCTTGTGCAGCCCTGTATCGTAGGCAACCCCAAGCAAAGGGTGGCCTTCGTGACACCGGCATTCAACCGTCATGATCTCTCTGGCGGGCTCGTTGGTCATGGCTTAGCTGCTTCAACCGTTTCCATCTGCGCGAGGGGCCAGTAGAAAATTACTCCTGGCATGTCCTCCAAAACACAGAGGGCACTAGCCTCTCCGTGCGGCTCGACAACTATCACCCGTTGCCCATTCAATTCCGGATCCTGGGATACTAACTTGGCCTTCTTTGGTTCGCTCAAAGTTTTCCCTCCTTTTCCAATTCTGCCATGATCTTTGGCTGTATCGCGATAATCGCCCGCTTCAGCGGCAAGGCGGCTGCGATGATCTTCCGGATCTCGGCCATTTTATCGTGGCCCTGCATCCACATCGTCGGGTCAATAAAAGGCCCTAAAGCATCCGCTTTATCAATCGCTGCAAGCCAATCTTCCAAGGGCAAGATCGCAATCATCTTCCCCCACCGCGCTAGTATGTCCCAGCCCTCCTTCATCGTTTCTTTAGCCTCTTGGTCGGTCATTTCTGTTTCATTCATTGCCGACACCCCCGATTTCTCCAGCCCCAACGATGGCGCGAAACGCAGCGCACAACAATGGGAGGGGAACTCAGCCCGCCGTTTGTCTCTCCGGCTACTGGCGTTGGCGTACTGTAAGCCGCTAAGGCATAGTAAGTTGTCCGATCTCCTGCGCTAAACTGGTAGCTTCGAGTAGTGCCTGGCGTCACTGTCGCAAAAAGGGTCCAAGGCCCAGTCTGGCTCGGCCCGCTCATGATCGCGTACCGCTTCACCTGGCTCTCAAAATTTGCCGGGTACTGCCAGTCGATCTCCACGGACTGACCTGGAAACCTATCAATCTGAGTTTGGATGGGCGGCTGGGCCTGCACCGACAACAAGAGCAGGAACAGCGTCGAGATAGGCACCAGAAACAGCGTTTTGTAACAGATTCTCTTGTAGCTGCATTGCGTGCATCTGTACTTGTTCGCGTAGGGCAGCGTCTTCTTCTCCATTCCATTTTTACACTTTGGGCATTGCATTTTGTTCTCCTTCTCGGTCGAGACCGAATTTCGTCTTCAAGGTACTCAGCGCTCCCGGTAGATAGTATTCCCAATCCTTGTCAGACCGGGCGTGTCTTTTGGCCTCGCGCTCCAGCTCCGCCACAAAAGCCAAAATGGATTCAAATTCACTCCAGCCTTCTGATTTTGGGCCTAAATTGATTAACCAGTTAAGAAAGGCTTCCGTCATTCATCCCTCCCGGAGAAAGGCATACGTTCTCCATAGCCGATCAATCCATAACCAGCATCCGTAGCAAATGAGGTCCGTAGCCGAGTGGTGATGCGGCCAGAATCCACCCTCATCTAAGCCACAAATCTGGCAGGGACCATCAGCCATGTAGATCATTTTTCTCCTTAATCGGCTTTTGCGGGACGATCCCGTTTTGGTACAGAATCTCCCATTCGTGCATAAAATTCTTGATCGCGAACTCCTGGAAATCACCCCCACCAGAAATGGAGCTATAGGCGACCGCAGCGAATATGGCCTTCGGAATCCTGGCGTAATTTTTACCAAACGCCCGTGCGTATTCATTCCCCTGCTTGGTCACTCCGAAACGACTGATCGCCATCGCTCTCCTATTTAAAAAACGCCCGCCGTGAGTTCTTTAGCGATACCTCGCGTGTGCTACCCACGCAAGCGCCCGGATTTACTGTGTCTTCTTCAAGACAGGTCAATCTCGGCGCTCGGCCAGCACAGGCGCGGGCGAACCCGTCTAATTAAAGCCTTCGATAAAATGCCGCATCTCCTGCAAGCTGTCGAGATGCCCGGCCATCATCATCATCATTCCGAGCTTGATTCCAGCGTGATTCTTAGTCTCCGGGTGCTTGCCAAGATCAGAGCACATCGAGACCAAAGCGTCTTTCAAGTTGTTTCGATCGCAATACTCCAGCGCTCGCTCCTTGCACCAGGCAATGTGTTCAGCGCGGCTTACCTTTTGCTCTGTTTTTTCTTCCATCTGGCTTCTTCTCCTTTACCTTGTCAACTGGTATAGTCGGGAAACTGTCCGCCCTTTCCCACGTCCTAAATGCTTTCCTGCTTCCTGGGTGGTCTCGCTGATACGCTTGCCGCACCAGCCGTTCACACTTATCATGATATCCAAAGCGCCGGCGAGCCCCCTTCAACATTCTTCCGCAGGCCATGCAGTTCAGTAGCGGGCGTGGGTCTAAGTCTTTTTCAAGAGGTGGTAGCGCTTCTGGCCGGGTAACATCCAGCCCGAAAATAGCGCACAGATCAAGCAGCCCCCTCTCCACTTTGTCCCGGTCATACTCTACTCCACTGAAAAACTTTCGCGCTTCGGCAAAAACCTCGGACATTGACAACAGAACAAACCCTCGAAAGTCTTTGTCGAAGAGGCTCATTCTTCTGACTAACCTTTCCTTTCACCTGGCGCCCCCTCGGGGCGGCCACCTAATAAAACCGCCCCGGAGACAGGCTGTTCAGACCTGGAGGGGGCATAGCTGAATTCCCTAAACTCTTTGGTCATTGCCGGGCGTCTCCTCATTGACCGTGAAGCCACCAGACAATATCTTCTCCATCTGATCCCAGTTCTTTCCTCTGATCTTCATGTGCCAGAAAATCACCGCTCGCACCCGGAAATCAATCTTCGCGTCCTGGATCATGTGCCGCGTCACCCACCAAAACAATCTCCAGTTCGAGTTCGTCCCAAGCGCCGAACGGAGGACCTGGCACGCTGCCGACTGGATAATACATTCCGGCGCGTTCAGAGTGACCAGTTTCTGCAACCGTCCCACCCTTGCGTAGTAGTTCGCCATATTTTCCATCAGTTTCCCCTCCTTAACCAGTGGGCAATCTCCTTTAACGCCGTCACCACGTAGATCGCCCAAATCCAGCACGAAATGTACCACACCCAATCAGGTATCATCGTCTCTCCTCACGCATCCAGTATGACGTGCACAAAGCCGGGCCGCGAGCTACAGGGCATGCGCTCGCGCTGCCCTTCCAAGAACACACACGGCCAGTCAGCTAGTAAATCGCCTTCCTTTCTGATGTGCCAGCCACCCTCGGTTCCGCAGGGATTCCTGTACTGTGAGAACTCAATGATCCGCTCCTCTGTCATGTCCGCTGGGACACAGACTTGCATCCCAAGGCCGAAGCTCCTCGTCACCTGGGCTTCGCTGTCATATCCACACGCCAAAATTGCTTTAAGTTCTGGCCGCTCTGGCTTCTCGAGCTCGGCAATCAACTCATCCAGCTCGCGCAGGTTCTTTAAGTGTGTATTCTCCAGCCACGTAGCCAGCTCCGCCCGCTTCTGCTTCGCCTGGATCAGCGTCTGCTCCTTGAAATGCTCCGGGCAAAGATCCCACTCGTTCCCCACGTCGAACTGGGCTTCCTCGACGGGGATTACCTTCTTGCAAATGTCGCACGCAACGGTAACCTTCATGCCCGCTCCTTTGCTTTCTCTATCATCGCTTTCAGCCTTGAAATGGTCGGCGTGCTCCCGTCTGAGTTCGGGATATAGTAGATGGTCAGCATCGCCAGGGCCTCAAGACAGACAGCCAATAACTCACTGATTTTCTTACCGCGCTCAAGGGCATCGTCTCGGAGGTAGTTTATCGAGTCGGCATGCTCCCTTGCACTGGTCACCGCTGCTTCTCTTGTCGAACGTACTATTTCTTCCAATTCCCTCAGCCTCTTCGCGATGACAGGCATGTCAACCGCGTAGCCGTCATCCAGAATTCGGGTAATGTCCTCGCGGGACAGATAAGGGTGCTTTAGTTCAACGGCGTCGATCGCCTGCTTGCTTGCTCGCATTTTCTCTCCTTAAAATCGGGGAGGCCGAACACCCCCGCTCCCTTCGCGTTGCCCCTCACACCGCTGCTCCTCTGTCTCGACCAGAACGTTCAGCGGCTCGGCGAAGCCCGTCTCAAACTTCTGACGTTTGAAACGATGTCGTCTGGAAGCGTCCGTAGCTGGGCCTTTGATCAGCGACACCGTTAATTTTCCCTGCCAGTGCAATCAATTCGTTCAAAAACTGCGGTGATACGTATTCTGGCAATAAAATTTGCAGTCTGAAGCGGGCTTTCCATCCAAGCTTGAAGGCAGGACGACTGCGAGTAATAGCGCTGCCATGGATTACCACCCGGCAACGAAAGAGATAGTCCCACTCCTTACTCTCAACCCGCCCAGTATTCTCGATCCTGTTTAATTCCGTATCGCAGGCGATAGCTGCTTTCATTAAGTCCTTCGCCGACTTGCGAGGACTGCGCGGATCTTGCTTGAACCTAGCCGTCTGGATTATCGCTTGACGGAAATACTCCGTTGGGATGCAAACGTATCCCTCTTCATCCCTGTAAACATACGATTCTACATCATCGGTTTTCTTTGCCCTGCTGCCTTTTGCCGCCTTAGACTTCTCCTCCACGGATTCAATCGACCAACGATGGAAGATAATAGGACAGGTGCCCTCGACCTCCACACTGGCGATATATGGATTTTGAAACTCAATCTGTTCTTTCGCGTCGTTCGACACCGGTGCTAATACTTCAAATTTTGTTACCCCTGCTTTTGCAGCCGCTCGACCTGCCATAGAACACCCCTTTTTTTTAGATTTAAAATGGACCTACCTTAACACACCCGAACAAAACTAAGCTCGACCTGCCACAGCTCACCGCAACGGAACTGCCCTAATCACAACTCCCCTAAGCTTCGCTTAACAGAAATGAACCTAACCGAACTGAGAATCACATAACGGACCCGAACTTGCCGAAGCTCAACCTACCCTGCCCGAACCGATTTGAACCGAACACACCTAAACTTGGCTTACCATGACTCAACAGGACATAACGGAGCCTGACCGAAAATATCCGCACCCTGGACCAACCGAACTCAGCATGACAGCACTGAACATGCCTTAGCCCAACACAACGCAACATCCCAGAGCTAAACTGACCAGAACGTGCCCTGCCACAACGAAACAGAACGAACCCGCAAACTTTAGGCTGCCGTCTCTTCTTCGCCAGTCTCCATCTCACCCAAAGGCTCTTTCGTCTCGTCAACCGGCACTATCGTCTCTTCCTCGTAGGGATATACCGGCTTCTTCACGTTCTCGTATTTCTCGTCCCACACACCCTCTCGAACCGGCATGATCATCCCGGTAATCACCGCCTCTTCATCGCCCTCACCCTTCGCTAGGAAGCGGATCGGAGCCAACGGATCAAGCGGCACTTCAAAGCTGATCGGGCACATCTCCTTCCCGCCCTGAATCTGAACCACAACGTCCAGCGCGGCCTTTAACAACTTCGCATTCACCGTCACCTTGGCAGCCAGCCGGGTATCCTTGACCTTCTTCAGCTCGCCCAGGTTCATTCGGTCGTGGATCAACTGCGGCTTCCACAGCACTTTCTCATAATCCGGAAACTTCCCCGGCGTCGCCCGCACATCCAGTCTGCGCGTCGTCCCGCAGTCGGTGCTGGCAAGCGTAATCACATGTTGATTCGTGTCCTTATTATAGTTCCGGGCCACTTCATCGACGAGCACATTCTCCAAAACGGGTATCACACTCTTCTTGATGTTCTTCCCGGCCTCGTCCCACTCAGCCGTCGGAATATTCAGATTGCACGCCGGGTTCGCCGTCGCGTCGATCCCCACGTCTGGAAAGTTTTTCCCATCCATCTCTTTCCAGCTCACTTCCACGAGCAAATGCCCGTCGGTCACAATCGCCGTCGGCTTCCCCTTCTTCCCGCGGCGCAGGCAGACACAATTCAGGGTGTATGCTTTGTCTTCCTTCGATGCTAGTTTACTGATCGGAAAGATGTTCTTCGGTATTAACATTTCACTGCTCCTTTTCCCCATATTGCCCTGGGGATGGGCATTTAGACTACTCCAAACTCTCGCATGTGTCTGATCCACACGACCATGGCTTCCAGCTCCACGACCGAGTAAAAGCCATCCAGCACAATCTTGGCATCTGGGTACCTCGCGTCCCAATCGATATAGGTATCCAGGATCGCCGCATCCTGCGGGGTAGACGGAACGTATCCCGTCTTGGTGCTTAAGCTACCATTCGCGGTCATCACTGGTCTTAGAATTCTTTTGGCTTCGTCGGCGGTCATCGCTCCTCCTGCACTTCAACGTCAGATTTCCTCGGCTTGAATGCTTCTTCGTGGGGGACTGGCACAACGCGCCCATCCTCAAAGGTCAACTGCACGTCTCCATACACAAACGAAGGCGGCCCGCACAATTCGATCTTGACCACCTTTTTATAGTAGTCGCCGGACCAAACACGGCAATACTTCCCCAGCCACCACCGCTCGTACTTAGCTTGCTCGTCATCGCGTCTCATTCCTTACCTCTCTCATCTGCTTCGATGTAGGCCAGCGTGTCTTCTTTCAGCGGCTTCCCTTCCACCAGGTGCGCCAGAAACTCTTCCAACTGCTCCAGCTTGTCCCATGCAAGAAAAGAAATGCTTAACCACTCTTCACGGCTCTCACACAGTTTGAACTCACGCACGATCTCCAGCGCCGCTTTCAGATCATGCGGGCTTTGTCGGGTCTTCAGAAAGTCGGTGATCATTTTGGGTACATTGACCTCGGCATCTCATATCCAGTGCGCCAGAAATAAAGGGTCCGGTAGCCCGGCTGGTAAAAGACGGCATTCCCGCGCACTACCTTAATTTGCTCGCCCTCTTTCAAATGACCGGCTTTAACAAACTCCATCTGCCCACTTAGCGCGGAATCTAAATCTCGGTGGGTCTCGACGACTCTCCAAGCGTTAAAGTCACGGGGATTGCCGCCCACTGGCAGAACGCGCACCCGAAAAGTCCCTTTTGCAGATCCACCGATATTCGTCGATTCAGTCACAGGTCTGCCTCTTCGCACGCCTCGTAGGCCCCCGGCAACGCCATCGTTTCAGGCAGCCCGTACTGACGGCGCTTCTCGTTGTAGATACTGAGGCATCCCTCACACACTGGCTCTTTCGTGCCCTTCGGGTCGATGTGCCCGTTGGCGTTGACACGGAAGGTCGGCACGAGATTCGGATTGTAACTAAACACATGCTTACAGATCAGGCATTCGCCAATGACGCTTATCCAGGCCATCAGGATCTCCTTTCGACAAGGCCCTGCGCTCCTCGCCGGCGCTGGTTATCCTTGCGGTCTTCGATTCTATTTTGAATGGCTTTTTGGAAATCAGGCGTGTAGGGATGAATGTAATCGGCGTGGCACTTCGGGCACCGAAAATCATCGCCCAACGTGGCGTTACAGCGCAGACAGCATTTTCTCAAGATTCTATTTGCAACCCATTGGCGGGCTTCCTTCATAGTTCGATCTTCGCTCGTATCGAACATACTTTCCCCCTTCGGTTCCCAGCTACGCCGATTTTTACTCTGGCCAATCGGTCGTCGCCAACTGCTCTACTTCCTCCTTATGATCTTCGGCCTCTGCAATTTCAGCGGCAGTTCTTGCCCCGCTTAAGGACTCGATTGTCTTTATTTTCGCATCGATCATCGACCGCACAAAGGCGCTCAAATTAAACTCCGGTTCAGCCTCACGAATCATGTCTATTTTACGTGTGTCCACGGTCACATTTACGGGCCGTGTGAAGGCCTTCCCGTCGATGATTTGTCTCTCCTCATTGAACAAGTAATTAACGATGGTACGCAGAGTCACAGCGCGGTCAGATTCGCCTTCTCCCTTGGCTTCAAGAGCCAATAGCTCACGATTCCTCTCAGAAATCATGCTGTATACGGTCTTACGGATCTTCCCTTGGTATTTTCTCCACTCCGGCGTTTGTATGATATTCATTGTTATGTCTCCCTGTAATTAGCGGAAATGCACTTTCGACTTACTGACTTTACTTTAAGTTTTACCGCAGTGCAAGACATTTCTTCATCAAAAATATCGGTCATTTTGACCGAACACCGGACGGATCAGGACGCATGGACGGGCGGACGGATGCTTTAAAACATCTTTTCTATAGGAGCAAAACATGCCACTATATAAAACATGCCACTATATAAAACATGCCACTATGTTGTTTTCGTGTATTTCATACTTATACATATTTTTAATATAGTGGTACTTATAATACTCTAAGGCTAAAAATTTTTAATCATGTCCTATGTGTCCTATGTGTCCTATCTAATAGAAAAGAAAGTAAATAACGACCGGACAGATCGGGACACATCGGACTGATCAAGGTTTTTCAACCCTCAAATTCGGCCTATCTCTTTTGGTTTCAACGTATAACCGGCCTTCTACCCATGCCTTCAGTAACGTCCTAACGAGCTTCGAGACGCTCCTTCCCTTTACTCCTCCACGCTTCAGTTTTGCCCTCACCGCTGCCTTTAATCGAGGGTCAAATTTCCATACGACTAGCTTCTCCCATTTGATCACTTTTTTGCCTCCATTTTTTCAGGGTATTCAATCGCATCCGTCATCTCCAATACTACTGCGCTCGTCTTCCCCTCACTCGCCCGCGCCACCCGCCCAATCGCTTGCTGCTTCCTCGGCCCCCATCCTACCGGAGTTGCCAGTATCAACACGTCCCAGCCCGGTACGTCTACTCCCTCCCCCATCAAACTTGTCGTCGCTATCGTACACTTCGCCCCTCCCCTCACTAAATCCATGTTGCTCTCTCTCTGACCTTTCCCCATCTCTCCATGCAGTAACACTGGCTCCAATCCCGCATTCTCAGCCATCCTCCCTAAAATCGTCACGTGCTCAACCCTGTCCGTTAGGATCACAAGCTTGCTCCCTCCCCCCTCCACGTGCTTCTTCGCCCATCCCACAATAACTACGTTCCTCTCGTGATCCAGGATCATCGCACTTAACATCGTTCCCCAGTCACGCAGCTTCCTCAATTTCCAGCGCCACCCAGTATGAATTTTGACCCGTCGCACCTTCACAGTTCTTCCACTCTCCCGCGCTACGCCCGCGCTGACAGTCCAAAGCTTTGGTCCGATCAGAGAGTCAATCAAAAATCCCAATCCGTCTTTCCTGTTTGGCGTCGCTGTCAGCCCATACCGATATCTCGCCGGGATCTCACGCAGGACCGCTTCCCAGCTTCGACATGGTTGATGGTGACATTCATCGACCACGACCAGGCCGAATTGTTTCAACTCCTCGCGCTCTGGATGCCGCGCTAAAGTCTGGATCATCGCAACTGTCACGCGATCACCAATGTTCCACTTGCCTTCACCAATTTTCCCGGGATCCTCGTCGAGCCATTCTTTCATCGCCATGCACGTCTGTCGCATTAGCTCCCTGGTGTGGACAATCCACAACGCCTTGGTGCCGATCCGTGGCAGAAGAGTCATTCCCATTTTGGTCTTGCCACTGCCGGTCGGTGACACGAGATATCCACTGCGGCGCAGGCTCATGCGATGTACTGCCGTCTCTTGGTAGCTGTCGAGTGTCCCTTGGACGCCCTTCCACCCACCCACTAAACTGAACACGGTGTCGTCGCTGATCTCTCCGCAGGTCGGAAGTATCCCGCTTTCCGTCTTCTCATAAAGCCGGTTGAGATATCCACGAGGCAGAATGAGGCCCCTGTCGTCGAGTTTCCACAATCGAATCGTCGATGGTGTCGAGCCAATCCAAAGTCCCATGGCCCGCTTTTTGTGGAAATCAGGGTTCGGAAACTCGTTGTCCTTGGTCAGCTCTCTGATCGCCCATTGAGGGATCTCTGTTACCCTAATTTCCGCTCCAACGTTAATTTTCATAGTGTCAGCCTCAAAATTCCCTAATCTGGCTCTCCAGGAGGCCCGTGGCTGCGTTTTCTCGATGTCCCGTGGCCGGTAGCATCCCCCCCCAAAGTAGAATCTTACCCTTTTTCTGGCTTAAGTAGCTGTCTCTTGGTTAGGTTACGGACCACCCGGCGATGCAGAATGCGCATCGCCCGAATAAACACTGGGTTGGCCCCGTGATCGTAAGCCCAATTCAAGACGCCTTTGGATGCTCCAAGATAATTGTCGAGCAGGCTGAGTTCCTTTTCCTCTTTCGTCCGTTTCATAGTGGCTTGCCCCCGCGTAAGATGGTGATGGTTCCTTTCTTGGCGGCTTCGATGCCGTCTGGTCCAATCTTGTGTATAATTTCGTTCAGGTGATTTATCCAGCGCTTTGATATTAGGTCTTCTTCATCACACTCTTGGCCCTTCCCGCTCCTAAGTCCATCACGGATGTAGTGAATCTTGGATTCGAGCGCGTAATAGATTTCCTCCCAGTCGCCTCCAGTAAGTAGGACAGGAGGCAATTCATTGGTTTCGAGGTCTCGCTTGTCGTCATCACGCCGCGTCGGTAATGGCTTTACTCGGTTCATGGCTCCCTCCTTTTGCAAGTATTTCGCGTAGCCAAATGAGGCTCAAAGATTTGGTTTCGATCACAACTCTGTCGTGTCTTGGTGTTCCCTCCCACCATACGCAATCTGGTGTTACGACCAGTCGCACGTAGTCCATGCTTGTGTGTGGGTTGTTCCAGGCCATCGCGAAATGGCACTCGATGAAGCTGTCGGCGTTCATTACTTGGTCTTCAAATTCTCCTTCGTTTTCTGCATCTAATTTTGCAAAGAAAATTGGCGCGTCGTTTTTGTAGTCAACGGCTGTGAGTCGTTCGTCTTGGCTGTGGAGTTTCTGGACAGATTCTAATTTGTGGATCAGATCCTTTGTCAGCTCTGGTGTGAGGTCAATCCACGCGAAGTCGCATTCTCCGTGCCAGTCCTCCCCTGACGAGTAGTTATATGAAACAAGCTTCATG
>Ga0315281_10007861_pt1 | contig 14931 bp, 14 predicted proteins | sample YL17G07_0_MG_FD_204540 | JGI IMG/M metagenome (GOLD analysis project Ga0315281, IMG submission 204540) | Sediment microbial communities from Yellowstone Lake, YNP, Wyoming, USA - YL17G07_0 | ecosystem: Environmental > Aquatic > Freshwater > Lake > Sediment | place: USA: Wyoming | collected...
AGGTCGAAAGGCACTAGCGCTATTAGCCCTTCTTTTACCGCTTTAACGTCTTCTTCAGGTTTTCCAAATGCGGTTATTGTCGCCTTGTGTATCCATCGCATATTGAGCCAAAATAAGTAAATTTATAAAAAGCTTGCAGTTTTTGTCAGTTATGAAGCACACGTGGATTATTACTTGTTCCTTGCTCGTCTTATTCTTTGGCGCGCAGGTTATTGGATTGAAGATTACTCAGGCGTATATCAACGTTCCCGCTTCCGCTGAGCAGGGCAAGGTTGTCTGGAATGACCTTCCTTTTGTTGAGCGTCCTGAAGTTGAGCCGCAGTTCAGTATATGGTATATTATCGGCGCGGTTATTGTTGGCACGCTGTTAATCCTTCTCATAATCAGGTTTGCCCAGATGATGTTGTGGAAATTATGGTTTTATTTCGCGGTTACCACGTGTCTTACTATTGCTCTCGCGGCTTTTTTGCCTAAAACTTATTCAGTTGTTCTCGCGCTTTTGCTTGGCTGGTTTAAGGTTTTCAAGCCCAATTTGTACGTTCACAATTTGACAGAATTGTTTTTATACAGCGGTCTTGCCGCTATTTTCGTTCCAATCTTGAACGTCTTTTACGCTTTTATCCTGTTGGTCGTGCTCTCGCTTTATGATATGTACGCGGTCTGGCATAGCAAGCATATGATTAAGATGGCGAAGTTTCAGACTGCGAGCGGCGTTTTTGCCGGCTTGATGATTCCTTACAGCGCGCCTGCTTTTAAGGGTCCTAAGAAGAAAGTTCGTACTGCCGTTCTTGGCGGCGGCGACATCGGCTTTCCATTAATATTTGCCGGCACGGTCTTGGCAGTTTCAGGTTTTGTTCCTGCCTTAATTATTTCTTTGGGCGCTACAGCCGCGTTGTTAGTTTTGCTCTTGTTGAGCCAGAAGGACAAATTTTATCCTGCGATGCCTTTCTTGACTCTTGGCTGTACTGCCGGTTTTCTTGTTATAAAGTACGCGCTGCACCTTATTTAGCGAAATTTAGAAAGCGCTTTTTGTTTTGACAGGGCGTTGTAGTCCGCAAGGTCGATTGTCGCGCCGTGCTGCACCGCAATTACTTGCGTGCCGGTTTTTTGGTTAAGTTCTCTTGCGGTGTACACTGTGTTGTTCATTAGGATGCATAATTTTGGCTTTAGCTTGTTGATTAATTTCTCATCTGGCTTGTTTAAAATTATGACTTCGGCTTCGTATTCTTTCGCCTTTTTTGGCGTTTCGTGGATGTAGCTTATGGTGTTTTCCGGCAGTTGTATTATTATTCCTTCTTTCTTTTTGTGAACCGAGATGTTTTGTATGGTCTTTTTTTCTTCAATGCCGTCCGGTTTGATTGCCGCCGCTATTTCCACATCTATAAAACTTGGTCCTTCGCCCACCAGAATGTGCGAGTCTTTGATGTGTATAAGAAATGCGTTTTGCCCAAAGTGTAGTTTCACCGCCATAACGATGAAGAAGCGTGTTTTGTATAAAATGATTTGTCGTCACAAGTATAGAGGTAAGAAAGCGGGCGGACGCATCCGGAAATGAGCACACAATTGTATGAGAGTTGACCTTATGCCTTTCTCGGTTCCGCAACCCGGCAAGCATTGAGAACTACAGTGAGTGTTGCTCCCTTCCGGGCCTGGCACGGTTCCTGAAGCCACAATCCTGCCGGACAGAACGTCAACGTCCAGCACAAGACTAACATACAGGATGTATGCTGCTTCCCGGACTTCAGCACCGCGTGAAGCCCGTTCACGGTAACAGGAGAGGGCTAACCTCCCTGCCTAGTCCGCCCACACAATAGCTGTTCTTATGGTTTTTAAAGGTTTCGTCAGGCTTACCTTACCAATATCGCTGGTTTTCCCGGCATTGCTTGTTTTGTTTTTGCCTCAGCGCTTTCCTGTTCCTTGATTATTTCAACCGGGCAGCCAAATTCTTGTTTTAAGAATTCCATTGCGTCGAGTAAATTTTGGTATTCTGCTTCCTGGTGAGTAACGTGCGATGGCAGTTTAGACGGGTCTCTCACAATTTTTTGCACCAGCGCGCTTGCGTCCTGCGCGTGCTCTTTGAACTCAGCCATTACTGATTTCATTATCTGCCCGATATCTCTTGTCTGAGTGATTAGTTCTTTTAGTTTCTTGAACAGTGCTGCTTTCCAGTCCTGCGAAACAAATAATTTAATCATTACTGGCCTGTCAACTTTCGCGAGTTTCAAAACTTGTCCTACATCATCAATGATTTGCGACATTAATGCTTCTGCTTGCTCTATGGCTGGATTTATTTTGTTTTCGTCGCACTGCGGCCATTTCTCCAACGCCATCAGCTGTGTTTTTTCCAGTTTTGACCATATTTCTTCGCATAAGTGCGGCGTAAAGGGCGCCAACATTAGCGTCTGTGCCTCTATTATCTGATTAAGAACATCCTGATTCATCGCGCCAGCCGTTCTGCGGATATACCATTTCAAGTGTCTTTGTAAGTCGAAGAATCCTTTGGAAATTGCCGTTCTGTAGAGTGTTTCTTCCATGGCGGCAGTTGTATCTTTTATGGCGGAATTCAATTGGTGTTCCATCCATTTGTCTATTTCGTTTTTCGCGCGTTCCGCTCCATTCTTGCCGTAGTATTTCAGCGCAAAGTCATGCCATTGCTCTAATTTTCCTTTTTGCGCCTCAGCATTATCCGGATCCCAATCTACATCATTCAATTCCTCGCCTGTTGAAAGTATGCTTATTCTGACAACATCTGCGCTGAATGCCTTTATTACATCCCGCAAAGTTTTGAAGTTTCCTTTGCTTTTGCTCATCTTCTGCTTCTGTATGCTTACGTATCCATTTACGCCTATTCCTCTTGGCCAGCATTGTTCTGGGAATACTGCTACGTGGTTGAATATGTACATTGTCAGGTGATTTTGCACTAGGTCTTTTCCTGAGCTTCTGAAGTCTACTGGATACCAGTATCTGAATTCTCTCTGCATGTCTTGCAATAATTTGCCGTCCACTCCAACTTCGTCCACGTCTCCGATTCCTAAGAAAACGTAATCGAACAGTCTGTCTTTTACGCTTCCGAGCTGGACTTTTTTGAGCAAGTGCGCTATTGTGTAGTACGCGTTGTAGATTGTGCTGTCGCTTAGGCTTTCAATTTTCCATTGTTTGTCCCATGGCAAGTCAGTTCCTAAGCCAAATTCTCGTGTGCACGCCCAGTCTCTTAGCCAATCAACGACATATTCGAACTGTTGTCGTATTTTTTCCGGATAAAGCTTCATTTCCTGCAGGCATTTCATCGCCTGTTGTTTCCAAGCCGCGTCCCCATACTTCAGGAACCATTGATTTTCAACAATCTTGACGTGGCATCGTGTTAAGCACCTGCAAATTACCGGATTGATTAATTCCAGCAGAATAACTGCCTTCTTCTCTGCCGTTAAATCCGCGATTATTTCCGGCTTTGCTCCTTGTATGTTTTTGCCTGCGTATTTGCCTGTATTTTGCTTTAATTTTCCAGTATGAAACTCTTTTTTGTAGACTTCTTGTGTTGCTTCCTCAATTTTGGCATCCGCTGTACTCTTGATGCCCATCTTCGCGCACATCTCGACCGCAGGATGTTCTCCAAATCCTTCAACGGAAATCAGTGATATTGGCTTGACGTCTTTTGCCTGTCCTTTGTCTTGTAATTCTTTCAGAGTCATCCAGTCGTATGGCGCGTGTGCTGGCACGCTCATTACTATGCCTGTTCCTGTGTCTGCTGTTACAAAGTGCGCGGGCAATACTGGTAATTTGGTTCCAGTAACTGGATTCGTGACATTGGTGCCAACAATTTCGTTGCCAGAAACTTTTCTTATCTCGGTAACAGTGTGCTTTTGGTCTCTTAATTTGTGCACGCACTGTTCTGTTATCATCCAGTGTTCGCCGTCGACATCTGCTTCAACGTAAGTTAGCTCTGGATTCACCCAGATGTTTGTAACTCCAAATACTGTTTCTGGTCTGAACGTGGCGCAAGGTAAAATATGCCCATCGGCCTTGAATTTCAAAACAACCATTTCTTGTGGCGTTTCTCCTTCTCCTTCTGAGCGCGCGTGGTCTCCTACTGGCGTATTTTCTTTGGGGCACCATACTACAGGGTGTGCTCCTTGTCCGACTAATCCTTTTTTTCTGAGCGTGTTGAATTGCCATTTGATGAACTTGTCATATCGTGGATTCAAATCAGTGGTGATGAAGCTTCTTCGCCAGTCTATCGCGAGTCCGTATTCGTTCAGGTCTTTTTCCGCTCCTTTTGAGAATGTTTTTATCCAGTGTATTGGGTCTTTGAACAATGGTATTTCCGCGTCAGTAAAACCCATTAATTTTAGCGTGCTTATTTGTTTCTCTTCGCCGTCAGCTACTCTTTTTGCGGCTGTGTCTATTGGCGCTCCTGTCGCGTGGAAGGCGAACGGGAACAGGACATTGTAGCCTTTCATCCGTTTGAATCTTGCAAACGCTTCTACTCGCATGTATGTGTAAGTGTGTCCTATGTGCAATAATCCGTTAACATACGGATACGGCGTTGTTAAGAAAAACTTCGGCTTGTTCGTGTCAGCGTCTGCTTCAAACACGTGTTGGCTTTTCCATTTTCTCTGCCATTTTCTCGCGAGTTTGTGAAAGTCGAGTGTCATATTGCCTTCTGACTGTACAGTTTTTAAAAAGCTTACTGCCAAAAGTTATATATACCGCCATAAAGAAAAATTCACTATCTGGCGAGGTAGCCAAGCGGCTAAGGCAGCAGGCTGCAACCCTGCGATTCAAGGGTTCGAGTCCCTTCCTCGCCTTGAAATACTTGATTTCACGTCTTTTTCCATTAGTTTTTTATATTCGTTAAGCTTGCCTTTTTTTATGGGCAGCGCAGAAGTACAAACTTTAGTCAAGTATGTTTGCAATAATATCAGGTCTGGCCAACTTCGTGATGCTGTTGTTGGGCTTCTTACGCTTAAGACGATGACAAAAAATGAGTTCCTCATCAAGCGTATAAATTTGCTTATTGTGCATTTGCAGGCGCGTGAGAAGATTCAGGATAGGGAGCTCGATGAGCTGGCTGTTCTTTCTTTGCAGTCTGCCTGAACGTTTTATCGACATATTTTTAAACCCGTCATCGTCGATTTCTTAGTATGAAGCTCTTAATTCATAAGGAAAAGCGTGAATTGGTTGATGGCCGCGAGTTCATCGTATCCAAAGCCAAGACTTACTTTGTCACAGAGCTTTCCAAGGACTTCCAGACTATGTACGGCACTATAAGGAAAGCCGAGTTTGCAAAGCCAGACGGTTCAGTAATTAAGACTGATATGGATAAGGAATTCGTGATTCTGTCCGCTTCTTTTATTGATTTTTTCAAGAATTTGAGAAAACTGCCTCAGACTGTTCCGCTAAAAGACATCGGCTTGATAATCGCCGAAACCGGTCTTAACAAAGACTCGATTATTGTTGATGGCGGCATTGGTTCTGGCGCATTGACCGGCGCTCTCGCTCATATTGCAAAGCACGTTACAAGTTACGAGATTAGGGAAGACTGCATTAAGATGGCGGAATCGAATTTGAAATTGTTAGGAATTACTAATGTTACAATCAAGAACAAGAGTCTCTATGAAGGCATTGATGAAAAAGATGTTGACGTTATCACAATTGACGTTCCAGAGCCTTGGCACGTCATAAAACACGCTTCAACCGCTTTGAAAATTGGAGGCTTCTTAGTCAATTATTCTCCTAACACCACTCAAGTGCAGGAATTCGTCAATGAACTGCAAAATCACGATAATTTAATTCATGTTAAAACAATTGAAATCATTGAGCGCCTCTGGAAAGTTCACGGCAGAATCGTTCATCCTAAAGGCACTGATATTGGACATTCTGGCTTCATAACATTCGTTAGAAAAATAAAAAATTAATACGTTGTGAATTGCCCGTTGCGGACAGTTTTCACTTTGTATTCTTTACTGGCAATGATTCCCTGCGCATCAAACGTTATCTTGTTTGACGCTCCTTCATATGCTTGTATTTTGTGAAGGTATGCTGAAACCTCGTCAGGAGTGGTTCCATTTTGCATTGCCATTATCAGAAGCTTTGCCGCGTCGTATGCAGTTGCCGTGCTTGGGCTTCCTGGTTTTTCTCCATATCTTGTCAGGAATTTCGCGCTGAATTCTTCATACTTCGGCGCTTCCATTGGGAATGCGTAAATTATTCCTTCGACTTCTTTGCCGTAGTTTTTCAGAAGGCTTTCAGTCTCTGTTGAAGCTGTCGATACGACAGGCAGATTAATGCCTAGTTCGCGCATCTGTTTCATTAAAAGTCCTTTTCCCGGGTCGTCTGTTGCCAGTGGCGCGTATATAGCGTCAACTTGCAAACTCTTAACCTTAAGAAGTACTGTTCTGAAGTCTGTTTCCTGTGTCTCAAGCCCAAATGCTTCAGCAACTGTCCATTCGTTCTTTACAGCTTCTTCTTCAAAGATTCCTTTCATTACCTGGCTGAAGAAGTCGTTGTTGTAGATTATTGCGAACTTTTGCATTTTGTGCTCTTCAAAGAACTGTTTCATTGCGTCTATTTCATATCCGTATGGCGGGTATGTTGAAAACAAGTATTCTGAATTCTGGTCTTGTATACCTTTGTATGAAGATGGTGAAATCAGGACTATTTTGTTTTCAGCAGCGATTGGCGCTATGACTGTTGAGTCAGCTTCCCAAGTAGTGCCTATTACGAATTGTGTGCCTTCGCCCGACAATTTTTGCAAAGCCGTTACTGCCGCAGTGCTATCTGTTCTAGAGTCTTCGCTGACCAATTCTATTTTTTTGCCGTTTATTCCGCCTTGTGCGTTTGCCTCTTCAATCGCCATAATTGCTGCCTTTTGTTCAGCGCTTCCCCAGCTCGCTCCATAGCCTGTTAGCGCGAATATTCCGCCTATTCGCACAACTTGTTCTGTTTGCGCGCATCCGAAAAGCGTCATTAGCATCAATGCAATTGTGATTTTTAGTGTCTGTTTCATGTTGCACCTCGTAGTATCTACTGAATAGTAACATCAATAAGTATAATAATTTCAGCTCTCCTGACTAAGGAGAGTAATATGGAAAAATTGCTTTTAGAGTTGGGATTGTCTAAGGCCGAGAGTCAGATATACTTGGCATTGCTCAGGCTTGGAGAGGCTAAAGTTGGCGAGATTATCAAGATCGTAAAGGTAAGCTCCTCCAATGTCCACGAAGCGTTGGGAAGGCTTGTGAGCAAAGGGCTTGTTTCTTTTATTCTTAAGAATGGCGTGAAGCATTATTCAGCCGCCAGCCCCAATAATCTTTTTCTATTGTTGGAAGAAAAAAAGGAGGAGATTAAGAGCAGGGAGCTTAAGCTCAAGTCAGCCGTTTCTGAAATGATTAAAGCGAAGCCCATTGAGCTTCCTGAAGAGCAGGCAGAGGTGTATGTTGGATTGGTGGGCGTTAAAAGCGCTTTCGCAAAGCTTTTGAAAAAGAGTTCAGGCGAATACAAATTTTTCTATAAATATGAGCCTTCAAATGTGAAGCTCATTCATACTTTTTTTGCTAAGATGGATATTCAGGATTATTATGCTGAAATCCCAACAAAAGGCATATTTTCTAAAGGTTATGAGCAGTGGTTCAAGAAGCGCAGTTATGCCAAATTTCAGTTCAAGTTTACAGACTATCCAATTCCGTCCAGTGTTAATATCTATGGCGAGTGTGTCTTGATGGTGTCTTGGAGCGAAAAGCCCGTCGCATTCCTAGTTCGTTCAAAAGACATTTCTGAAATGTACGTCAAGCTTTTTGACGAAGTATGGAATAGAACTAAATAGAAAACTTCTCTTTCAGTTTCTTTTCAAACAGGCTTCTTGCCGGGAATCCAATGCTCGCGACGTAAGTGTTAAACTCTTTTTGCGAAACTCCTTTCTTGATAGCATCTGCCTGCATTTTCCTTAATCTCTGCCCAAAAACGCTGTAGCAGGGCGCGTATCCGGGGTTTTCTTGGAAGTGGAACGTCTGGTCAAAGATTAATTTCTTGCTCAATCCAGTTTTTTTGTGAGCCCATTCAATGAATTGCGGGAATGTCTGCTTCTCTAAATTTATCCTTACATCGCTTATTGCTCGTAAGAATCTGACCATTCTCCATTGCATTACTACAAAGAATATTCCGTCTACGAATTCTTCAAATGGGACGTTTTTCTCAATTTCTTTGACAACTGCCTTCTCAATAGCATTGTGCGCTCCTTTGTGGAGTATTCTGTCAAATGTTCTCAGACTTTCCAGTTCTCTGAAGAAAGATATGCCTTCAGTAATCGGCGTATCCAAATTCGACCCGATTATCTCTACAAGTCTTGGCTTTCCTACAACGCCTGCATAGCTGTTCAGGAAGTTTACGCAGTGCCCGTATTCTTCGTGTATTGTTGTCTGCGCGACATCAGGCAATGCAGTGCTCGGGCTTGCTTTCGGGTCTGTTGTCGCGAAAAACAAGCAAAATGGCTTGGTTAAAGTGTTGAAAGTCTGCATTGCTGCTGTTGGAAGGAATGGCACTAAATATTTTGGAGTTTCAATCACGCGTACATCGTACTTTGGCGTTATTTTCACCCATTCTTTGTCCGCCAATTGTTGCAGTGCTTTTCTTAACCCCGCGATAGTTTTCAATAGTTTGTCTGGAGTAACGTGTTGGTGTTTGTCAAGCGCTTTGTCGATAGCCTCAACTGTTGGCTTGCAGTGATATCTTTTCGCTAGTTTTCTGGTAATCTTCTGGAATCCAAAGTATTCTTTGTCTATCCAGGATACTGCCAGTCTTTCTATTTCTTCAGGCGTCTCGATGTAATCGTACAGATCTTTGATTGTCGCTCGATAGCTGTTCTTTCTGCCGAGTCCTGTTGATTTTTTCTGCAGGATTGGATACGTTTCAGTAAAATCATTTTTCTTCAGCGTAATGGTGGAGACCTTGTGGTTCCAGACATCAAGCCTTTTCTGCACCGCTGTTAATGCTTCCTTTACTTCTTTTTTCTTGCATTTTTTCTTGATGGTTTCAATTATTGCTCGTGCGCCGCTGCATTCTTGCGAGGCAAATATCTGTAATTCAACCGGCCATTTTTTCTCCCATAAGTCTTCCTGTACTCCTAAGAAGTTCAGGCTTTGCTCAGCTAATGCCAATATGTGCTTTTCATTTATTCCTTCTACAATTAAGTGAGTAAAGAATACGCTCAATAGTGCTCCCGGCGGGTCTTGCGGCTCTTCTATCATTAAGTCTCTTCTGATTGCCGCTAAGAATTTTTTCTGGACTGGTCCTGATTTTTTGCTTAGTTTTTCAATGCGCGCTAGCGCGTGTTTGACATTCGTGTGAGACGGTATCCATATTTGTCCGGCGTATTGTTTGAGTCCGGCTCCAAACGCGCTTTCCGGGCAGATTTCTTTCCAGAGCGCGAATATCTCTTTTTCTGTATTCATTGTTGTTTGTTCGTTTTGCGTGTTATAAAAAGGTTTGCTTAGCCTGAGAACGCCGCGAGTATTGCAGATCCCGCAATTACAAGAACGAGGCCGACAATTTTCATCAGTGTTATTGATTCTCCTAGGAAAAATCCGATTAGTGAGGCAACCGCGATGCTTCCTCCGATTATTATTGGTCCTCCGATTGAGATTTGCAGTCCTGAGCCGTATGTTTTTAGCGCAAAGTAGTCGATCGTCAAAGCGCATACTCCTGCCAGAACAGCAAACACTATTCCTTTTGGGTTTGTGTAAAGTGTTGTTGACTTGATCTTCGGTAGCAGAAACGCCAGTCCTAAAATAACTGCAGTCAATGAAACAAGTATGGCTCCGAATAAATTATTGATGCTGTTTGACGCTTGCTGGTGGAATACCGTCCATAGCCCAAACGCCACCGCCGCGATTACCGCAAAAATTATTCCTTCATACATGGTGTTTTCCCTCATTAATTTCTTTGGTTGAAATCATCTCTTTTTTGATTTAAATCTTCCATTATTTCACCCATTATTCCTTCATCATATTTTCGCATGCGCTCTAAGGACTTAGCTATATCAATTTCTAAGTATTTTTTTCTTACTGCTACGTGTTTGAACATGAAGTCTATTGCTTTTTTGTAAGAGTCTCCTTTGTCGATTTCCTCTTCGTCATACCAAGGCGCATAGACTTTGTTCACGATTCCATCCTTTACGACGGCAACAACCCTTATATAATTTCTGTCATCATCCCCGGGATCTATGTTGAAGTTAACAAGTCCGAGCTGATGTCTGTCGCCTTTGTCTTTGAGAACTAATTTTGAATATCTGTCTTCTAAGAAGAAATTTTCGCAACAGCAGGCAACTTCTATATTTTTCTCTGTTTTATATATTTCAATGCGTATATTTTTCCCCAATTCTTCCGCTTTTTTCAAAAAATAATCGCTTATTTCAGACATAGTAAAGCTTATTCGCCTCTCTCTGTTCTCTATCCAGCCTGCTTTCTGGCTTATTAATTCTTGGCCTGTTGCTTTCTTTGTCTCTTCTCATTGTTATTCGCAAGCCTGTCAAAAATTCGTTCATTCCGTCTTCCATTGAGAATGGCCCTTCCACAATTCCTTCGTGCGCAGGCTTTCCACCAAATACGATCAATTTGTCGGCCAGATAATCAATAAACAGTAAATCGTGGTCTACGATAAGCACACTGACTCCTCTCTGCTCCGCAATATCCCGTATCACCTTGCTAAATGCCAATCTCTGTTCAATGTCCAAGTAAGCGCTCGGCTCGTCTAATAAATACAAGTCTGCCGGCTGCGCTAAGCAGTGCGCAATAGCCACTCTTTGTAATTCTCCTCCTGATAAAGTATTGATTGGCTTCAGCATTAAAGTATCAATCTCTAACGGCTTTATGAGCTGATTTTGGTATTTTGCGTTAGCATCTTTCAGCAATGTCATCACGAGCTCGTCGCTGCTTCCTTCCAAATATTGCGGCTTGTACGCGACTTTTATCTTCGTGTCCACTTCTCCTGAGTCTGGCTTTATCACGCCAGCCAGAATTTTAACAAAAGTAGTCTTTCCTATTCCGTTTTCTCCTAATATGCCGATAATCTGGTTTCTTCCAATTGTTCCTTCGTGCGCGTGCAGGTGGAAGTCTCCTAGTTTTATTTGTATGGCGCCCCATGTGGTCATCGGAATCTTGCTTATTGCTTTTGGCGGCGGCCTTGACAAGAATTTAATCTCGTGGTCTCTAAATCGCATGTTCTCATCTCGTATGAATCCTTCAAGGTAGATGTTCATTCCTTCGCGTGTTGATTTTGGTAAAGAAACAATTCCGTACGCTCCTTCTTTTCCGTACATGATGTGCAGCAAATCTGTCATGTAATCTAGAATTATCAGGTCGTGTTCTACTACAAGCACCGCTGTATCTGGTGTTGCTAGTGATTTGATGAACTGCGCGACTCGAATTCTTTGTTTGATGTCCAAGTATGAGCTTGGTTCGTCAAATATGTACAAGTTCGCCTGTCTTAGCACAGTCGCTGCTATCGCTATTCTCTGCAACTCGCCGCCAGACACCTGGCTCACTTCTCTGTCAAGGACATCTCGTAATTGTAAAGCGTCGACAATTTCGTCAAATTTCTTTCTTTCATCAACTTTTCTCAATAACTCGCCGACTTTCCCTTTTTGCGTTTGCGCTATCATCTCTACGTGCTGCGGTTTGTACGCGACTTTTATCTTGCCATCTCTTACCGCTTCAAAATATATTTGTGATTCTCTGCCTTTGAAGAACTTCATCAGTTCTTTCCATTCCGCTTCCTTTTCCCCGCCTAAATTTGGCTTCAATACTCCTGCTAGAATTTTAATCGCTGTTGATTTTCCTATTCCGTTCCTGCCGACTATTCCAATTACTTGTCCGAATAGCGGTGTCGGAAGTGAATACAAATGAAACCCATTGCGCCCGTATCTGTGAATGGGATTTTCTAATTGTTCTGGCAAGTTGATGATGTCTATCGCGCCAAATGGGCACCTGTTAGGGCATATGCCGCAGCCAGTGCACAGCTTTTCATCTATTATTGGCTTTTTGTCTCCTGTGGGAGCTGGAACTATGCAGTCGTGTCCTTCCATGTTTACTGGACATACGCGGGCGCAGAGGTATCCTCCGCATCCTTGCGGGTTGCATCTGTCTTTTCGCACTATCGCTATTCTTGGCATACTCTAATCTCCGGTGAAAGGGTTTTTAAAGGTTTGTGGCTATGTGTTCTTTAAAAAAGGTGATTGGCTTGGATTTTGAGATTAAGGTTTGTTTCGCTATTATGGCCGTCTTCTTGTTAAGCTTGGTTTTCCAGCAGCAGTCCATTAGTGGTATGCAGGTTGCTCCGGGTTCTCAAGGTTCTCAAAGCAGCTGTGTTGATACTGACCGTGGTATGAATCCTAATGTGATGGGAAGTGTGCAGTACACCGGCAGCAGGCCTTTTTCTGCGTCAGACACTTGTGAAGGTAATGTTTTGATTGAACGTGTTTGCGCCCCGACACCTGATCAGAGTGCGGTGAGATATACTTGTCCTCATATTTGCAGTAATGGCGCGTGCGCGAGTTTAACGCTTATTGAGCAAAAGCCCTGGTTGAGTAAAGAAGCTAGTGAAACATTGCTGCGTATTGCGCGTCAGCGTGCCGAACAGGAACGTCAGCGTGCTGAGCAGCAGGAAGCGCAGAGAAAGCACTGTCTTGATGATTGTGACAGGGCGTATAATGTTTGTCACGGGGGCTGCTCGATTCCGATTGTAGGTGCTGCCTGCCAGCCGCATGCTTGTGATAACATAAAAGCGCAATGTGTTCGTAACTGTAATTAAAATTTTTGAACAGCGATTAAGAACTCTGTGGTGTTAGAACTACTGCCTGCTGATGGGCTGATGGATGTTCCGGTGGTGTTTTTCCGAAGGGCACCGGTGTGTATGGGCATATCAGGCATTTTCTTTTTCTGATGTCATCCAGATTCTTCGCTGAGCTGTCGATATAAGTGCCTAGCAGGCGATCAGGAATCGGAATGAGCACGTTAAAGTTCTTGATTGATTCAGGGTTTGTCTCTGCTTTTTCATCGGTGACGTGGTGCATGAAGTGGCGGTCGTCTGCGTTTTTGAACATCCATGAGTTGCGTACTTTTCTATTCCACCATCGTCCGAGCTTGTATTTCATGCTTGCGAACGTGCCGAGTGTTGCGCGGTATTCTTTTTCTTCCGCGATTCTCGCGCGCACGGTGTTAACGATAAGGTCGTATGCTGAGATATCAGTCATGGTTTGTCCGTGGTCTTTGCGGTTATGGGCGAGCTGGTGTTCAAGATTGTGAACAACTGTTGTGTCAGGCTCGATTTTTTGCTGTTCCGGCGCCAAGTCAATGTTTCGTTCAACCAATGTTTCGATGTTGTTCACAAGACAATCTGTTGTGTGTTTGGTAAATCGTAGTTTGCCGTCAGGAACGGGCTGGACTTGGTGCGCGAACGTGTAGCTGGTATCGCCGCGTTTTTTACCGATGCGATGCATTTCTGCGTGGGCTGTTTCGTAGAGTTCGTAGTATCCCATGACGACTGCGGCGGCTGCGGAAATAAAGACTCCTGAGTTGGGCGCGTCAGCGTCAAAATGGCCGGTGAACGCTGCGCGTATGCCTTGATATGCCGCAACTGCTGCCGGTCCGAGCGTCATCGGGATTGCGAAGACTTTCATAATTTCTCGCGGCGTAAATGCGCTGTTTTTGTCTTCATTTGCCGCGTTTTGATAATAGGTAAACCATCGGCCGTCAGTGGAAAGATCAATTTCTTCGCCAATTTCATCCGCGCCTTTTCCTTCGGCGATGGCTTTTGCTTTTGCCGGGCTGAAATTTGGATTGTAGTAGAGATGGTGTTCGTCTTGGTGTACGAATGATTGTCGTTTGTTCCAGAATGAACGTTTAGCTGTTGGTTTGTGCATGACCTCTTTATGAATCCCCCATTCGAGAAAAGGAACGGTGGCTAAACCCGCTAGTGCTCCGCCAATGGCGTAGGGAATGTAAGGAGTGAGTTCTCGTGCTGTTGAAACAAGCTCTCCAATGTCCATGACAGTATTTTATAAGTTAGCTATAAAAATGTTGTGCGGGGCAGGCGGCGTAGCAAGCCTCATTTCGCTTTCTGCGGTTCCTCAATCAACAGGGTTAGAATGTTTTGTTTTAGGCGCACTTTTCGCAGTTTGCCGTGCGGCACGATGTCCAGAATCTGTTTTTCCTGCATTTTTTGCAGTGAGCGGTAAGCCTTGACGCGGTTCATTCCGGGCAGCCGCGCTATTTCCGCCTGTGTTGTTTCACCGCTTTTTTTGACTATGCTATTGACTATTTCCCGCTCTTCTTTATTTAGGAAAAGAAGCACTGTGCCGAGGATTTCCTGTGAATCCTTCTTTTTTTGCAGTATCTCGCTGTAGAGGTATTGCGCGGTTAGAAATCCGAGAATTAGGGAAACTATCACTAGCCCAAGCATTAAGTCATTGTGGTGCGCGATAACGAACGTCCAGTATACGTTGGAGTTTATTGGCACGTTATGTGTCATGAATGAAAGCGCCCCGAGTGCTATTAGGAGTATGATGAGTGCTGCCAGGTTCAGGTTTTTCACGGTTCTGGTCGAATATTGCGCCATAACAGGCTGGAATGTTACACGAGCTTATAAATATTGTTTCAGCTAATGAAACATCATCAAACAACGTTCATAGTGAGGAGGGTAACATGGAAACAACAAACGGTAATGAAACACCATCAAACGTTCATAATGAAGCGGTTAAAACCGAGGCAATAAACGGTAATGAGCCTCCATCAAATAGCGGTCATACCGAAGGGGGTGGCGTGAGCGCAGCAAGCGGTATATTGACTGGTATAGCGGTGGTCGTTATGATATTGACGATTATGCTCATGGTCGCCGCCAATACGGTTTCTTCCGGAAATACCGTGGAAAAAGCGGGCAAGGCCA
>Ga0315281_10007862_pt1 | contig 14930 bp, 14 predicted proteins | sample YL17G07_0_MG_FD_204540 | JGI IMG/M metagenome (GOLD analysis project Ga0315281, IMG submission 204540) | Sediment microbial communities from Yellowstone Lake, YNP, Wyoming, USA - YL17G07_0 | ecosystem: Environmental > Aquatic > Freshwater > Lake > Sediment | place: USA: Wyoming | collected...
TAAGGAGCCGAGAAATAATAACTTGAACATTCTGGCCGCACTGACGGGCGCGCTGCGGCGTTGCCGGCCACTTGCAGGGAGCGGCCATGCGGCGCGCCCGGCGTCTTGCATCGCATCCCGCCAGCGCACCCACAATTGTCCAACTTATTATTTCTCGGCTCCTAACTCAACGCCGCCCTGACCATATCCGGCGCCCGCTTGATCACGTTCAGCAGCACCAGCGCCGCACCCTGCGGCGTGCGATCTCCGCGCTCCCAATGGCGCAACGTCGCCACGGAAAACCCGAAGCGGGCGGCAAATTGCTCCTGCGTCATCCCCATGCGCTGACGCAATGCGGAAACATCCACCGCCTGCGGCTTGAAAGTTTTCACGGCAACCTTCTTGCCCTTGGCGTGCGCGACAGCCTCGTTCAAGCCGCGCGCAATACTGTCAAATGACTTTCCCATCTTTCACCTCGCTATCCATGCCTCAACCAATATATCCACCAGCCTAGCCAGCTCGTTGCGTTCGGCCCGGCGGATGTATTCCGGCACCTCGGCAATCGAAATCATGGCAGACATTATAATCCAATGGATTAGTCAGCGCGTAGGGCGGGTTAGGCACGTCTTTTGTGCCGTAACCCGCCGGATGTGCCATCGGGCACAGCGTAAACAATGTCTTGTATTGCTGCGCAATGCCTGGTGGGTTACGCAAACTGCTAAGTGCCGCAAAAGGTTTGCGACACCACTTCTTCCGGTTCGGGCGGCAGACAATAACGTTCTTTCCCGGCCTGCTCCACATACGGGTTTTGCAGCGCGGCATGCAGTGCATGAAACACCGAAAAATCATCCCGGTCTTCCGCAGCGCGGATCGCCGCCTCGATTTGATGGTTGCGCGGAATGTACACCGGGTTGACCGCCTGCATGCCGGCCTGCCGCGCCACATCACTTTGCGCCTCGCGCTTCAGGCGCTCACGCCACTGCGCGAGCCAGCCATCAAACTGTTCGGGTTTGGCAAACAATGCACGAGCATCATGATCGTGCGCGGGTGACTCTGCGCCAAGGCGCGACAGGTGATAAAACGTGAGCGTAAAGTCGGCCTCGTTGTCGTCCATCACATCGAGCAGGGCCTCGATCAATGCGCGGTCCTCATCATCGGATGTCACGCCCGCGGTGAGGCCGCACTTCGCGCGCATACCCGCGAGCCACGCCGCTTCATACTGGCCCTGGTAGGTTGCGAGATGCGTCTCTGCAATCTTCACCGCATCGTCCGTCGAATCCGCCAACAACGGCGCCAGCGCCTCGGCAAGGCGCACCAGGTTCCACAAGCCAATGCCCGGCTGGCTGTTGTAGGCGTAGCGCCCGTAGTGATCGATCGAACTGAATACGCGCTGGTGATCATGGCCATCCATGAAGGCGCAGGGCCCGTAATCGATGGTCTCACCGGCGATCGACATGTTGTCGGTATTCATGACCCCGTGAATAAACCCCAACTGCATCCAGCGCGCGATCAACCGTGCCTGGCGTGCGATCACCGCCGCGAGCAAGGCCACGTAGGGCTGCTCTGCCGCGGCAAGCTCCGGGTAATTGCGCGCCATGACATAGTCGGCGAGTTTTTTCACGGCCTCGACATCGCCGCGTGCGGCGAAATACTCGAACGTGCCCACGCGCACAAAGCTCGCGGCCACGCGCGTAATCACGCCGCCCGGCAATGGGCGCTCACGCGCCACTGGTTCGCCGGTGGCGACCGCGGCCAACGCTCGCGTGGTGGGCACACCAAGACGGGCCATAGCCTCGCTCACCAGGTATTCGCGCAGCACCGGCCCGAGCGCGGCGCGGCCGTCGCCGTTACGCGAATACGCCGTGCGCCCGCTGCCTTTCAACTGCAGGTCGAAGCCGGCGCCGCTGGCTGCGCGAATCTCGCCGAGCCAAATCGCGCGCCCATCGCCAAGCTGCGCAACGAAGTTGCCGAATTGATGGCCCGCGTACGCCATCGCCACGGACGCGGCCCCGTGCGGCAGCGTGTTGCCGGAAAACACCTCCGCCAGTTCTGCATCGCCTGCATCGTCCACCGACACCCCCAGATCCTGCGCCAGCGCGTGATTGAACTTGATCAACGCCGGACGGGACACCGGCGAGGGCTGTGCCTTCGCAAAGAAAGGTTCACCCAGGCGAAAAAATCGATTGTCAAAGGGAATGTGGATCACGTTTCGCGTACCGGTAGCACCAGACCAGGCGACAGTGTAACCGAGCAGACGGTCGTCAAAGACCGGAGAAAATTGTGGGTATGAGGTGGGGGCCAGGCCCTGCATTGCAATCCCTGCCACGCGCGACACTCTTTTTTATGCCGCCCAACCCCCACACAACAACTCCGCCTGCATCAGCACTGTCTTCACCGCCTCTTCCTGCAAGTCCGGCGGGTAACCGTATTTGTTGAGGATGCGTTTCACCATCACGCGGATTTTGGCGCGCGCGCTTTCGCGCAGGGTCCAGTCGATGGTGACGCTTTTGCGGACCTGGGTAATGAGTTCGGCGGCGATGACTTTGAGTTGGGCGTCGCCCATGGCTTGCACGGCGGATTGGTTGGCGGCGAGGGCGTCGTAGAAGGCGACTTCGTCGTCGGTCAGGCCGAGCTTTTCGCCGCGTTTGGTGGCGGCATCCATTTCCTTGGCCAGTTTGATGAGTTCTTCGATCACTTCCTGGGTGGCGATGGCGCGGTTGTGGTAGGCGTTGAGGGTCTTCTTGAGTTTTTCGCTGAACAGTTGGGACTGGACGAGGTTGTGCTTGGCGCGGACTTTCAGTTCGTCCTTGAGCAGCTTTTCCAACAGCTCGGCGGCAACGTTCTTGTATTTAAGTCCACGCACTTCGGCGAGGAACTGGTCGGAGAGGATGCCGAGGTCGGGCTTGGGCAAACCGGCGGCCGTGAAGACGTCGATCACCTCGCCCTCGGTGGTGATGGCCCTGGAGACGAGCTGGCGCACGGCGGCATCGAGTTGGTCGGGGGTCTTGCGGCTGCCGCTGCGTTGCTTGTTAAGCGCAGCTTGCAGGGCCTGGAAAAAGGAAATGTCATCACGGGCCGCCATCGCCTCATCGCTCGCGGCGCACAGGGCGAAAGCACGGGAAAGATCGGTGACTATTTGTACGAAACGCTGCTTGCCCTCCTCCTGTTGCAGGATGTGCTCCTGCCCGGCAGGAATCAGTGCCAGCCGCTGCGTCGCTGTGCCTGTCGTCCACGGGTCCCAACTGAAACCATGCAGCATATCGCTGGCGATGCCGTGCTTCTCCAGCATTACGGCAATGGCCTGTGCCATATCGTAGGTGGGATCGCCCTTGCCGCCGCTCTCGGTGTAGGTGGCGAGCGCGTGCTTGAGTTGGTCGGCAAGGCCGAGGTAATCCACTACCAGCCCGCCGGGTTTGTCACGGAACACGCGGTTCACCCGCGCGATGGCCTGCATCAGCCCGTGCCCGCGCATTGGCTTGTCGGCATACATGGTGTGCAGGCACGGCGCGTCGAAGCCGGTCAGCCACATGTCGCGCACGATGACGATGCGGAACGGGTCATTGCTGTCCTTGAAGCGGTTCGCCAGTTTGCGGCGCTTGTCCTTGTTGCGGACGTGCGGCTGCCAGTCCGGGCCGTCATCGGCGCTGCCGGTCATCACCACCTTGACGACGCAATGCTTGCCCTTCTCGGCATCGATATCGTCGCCCGCAGCACTGGCCCAATCGGGCCGCAGCTTGATGAGTGCCGCGTAGAGGTCCACGCAGATGCGCCGACTCATGCAGACGATCATCGCCTTGCCGTCCAACGCCTCCACGCGCTTCTCGAAATGCGCGACCAGATCGGCGGCGATCAGCGCGATGCGCTTGGGATCGCCCACCAGCGCCTCGATCGCGGCCCACTTGGTTTTCAGCTTCTCGCGGCGGGTCTGCTCCTCGCCCTCGGTGATCTCGTCGAACTCCGCGTCGAGCTTGGGCAACTCGGCGGCGTTCAGCCCCAGCTTGGCGATGCGGCTCTCGTAGTAAATCGGCACCGTGGCCTTGTCGGCGACGGCGCGCTGGATGTCGTAGATGCTGATGTAATCGCCGAACACCGCACGCGTGTTGGCGTCGGTCTTCTCAATGGGCGTGCCGGTAAAGCCGATGAATGACGCCTGCGGCAGCGCGTCGCGCAGGTGCCGGGCCAGGCCGTCTATCAGGTCGTATTGACTTCGGTGCGCTTCGTCGGCAATGACGATGATGTTCCGGCGCGGCGATAACTCCGGCATCCGCTCACCCTTTTCGGGGAGGAATTTCTGAAGGGTGGTGAAGACCACGCCGCCGCTGGCCACTTGCAGCAGTTCGCGCAGGCGCTCCCGGTTCGCGGCCTGCACCGGCGTCTGGCCGAGGATTTCATGGCAGCGCTGGAACTGGCCGAACAATTGGTCGTCGAGATCGTTGCGGTCGGTCAGCACCACCAGCGTCGGGTTGTGCATCGCCGCATGCCGCACCATGCGCGCGGCATAGAACAGCATCGAAAAACTCTTGCCGCTGCCTTGCGTGTGCCAGACCACGCCCGCGCGGCGGTCGCCCGGCTTGCCGCCGTGCATGCGGCCCGCCCAATAGCTGCCCTGCTCATCGTGCGCGACATCGCGCTCACTCGTGCCGCTGGCGCGTACGGTTTCCTCCACCGCCGCGTTCACCGCGTGGAATTGATGATAGCCCGCGATGATCTTGTGCAGCGCGCCGTTGTCCGGGTCTTCCTCGAAGACGATGAAATGCTGGAGCAGATCGAGCAAGCGCTGCCGCTCGAACACCCCGCGCACCAGCACCTCCAGTTCCAGCGCCGTTTTCGGCGCGTCCTTCTCGCCGTCGATGGTGCGCCAGACCTTGAACCACTCCTGACTGGCCGTGAGCGAACCGATACGCGCCTGCACGCCATCCGACACCACCAGCAGTTCGTTGTAGTGCAACAGCGAGGGAATCTCGGCCTGGTAGGTTTGCAGTTGCTTCCAGGCACTCCAGATCGTCGCGTCCTCGTCCGCCGCGTTCTTCAGTTCCAGCACGGCGAGCGGCAGCCCGTTGACGAACACCACAATGTCTGGCCGCCGGTTGTGCTGCGCTTCGATCACCGTGAACTGATTCACCGCCAGCCAGTCGTTGGTCTGCGCATCGGTGAAATCCACCAGGCGCACATGATCGCCCGCGATGGAACCGTCGGGCCGTTTGTATTCTACTTCCACGCCATCGCGCAGCCTATGGTGAAAGGCGCGGTTGTTGGCAAGGAATGAAGGATTATCTGGACGCAGGACTTTGCGTAGCGCTTCTTCGCGTGCGTCTTCGGGGATGGTTGGGTTGAGGCGCGTGATGGCGTTGCGTAGGCGACCTACAAGTACCACGTCGCCGAACGAATCGCGTTCTGCCTCAAGCTCACCAGGCGCTATATGTGGGCCATGCCCGAGCGCATAACCGAGTTCCCCGAACCAGGTCAGGGCGGCTTCTTCGACGTGGGATTCGTTGAGGCTCATGCGCGACGTTCTGCCAGTAGATTGATAATCAGCCGTATCATCAAGTCTTTGCTGGTCGGCACGCTTTCGGCGATGAGCAAAGCGAGGGCGGTCAGCGCCTGCGAGCTGAGTTGATGCGCCATGCCTTCCTGTTGCAGGTAGAGCATGAGCAGAAAGGAACCGATGCGTTTGTTGCCATCGGAAAACGGATGATCCTTGATGATGAGATAGAGCAGGTTGGCTGCTTTCTCTTCGCGCGAGCGGTACAGGCCCTCACTGAACATTGTCTGCTCGATGCTGGCGAGTATGCCCTCCAGCGCTTGGCCACGCAGGTTGCCGAACAGTGGCGTGGCCTCGTTGCGCGCCATCAGTTCGCGCTTAAAATCGGCAATTGCCTGGCTGGCTCGGGCGAAATCCAGCACACCCGAAGACGGCTGAGTACCGGGTGGCACTGCCAACCGGTCTTCGTCGTACTCCAGCAGCATCCGCCAGGTGTCGGCGTAGCCGGTGATCAGTTCCAACACAGCGCGGCCGGTGTCATCCACCAGCGCCTGGTTTTGCAGTGTGCGCGCCAGTAGGTCGAGGGTCTGCCGTGCCTCGCTCAGGCCGCGTTCCGTCAGCCGGGTGTGATTGAAGGTATAGCCCTGCACCAAATGTTCGCGCAGCAGCCGGGTAGCCCATTGGCGGAACTGCACCCCGCGCCTGGACTTCACCCGGTAGCCCACCGAGATGATGACGTCGAGACTGTATAGGACAGTGGGCTTGTCCGCCGAAGCAATATGCATTTTTTGCATATTACCTTCCGCTGGAAGTTCGCCGTCAGCGAACACATTCCGGAGATGGCGGGAAACCACCGACTGATTCCGCCCGAAGAGATCAACCATCTGCGCCTGGGTCAGCCAGACAGTGTCCCGCTCCAGCCGTACATCCACCCGAACTTGGCCATCAGGCGCCTCATAAAGGACAACCTCGCCGCTCTTGCCTGCTTCGTGTCGAATGGTCACGCCACCGCCTCCAGACCCGGATGCATCAAGCGCAAGATCGCCCACTGGCGGAGCTTGCGGGAGACCTCTCGGCCGCCTTCTTGGCAAACTTGTAAGTAATCCTTACAAGTTGCCAATTCCGGCAGCTCGCCCTCGGCGAAAATGGCTTTTAAATGCAGCGTCACATTCTGCGGGGTGGTCTGGAATAGCTCCGCAATCTGCGCCTGGGTTAGCCACAACGTGTCGTTCTCAAATCGGCACTGGATGTATTCCCGCAGCCGCTGCGTGGCCCAAATGCGGAACTGCGTGCCCTGGAGCGATTTCACCCGGTAGCCCACCGAGATGATGACATCGAGGTTGTAGAACTCGACCTTGCGCTGGACGGAGCGGGCGCCCTCCTGGCGAACTGACAAGAATTCCTTGTGAGTTGCCCCGTGATCCAATTCACCCTCCTCGTAGATGTTCCGCACATGCAGGCTGACGTTCTGCTGGGTCGTCTGGAACAGCTCCGCCATTTGGCTCTGATTGAGCCACACCGTCTCGTTCTCAAATCGGCACTGGATGCGTGTCCGCCCATCCTCGGTCTGGTAGAGGATGAATTCGGATTGTGGTAAGGAATCGTCACTCATGACATGGCCTCCTTCAAATTGTAGGAGTTGGCGGGCAAAACTGAGGAGCGCGCTACCAAACATGAGGAGCTACTACCCAAATTAGGGGGGCTCAAATCCAAATTCGGGGAGCTGGGTGTCGAAATTAGGGAGGGTAGTCCGAAAACACCATCTTGCGTCTGAATTGCGTTGCCGGATACCCTATGCGAACCATAGGGCAGATCCCCGTACCAGTGAGGTATGCACAGCTTTGTCAGCGTGTGGCTCCAGCTATTTCTTGACGAAAGCATCCCTCATTCTCATAATGACCCTACGCCGTGACTGCGCCGATACCAGCAGGATCGTGGGAGTAATCCCCGACACGGCGCCTTTCCCCTCACATCAGCACCAACCTGTCTTCGGAAACATCGGGCCTATTGTTTCTTACGCCGCTATTTCTTGTATCCAACCCAGCTCCCGGAGGCGATGCCACGCGGCCTCGACGTGTTCGGGTCGCATGAGCTCCGCCTTGCGCGTGCTCCATGCCCGCACCGCCTTGAGCGCCGCGTCCGGGTTTTTTGCGGCCTCGACGTCCTCACGTGTTGCCACCCAGTGAACCGTCGCCAGAAGTTCCATGCCTAATGGCGTCTCGAACCCTTCGATCAATTCCGACACGCGATCGAAACGTGCATGCGTATCGGCGTGTTCCCTCAAGTACTGCTCCGCCTCCGCTGCGGCATCGGGCTTGATGTGAATCGGCGTGTCCGGTTTGTTCTCTCCTGCGCCGTAGCCGGTGATGAAGTGCCCATCCATCTTCTCCAGCACGTGGCGCAGCACGTCGGCATACGGGCCATAGTGGTGCTTCACGAAGCTGACCTGGTTTAGTTCCTCGCCCGCCTCCGTGAGGAAATAAACCAGCTTCTGAATCTCCAGCAGCGAAATGGGATAGCCGAATCCGGGAACAAGATACCGATTGATAAGCCCCAGCACCGCCGCGCGCCCCTTGGTCATCTTCGGGCGCGGCGTACGGTTCTTGATGCCCTCTGCGTCGGGCGCGCCAGCGGGCTCATAAGCCAGCCAGCGCACTTCGGGCAACTGCTCGAAAGCTTCACGCATGCGCCGCTGCACCTCCGGCCAAGGCAGGCCACCTAAACCACAACCCAACGGCGGAACCGCAATAGCTCGGATACCCAGGCGGCGCACATCGGCGACCAGAGCAACAAGCCCCGACTCGATGTCCTCCATCCGCGACTTGCTGCGCCAATGGCGCTTGGTGGGAAAGTTAATAATGTAACGGGGATTAGTTAGGGTATGGCTGTCAAAAATAAACATGCGCCCGGGCTGTACCTCGCCCGCTTCACATGCCCGCCGATACGCTTCATAGTTATCGGGATAGGCCTTGCGGAACTGGAGCGCGACCCCCTTGCCCATAATGCCTTCCGTGTTGACCGTATTGACCACGGCCTCCACGTCAGCCTCAAGTAAATTACCTCGCAACAGCTCGAACATAGTCGCCCCCTTCGTTAATAATACCAGTCGCGGTGAACCTCAACACGCGGTTTATGAACCGCGCTGACAATCGCCGCTGCCACCCGCGCCGCGATTTCCTGGTTCATTACTCCAATGACTTCAATTGCTGACCATGGGCACCAATCGTGAACAAGGAACTCCGCCTGCCGCTTCTCCTTCACTTCCTGGTCGCCGCCCCACTGCTGCACTGACATCACCGACCAGTCCACCTCGCCCAACTTGTCCAGAGTATCGAACTGATTCGCATACCCCAGATCGGCATGGCGGTCGGTGAACAACCATGGCCTGCCCGTAGAGAGAATCGACTGGGTGGAGGATACCAGATGAACGATGGGCTGCTGGCCCTCCCGGTAATTCTCGTGACCCTGCGCAACCACATAGAGCATCACCGAACGTGGGCAGAAATTGAACGGCACATAGTTCCCCAACGTACCGCCCGCCGCCACAGTGACCGGATGACGCATGCGCCGCTCCTTGATGTGGCTGTAACCGATATTCGTGTTCGTCAGACCGCGGTCAATCCGCTGCGCGTCGCACCACAAACGCTCGTCGCGGACAATGTTCGCGAGATTATCCGCGTGGGTGATGTGGTAGATGGCGGGGTTGGTCACAGTGCAGTTTACTCATGTTATGCGGACAGTGGATCACGCGGCGCGATTTCTAGATCGTGCTTGATCGTAAAGCCGAGGCTCGCCAGCCAGGCGAGGGCGGCGTCTTCGAGGATGGATTCGCTAGCAAGACTGTTGAGCAAATCATTCATAGCGCAGGTGAGCCAACTGACAAGGGTTGCTGTGTCGATGCCAAAGTTGAAGCAAGGCTTAAAGCACTTTGAAAGATACAATTCTCTAACTCCTCGTATACCGCCGCGCAGCTTCCTACAAATGGCGCTAGCGACTTCTTGAAATCATCGTTTGTTTGACCGTTGCAACCGCAAAGGGATTTAAGCTGCGAGATTATCTGCCCAGCTTTCAAGTCCTGCATCAAAATATCTTGTACGCATCCGTCATAATCTGCCTTCTCAATCGAACGCCCCTTGGAGGCGCAGAATGCGTGCAGTACAGCAAAATCCATGAGGTAGTTTTCAATTTCTCCTCGAACCAGCATGCGATGTTGTGGGTCACTTGTGAGAAACGCCTGTCGTTCCACATCCGTGTTTAAATCACGATCTCGGAGGAGCAGCAGTTTGACATCCAGGAATGCTTTGCTGATGATCTTCAATGCGAGATTGCTGTTTTTCGCCAGCTCAGTCGAGCCTCCACTTGAGATAAAAAGAGTTTCCGGATATGCGGACGCAAAGATTTCGTTATAAACAATTGCATCTAGACCTCGTTCCTGGCCTTGCGGCCCAGGCTCATTCCGGCCTTCGCAATATACGATGCATCGTGGAGCAATTAGTCCTACAAGGTCATCAAGAGCGGTGCTGAAGATTCTTTGCCAATTCGCACGTGTTGGTTTCATCGGAATAATTTCATGGGTGCCCTTGAAATAATCTTTATCCGAGAAATCTAATACGGCGCATTTGTCGGCGAGTTCGTCCTGTAGTGCTCGAAGGAAGCCAATGCTGTGGGTTGCCATCCAAAGCTGGCAGTTATCGGGAATGAGCTTTTCGATTTCAATCAGCAACTTTCGCTGAATCGATGTGTTCAAATGCAATTCCGGCTCATCAATACAGTAAACGGTGTCATTAAATTCCGGAGCTCGCACAATCAGATCCAGAACAATATCGATAACTTCTTTTTCGCCCGCGGAGAGGTTTTGGTATGGAAAATCTTTTGCATTCTCTTTTTCGAAATAGAGCTGCCCTTTGCGTTCCATCACATTCCCCATCGAGGAAATCTGGACATCCAAAACGTTCTTAAGCACAGCGTTCACCTTATCCATGAGGGCCGCCCTTACATGATCGCCTGTCTTGCCGCCTTTTTTCTCAAATTCGCCATATGCGATGCCAAGCATCCTCTGATAATTTTCTACCAAGCGACTGTCGAGAGCGATACTGCTGATTGGACGACTGGGATCAGCGAGGATATCGGGCATGGCAGTGATGCTCTCTACGTTCAGTTTCGAAGTGAATCGATAGGCGGAGCGGATGTGAAAACTCTTGGTTGTGAAATTCTGAGTACCGTCAGCTAAGACGATTTGAATCGCTTGATGTTTTTCGTACGGCTCGGCGGTCGCGCCGTCAGTAAACATTGACTTGGAATAAAACTCTGCTGATTCCCGTCCGGCGTGTTTATAATCCTTCTGTTTTTCTTCAAAGCTATCGAAGATGCTGCTTTTCCCGCAGCCATTTGGACCAACGAGAGCGACGATACGTGCTGGAGTATCACCAAGGTTAATGGTGAGATCGTCGAATCGCTTAAATTTTTTCAGAGTAAGCTTTGTTATTTTCATAATTCGAGTCCCTCTTCTATCAGGGCGCCTAAAACGCGCAACTCACCCGAGAGCAGCTTCGGCAGCAGCGTGTCGCGCAGGGTTGCGAGGGTGCGGGATTGTTGAAGGTTGGCGCGAATTTGTTCGAGCAGTGGTTCGACTGCAATATCAAAAGCGGCAGTAAGTTTTGGCGGTGGAAAAATACAATTGAGCGTCTCAAAAGTTTGGCGTGTGATCGTGTCGAAGACGGTGCCGTGTGTGTGCTGTTGAAGTTGAGCCGTGGCTGCACGGAGCGAGTAGTAAGTAAAGTAGTCACCGTAACCTGTAATTCCACGCACACCATAGCAAGATTGATTCATCGCCATCGGTGTACCGGTGAGGGCGAGCTTTCCGACTGTACCGCGTGCGGTAATGATCGTGGTCTTTTCTGGAAAGACTTGTGCTGCACTGTTGCTGATGCCAAGCTCAGTAACCCTCTTCTCCGTGTGAATTACCCAGACATCTGTCTCTGTCGGTGCGTCCTTCACGGAAAACCACGGGATGTCACCATCCCAATAATCGGGTTCTCCTGTCTTCGGTGTACCGCCGCTGAGGAGTTCGATCTTGTCGGCAAGCGGGCAAACTTCCCATCCTAGCGGTATGTGGCCGAGAAGTGTGTCCTGGAAGTGGGCGGGGAAAAGTGCGGCGGTAACAGCGTCGAGACCAGAGGGTTTGCGGCCATCGAGTTTGGCGCGGACGGGGTCGAAATCCACGAACCAGCTCTGGAACAACGCCCGCGCCATTGCCTCCAACGTCGCGTTCATCCGCCGGTTCAACTCGATCTTGTCGTCTAGTGTGCCGAGGATGTGGGCTATGGCTTTTTGTTCGGCAAGTGATGGCAGGTTGAATTGAAACTTTGCGACAGCATCAGTCGGAACGCGCTGCCGCCCAGACGTCCCCTCCATGTGACCAATGGCGAAAGTCCTAAACTCTGACGAACGTGCGAAGTAATACGCAAATAGACTATCGCTGACATTTGGTTTCTCAGCAATGACGATATACTCGGTTGAACCATGAGCGACGGCATCATCCTCAAGGCCAGAAACGTAAGCTGTCTTGCCGTTTTCGAGGCATGGTGTAATCCGTGCCAACAAAGTGTCCCCGTTCTTGAATCGAGTACCCGATCCTGTAAATTCGCGCTCATCAATCCGTGCGATTTCGCGTGAGTGCTCAGGAAGTGCGTCCATTGGGACAAAGGGTGTAACCGTTCCGCGCTTAATCTCTCGACGTGGGTTAATTTCAAACGCATCTTGCAGTGTTACTTCTCGCCACTCACCCGCCATGCCTCCATAGGTTGGGTTAGCGGCTTCTTGGTTCGACAGGCTCACCACCGACGGACGTAACCCAACATTTCCTTGCGCCGGAACGTTGCTCGTCGGGTTACGCCCTGACGGGCTAACCCGACCTACGATTTTTGCGCTTTTATTCATCCCCGTCTCCCAACTCCTGCACCGCCTTGTGCAGGAAGGCCGCCATTTCTTCCTTGCCCGGCAGTTGCACCTGGTAGCGGGAGACGAACAGGTTGTTGCTCATGCCTGCCAAGGCATACTCGACCAGCTCGTGGTTCTTGCGGGTGCAGAGCAGGATGCCGATGAGCAGGCGCTTTTGCCGTGCCTCGAAGCAGAAGCCGTGGCCGAGTTCCAGCAGAAAGGCTTGCAGTTTGTCGAGCAGCGCGTCTTCGAGGTGGCCTTCGCTCATCACTTCCTGCGGCTTGAGGCCGAGAAATTCGAAAACGTATGGATCGCGGATCACTTGCCGGCTTTGTTGCGGCTCGGCTTTGGTATGGGCGAGGCGGGCCAGTGCTTCCTTGTCGGTGGAGAGGCCGCTGCGCTGAAAATACTGGGTGGCGATTTGGCGCTTGAGTTCGCGCACCGACCAGTTGCCGCGCAGAGCTTCGGCTTCGTAGAAGCGGCGCTGGAGGGAATCGTCGAGTTCCACCAGTTGTTCGAAATGGCTGTAGGAAAGACGGTTGATCAGCTTTTCCGCGTCCAGTGTTGGGACATCCGGAAATTGTGCGGACAGTGTCCGCACTTTTTCTTCCAGCAGTATGGGGGATACGACTCGGGCAGATAGTGCGGACGGCGCCCGCACTATCTGGGGATAGGTACGATAAAAGGCCAGGTAGCCATAAAGCTGGCGTCGTCCGGTATTGCTGACAGACTGATCGCGCAGTGCTCTGGATAACTCGACAAGCAGTTTGTCGCCATAGCTGGCGCGGTCCGCGCCTTGCAACTCGAATTCGGCGATGTAGTAGCCGATGAACCAGTTGCGCAGCGTCAGGCTGAGATTAACGGCCTTGCTGGCTTGCTCCGCCAAGGCGGAATGAGCCCGCTCAATGGCAGCGACCAGACTGTCGAAATTCAGCGCTTCAGAGGTCATAACCCATCCTCAGCATGTGCCGATGCTTTGCCCGTCGGGCGGGTATCAGGAAGACATATTGCGACCAACTGAGGCGGAAGGGCGTTTGTGCAACGGACCGTTGCACAAATGGCGCGGCTTCGGGCAATACGCCAGATGACATCTGGGATTTGTGCAGCGGTGCGGGTTGGGATTTCCCAGACGGCATCTGGGATTTGTCAGGCAGGCGATCGCGGTAGATCAAGAAAAACTTGCGCATGTACTCCAGATTGCTGCTTTCTCCATGCCAGCCAATTGGTGCAAGCGTCCCTTGCACCAATTGCCGCTTCGGCAATTGGTCAGCAGGCTGCTGACCAATTAAACCATTTTGGCATTGCCGGGCGCTGGAGATGCGAGACTTGAGGCTGGTCAGCCAGTGTGCGGAGTCTGCCGGTGGCATGGTGATAGCGAAGTTGTTCTGCGCCTTGCCCGCGCGGAGATGGAGTTGCCGCTGGATGTTCATCTCAAGGATGCTGCGACTCCAGCCATGGGTGATGGCCTCGCGGATGTAGTAGTCGCGAGCGGCGGGGTCTTTAACCCGCTGCATAATCTGTAGAACATGCCCCCAAGGCAATTGCGCAACAGCTTGTTGCGCAATTGGGCCATCGGGAAATTCCCGTGCGAATACCTTCATGGCCAACAGGTTGCGCGGCGAAAGGCCGTTCATGTCGGGGAAGGCTTCTTTGAGGTCGGCGGCAAGGCGGTCGATGACTCTGGCACCCCAGGCGGCTTCCTGCTGGCGGGCGAGGATGATCTGCCCAGTCTGCCAGTAGGCTTCGATGACGATGGGGTTGGCAGCCAGGACGGCGCGAATGCGGGCGTGGCGAAGGTGGTTCTTTATCTCCTGCAGCGTGGCGGCGTAGCTTTTGGGCAATGACGCAACAGGCGGGGCGACCGGGAAGATGGCCTCGGGCCGGGTTCGACCACGGGATAGGCGCGGCTCTTTTGATTCTGACTTGATGGGTTTGCGTGGTTTAGAAGGCATGGCCGAGACCTTTCAGGTTGGCTTTGATGGCCTGCTCCAGCTTCGCGGATTCAGCGAATTGTTCGTTCAGTTCGGCCACAAGGCGGGTCATCTTTTCCTCGAAGGGTTCGCCATCGTCTTCGATTTCCTCGGCGCCAACGTAGCGGCCCGGCGTGAGCACATGGCCGTGCGTGGCGATCTCGGCGGTGGTGGCGGATTTGCAGAAGCCGGGGATGTCGTGGTATTCGATAACCCCCTCACCCTGGCCCTCTCCCCCAAGGGGGCGAGGGGACTTGTTCTTTTTGTCCTTTCCCGCGAGGGGAGAGTTAACGCGTCGCCCCGCCACGCGTGGTATGATCTTGTCAACTTTTGATTGAGGGATTAAGCCACTCATTTATTCAGCCGAGCGGGTTGGCTGTCGTTACGTGAAACTGCGGTTGTGTTGTCGTTGGCCGCCTCGATCAATTTGGCATGGCAATCGCGTTCAAACTGCGCCGGGGACTTGTAGCCCAAGCTTGAGTGCATGCGCGTCGTGTTGTACCAGCCCTCGATGTAGCCGAACACGCAATGCCTCGCCTCGGCCCGGGTGGCAAAGTCGA